>ERZ1026890.21-NODE-21-length-128245-cov-35.840112_pt1 | contig 128245 bp, 106 predicted proteins | sample MGYA00380175_ERZ1026890 | MGnify/ENA primary metagenome ERZ1026890 (study PRJEB33269, sample SAMEA4719811) | human gut metagenome | biome: human-associated habitat; feature: organic feature; material: feces | place: Cameroon | collected 2013-10 ...
TGAATATTAATAACTTATATTATAATCGTCCTGGCTAAACGGGACACTAGTGTAATAATATATAATACTTACAATCTGTAAGCAGAAAACAGACCAAATAGGGGGCAGAAATAAACTGAGTCACTTTTTGGGGGTAAGCCCCATTCTTCATCCTTATCTCCACTTTTGTGGAAGTACATGCTTGTATAAAAAATGCGCTCCCTCAGAATGGCAAGTCGTAGCCTGGCATTTCTTCCCCGAGAATGAAGCTGGGAAGCATCCCTTCCTGCTGCTCCATTTTCTCCATCACCTCGATATCCTTGATGCGATGTTAATTACTGGAAAAAGAAAACAAGGTTGAATTAATGAAGTTGTAGGCAGTGGGCTGATTGAACTTTTTTTTGAAATAATATCTAAAAAAAAAGCCCATCTCATTTTTTTTATGTATCTTTGCAGAAACTTTAAAATAAAGAAGTATGGATAATGATAAATATATTCGCACTATTCAGGAACTGGAAGCAGTTGGTTCGAAATGGTGGCCGGAAGAAGTCAAGAGAGAAGCCGAGGAGATGAGCATCTTGCAGTACTTGCTTGATACTCAGAGTAAATTTATCTCGTTGTTGAATCTTGCCGACAGAACAGATATTGCCCAAATCTTTTCGCTTATAGAAGCGTCAAAGTTCGGATGGCATCTGTTTCTGAAGCATCTCATGATTTTGTCTGATGTAGGTTCAGAACAGCTGCAACGTTTCAATGCTTCATTCTCAGAGCTTTTTACAGATAAATCCCTTGCGTATAAAATGGGCGACAGAGAATATTTCTATTCATTTACCTGCTTGCCTGTTAAAGGTTCACCTTCTAATAAGAAGCTGCAAATAGATTCCATACAGGGGCTGCATGCTTCTTGCAGGAACGAGAATCTATGCAAAGACTTGATCGTACTCTTGTTGTTCGGGGCATATTCTGCCAATGCAGGAACAAGAGCGGTGTTGGAAAAGTGCAAGCTTGGTTCCTTGCTAGGAGAAAAAAGTAAGATTGCAGCCTATGTGAAGCAGAATTATATTCGTGTAAGTCGCATAGTAGGAGGAAAGACGGCAAATGATCTTGGAAATGCAGCACAGCTGTATGCCGTCAGATATTTGTCGGAAAAACTCGGAAAAGAGTATCGTGTGGTAAGCAATGGTACGATTCCTGGAGTCCAGCTTGACGATGACAAGGAAGCTACATTTGATATTGTTGTCGATAGGATGGCAGATGAAGGCCGTTTTAAGCCTTATGTAGGTATAGAAGTTTCTTTCCAGGAAACATCAAATAGTACAGTAGAAAGAAAGGGACGTGAAGCACGTGCCAGATTTCAGAGTACTATCAACAGAAGAAGCTATGTGGCTTATATCATTGATGGAGCCGGCAACTTCTCCAGAACCTCTGCTGCCAACGATATGTGCTTGAACAGCCATTGCAATGTGGGCTATACGGAGAAGGAGTTTCAATTATTAATCGAATTTATAAAGGAGAAATTGGGATGATACATTTCATTGATCTATTTGCAGGAATAGGCGGTATCAGATTAGGGGTATCCAATGCTCTCAAGGCACATGGTATCCTTTCAGACTGCGTACTTTCCAGCGAAATAAACCCTAAGGCATGTGAGACCTATCAACTTAATTTTGGGGAGTATCCACAGGGTGATATACATGAAATTAGCGAAATCCCCTCTTTTGATTTCCTGCTGGGAGGTTTCCCATGTCAGCCTTTCTCTTACGCAGGTAAGCGCATGGGCTTTGGCGATACACGAGGCACTCTGTTTTTTGAGATAGAGAGAATTTTGGGGCAATACAAGCCGAAAGCATTTCTGCTTGAAAACGTTAGGGGACTCTATACGCACGATCACGGAAGAACTTTTGAAACCATCATGCAAAAACTGCATGATTTGGGATATGGTACATACGATTTGTTACTGAACAGTTCTGATTTTGGTGTTCCGCAAAACCGTGTCCGTCTATACATACTTGGAATATTGGGAGCTGAGCCGAAGATGACGCTTCAGACCAATTTGGGGGCAACAGATTCACATGCTTTCAAGAAGAAACAAGGAGAACTCAGTCTGTTTGATTTCTCTTATGGTCAGAAGCGAGCTACTGTATCCCAGATTCTCGAAGAAAATGTAGATAAGAAGTATTATTGTTCAGAAACATTCCAACAGCAATTAAGAAAAGTAGCTGGCATGGATTTGAGCAAGCTCCATGGTTACCGCTTGATTGATTATCGTGGCGGACAGGCGATTCATTCATGGGAACTGGGCAAGAAGGGCGAATGTACTGAGCATGAAATCGAATTCCTGAATTTGCTGGTTACTCATAGACGCCATCCCGAATTTGGGAAAGATAAAGATGGGAAGCGACTCACCCTAGAGCAAATCAAGACCTTCTATCAAAGAGAAGACATCGTGGATATTATTCCTTCATTGCTTCAAAAAGGATATATTCAGGAAACTGACGGGAAGTATAATCTGGTATGTGGTAACATGTCGTTTGAGGTATTCAAGTTCCTTGATCCTGACAGCATCTCTATCACGCTTACCTCTTCCGATTCCAACCGTCTGGGAGTCATACAAAACAACATGGCTCGAAAGATAACTCCTAGGGAGTGTGCGAGATTGCAGGGATTTCCTGATTCTTTTACCGTGAACCCAGTTGATACCTATGCCTACAAGCAGTTTGGTAATTCGGTTTCCGTACCAGTAATAGAAGCTGTAGTTAATGATTTTCTTGACAATAATATGGAACAGCTCGGCTGGAAGGAAAAAGGGGTTATTGGCGTAGAAAAGAAACTGGCCTGATAGCCGATGGTTGGGATATTGATACAACAAGTTCTATATAGAGAAGTGCGAGATGACTAAGGAAGTGAGACATGATAATAGTTGCAGGTTCCGATTGTATCCAAACAAGCAACAGCGAGAGTTGATAGCCAAGACTTTCGGTTGTTGTCGATGGGTATATAATTGGGGGCTCGCCATGCGGAAAAAGGCATGGGAGGAGGAGAAGAAGTCTCTTTCTATAACTGATATTCAGTCTCGACTTCCTGCTATGAAAAAAGATGCTGCAACATCATGGTTAAAAGAAGTCGATGCCAAGGCTTTGATTATTTCACTCCGTTGTATGGATACCGCCTACCAAAACTTTTTTAAGCATCAAAGCGGCTTCCCTCGTTTTAAGGCAAAATATGACAGGAATCAATCTTATCAAACTTATCAGGACGTATCTTTCTCTTATGATAAAAGCAAATTATATTTGCCTAAAATGCAAGAAGGTATCAAATGTATATTTAGTAGAAAGATTGAGGGCAAAATCAAGACTTGTACCATTAGCCGCAATCCTGCTGGTGAATACTACGTTAGCATTATAGTAGAGACAGAAGGTTCTTATCCGGAACCTCCTGCAATAAAACCGGAAACCGCTGTTGGTATTGATGCAGGCGTTAAGAACCTGGCAATATTATCAGATGGTCAAAAGTTCCCTGCTAGTGATAAGTTTAGAAAGTCGGAACGGCATCTGGCTCATCTGCAGCGTATTTTATCTCGAAGGACTAAAGGCGGCAAGAATTGGGAAAAGGCACGAGTAAAAGTTGCTCGTGCTCAGAATCGTATTCGCAATCAACGTAATGATCTTATAAATAATGTCGTAGCAGATATTATAAAGAAAGGTTACGAAACTATCTGTGTGGAAAATCTTTCTATCAAGGATGGTATGTTGCAGGACAAGAAACATGGTAAGCATAATAAGCAAAAACGTTCTCGCAATAAGCTTATAGTTGATGCAGCTATGGGTATGCTGCGTATCAAGCTGCAGCAGAAATGTAAGTCGAAAGGAATCAACTTCGTCAAAATAGAGCGTTATTTCCCTTCTTCAAAGACTTGTCATTGTTGTGGGGAAGTATTTAAAGGTTTGCAGCTAAGTCAGCGTTCATGGGTGTGTCCTTCATGTCGTGCAAAGTTGGATAGGGATGTGAATGCTGCTATTAATATTAAAAATTTTGGAATTAGCAATAGTTCCCTAGGGAGGTGTACCCCCGAAGTTAAGTCTGTGGAGCATCGCAAACAGAAACGAATAAATGCCAAAAGCAGTGACGTTTCAGATGTAGAGAAGCAGAAATAAGAGAGCTCTAACATTGAGCAAATGCCTGTTATACAGAATAATACTTATCTAAGGATGAACATGCATTCTGAATAGTGGGTAAGTACAACTGTACGAGAATCTTACCTGGTGTACCCTCAGATGAACATGCATTCTGAATAGTGGGTAAGTACAACGTACCGAAAACTATCCCTTTTGGTATAGAGAGGGCTTTACATTCAGAATTTTTCATTAGACAAGATGCATATTGCATATTTGTTCTTCTCTACATATCTGGTATGTCCACTAAGATTCAGAACATGTAGATGGAATTAGTAAACAAATTTAATTTATAGTTGATTATGGATAAGACAATAAATACAACACTCATCATTGGAAATGGGTTTGATTTAAGTATGGGTAAACATACCGGTTATGCAGAATTTTTTAAGAAGCTGAAAGACGAAGGCTTTTGGGAAGAACATTCAGGTAATTCTCTTTTAAATTTTATAGGAGAAAAGGGGAGTAAAGAATATTGGTACGATTTTGAGGATATAATTCTGCATTATACCTTTGAAAGTGATAACGGCAAGAGATTAAAAGAGTTGGAAGTTTTAAATAAAACGGATGATAATTTTACAAATGATATTGTTGCAGAAGTAAAAGAAGGAATAAAACTTCTCAAAGAGGAGCTAGTGAAGTTTCTTAGTGATGCAGAACCAGACAATGAAAGTCTTTATACCACTTGTCGGATTTTTGCTGCCATTCTTGGGGCTTCAGGTAAAAATGCAAAAGATTTGCTCGCATCCTTGCTTGAAAGAAAAATAGCAAAAGAAACATGGGAATTTCCTAATAATAAAATTATTTCGTTTAATTATTTGGATGACCCATCTGACTTTAGCTCCTATTTGCAATTTTTTATCGATAAAAATGTAAAAAGTCCGTGTTCTCCTCCTATTGGAATAAAGGCAGATGACTTAGCAGATATGTTCGTATTTCTACATAAGTCGTTAGACTTTTGGAATAGGTCAAATCTCCATCCTGGCCTTGTATTTGGAACTAATGATGATGAGAGAATGCCTAAAGCTTTATACTTCCTTCGTAAATCATATCAGCTTGGTTATGATGCCAAAAAGAGTTTTACTGATACTCTTAATCAGTCAAAACGAATCGTTATATTTGGGCTGAGTTTAGTTGGTATAGATTATGATTATTTTAAGGAATTCTTCGAGACGGATCATGATTCTGATACAGAAGTTGTTATTATAAACAAAAAAGGTGCTTTGGACAATATTCGTAAAATACTTAAGGAGAAAGGATGCAAAAGACAAGTTTCTTATTTAGATATTGATGAGGACTCCATTGTAACGGATGCTGTAAAAATGAATAAGGAAATACGTTATAGTAATTTTATAGGATTGTGTGATACAATAGCTGAAGAATCTGTTGCTTCAGAACACCGAAAAATTGTGCAGGTGAATAATGTTTTCGAAGTTAGGCCAAAAGGAAATGGAGTTTCATAAGTTGAAATTTAACTTTGTGAGTAGAAGAGAGGAAGTGAGATGATAAAATGCGCACGTCCTCTCTCTTTAAAAAGTCATTTTTGATAATTTCTTCAAATGTAATCATCTGATAGTCAAATGGCGTTTTGTAGGATAAAGAACCCCAAAAATACTTTTTAAAGTGGACTCATTTATAGTTAATAATCGAGTAAAATCAGCAGTGCAGAGTGCTGCACCTACCATACAAATTCCATAAAAGTAACAGGGAGAAGTGATGCTCTAAAAATGCTCACTTTTCCCTCTTTTTTTTCAAAAAACTAAAAATCAGAAAAATAATAGTACTCATATTACGTATTAAGGAATCGTAGTCCACCCTTTTATTTCGCTCTTTTTTTATAATTTCACACCGAAATTAAAAAAAGAAATTATGGGAAAAGGACGTAGTTACATGAATTCATATGCCGACGGCTATATGAGAGGCAAGGTTGTTAAGGAAGTGGGAGCACTCCTTGACCACATGATAGTGGAGGAAATCACAACCCCCACAATAATAAAATTGGAGTTTGGGCCTTCTTACGATACCATCAGAATCCTTAGGCAGCAAGATACCTCAATATCTTTTGAGACCATCAGACAATTCTGCTACGTCATTGGCTACTATCTCTACCAGGAAATACAGGCGGTGGAGAACTATAAGAAATATGTAAGGGAAAGGGAATCCAAGCTTACCATGCTGTATGAGATGAAAGAAAGATATAAGAAAATTTACGGAATGCAGGCCGCAGTGGTTCTCAACCTTATGCATAAGGGGAAGGATTTGCTGGCTTTAATGAAGTAAATATAAGTGAGTTTTTCCGCCTCACTATGTGTTAGCGAACTCATTTTGAGGCTAATTCTAATCTATAAATACCAAAAAAAGAAAGTAAAATATGATGAAATCGGAGACCAACTGTCCCCTAAGGGTGTATTCCCTTATAGCTCTCCTGGCATTTGCTTGTACCAGCAAAATTGTTAGCGCAAACAAATTCTAACGTCCTCTACTAAGGAACGAGCGACAAAGAACTGAATTACTAACTATTATAAATTTCGAATTATGGAGAGATTTATATTCAAGCTCGTGCGCTTGATACCGAAATATGGGCGATTCGGCCTTTTTTGCGTGCTCATTCAATTGAATGGCAACAGCAAGTATATTGAGTATACTTACAATTTGAGACGCTCCCTCCTGTGGATATGAGCGGACACATACACTTACTGGTAGATGTTGCCATGCAGGAAAGAGATTATCATGATGCGCTCGTAGTTCGTCGCTTCTTGGAGACCTTTAACAGAAAAGACAATCATTTGGTTGAAGCTGAACTTCCTAGGCTTGATGCCTATATCGCCTCTCTGGATGGCTATTATGAATACCTAGAGCAAAGGAATAGAAAACCATTGAAAAATGGTACCAGAATCGGCCGAAAAAAAGAATACCTTTTTGTGTCTGATGAAGCATCTTCTTTAAAAGATGAAGAGACGACCGCCGAGCAAGCCTCTTTATTTATAGAATTTCTCACCCTAAATGGGCTAAATTCTATGTCTACCAGTGCGAGCAAGTCTTCACCAATGAATATCCCAATATTTGCGTTTATCAGATATTGGAGAAGAAAGGGCATCTTGGCACCGCAGCATATCGTTAGTGCCAATGCCATTTATAGATTTCTTACTGAGGATTGCAATATACGAAAAGAAGTTACGATAAAATCGTTCAACAATGTCTTCAATCATTGTGAGGACATGAAAAATCAAGAAATGGATGATAAAGTGGCTGATTTCTTTGCCCATAGATGATTTTTTTATGGGATAAATATTAATCCTATTTTTCCTAAATGTCCCATGGGCGTATTTGCCCTATCTTTGCACCCGTAATCAGATAAGTAAAGTCTGGTTGCGGGCGTTTTTTGTTTATAGGAATCCGGTACCGTTCCTGAAACTGAAATTTGGCGAATATCTCGCAGTCCAACCCATAAACATTGTATATAAAAATGGAAGGAAACGCTTATGTGTTTTATCATCCGCAGTATGGCGGATTGAGAGTGGTGAACAACGACGAAGGATTGTTCTTTTGCATCGAGGACCTGGTTGCCATCACGGATATCGGCAGAGATAAATTGTTCCCAGTATTAGCCGACACGGAGGGAAAAGTGGTAGAAATGTGTGTGGAAGCGGAAAACAAAAAGGTTCCGAAGGATTTTAAACCTCGTTTGTTTTTCGGTGAATTCTTTGGCAATGCTGACAAGGTAAATCGAAATAGTAAATTGGCTTGGAGAAGTATGATAATCGTAGACTCTCAGGTGGTGAGGGATATGACGATAGGCTGTTCGAAAGATCCTGAGTGTAAGTTGTTTTACAAGTGGATCAAGGAATTTATCCAGCCTGTGATGGAGGACGAGGACAGATGTTGGTGTTATGAATGTGTCATGATGAAAAGAGTCTGTTATGACCCTCTGAAAAAGCCGATAGACATCCGATATGCTGCCGACGGCCTGTATATCAACGATACGCGAATCAACTAACATTATTCATCTTTTAAATAAGTTATTACGATTATGAAACAAGCAGCAAAGAAGCAGCTCCTCAACGCCCAGAAGGTGGACGGAGCCATCATCAGTGAGGAAAACGGTACCATCGCCTTCCGCAAGGCGCCATGGAACGATGCCGAGGTTATCTGCGAACAGCCTAAGGTGATACCGGGCAGAATGGTATGCTCTGGCGAGAGGGGAGGCGATGAGTTCGACTTCAAGCCTTACGAGCGTACGGGCGAGAAGCTTTTCGAGGAAATCTTCAAGACCAAGCATGCCGTGGTGCGCACCACCAAGCGCACGGTGCAGGTAAACTATACCTTCAGCCGTGACCTGGACAAGCAGGACATGCTGCGCTACCTCAAGGTAGAGCACAAGGAACTGATTGCCGGATTCAAGGAGAAATTATAAATTACAGAACTTTCGCATGTGGGGAAGTTAAGGGAAGTTAGGGAAGTTAGAGGGAAGTTAAGGGACAAATGTCCTAAGTTTAAGCTAGAAGACTATTGTCTCTTCACTTCCCGAACGACCGTAGGGAGTGATAACTTCTTTAACTTCTTTAACTTCTGAACTTGCGAAATCATTCAACATTCAAAAAAAAAACGATGGAACATATTATAGCATATAATCCGTACAAGAATGGCAATAAGGGGAGCGTAAGCTCCCAGCCACTCTCGGTCTATGACAAGACCATCGCTTATCCCTGGATGGCAGACCTGGTAGCTGCCATCCGTGGGGGTAACGATGAACTGAAGAAGCAGTTGCCCTTCCGCTGCGCTCACTACTACCAGTTCCGAGACAACAGGCGCTCGCAGAAAAATGCCGTGCCCGAAAGCTTCCTCTTCCAAACCACCATCGACGTGGACGACAAGGAATATGTGGATAAGGCGATAGAGAAGGCACGGGAGCTGAACTGCAGCGACACCATCTGGAACGGAGCCCTGCTGCACCTGGAGTACTCAGCCCGCAAGAAGTTGCACATCGACATCCGCATGCCCATCGGTATGACTATCGAGGAGACACAGCGAGCCTATTGCGAGGCGCTGGGCGTGCCCTACGACGAGAGCTGTATCACGCCAGAACGCATGCTCTTCATCACCGACAAGGAGTCGGAAATCTATCGCTCGCCCCATTGGTACGAGGTGCTGCCACAGGAAGAACTGAAGAAGCGCAGACAAGCCTACCTGGACCGTGGACTTACAATCGACGGACGAATCCAGCAAGGCACCCAGCCAAAACCACTCAACATTCAACATTCAAAACTCAACACTCAACAAAATGTTCAAGACAATCGACTTTCGGGCTCTGACAGCCATCACGCTGTTTCTTCTGGCTCTGCTATTCAGCCTGCCCAACCTTGTGATAGCAATGCTGCTCATGCTGCTCATCTCAGCCCTGCTGGAACTCCTCATGAGGCTGCCGCAGTGGCAACCGGCAAGAACCTCGCAGCCTTCGACCTCTTCCGCAATGCGGCTGGCCTGAAGGACGTAGATATCAACACCCAAGGCTCGCGCCACTCATCGCTCCTGGCAATCATGAGCGCAGGCGCATCGAGAGTGATGCCCGAAGATGAACTGAAGGCGGTGGTGGCGCAGAAGATGCCTGCCTTCTCGCAGGAGCGTGACTGCCAGCAGCTCATCCACGACTTCTATGCGAAATATGGCGACAGTTCGAAGCCGATGTCACAAGCCGTGATCCGCATCAATGCCCAGGCAGAGCAGTATTCCCAGAAGGATGCCGAGCCCTTCAAGACCATGAGTTCCGAGGGCGGCACGGATTCCAATGCGGAAGATGATAAAATCGCTCCGCCTCCGATGCCCGAACATCTCCCAAAACTCGTGGAGCTTCTGCTATCGAAGACCCCGGATGTCTATAAGCCTGCCGTGGCACACGCCATCTTCCCGCCACTTGCCACACACCTCTGCAAGACCACCTTCAAGTATATCGACAATGTGGAGCATGAGGCTACCCTGATGTGCTGTCTGCTGGCGGGCACGGGAGCAGGCAAGAACTGTGTGCAGATGCCTATCAACATGATTATGGAGGACATCAGAAAGCGCGACCGTGAGAACCTGATACGTGAGAAGGAATGGAAAGACGAGGTGACACGCAAGGGCGCCAACAAGGATAAGCGCAAGCGCCCGGAAAACCTCATCGTCCAGGAGATAGATGCTGATATGACCAACCCGGCATTCGTCTTGCGCACGGCTGAGGCACAGGAACATTTCCTCTATACTTCGCTCAACGAGATAGACCAGTTCGACGCTCTCAAGGGGCAGGGCAACCAGCAGTTCAAGATTATGTGCCTTGCCTTTGATCCGGGGAACTCATACGGCCAGACCCGCGTGGGCACATCGAGTATCACCGAGCGCATCACCATCCGGTTCAACTGGAATGCATCGACCACCGTCCAGCTGGGGCAGCGATATTTCTCGAAAGTGCTTACCGACGGACCTATCAGCCGCATCAACTTCTGTACCATCCCGGAGCGGGAAATCGGTGCCGAAATGCCTGTATATGGCGAATACGACGAGACCTTCAGAGAGGCACTCAGACCGTACATAGAGAATCTGTGCAAGGCATCGGGTAGAATTGACTGCGCTGAGGCTTTCGCCCTGGCAGAAAAGTTGAAGGAAGAGAATGCCGACTTTTCTCGCATGTCGCAAAACAGGGTGTTTGAGAATCTCTCCTTCCGTGGCAACGTTATTGCCTTCCTCAAGGCTTGCGTGCTATACGTGGCAAACGGCTGCAAATGGGAACCCGAAATAGAAGAGTTCATCAGATGGAGCGAGAGTTACGACCTGTGGTGCAAGATGATTTTCTTTGGCGCAGGCATAGCCAAGGCTAATGAGGTGGGAGAGAAATCGAGCAAGCGAGGACCTGCCAACCTGCTGCAGCAATTGCCTGACACCTTCACCTATGCGCAGGCAGAGATGGTGCGTCTGCAGAACGAGTTCGGCAAGAAGGGTACGGCGATGATGCTGAGAAACTGGGTGAACCGCCATTACATCGAGAAGATTCCTCCGAAGGAAGCAAATGCCGACGGAGCTGACGGAAAGCAAGGCGGAAAGGTGTTCAGTATTCAGTTATTCAGTTTTAAGAAGCTATTATATCGTTCCGACGGACTCGACCTGAGAGGTTTCAACGTTTAACAGTTTCAAAAACTTAACACTTAATATTCAGACAAATGGAAATAGTATTAAAGCGTATAGCTAAAAAAGGAACTTATACCATAGGCAGACTCTATCTGCTGACCGATGCGAGTGTAAAGCGTATCTCGCTGCCCGGCAAGAAGATAGGCGATAAGAGTACATTGGTTCATACCTTTGACAGCCAGTTGCTGTCAAAGGATACATATCTCTGCGATACCTTGGAGCCTACATGGCGCAATCTGTTGGGCATCGAGCTAAAGCCAGAGGAAGTGGATGCCCGTTATAGCCGCAAGAGTGGCAAGAAGGCACGTAAGGTAGCTGGTCATACGGCTATTCCTGAGGGATCATATCCCGTGGTCATATCGTATTCGCCAAGGTTCAAACGTTGGCTGCCATTGCTGTTGAGCGTGCCGAATTTCGAGGGCATCCGCATCCATGCCGGCAATTATCCTGACGATACGCAAGGCTGCATCCTCGTTGGGGAGAATAAGCTCGAGGGCATGGTGGTGACCGCATCTGGCTGCAGCGGCTCATCAACGCCATGATAGCGGCTCGCGACCGAGAAGAAAGTATCTGGATTACCATACTGTAAACAAGCAGCATCCCTGCCATAAGGGATGCTGCTAATCTGTTTTTTTTATATTTTCTGACTGAAAACTTTCTTAAAGCTTTGACCAGTCGATGCTGCGGATGAAAGCCAAGGTTGAAACCCAATCGCAGTCGAGGCAGAATGGGATTGGAGCATCCGGGGTGTTGTAATAACCCAGGGTAAACTCTGTATCTTCGTCCTTAAATGCCTTGTGATCGATGGTTGCCTGCTTAAAAAACTGAGTTACGAGCGGCTTATTCTTTTTAGAAGCCTCCTTCAGTCGCTTCTGGTAGAGCGTAATATATACGCTCATGGCGTAGGCCTGCTCGTTGAGATAGCGAACCTTTATGTTCAAGGTGTCCTTGTTCAGCTTCTTGTCGAGCATAACATACGGTGGCAGAATCTTGCTGCGCATGTAGGTCATCGCGTCAAACTTGAAGAGGGCTGTACGGCGCTCGTCCATGCTCTTCGTGGTGTCGTTGAGGGCTGCATCAGAAGTGCGGAGCACCTCGTTTAATACATCCTGGGCGCTTGCCTTAGCTATGCTGAGGCTGAGCGCGAATAATAATATAATGTATCTCATCTTTCTGAAATTATTGATTATCAATTCTTTTTAATCGTTGGTGTGGCGCAGGAGGAAGATGCTGTGGTCGATGCACGCTGGCAATTCTTCCTTATAATGCGTTACCATGATCATGGTTTTGTTCTGGCGGCGGCAGAAGGCTTCGATGACGTCTTTTACAAGACGGCGGTTGCGGTTGTCGAGTCCGTGGAGCGGTTCATCGAGAATCAGCAGTTCCGGATCCTTGACAAAGGCACGTGCCAGAAGAACGAGGCGCTGTTCGCCGCTGGAGAGCTTCAGGAAACCACGGTCTTCAAGACCTTCCAGTCCAAATACTTTCATCCAGAAGCGGCACTTGTCCATATCTTCTTCCTTCGGCTTTACATAGAGACCTACGGAATCCATCAGGCCGCTTGCTACGATGCGGATGGCTGGCAGGTCGCGCTGGTAAGAGCGGTGAAGCTCAGGCGATACGTACCCGATGTGCTTCTTGATGTCCCAGATGCTTTCGCCGCTGCCTCGAGGATTGTCGAAGAGGGTAATGTCGCAGGCATAGCTCTGCGGATTGTCGGCACAAACCAGACTGAGGAGCGTACTCTTTCCGGCTCCGTTCTGTCCGCTCAAAGCCCATCGCTCGCCATTCATCACGGTCCAGTCGAGGTCGTTGAGGATGATTCGCTCGCCATACTGTATGCGTACCTTGTTCATCTTCACCACTTCCTGGGTGTGGTATTCGCGGTCGCTGTAAGGCAGGTCTACGATGGCCTGTTCCAACTCCGGGCTCAGCACATGGGCAGGCACGGATTCTCTGCCGGCAAGATATTCGGCGAGGGTTACCTTAGGCAGAACCTTCATATCCTTCACTTCTACCACGTGGGTGATGAAGTCGGGAATATCATCGCTCTTGCTCAGTACGAGGATAATCTGCAGGGCTCGCTCTGAAGAGAGGGTCTTGAGCAGTTCCTTGAGCTGGTCGCGGGTTTCAGCATCGAGTCCGATAAACGGATTGTCCATGATGAGCACGCGAGGCTCTGAGAAGAGGGTAGAGGCAAGCTTGAACTTGCGGAGTTCGCCACTTGAGAGCAGGATGGTGTATTTGTCCATCAGGTGCTGCATGTGGAAGAGTTCGTAGATGTGCTGCTGCAGGGCTCTGCGCTCCGGTGTGTCTTCGCCGGCCATCTGGTAGGCTTCTTCCAGCTTGTCCTTTACGATAGGGGTGTTCTCGTCTATCTCGAGCTGGTTCCAGCGCTGCTGCAGGAAATAAGTGCGGTCGTTATCGCCTCCGTAGGTGTCGCGGAAGGTAATATACTTGATGTTGTCGCTCACCATTGTTTTCTGACTAGGTGAGAAATCGTAATCAGGGTCGTGCATCAGGAGTGGGTGGCGACCTACGATGATGTCGACGAACATTGATTTTCCTCCACCGTTCGGACCTACGACAGCGATGTGTTCACCATCGCACGCCTCAAAGTTTACGGGTTCTGCCATACGCCATTCGGGCATACGGGTAACACCGTTTTTAATGCTAATAATCTTTTGCATCTCTCTTATTTTTTTATTCTACTCTGATTCTTTGTTGCAAAGTCTTTCCAGCTGCTGTAGTGCTTGGCGTCGGTTTCCGGGCGGTTCATCTGCAGAAAGTGGCAGTAGGCTGCCCCCAGCGCATCGGTAGCATCCATGAACTTCGGCATTTCGTCTTGCTGGATGTGGAGCAGTCGCTGCAGCATTCCCGCCACCTGTTCCTTCGAAGCCTGTCCCTGTCCTGTAATGGCCATCTTGATTTTGAGCGGCGCATATTCGTGGATAGGAACGCTGTGATGAATGGCGGCTGCGATGGCTACTCCCTGCGCCCTGCCCAGCTTGAGCATCGACTGCACGTTCTTGCCGAAGAAGGGGGCTTCGATGGCCATCTCATCGGGCAGATAGCTGTCGATGATGCCGGTTACGCGGTCGAAGATCTTGCCCAGCCGGAGATAGGGATCGCTCTCTTTGCGCATGTCGATGACGCCCATCACCACCAGTTCTGCCTTGTTGCCGATGATGCGGATTACGCCATAGCCCATCACGTTGGTTCCGGGGTCAATGCCGAGAATGATCTTCTCTGTATTCGATTTCTTGATCATCGCTGATAAATCTCCTGACTTAAAAAATGCTTGTTTTAACGGTCCATATAAGGGTTGTGAGCGAGTTCTTCGCCTATGCTGGTGTATTCGCCATGACCCGGGAGAACCTGGGTTTCGTCAGGCAACTGACCGAGGTGGCGCAGACTGTTGATGATGCGGAACATGCTGCCTCCAGGGAAATCGGTTCTGCCGATAGAGCTGTGGAAGAGGGTGTCGCCGGTGAAGGCTACGTGCTCTGCCTCGCAATAGAAGGTGACGGAACCGCTGCTGTGGCCCGGAGTGGCGATGACCTGGAACTCGTGGTTGCCAAACTTGATGACCTCTTCATCTTCGAAGAATCTGCCAATAGGCGGAAACTGGTAATCGAGTTGCATCTGATAGAAGGTTTCTGCCTGCTTGGCGAGTCCCTTCATCAGGTTTTCATCAGCTGCCGATACTTCCGGTTTCAGTCCGAACTCCTGATAGATGGTGTTGTTGCCGAAGTTATGGTCAAGATGGCCATGGGTTACGAGCAGGTGAACGGGCTTGAGCTGGTTCTCCTTAATATATTGTGTAATAGCTTTGCGCTCTTCCGGATAGAAGGCGCCGCAATCGATGATGACGCATTCCTTGGTCTCATCGCTCACCACGTAGCAGTTTTCCTGCAACATGTTTACTTGAAATCTTTCTATATGTAACATTTCTTGAACTTTATGATTACTTTGAACTTTATGATTAGCAAAGCAACTGCATTCTTCTACGCCGGAACGTAAACCAGTTGCTTATCCTGACTGAACCATTCTTCATCGAAGAAAGTGCTGAGCGGAGTGATTTCTGAAATCTTGAAGTATTGCTTCAGTTCTTCTTTCAGATTACCGCCCTTCAGACACAGAAGTCCGTTAGGCAGAGCGTTTTGCCCCTTCTGCTTAAAGTTTTTCTTGATAATCTTCATCAGGTCAGGAAGCTGCATTACCGCACGGCTTACCACGAAGTCGTACTTGCCTTTTTCGTCCTCTCCGCGCAGGTGCTCAGCCTTGAGATTCTGCAGATTGATGGCCGTAGCCACCTCGTTGCAGACTCTTATTTTCTTGCCCGTTCCATCTATCAGCTTGAACTTGCATTCAGGGAAGAGGATGGCGAGCGGAATGCCCGGGAAACCTCCACCGCAGCCGAAATCGAGAATCTCCGTGCCCGGACGGAAATTGATGGCTTTGGCTATTGCCAGAGAATGGAGCACGTGGTGCTCGTACAGATTATCGATGTCCTTGCGGCTGATGACATTGATCTTGCTGTTCCAGTCGCGGTATAATGCATCGAGTGCCTCGAACTGCTTTTTCTGCTCTTCCGTGAGGTTCGGGAAGTATTTCTCTATTATTTCTATCATATAATTATATGTATTCTTCTTTATTTTCTACTGATTTTCTGCTATTTTTCTGCAAAGGTAGTGTAAAAAATCGGAAAACACGCTATAAAAACATCAAAATCTGTCAGATTATGCTCGTATATTAAGATTTTTGCGTAACTTTGCACCCGTTTTCAATATAAATTAAGCAAAAATTGATAAAAACAGACAAGGAAATATGATAAAAGCAGCACTCTTCGATCTGGATGGCGTGGTTTTCGACACCGAGTCGCAGTACTCCATCTTCTGGGGAATGATAGGCAGGGAGTATCATCCGGAAATGCCCGATTTCGAATATCGCATCAAAGGACAGACTCTGGTTCAGATTTACGACAAGTATTTCACCGATGAAGCCGTCTTCGCCCACATCGAAGGTTTTACAGGCGCAAAGGAGGAACAGGCTAAGATTACAGCCCGACTGGATGAGTTTGAAAAGAGCATGCAGTATGAATATATTGCAGGGTTCGAAGATTTCATCAGCGACTTGAAGAAACATGGCGTAAAATGCGCTGTGGTAACGAGCAGCAACGTTCAGAAGATGCTGAATGTCTATGAACGCCACCCGGAATTCAAGGCTTATTTCGACCGCGTGCTGACCAGCGAGGATTTCGCTGAGAGCAAGCCTCATCCAGACTGCTATCTGAAAGGTGCAGCCTATTTCGGTGTGAAACCGGAGGACTGTGTAGGACTGGAAGACAGCTTCAACGGACTGAAGGCGGTGAGAGCCTCAGGAGCCTTCACCTTAGGTCTTGCCACAACGAACAGCAGAGAAGCCATAGAGCCGCTATCCGACTATGTGATAGATGATTACAGAAGTTTCAGCTTTGCTGACTTGCAGCGCATCGTGGAGAATGCGAAATAGATTCAACGCAGAACAATAAATTAATCAAAATAAAAAATGGGATATTTATCTACTGATAAGAAGAAAATTACCACCAAGACCTTCGCAGAAATGAAGAAGGCTGGCGAGAAAGTAACCATGCTGACAGCATACGACTTTACAACAGCCGGGATTATAGATGCTGCAGGAATTGACTCTATATTAATAGGTGATTCGGCCAGCAATGTGATGGCAGGAAATGCAGACACATTGCCGATTACCGTTGACCAGATGATTTATCACGCCCGCAGCGTGGCACGTGCCTGCCAGCATGCTTTCGTGGTTTGCGACATGCCTTTCGGCAGCTATCAGATCAGCAAGGAAGAGGCGCTGCGCAATGCTTGCCGCATGATGAAGGAGACGGGTGTAGATGCTCTGAAACTGGAAGGCGGCGTAGAAATCTGCGACACGGTTAAGGCGCTGGTTAATGCTGGTATTCCTGTTCATGGTCATCTCGGACTTACCCCGCAGAGCGTGAACAAGTTTGGCGGTTATGGTATTCGTGCCAAGGAAGAGGCTGAGGCACAGAAGCTTGTCAGCGACGCCATTGCGCTGGACGAAGCAGGCTGCTTTGCCATCGTGCTGGAGAAGGTTCCAGCTAAGCTTGCTGCAGAAGTAAGCAAGAAGGTGAAGGCTGTAACGATTGGAATCGGTGCTGGTAACGGCTGCGACGGACAGGTTCTGGTTTATGCTGATGCACTCGGAATGACACAGGGCTTCAAGCCTAAGTTTTTGCGCCACTTTGCTCAGGTAGGCGAGGAAATGACCAAGGGTGTGAAGGCTTATATTGATGCGGTGAAAACCGTTGATTATCCTAGCACAGAAGAGAGTTATTAACATTAACTCTCTTTTTAGTGAATTCTAAGAGAGTATAAATACGATAGATTCATAAATAATTCGGATTATGGATACACAAAATACACCAGTACATATCAAGCTGTGGCACAAGGACTTCTGGCGATTATGCTTTGCCAACCTCTTGCTGATGTCGAGTGTGTACATGCTCGTTTTTGCCATTCCTTATTTCCTGATTCAGGAGAAGTATTCGATGTGGCAGATAGGGTGTGTGCTTCTAGCATACGGCTTTGGACTTTTCCTGTTTGGCGGCTTCTGCTCTTATCTGGTGCAGCGCTACCGCAGGAATATGGTCTGTCAGCTTTCCATTTTAGGTGTGGTTTTTTGCCTTTCGGTACTTTACTATCTGGATACGTTCTGGAACATCAGATTTCCTTTTGAGATTCTCCTGGCGGTCCGTTTCCTGTTGGGAGCATTTCTGGGGCTGGCTCAGATGTCGCTTGCCAGTACGCTGGTTATTGATTCCTGCGAGTCGTTCCAGCGCACCGAGGCTAATTACATTACCTCCTGGTTTGCCCGCTTTTCGATAGCTGTAGGACCCTTGGTATCATGTTTTGTTTACAACTATTTCGGCATGGACTATGTTTTCCCTACGGCTTCGTTGCTGGCTTTGGGAGCCTTCGTGCTGGTTTCTCGCGCCAAGTTTCCTTTTAAGGCACCTGCCGAAGGAATTAAGGCTTTCAGCCTCGACCGCTTCTATCTGCCACAGGGAACTCCGCTGTTTGTCAATATCATCCTGATTACTTTTTCTGCAGGATTATACTTTTCTGTGCCTCATCCTACTGGCATTTTTCTGATGATTTTAGGAGGATTGGTCTTGGCGTTCCTGGCAGAAAAGTTTGTCTTTGCTGATGCAGATTTGAAGAGCCAGATAATAGTAGGTCTGGTGCTGCTGGCTTCTGCTGAACTGATTTCGTTTGCAAGTCAGGAGTTTGCTGTCGAAATCGTGGTTCCAACCTTGCTGGGTTTCAGCTTGGGAATCATCGGAAGCCGTTTCCTGCTCTTCTATATCAAGCTTGCCAAACATTGCCAGCGCGGCACGAGCGTGAACTCGTTCTTCCTGGCTTGGGAATTGGGATTGAGCTTGGGAATCGGTCTCGGATTCCTGTTCCATAATCTTCCGGCGAGAGCGCATTTGGACGTAGATCATCCTTTATATAATATGGTTGAATCAGGGATGTTGCACTATGCGCTTCTTTTTACAATCGTATCGTTGCTGGTGTACAATTTCTTGGTTCATCCTTGGTACATGAAGCATAAAAACAGATAAAATATTTGAAATCTCGTTTGTTTCATAAAAGCTATTCTTTAAAAGAACCTAAAAATAGCTTTTATGAAACATTTTTAATATTATTTAGATAGGTTTTTTCGCTTTTGTGGCTTAATTTGAGTACTTTTGCGTTTGGTTTTGGAAATATATTGTTTGAATTAAGAAATTAAACGTAAAAATATAGAATTATGGCAGAAGCTATTGATATCCGCGAATTGAATATCCGGATAGAACAACAAAGTCAGTTTGTTACCAATTTGGTAATGGGCATGAATAAGGTAATCGTAGGTCAGAAACACCTCGTAGATTGCCTTCTTATCGGTCTTCTCTCTGATGGTCATATCCTGCTTGAGGGTGTGCCTGGTCTGGCGAAGACACTTGCAATCAAGACATTGTCACAGCTTATCAGCTCCGACTATAGCCGCATTCAGTTTACTCCTGATCTGTTGCCTGCCGATGTGGTGGGTACTCAGATTTATTCACAGAAAGATGAGGCTTTCCATGTAAAGCGCGGTCCTGTCTTCGCCAATTTCGTCTTGGCAGATGAGATTAACCGTGCCCCAGCCAAGGTGCAGAGTGCGCTGCTCGAAGCCATGCAGGAACACCAGGTTACCATTGGCGATGAAACCTTCAAACTGCCTAGTCCGTTCCTGGTAATGGCTACACAGAACCCTATCGAGCAGGAAGGAACCTATCAGTTGCCTGAAGCACAGGTAGACCGTTTCCTGCTGAAGGTAATCATCGATTATCCTACACTGGAAGAGGAGAAACTCATCATCCGTGAGAATATCCAGGGCGGACTTCCTGAGGTTACACCTGTAACATCAGCTGAGGAGATTCTGAAGGCTCGCAAGATTGTAAACGAGGTTTATCTCGATGAGAAGATTGAGCAGTATATTGCCGATATCGTCTTTGCTTCGCGTTATCCAGACCGCTATGGACTGGGCGAACTGAAAGATATGATTACCTTCGGCGGCAGTCCTCGTGCCAGCATCTCTCTTGCCAAGGCAGCCAGAGCCTATGCGTTTATCAAGCATCGCGGCTATGTAATTCCTGAGGATGTAAGAGCTGTGGCTCATGACGTAATGCGCCACCGTATCGGCCTTTCTTACGAGGCTGAGGCAAGCAATGTGACAAGCGAGGAAATCGTAAGCCGCATCATTAATAAGGTGGAAGTACCTTGATAGTTAACAGTTAATAGTTTATAGTTAATAGTTTAGGATTTTGGATACACAAGATATCTTAAAAAAGGTTCGGAAGATAGAAATCAAGACTCGCGGACTGAGTCAGAACATCTTCGCAGGTCAGTATCATTCTGCCTTCAAGGGCAGGGGAATGGCCTTTGCCGAGGTGCGCGAATATCAGTATGGCGATGATGTGAGAGACATCGACTGGAACGTGACCGCCCGCTTTCATAAGCCTTACGTCAAGGTGTTTGAAGAGGAAAGGGAACTTACGGTGATGCTGCTCGTAGACGTCAGCGGGTCGCTCGATTTCGGTACGATGAAGCAGATGAAGCGCGATCTGGCTACTGAGATTGCTGCCACACTCGCCTTCAGTGCCATTCAGAACAATGACAAGATAGGTGTCATCTTCTTCTCTGATCGCATCGAGAAGTACATTCCGCCTAAGAAAGGAAGAAAGCATATTCTCTATATCATCAGAGAAATGCTCAACTTCCAGCCGCAAAGCCAGCGTACCGACATTGGTTGCGCCCTGGAATATTTTACCCGCGTGATGAAACGCCACTGCACGGCTTTCGTAATCAGCGACTTCTACGATCATAGGGATTTCCAGCATCAGTTGCAGATTGCCAACCAGAAGCATGATGTAGTAGCCATTCAGGTTTACGACCCGCGTGCCAAGGTGCTGCCTGATGTAGGACTGCTCAAAGTGATGGACGCAGAAACCGGACACGAAATGTATATTGATACAAGTTCGAAGAAACTGCGAATGGCCCATACACAGCAATGGCTGATGCAGCAGGAGAATCTGAAAACCGATTTTGCCAAAAGCAAGGTCGACTGGACTTCGATTGCCACCAACGAGGACTTCTCGAAGGCGCTCCTGATGCTTTTCAAGCAGAGGGGCTGATAAACCGAAAGCTCAAAGTAAAGAAACTATGTTTAAAGTAAAGAATATCATATTGTCGCTCGCTCTCCTGGGGTGCTCAGGCTTGGCTCAAGCCCAGCAGGTAGAGCAACGCATCGACTCGCTGCAGATACTGATAGGACAGCAGACTGTGCTGCATCTGAAGGCTTCGGTGAAGCAGGGCGATAAGGTGCAACTGCCATCTTTCAAGCCGCAGCAGCAACTCACGCCGGGAGTAGAAGTGGTAGAGCAGAGCAAAGGCGACACTTCGCACATAGGCGACGACTGCATGGTGGTGAGCCGTGACTATACGCTGACTTCGTTTGATGAAAAGGTGTATGCGATTCCTGCGCTCAATGTGAAGGTAAACGGCAAGAACTTTCATGGCAACCAGCTTGCGCTGAAGGTGCTCACCGTACCCGTAGATACGGTTCATCCCAACCAGTTCTATCCGCCCAAGGATGTTCAGGACAATCCTTTCTCCTGGAGCGAATGGAGTGCAATCTTTTGGTTGAGCCTATTGCTTTTAATCCTCTGTGGCGCATGGCTTTATCTGCGCAACAGACTGAAGAACAACAAGCCAATCATCACCCATATCCGCATCGTAAAACGTGTTCCGGCTCATGAAAAGGCGCTGAATCAAATCAACGTCATCAAGCAGCAGCATGTAGAGAATCAGGAAACACAGAAGGCTTACTACACCCAGCTTACCAATACGCTGAGAGAATATATCGTGAGCCGTTTCGGATTCAATGCGATGGAGATGACCAGTGCCGAAATCATCGAACGTTTACGTGAAGCAGGCGACCAGAAGATGATTGATGAACTGAAGGAACTCTTCCAGACTGCCGATCTCGTGAAGTTTGCCAAATATGAAACCCTGGTGAATGAGAACGATGCAAACCTGGTGAATGCCATCAACTTCATCGACCAGACCAAGACAGATGAGAAACCTACTGAAGAAAAGGTGGTTCCACAACTGACCAATGAAGAGCAGAAGACGCAATCTCAGCGCCGCCTCATCAAGTCGCTCCTCTGGATAGGAGTTATCGTAGGTCTGGCTCTGTTGGGTTACATCATCTATCAGGCAGCCATGCTGCTGATGTAAAGCAGGGTGTTCTTATGAAACGTTTCGCCGGGCAAAGCGGTTTCCCGAAAACTCTTTGCCTGGCTATAAATAGAAAAATAAAGAAATGGAATTTGCAAGTAAAGGCTATTTTCTGTTGCTCCTGTTGCTGATACCTTATATATTATGGTATTTCCTCTACAGGAAGAAGAATGCGCCAACCATGCGCATGAGCGACACGAAAAAGTATCAATATGCTCCGAAGAGCCTGCGTGTGCGTCTCATCCATCTGCCAATGGTGCTGAGATGCATCTGCTTCGTGCTCATCGTTTGTGCAATGGCTCGTCCGCAGACGCATACAGCTTGGGACAACAAGACGGTGGAAGGCATTGACATTATGTTGGCGATGGACGTTTCCACCTCTATGCTTGCCGAAGATTTGAGACCAAACCGTATGGAAGCGGCTAAGGATGTGGCAACAGAATTCATCTCGGGCAGACCGAACGACAACATCGGTCTGACTATCTTCGCCGGTGAAGCCTTCACCCAGTGCCCGATGACAACCGATCATGCCAGTCTGTTGCGCCTCTTGCAGGCAACCCGTACGGATATTGCCGCCCGGGGACTGATTGACGATGGAACCGCAGTGGGAATGGGACTGGCCAATGCCGTGAGCCGCCTGAAGGATTCTAAGTCAAAATCGAAGGTTGTGATTCTTCTTACCGACGGCAGTAACAACATGGGTGAAATCTCGCCAATGACAGCAGCAGAGATTGCCAAGAGCTACGGAATCCGCGTTTACACCATCGGAGTAGGAACCAACAAGGTGGCTCCTTATCCAATGCCTGTGGCAGGAGGAGTGCAGTACGTCAACATTCCGGTAGAGATTGATACGAAGACGCTGAGCGACATTGCGCAGACAACCGATGGTAACTTCTATCGCGCTACGAATAATAACGAGCTGAAGAAGATTTACAGAGACATCGATAAACTTGAAAAGACCAAGTTCAATGTCAAGCATTTCGCTAAGCGATACGAAGCTTATCAGCCATTTGCATTGGCAGCTCTCCTGGTATTGCTGGTAGAAATTCTGCTCCGCATTACCTGGTTCAGAAGAATTCCGTAATCCGGATACAGAAATATTTTGCTGATTATCGGAGATATTCTGCTATCTTTCGGAGATATTTCTCTATCTTTCGGAGATATTTTACCAGTTATCGGAGATATTTTACTGATTATCGGATAATCGAATAGAAGATATAATTAGAATAGAAAATGTTAAGATTTGAAGATCCTATATTTCTCTGGCTGTTATGGCTTATACCAGTGCTGATTCTTATCAGACTGATAGGATGGAGAAGAAGAAAGGCTAAACTGAAGAAGCTCGGCGATCCGGAACTTCTGAAACAGCTCATGCCCAACATCTCCAAATATCGCCCTACAGTGAAGTTTGTGCTGATGCTCGCAGCCTTGGCGCTTCTCATCGTGATGGTGGCTCGTCCACAGATGGGCAGCAAGATTTCTCACGATAAGCGACATGGCATTGAAACCATCATCTGCCTCGATATTTCAAATTCCATGCTCTGTCAGGACGTGGTTCCATCCCGTTTGGACAAGAGTAAGATGCTTATCGAAAATCTGGTCGACAACTTCAACAACGACAAGATTGGACTCATCGTCTTTGCCGGCGATGCTTTCGTGCAGTTGCCAATCACCACCGATTATGTTTCGGCAAAGATGTTTCTTCAGAACATAACCCCTGGACTTATCCAGACCCAGGGAACCAATATCGGTGAGGCAATCGATTTGGCTTCCAAGAGCTTCACTCAGCAGGAGAATGTGGGCAGAGCCATCATCGTAATTACTGATGGCGAGAACCATGAGCCTGGCGCACAGGAGGCTGCAGCTGCTGCCAACAAGAAAGGCATTAATGTCTTCATACTGGGCATTGGTAACACCAAGGGAGCTCCAATCCCTATGGGCGACGGCTCTTATCTGAAGGACAATGCGGGCAACACCGTCATGACCGCTCTGAACGAGCAGATGTGTAAGGAACTTGCCCAGGCAGGTAAGGGTCAGTACATTCATGTAGACAACACCAGCGATGCAGAAAGAGCATTGAATGATGATATTGCCAAATTGCAGAAAGGCGATGTGACGAGTGTGATTTACAGCGCTTATGATGAACAGTTCCAGGCTGTAGGTATTCTCGTCATCCTGTTGCTTATCATCGAAGTTTGTCTGCTCGAGGTCAAGAATCCTCTGCTCAGAAACATCAAGTTTTTTAAGAAAGACATCAAGAAACCTTTCTGATAAACGTTTATACATTATTATATAATAAGAATGAGATATTTAAGATATATATTGGTTTTTGCCCTGATGGTGCTGGGCTTGGCGAAGGTGGGAGCGCAGAACGACCGCAACTTCATCCGCCAGGGAAACCGCGCCTATCATAAACAGAAGTGGGCTGCAGCCGAAACGCAATATCGCAAGGCTATCTCCAAGAACCAGAAGAATGCGCAGGCTGTCTATAATCTGGGTTGCGCCCTGATGATGCAGCAGAAGGATTCGATGGCGATGATCCAGTTTGAGAATGCTTCGAAAATGGAAACGAACAAGATTCGACGCGCCAGAAGTTACCATAACATGGGTGTGGTCATGCAGCAGCATCAGCAATATGCTCAGGCAATCGGATGTTACGAGAACGCCCTGCGCTGCAATCCGCAGGACAATGCAACCCGATATAATCTTGCCCTCTGCAAGAAACTGCTCAAAAACCAGAAGCAGAACAAGCAGAATGATAAGAACAACAAGGATAAAAACAAGGACAAGAACAAAGACAAGCAGAATAAGGATCAGAACAAAGATCAGAATAAAGACAAGAACAAGAACGATAAAGATAAGAATAACCAGAATAAGAACAATCAGCAGAATCAGAACAATCAGGACAAGATGAGCAAAGATAATGCTGAACAACTCTTGAACGCTGCCATCCAACAAGAGAAGGATACAAAGCGCAAGATGCAGAAAGCGATGAGCCAGCCTCGCCGCAAGCAATATGAGAAAAACTGGTAAACTAATAAATAACACAACGAGTATAATAAATTTAAAACATGAAACATATAGGTTGGTTTATTATTATATGGGCAATGCTTCTGGGCTTCAGTGTGCAGCTGAAAGCCCAGCATATCAGTGTGTCGGCACCAACACACGTGGCGGCGGGAGAAAACTTCCGTGTGGCCTATACCATCAATACACGTGATGTAGAGGAATTCCGTCTGGGCGGAGTAGGAGAAGGACTTGAAGTAATCGCAGGTCCTTATACCTCATCGCAGTCCAGTTATCAGATGATCAATGGCCATACTTCCTCTTCATCGTCTGTAACCATTACCTATACGCTCTACGCAGCTAAGAACGGAACCTTTGGCATTGGTGCCTCTCATGCCATCGTAAATGGTAGAAAACTCTCTTCCCATCCGGTTAAGATTACGGTTTCTGGCCATGCTGCACGCAACAACGGTGCTCCTTCCATGCACGGACAGAATGATTATGATGAACCACGCATGCGAACAGCCGGATCAAGAATATCAGGCCGTGACCTCTTCATCAAGGTTACAGCCAACAAGCGACGTGTTCACGAACAGGAACCGGTGCTCCTTACCTATAAGGTTTACACGCAGGTAGACCTTACCCAGTTGGAAGGCAAAATGCCTGACCTGAAGGGATTCCATAACCAGGAAGTTCCGCTGCCTCAGCAGAAGACCTTCCATACTGAAACCGTAAACGGCCGACCTTACCGATGCGTTACATGGAGCCAGTATGTCATGTATCCGCAGATGACGGGAAGCCTCACCATTCCAGCCATTACCTTCAAAGGAATCGTAGTTCAGCAGAACAGAAACGTTGACCCGATGGAAGCTTTCTTCAATGGCGGTTCTGGCTATGTTGAAGTAAAGAAAGATATTATAGCTCCTAGTGTGAAAATTCAGGTTGATCCGTTGCCTCAGCGCCCAGCCAACTTCTCGGGCGGTGTTGGTAAATTCAACATTACTGCTTCCATCGACAAGAAGGAAGTAAAGGCTGGCGAACCTATCACCATCCGTGTAGTGGTAGGAGGAATCGGAAACCTGAAGCTGCTCAAGCAGCCTGTCATTACCTTCCCTAAGGATTTTGACAAGTATGATGCGAAAGTGACAGACAAGACCCGTCTCACAGCCAATGGCGTGGAAGGCAATATGATTTATGACTTCCTGGCTGTGCCTCGTAATCAGGGAAATTATACCATTCCTGCGGTAGAATTCACCTATTATGATACTTCGGCTAACAAGTATAAGACAATCAAGACCCAGCCGTTTACGCTGAACGTAGACAAGGGCGATGGAACTTCAGGCAATGAAACATCAGATTTCAGCAACAAGGATAAAGACATTCATGCGCTGAAACTGGGTAAGTCTAAACTCCACGACATTGACGATATGTTCTACGGAAGCTTCGGCTATTGGACCAGTCTGCTGGTTCCATTGGCAGCCTTCTTTGCCTTGCTCATCGTCTTCCGCCGCCGTGCTCTCGAGAATGCAGACCTTGTAAAGGTTCGTTCCAACAAGGCAAACAAGATAGCAACCAAGCGTCTGAAGAAGGCTCATCTGCTGATGCTTGCCGGAAAGCAGGAAGAATTCTATGATGAAGTGCTCCGTGCTTTGTGGGGCTATGTAAGCTACAAGCTCAACATGCCAGCCGAAAAGCTCTCACGTGAAAACATTCAGACTATGCTCGAAAAACATTGCGTAGAGGAGAGAACTATCGAGAAGTTTACAACGGCTCTCGATGAATGTGAGTTTGAACGCTATGCGCCGGGCGACCCTGCTGGCAATATGAATCGTACATTCGAATCGGCAATGACTGCTATTATGAATATAGAAAATGCTATCAATGCAACGCGTAAGCAGCGCAAGAAGAGTGCAACCGGATATTCGTTCGTCATGATGATCATGGTGATGTTGGGCTGCTCGGTTTCTGCTGGAGCTGTTACCAAGAACAATGCTGATACGGAATATCAGAAAGGTAACTATCAGCAAGCCATACGCGACTATGAGGAAATATTGAACAACTATGGTGTTTCTGCCGAAGTTTACTATAACTTGGGCAATGCTTATTACCGTACAGACAATATTACCAAGGCTGTGCTCAATTATGAGCGTGCCCATCTGCTCTCGCCAGGCGATGAAGACATCAGCTTCAACCTGCAGTTTGCACGAAGCAAGACCATCGATAAGATTACGCCAGAAAGCGAGATGTTCTTCGTAACCTGGTGGAAGGCGCTGGTCAACTTTACGAGTGTTGACTGTTGGGCTAAGACAGGCATCATAGCCATCATCATGGCGCTGGTTCTGGTATTGGTTTATCTCTTCGGTCCGCACATCGTGTTGCGCAAGATTGGTTTCTTCGGTGGAATCTTCTTCGTGGCAGTCTTCCTGCTGAGCAATCTCTTTGCTTACCAGCAGCGGCAGATGCTCATTAACCGTACGGGAGCCATCATCATCACTCCTTCTGTCAATGTGAAGAAAACTCCATCTAAGACGAGTGCTGACCTCTTCCTGCTGCATGAAGGAACCCGCGTTGATATTACCGATAAGGCGATGAAAGGCTGGCGTGGAATTAAGGTTGGAGACGGCAGAGAAGGTTGGATAGAGACCAAGGCTATAGAGGAAATCTGATTAAAAAAGAAATCTGATTATAAGATAAAATCTGATTAAAATAAAGAGAATGGATTTTAGTAGTATACAAGATTTTGACATGCAGTTGTTGCATGTGTTTAACGGCAGCGAGAATGTCTGGCTCGATCAGATGGCGATGGCGCTTACATCGGGCTGGACATGGATTCCGCTTTATATCGTCCTCTTCGTTGTTGTGATAAGAAACAACGAGATGATGGGGCAGATTGCACTCGTGGTTGGAGGAGCGGTGCTCTGCATCTTTCTGGCTGATGGACTGGTGGATGGAATCATCAAGCCGCTGGCAGAAAGATGCAGACCTTCCAGCGACCCGATGTTCAAATATACGGTTCAGGTGGTTGACAATATGCGCCTCAAGAGTTTCAGCTTCTGTTCGGCTCATGCTGCCAATACGCTTTCGATAGCCATCTTCTTCTCGTTGCTCATCCGCAGTAAACTGGTTACGTGGACCCTGTTATTATGGTCGCTCGTGAACTGCTGGACCCGTCTTTACCTGGGTGTTCATTATCCGGTCGACATTCTTTGCGGTCTGGCTATTGGCGCAGTGGTGGGAGTTGTAGTTTATCTTATCTATATCAGAATGTATTACCGCATCTCCCCGAAGATTAAGTATATTTCCAACCAGTATACGAGTACGGGTTACGACTATGATGATGTAGATAAAATCATGACCGTGGTGATATTTACCCTTATCATGGTTGTGTTTTATGCCACCTGCCAGATGGCAAATCTTTAGTACGAGAATAAAAAAGTACAAGTATAAAAGTTCAAAATAGAAAGTTCAAAGTAAAAATAAATAATGGATACAAAACACATTAAGATTAGTGATTATAACTATGATTTACCGGATGAGCGCATCGCTAAATTCCCTATCGCCCAGCGCGACCACAGCAAACTGCTGGTCTATAAGCACGGCGAGGTAAGCGATGATGTTTTCCATCATCTTCCCACATATCTCCCTCAAGGAGCCTTGATGATATTCAACAATACCAAGGTGATACAAGCGCGTCTGCACTTCCGCAAGGAAACAGGTGCGCTTATTGAGGTTTTCTTGATGGAGCCTGCAGAACCTACTGATTATGAACTCATGTTCCAGACTGCCGGACATTGTTCCTGGCTCTGCATGATCGGTAATCTGAAGAAATGGAAAGAGGGCAGCCTGAAGCGTGATTTCGAAATCAAGGGCAATAAGCTTACGCTCAGCGCCACTATGCGACGCGGAGATGCTCTAGGCTCTGAGGCACAGAAAATGGTTGCTAAAGGCGGAGGAACCAACTATTGGGTTGACTTCGATTGGGACAACGACAAGGTGTCTTTCGCTGAGATTCTCGAAACAGTAGGCGAGTTGCCTATTCCTCCTTATCTTAACCGTAAGACTGAGGAAAGCGATAAGACAACCTATCAGACGGTTTATTCTAAAATCAAGGGAAGTGTGGCTGCTCCAACTGCCGGACTTCACTTTACCGATGCGGTTCTCAAGAATCTTGATGCGCATGGAATCGATCGCGAAGAAGTAACCCTGCATGTAGGAGCCGGCACTTTCAAACCGGTGAAGAGTCTTGAAATCGAAGGTCATCAGATGCATACGGAATATATTGTTGTTCATCGCCGCAGCCTGGAAAAACTCATCAAGTACGAGTGCCGGGTCATTGCCGTAGGAACCACCAGTGTCCGTACCATCGAGAGTCTCTATTACATGGGCGTTCATCTGCTGAAGCATCCTGAGGCAAATGAAGAAGATCTGCACGTAAACCAGTGGGATCCTTACGAGCTTTCAGAAGACGGCAATCTGGTAGATGGAATTACTCCGATGCAATCTATCCAGGCAATCATCGATTATCTGGACCGCAACGGCTTGGAGGCTCTCCATTCCAGCACGCAGATTATCATTGCTCCTGGCTATCAGTATAAGATTGTGAAGATGCTGGTTACCAATTTCCATCAGCCTCAGAGTACACTCCTGCTTCTGGTGAGTGCTTTCCTCAAGGGCGATTGGAAGAAGGTTTACGATTATGCTCTTTTGCATGATTTCCGTTTCCTGAGCTATGGTGATTCATCCCTGCTCATTCCGTAAAAGGAGTTAGGAAAACTATAAATTATTAATTGTAAATTATAAATTTAAAATAGATGATTTCAGTAGAAGGACTGAAAGTAGAGTTTGGCGTTAAGCCTCTCTTTCATGATGTAAATTTCGTCATCAACGACCGCGACCGCATTGCCCTGGTAGGTAAGAATGGTGCAGGAAAGTCTACGATGCTCAAGATTCTCTGCGGTTTGCAGAAACCTACAGACGGCGTTGTGGCAATTCCTAATGAAACCACCATCGGCTATCTGCCACAGGTAATGAAGCTGCAGGATGATACGACCGTGAAGGAGGAAACCCGCAAGGCTTTCGCCCATAATACCGAGATGAAGGCGCGTCTGGACAAGATGCAGCAGGAAATGGCCGACCGCACCGACTATGAGAGCGAAAGCTATGCTCAACTCGTAGAGAAGTTTACCCAGGAACATGAACGCTACATGATGATGGGTGGCGAAAACTATGAGGCTGAGATAGAGCGCACCTTGAGCGGTCTTGGCTTTACGCGCGATGATTTCGAGCGCCCAACCAAGGAATTTTCCGGTGGTTGGCGAATGCGTATCGAACTTGCCAAGATTCTGTTGCAGAAACCTGATGTCCTGCTCCTCGATGAGCCTACCAACCACCTTGATATTGAAAGTATCCAGTGGTTGGAGCAGTTCCTGGCGCAGAGTGCAAAGGCTGTGGTTCTGGTGAGTCACGACCGTGCTTTCATCAACAATGTAACTAACCGTACCCTCGAAATTACTTGCGGAAGGGTAGAAGACTATAAGGTGAAATACGATGAGTATGTTGTGTTGCGTGCCGAACGCCGTGAGCAGCAACTCCGTGCCTACGAAAACCAGCAGAAGGAAATTGCCGACATCAAGGATTTCATCGAGCGGTTCCGCTACAAGCCTACCAAGGCGGTTCAGGTGCAGAGCAGAATCAAGCAGCTCGAGAAAATCGTGCCTATCGAGGTGGATGAGGTTGACAACAAGCAGATGCACCTCAAATTCCCTCCTTGTCTCAGAAGTGGCGATTATCCTATCATCTGTGATGAGGTGCGCAAGGATTACGGCGCCCACACCGTCTTCGACCATGTTACCTTTACCATCAAGCGTGGCGAGAAGGTGGCTTTCGTGGGTAAGAACGGCGAGGGTAAGTCTACCCTGGTAAAATGTATCATGGGTGAGATTCCTTTCACCGGAACACTCAAGATTGGCCATAATGTGCAGATTGGCTATTTCGCCCAGAATCAGGCGCAGCTCTTGGATGAGAATCTTACCATCTTCCAGACTATCGACAATGTGGCAACAGGCGAAATGCGTCTGAAGGTGAACGATCTCCTGGGCGCCTTCATGTTTGGCGGCGAGACTTCTGAGAAGTTTGTCAAGGTTCTGAGTGGAGGAGAACGCAGCCGACTGGCGATGATCAAGCTCCTGCTCGAACCGGTAAATCTCCTCATTCTCGATGAGCCTACCAACCATCTAGACATGCAGTCGAAAGATGTGCTGAAAGAAGCCATCAAGGCTTTCGATGGAACAGCCATCATCGTGAGCCACGACCGTGAATTCCTCGATGGTCTGGTAGATAAGGTCTATGAGTTTGGCGGCGGCAAGGTTCGTGAGCATCTCGGTGGTATTTACGATTATCTCCGTGCCCATAATGCCGAGAACATTAATCAGGCTCTTGCCAACCAGAGTATGGCTTCTGCCGGTTCGCCTTCAGCCAACACTTCCGGTTCTTCTGTCGCATCTGGTTCTATAGCCGACAGTCTTGCCTCAGCCACATCCGGCAAGCAGAGCTACGCTGAGCATAAGGAACAGCAGAAGAAGATCCGTAAGGCTGAGAAAGCCGTGAAGGAATGTGAGGCGAAGATAGAGAAGCTGGAAGCGAGAAAAAAAGAGATCGATGAACTCCTGATGAAACCGGAAAATGCAACCAACATGGAACTCGTTACTGAATACACCGAACTCATGAAGGGTCTCGATGAGGAGAACGAGCGCTGGATGCTCCTTTCGGAAGAACTGGAAGAAGTTTCGAAATAATAGTAACATTAATATATAAAAAGAGAAGAAAATGAAAATTAAACTGATCTTACCGATGATGCTGATTGCAGCTTTGCCATTAGGCGCTGATGCTCAGAATAAATCGGGTCTTGTCATGAGCAATCTCGACAAGACAGTAAAGCCAGCAGACAGTTTCTATCAGTTTGCTACAGGCGGATGGCAGAAGAACAATCCTCTTCCTGCCGCTTACAGCCGTTATGGCAGTTTTGACCAGTTGTCTGAGAACAACAACAAGCGCATCAACACCATTCTTTCTGAACTCCAGAAGAAGACTTACAAGGCTGGAACCATCGAGCAGAAATTGTCTGATTTCTACAAACTCTCAATGGATGTTGACAGCCGCAACAAGGCTGGAATCGCTCCTGTAAAGCCTCTGATGGATGAGATAGAAGCTGCCAAGACCAAGGACGAGCTTCAGAAGCTTCAGGTTAAGTATGCATGGATGGGTCTCGGTTTGGGCTATGGCGCTGGTTTCGCTGCCGATGAGAAGAACGTAACCATGAACATCTACAACCTGATGCAGGGCGGTCTTACTCTCGGTGCCAAGGATTATTACCTCAACAACGATGCTGCAACCGTAGCTATCCGTGAGGCTTATAAGACTTACCTCAGCAAGATGTTCCAGCTCTACGGTTTCTCTGCTGATGAAGCTGCCAAGAAGGCTTCTGCCGTATTCCTTCACGAAACAACGCTCGCTACTTTCTCAAAGAGTCGTACCGAACTTCGTGATCCTCAGGCCAACTACAACAAGATGACCTTGGCAGAATTCAAGGAGAATTATCCTAACATTCCTCTCGAGGCACTTGCCAACGCCGAGGGAATCAAGAGCGAATATCTCAAGGAGATGATCGTAGGTCAGCCTGCTTTCTTCGCCGGTTATGACAAGGTGGCTGCTGCAGAATGTGCAGGCACATTGAAGGCTTTGATGGAGTGGGACATCATCAGTAGTTCTGCTTCTTATCTCAGCGATGAGATTCGCGAAGCCCGTTTCGAATTCTTCGGCAAGACTATGAGTGGCCGCAAGGAGGATTATCCTCTGTGGAAGCGTGCTACTGCTCAGGTTGATGCTCAGTTGGGCGAGGCACTCGGTCGCATCTACTGCAAGCGCTATTTCCCAGAAAGTTCTAAGAAGATGATGGAGACGCTCGTGAAGAATCTTCAGATCAGTCTCGGTCAGCGTATCGATGCTCAGACTTGGATGAGCGAGGCAACAAAGAAAGCTGCTCACAACAAGCTCGACAAGTTCTATGTAAAGATTGGTTATCCTAACAAGTGGACTGATTTCAGCAAGCTCAGCATCGACCCATCTAAGAGCTATTATGAGAACGTAATGGCTTGCCGCAAGTTTGCCAACGATAAGGAGATTGCAGAGAAGGCAGGAAAGCCAGTAGATAAGGATGAGTGGTTCATGACTCCTCAGACCGTGAATGCTTACTACAATCCTACTACCAATGAAATCTGCTTCCCAGCTGGTATTCTCCAGTATCCTTTCTTCGATCCTAAGGCTGATGCTGCATTCAACTATGGTGCTATCGGCGTAGTAATCGGCCATGAGATGACTCACGGATTCGATGATCAGGGTCGTCAGTATGATGCTAGCGGTAATCTGAAGGACTGGTGGACTGCTGCTGATGCAGAAGGTTTCAACAAGCGTGCTGATATGTATGCTGATTTCTTCAGCAACATCAAGGTGTTGCCTGACCTGAATGCCAACGGCCGTTTCACCCTCGGCGAGAACCTTGCCGACCATGGTGGTTTGATGGTTTCATACAATGCCTTCAAGAATGCTACAGCCAAGAAGGCTTTGAAGAACAAGGATGGTTTCACTCCTGACCAGCGTTTCTTCCTCGCCTATGCAGGTGTTTGGGGACAGAACATTACTGATAAGGAAATCCGCAACCGCGTAAAGAATGATCCTCATTCTCTCGGCAAGTGGCGTGTTGATGGTGCGCTTCCTCACATCGATGCATGGTATGAGGCATTTGGTGTAAAGCAGGGCGATAAGCTGTTCATTCCTAAGAACCAGCGCCTGGAGCTTTGGTAATTCCCAGAGGAAATTTTTCCGAATAGAATTTTTCGGGAATGTTTTCCCCGAATAGATAGAAAAAATAAAGTCCTGATGTTTCGTATGTTTGAAACATCAGGGCTTTTTGTTTTATGCTTGAAATATTTTTTGATAAGAAAACAATAGAATAGGGGGTTATTGCTTCTTCTCCAGTTCCTGAAGATTTTCCATCTTCTTCGATTCCAGAAATTCGTAAATGCCGCAGAGATGTTCGCGAACGCGACCATGACCGAACTCATAAACCTTGCTGACAAGACCATCGAGGAAATCGCGGTCGTGACTAACCACGATGAGCGTTCCGTCGAAATCAAGAAGTGCCTGTTTCAGCACATCCTTGGTCTTCAGGTCGAGGTGGTTGGTAGGCTCATCGAGAATCAGCAGATTCACCGGCTCCAGCAGCAGCTTGAGAATGGCAAGGCGGGTGCGCTCGCCTCCCGACAATACTTTCACCTTCTTGGTAGAATCCTCTCCGCCAAACATGAAGGCTCCGAGCAAATCGCGTATCTTGTTTCTGATTTCACCCTTGGCAACATCATCAATCGTCTGGAATACGGTAAGTTCGCCATCGAGCAGAGAAGCCTGGTTCTGGGCAAAATAACCTATCTGTACATTATGTCCCAACTCCAGCTTACCTTCGTTCTGAAGCTGCCCCATGATACATTTCACGAGTGTAGACTTACCCTCGCCGTTTCTACCCACGAAAGCAATCTTGTCACCTCTTTCTACGGTTAGATTCACGCCGCTGAAAATCTTCTTGTCATCAAACGACATCGCCACATCGCTCATCTGAACCGGATAAGCACCGCTTCGTGGGCTCGGCGGGAATTTGAGTCGGAGGCGGCTTGTATCTTCTTCATCCACTTCGATGAGTTCCAGTTTCTCAAGCATCTTCACGCGGCTCTGCACCTGGAAGGTTTTAGAATAAGTGCCTTTGAAACGTTCTATGAAGTCTTTGGTCTCAGCAATCATCTTCTGCTGTTCCTCATATTTCTTCATCTGCTGTTCGCGGCGTTCCTTTCGCAGTTCCAGATACTGGCTGTAGGTGGCTTTGTAGTCGTAGATGCGGCCCATGGTTACTTCGATGGTTCTTGTTGTAATGTCGTCAACGAATTTTCGGTCGTGGCTGATGACAACTACCGCTTTCGAACTGTTGATGATGAAGTCTTCGAGCCAGCCGATAGATTCGATGTCGAGATGGTTGGTAGGCTCATCGAGCAGCAGCACGTCTGGCGATTTCAAGAGCAGTTTTGCCAGCTCAATTCTCATTCTCCAACCTCCCGAAAACTCGCTGGTAGGGCGGTTGAAATCAGAGCGTTCAAAACCGAGACCTAGCAGCGTCTTCTCTACATCTTCTTCGAAATGAGTCATGTCGATGGCGTAGAATTTCTCAGACAGAGAGGATACTTTCTCGATGAGCTGCATGTAGTCATCGCTGTCGTAGTCGGTACGGGTAGTAAGCTCGTTGTTGATGCGGTCAATCTCAGCCTGCATCTCGTGCAGATGGGCGAACGCCTGGCAGGTTTCCTCGAATACGGTTCTGCCGTCTTCGGTCATCAGATGCTGAGGCAGATAGGCGATGACGCAGTCCTTGGGAGCGGAAACGGTGCCACGAGTAGCATTTCTCACACCGGCGATGATCTTAAGCAATGTGCTCTTTCCTGCGCCATTCTTGCCCATCAGGGCTATACGGTCCTTCTCGTTGATCTGGAAGGAAATGTCTTTGAATAGGGTGGTGCCGCCAAATTCTACGGTCAATCCATCAACTGTAATCATATTATTTTCTTCTTGTTCTAATGTTTGTTTTTATTAACGGTATTTTGTAGAATATCAGTCTACGATGTGGTTGATTACCATTCCTGCTATTGCCATTCCGAAGGAGGCGGTAATGTGGCAGAGCGAGCCGTTGATTTGCGCCTTGGTTGAGCACCATTCATGTTCCACGAGTCGCTGGTCGCCAGGTGCATCATATACGGCTGTATCTGTTCCTCGTTCTCCGCTGAGCAATTTGGCTTTCGGACACAGGCAACCGCCTGTACCGCAGGCCTTGTTCACTCCCATGTTCTGCATCGGCTTTTCCTCGCTATAAACGCATTGGAACTTGCGGCGAGGGAAGGTCTTGCTTTTCTTGAATTTCTTGCGCAGGGCTCTTGCCAGCGGGTCTCCATCCACCTTCCAGAACTCAGCCTTTCTCACCATGAAGGGGTCGCGGCGGAGGGCTGCACCCATCGAAGAAATGAAGGTTATTTCCTTAGGAAGGGCTGTGGCACGGAGAATCAGGTCGGCCTTATCCTTTAGCGAGTCGATGGCGTCGATGATGAAATCGTATTCTTCCATGTGGAACTCATCGGCTGTTTCTGCCTGATAGATTTTCTGATAAGCCGTGATGTTGGCATCGGGGTTGATTTCAAGCAGTCGTTCGCGCAGCGCATCTACTTTTACCTGTCCTATCGTGCGGCTTGTTGCCATGAGCTGGCGGTTGCAGTTGGTTACACAGACACGGTCGCTGTCTACGATGGTGATGTTACGGATTCCGCTTCGTACCAGTCCTTCTGCGCACCATGAGCCTACGCCACCAATTCCGAAGATGAGCACGCGTGCTGCCTGCAGTTTCTCGAGATTATCTTTTCCCAGGAGCAGTTCTGTACGTCGCTGCATTCCCCGCTCCATTGTCGTTATGTTATTTCCCATATTTGTGTGTAAGAATTTTCTAAAATTATAATTTCTTGGCAAATCAGTTGCAAAGGTACAAATAATATTCAGAATCTTGTTCTTTTTGCCGGCTTATCTTTCTGATAGTTTGGTTAATGTTTCATAATGGTTTGTTCTTATAATCTTAGGCAAGGCGTATTGTAAGAAAATATATTGACATATTACCATCCGCTTATGCTTGAATCTTGCTGGCAGCAGTTCATCGATTTGGCTTATTATATATCTGATTTTCTTTATTTTTTTCGGATTATTGCCTATTTTGCCTGATGCATAAGGGAGGTTATGTAATGGAAATCGCCGGTTACCTCGTTATTTTCTGAGGTAACCGGCGATAGCTTTTTATCTTCTTCTGCCTCTTCCTTCATTTCTTCCTTGATTTCCACGACCGCCGCGATTGTTTTTATCCCCGCTATTGTAGCGGTTCTTGCGGTTATGGTTGTCGTTGTCGAAATTAGGGTTGAAGCTCTTTTTCTTCTTATCCTTGAAGAAGCCCGCACCTCCGTTTAGCGGACGGCCTTCGTTCAGATATTTATCTTCATCATAGCAGCCTACATTTCCGAAACCCTTTGGTGCAAAGCGGTCAGAAGCATTTCTGCCACGACCTTTTCCTGCCTTCGGCTCAGGTGCATTTCTGCCAGTTCCACGCTTGCCTTTGGCACCTTTTCCTACACCAGGATTATCGTAGGTAGAACCAATCGGCTTGTCGTCATAATGAGTCTTCTTGCCCTTGAAACTTCCACCCATACTCTTCCTGTCGTAGAGCTTGTCGATGAGGTCGGCTCTGCCTATCCGGCGAAGTTCACTCTCTATGGCGCGGCGCTCTTCAGGCTTGTACCAGAAGAAGAACATGCGCTGGGCAAGCTTTTCTTTCTGGGTTTTGGCGCTGAAAACCGGCTCCAGGGTGTAAGGATCGTAACCCGTATACCAGGTCTCGGTAGAAATGGTCATAGGAGTAGGGGTGAAATCCTGCACCTGTTCCAGATGGAAGTCCAGTCCCTTCGTGATGACGGCAAGTTCAGCCATGTCTTCTTCATGACAGCCCGGATGCGAACTGATGAAGTAAGGAATGATCTGCTGGTTAAGACCTTCTTCCTTATTAATCTTGTCGAAGATTCGCTTGAACTCGTAGAAGAGGTCGAACGATGGCTTGCGCATGAACTTCAAGACCTCCGGACTCGTATGTTCTGGAGCCACCTTCAGTCTGCCGCTCACATGTTTGGTAATCAGTTCGCGCGTGTATTCTCTAGCCGCCTGATTCACCTTTTCGTCCTTGCTCTTATGCAGCAGAAGGTCGTAACGCACACCACTACCAATGAAACTCTTCTTGATTCCCGGCAAAGCATCTACCGCATGATAAATCTCCAGAAGCTTGCTGTGGTCGGTATTGAGGTTCGGACAAATCTGAGGGTTTACACACGACGGGCGTTTGCACACTTCGCAGGCTTTCTGATTCTTGCCGTGCATTCCGTACATGTTGGCAGAAGGACCGCCCAAATCGCTCAGATAGCCCTTGAAATCAGGCATCTGGATGATTTTCTTCACCTCCTTCAGAATGCTCTCCTTGCTGCGGCAAACCACGAATTTGCCCTGGTGGGCAGAGATGGTGCAGAAAGAACAGCCGCCGAAACAGCCACGATGAAGGTTCACGGAGAACTTGATCATCTCGTAGGCAGGAATGGTCTTGCCCTTGTATTTAGGATGAGGCAAACGCGTATAAGGCAGGTCGAAAGCCGCATCCAGTTCAGCGGTAGTCATCAGCGGGAAAGGCGGATTCACCACCACGTATTTGCCGTCAACTTCCTGAATCATGCGCTGAGCATGCATCTTGTTGGCTTCTTCCTCCAGATGGCGCACGTTCTCAGCCTGTCCCTTCTTGTTGTGGAGACATTCTTCGTGACTGTGGAGGATGATGTCATCGTCTTTGAAACCGCCCGGAATCTCACTTTCCTTGCAGAAGAAAGCCACCTGAGGCATTTCGTGGATTTCGTTCAGCGTCTTGCCTTCTGCAAAGGCATTGGCAAGTTCAACGATAGAACGTTCGCCCATTCCGTAGAGAATGAGGTCGGCACCCGAATCGCAGAGAATGCACTTGCGGAGCTCGTCTTTCCAATAGTCGTAGTGGCTGATGCGACGCAACGAAGCCTCAATACCGCCTAGTGCTACAGGTACGTCGGGAAAGAGTTTCTTCAGTATCTGTGTATAGACGATAGATGGATAGTCGGGGCGCATGTCGTGGCGGGAGTCGGGACTGAAAGCATCCTCGCTACGCATGCGGCGGTTTGCCGTGTAGCGGTTCACCATAGAGTCCATGGCACCCGGAGAAACACCAAAGAAGAGGCGAGGGCGACCAAGTTTCTTGAAGTCTCGGAAATCGCCGTGCCAGTCGGGCTGGGGAACGATGGCTACCCGATAGCCGTTGGCTTCCAGCATTCGTCCGAGGATGGCAGGACCGAAGGATGGGTGGTCAACGTAAGCATCTCCTGAAAAGAGGATGACGTCGAGCTCGTCCCATCCGCGCAACTCGCATTCTTTCTTGGTGGTAGGTAAGAAATCTGTTAACTTATAATCCATTCAATATTTTTTAATCATTTACTGCGTCTGGTTCTGCATCAGTTGCAGCCTCAGCCTGCTTCTTGTCTTTCCAGTCTACATAGAGCAGAACGAGGTTGTGAAGACCGAGCGCCTTCATGTTCTGATTGTAGATGACGTCGAGACAGAGATCGAGCAACTCCTTATCCTTGATGTCGCTGCTCTCGAGGAGTGAACGCACATTGAGTTTCAGCTTATCGAGCACTTCCTCGTCGATAATGCCTGTGCTGTCTACGAGGTTGCGGAGTAACTGATACTTTTCGATAGTCTCTAAATGCTGGTCGCTCACTTCGATAGAACGAGTGCCAGACTGGTTGGCTTGAATCTTATACATAAGCTTAAAATTTTTTATCTGTTTTACTTTGAATTTAATCTGTCAGAAACTTGAGAATGCCTAGCAACACGCTTGTGCGGGTTCTTTCGTCGATGATGCATTCCAGCGGGAATCCCATGACGAAGCTGCGGTAAGTAGTGCTCTTGTAGGCAACAGCCGCACTTGTTCCCGTATCGTATTGCATCGCCGTGAAGGCGTAATTGCCAACCGGCTTCAATATTTCGGGATGGGTTGCCGCATAATGCTGGGCATTCAGCTCGTTATAATAGCTGAACTGCAGTCCTAAGCCCGTAACGTTAGGCGAAGTGTAGACTATACTGTCTCGTTCTGTTACGGTTGAATCTTCGGGATTGATGTCCCTGGTGATGGCCGTAGAACCCGTAGGCTCGTAGCTGAGTTTCAGAATATCGCTCAGGAATGCCTGCTCCTCTTCTGTCTGCATGTCGCTTCCGGTATAAGAACCGCTTATCAGAATTCTGCCGCCTTGGCTGGCGTATTGCCGGATGCGGTTCTGCAGGGCAGGCGTGAATGACTTGAAGAAGGCGTGAGTATAGCCGTCATGGCGCTCCAGACCGTTGATGAGGTCAACTGCCTGATAGTTCTTCATCTGAACCCTGCCGCTGGCGATGACTTCGCTCGAACAGCTTGAAATATTGTATTTTCCCGAAGCCGCAATACTTGTAGCGTGCGCCTGAACATAGTTGAAATCGTTGCCTGCCACAAACTTGCCAATCATTTCGTTGCCGCTGAAGCCGAGTCCGAAACTGGTTTCGTTGCCCATTCTGCTTCTGTCGAACACCTGTTGCTTGCCGCTCCATCCCGCCGTCAGTCCGTAGCTTACGCCCGGATCCTGGTCGAGGTCAAATCCCTGCTTTTCCTCATTATCCACGACCTGCGGAGAGGCAAGACGATGGAAATTGTTCACGATGAGCACAGACTTGCTGGCTGCAGGATTATAGAGTACAGAGAGGGTTTCGGTGGTGAAACTTTCTCCTCCTGCATTAACTGCAGCCACCTTAAAATGATAAAGTTTGCCCGGTTCCAGCTGCATCTGACAGCGGGTGGTGTTCACTATGGTTCCGTTGTCAAATCCGCCTTGGCCTTCAGCCTTATAAATTATGTATGAAGTGGGGCGGGCAGATGGTTCCGTCTTGTCGAGCTGGGCAGTCCATGAAAGTAGGGCTACGCCTCCGTTCTGCGTCACGCTGAAGTTCTGCGGAGCCAGCGGCTGAACCACATAGCGGGTTCCATGATTGCTGTTTACAAAGCGCAGAATGGTTTTGTAGATGGAGCGCGCGATGTAGAATTTGCCGAGCGGATCCTGAGCAATTCTCATGTCGGGGAAACTCTGATGCGAAAGCATTTCGAGGATTGCCGACGGAACTTCCGGCAGACGGGTTTCAGAATAGTTCCTGTCCCATACATAGCGCTTGCCGAATTCGCCGAACTGAGCCGTCAGATCCGTAACAAGATTATCGCGCAAAGCCTTGGCGAAATCCTTGGATGTGAATCTGGAGATTCCGCTGTTCAGCATTCCGTCATTATAATCTGTGGTGCAGATGGCGAGGGCTCCGATGGTAGATTTTCCATCCTTATTGTAGCCCGCATCACTATGAAGCGCGAGCGAGAGTTCTATAGGCACGTGCTTGCCCTTCCTGGCAGGCATGTAAACCGAACCGCCGCCCAGCCAATTGGTCATCAGAGAGCGGGCGTTGATGTCGTCGGCGTAATCATTTTCTCCCTTCCTGCCACCGTAAACCTTGTAAGGAGCTCCTGCCCATTGGGCGTAGTATCTGGCTCCTTCCAGACAACGGGGCAATCCGCTGGTGTAATCGCCACGCTCTATGTTTCCCATGCCGCCGCCAAAGCGGACAGCATCGGTAGTAACCACTCCGCGGCGAGAAGCCTTGTTGGTGCAGACCACGCGGTTGAACTCGTTGCAGCCCTTGTCGAAATCGAAGGTGCCCAGGTAAACCCAAGTGCCGCCGCCCATACGCTGGTTAACGGAAAACTCAGTAGCTTCGCCCTTGTGATAAACGATGTATCTAGCATCGCTCACGCTCTTGGGGAGCGACTGGTAGCTTACGTAGACTGCGTATTTGCCGGCTTCCTTGAAACGGGGCTGGTAGCTAACCTGACTGGTTTTCTTGCGCTTGGTAGCCTTTGCCTTTCTCACGGTTCCCATACGGAACGGATTTTCCCCATCCTTCAGTCGGGGGCGGTTGGCAAAACCGAGCGAATCGCAGTTTTTCCATTTCTTGCTCGCCTCCTTTTCGAAATAATAAACCGACTTGACAGCATCATCATTATCGATGACGATTTCGTTCGTCTGCCAGTCTCTTTCTCGGGGGGTGAAGACGATGGCTCCCGCATTCTGAAGCATCGGAATGAGGTAGGGCACTACGATGGTTTGAGTGAAGAGATCTTCGTTGGTGCAAAACAGGTTAGGTCGCTGCCATTTCCATACATCTCTGTCAGCATAATAATACCGTCCGTGCGAGGCCCATAATGAAAGGTGCCTGTTCTGAAGTCCCGCCGTAACGAAATAAGGGCGTGAAACATTGAACACCCATGGGTCGCCATCATAATCGATGCCTTGCCATGCGCCGCTGTTCGCCTCGTCGTAGGTAGGAAAAAACGATTTGCCGTTAGCCTGAAGCGATGCTCCAGCGGCTAACAGCAAACTGCTTATCAAACAATATGTTATGTTTTGGTGTTTCACTTTACGAATACTCCTTCTTAAATAGATGATTTACCCGTTATCAGCTAACGTTTAATCAATATTTCCGATTGTGAACTTCTCCGGTTTCTTTCCTCTGAAATCCTTGAAGTACAACTTTATTTCACGCATGTCTTTGTCAACATCTCCTGATGGGACAATCTGCTTGGTACATTGGATGAGTTTCTTCTCATAGTCAAGACCATAGAGATGGATAGGCAGATGCGCCTTGAGGGCGATGAAATAGAATCCCTTTTTCCATTCCGGGTTGAGCGAGCGTGTTCCTTCGGGCGTAATGCACAGTCCGAACGACTTCCGTTTATCCGCTTCAGCAGCCAGATTATCTGTCATGCTAGTATGTTTGCTTCTCCACACAGGAATACCTCCCATCTTTCTGAAAATAGGACCTAGCGGCCAAAAGAACCATTCCTTTTTCATGAGGAAATTACATTTAATTCCCTCAGCATGGGCAAAGAGCTGGCCCAGGATCAAATCCCAGTTGCTGGTGTGTGGAGCCATGCAGATAATATACTTTTCAGGAAGCTCCTGAGTAATATTTTTCTTATAACCCAAGCGCTTATACAATATCCATTGACAAATTCCTTTTACCATATATATAAATAGGTGTATTTTCTTATTCTGATGATAATAGGATTATGCCAGGTTGGAAATCTGGTCGATGATTTCGCTCACCTGCTTGTTGAAGTCGGCTGTGAGTTTCTTATAATATTCGCCCTTCGTGATTCCTGGTTCCGGGTGAGACACGCGGCTGATGTAATCGCCGTTGATCATAACGATAGCTGAAAGAATGCCATCCACATCTTCCTGTGTTGGCTTACCATTATACAAAGATGCAGCTACAGTCTCAGCGAAAAGTTCGCTTGTAATGTAGTTGATAGTGCGCTTTAAATCTCTTTTATTAGCCATAATTCTTTTCTCCTAATTAATGATTAATTAAAAATATCGCTCAAAGATAATCATTTTCTTTGAAATAACATCATTTTTTGGGAAAAAATGTATCTATTAACGCATTTTTAGCATTTTTCTTTCCGTATCTCGCAGAAAAGAGTTATTTTTGCAGATGTTTTTGAAGTTTCAACTAATTAAAATAAAAAACGAATTATGGAAAAAAGTGCATTGCAGATTGCAAGAGCTGCTTATCAGCCAAAATTGCCTAAGGCTCTCCAGGGCCCAGTAAAGGCAGTTGAAGGTGCAGCAACACAGTCAGTAGGTAATCAGGACGAAATCAAGGCGTTGTTCCCTAACACTTATGGAATGCCTGTTATTACATTCGAGGCAGGCGAGGCTAAGGAACTTCCTGCTTTCAACGTAGGTGTTATCCTCTCAGGTGGTCAGGCTCCTGGCGGTCACAACGTGATTTCTGGTCTCTTCGACGGTGTGAAGTCTCTTAACCCAGCTAACAAGCTCTATGGTTTCATCCTCGGTCCTGGTGGTCTTGTTGACCATAAGTACATGGAGATTACTTCTGAGATCATGGACGAATACCGCAACACAGGTGGTTTCGATATCATCGGTTCTGGCCGTACCAAGCTTGAGAAGGAAGACCAGTTTGAGAAGGGTATTGAGATTCTTCGTGAACTCGGCATTAAGGCACTTGTCATCATCGGTGGTGACGACTCAAATACAAACGCTTGCGTTCTCGCTGAATACTATGCAGCTAAGAAGTATGGTGTACAGGTAATCGGTTGCCCTAAGACTATCGACGGCGACTTGAAGAACGAGCAGATTGAAACTTCTTTCGGTTTCGATACAGCCTGCAAGACATATTCTGAGCTCATCGGCAACATCGAGCGCGACTGTAACTCAGCACGTAAGTACTGGCACTTCATCAAGTTGATGGGTCGTTCAGCATCTCACATCGCTCTTGAGTGCGCTCTCCAGACTCAGCCAAACATCTGCTTGATTTCTGAGGAGGTAGAGGCTAAGGAAATGTCACTCGATGATGTTGTTACTTATATTGCAACTGCAGTAGCTAACCGTGCTGCTGAGGGCAACAACTTCGGTACTGTTCTCATCCCAGAGGGCCTGATCGAGTTTATCCCAGCTATCAAGAAACTCATCGCAGAATTGAACGAGGTTCTTACAGACCCTGCAACAGGCGAGAGCCGTGAGTTTGCAAGTGCTGAGGAGCAGATTGCATTCGTTAAGGGTGCTATCGCTAAGGACAACCTCGCAGTATTGGAGTCTTTGCCAGCAGACGTAGCTCGCCAGCTCTGCCTCGACCGTGACCCTCACGGAAACGTACAGGTTTCTCTCATCGAGACAGAGAAGTTGCTCTCTCGCATGGTAGCTGAGAAGTTGGCTGCTTGGAAGAAGGAGGGTAAGTTCGTAGGTAAATTCTCAGCTCAGCACCACTTCTTCGGTTACGAGGGACGTTGCGCAGCTCCTTCTAACTACGATGCTGACTACTGCTACTCACTCGGTTTCAACGCTTCACGCCTCATCGCTAACGGCAAGACCGGTTACATGTCAATCATCAAGAACACAACAGCTCCTGCAGCAGAGTGGATTGCAGGTGGTGTGCCAATCACTATGATGATGAATATCGAGCGTCGTAATGGTGCTAACAAGCCTGTTATCCGCAAGGCTCTCGTTGAGCTTGACGGCGCTCCATTCAAGTTCTTCGCTTCTAAGCGCGATGAGTGGGCTAAGGAAACAGCTTACGTTTATCCAGGTCCTATCCAGTACTGGGGTCCTTCTGAGGTTTGCGACCAGACCACAAAGACTCTCCAGTTGGAGCAGGCTAAGTAAAAAATAGAATAAATATTTTTATTTAATATGTCAACAAGACGAACGGCTTCTTCACAGAAAAAGAGTGCCATGGCGAGAAAGAAAACTCCTCGGCGTGGCGGCTCCCGTGGTAGAAGGCGTTCGTCTTCTTTTTTGCAACGCTATCCCCGTTGGGCGTGGTGGATAGGCGGAACGGCTGTTATCGTGCTCTATGTCTTTCTGTTCTATCATTTCTTTGTGGGGCCAACTGGCTTCCGCTGGCGTGCGCTTTATGGCGATGCTGAATATCCCGAAGGTTACGAGATTCACGGAATCGATATTTCCCATTATCAGGGTAAGATAGACTGGGAGCAGCTCAAGAATGCGATGATCAAGGGGTGTCCTGTGCGTTTCGTCATTATCAAGAGTACGGAAGGTTCTTCACGGCTCGATGAAAATTTCCGTGAGAACTTTAATCAGGCTCGCGATTTCGGTTTCATCCGGGGTGTTTATCATTTCTGGAGCAATAAGTCGACTGCCCGCGAACAGGCTTATTATTTCCTAGACCAGGTGCATCTTACGGATGGCGATTTGCCTCCGGTCCTGGATATAGAACATAAGCCGGCTGATAAGAGTGTGGAGGATTTCCAGCGTGATGTGCTTACCTGGCTGCATATTGTAGAGGATAAGTATCATGCTAAACCTATCATCTACACCTATTATAAATTCAAGGAGCAATATCTGAGTGCGCCTGTCTTTGATGATTATCCTTACTGGATTGCCCACTATTATGTTGACAAGGTGCAGTATAAGGGTAAATGGAAGTTCTGGCAGCATACGGATGTGGGCAAGTTGCCGGGCATTAAAGGCTACGTAGATTTCAATATTTACAACGGCAGTTATTATGAGCTCAAGCAGCTCTGCATAGGAAGCAATAATAATGAAAAGAAATTCATGGAATAAAGGTTGGACTTTTGGCAATTTGCGAAAGTTCAACCTTTATTCGTATGTTTTTTATCTGATATTTCTGATTCTTTTTTTTTCGTATTGAACCTTTTTGAATCAGAAAAGAATCTTTATGAACCTAAAACAAGGCAGACCCAATTGTTGTCAATCTGTCTGTTTATTTCATGCATTCCCAGTTCTTCTGCTTTCTCCAGGAGTACAGGAATGTCTTCTTCGTAGAAGCCGCTCAGAACCAGAGTTCCGCCGATGTTCATCACGCTGCGGAAAGCGCGCATGTCGTTGAGCAGAATGTTGCGGTTGATGTTGGCAAGAACCAGGTCGAAAACGCCGCTGATGTGGTTGATTACCTGACTGTTGCCAAAGAGCACTTCCATATTTGTTACGCCGTTCAGTACGGCATTATGCTTGGCATTTTCCACGCTCCACTCGTCTATATCGTAGCCTACCACGTCTTTAGCGCCCAGTTTGGAGCAGGTGAGAGCAAGTATTCCCGTACCCGTTCCGCAATCCAGGATGCGCTTGGTTCTGACAGGCATGTGGAGCAGCTGTGAAATAATCATGCGTGTGGTTTCGTGGTTTCCTGTTCCGAACGCCAGTTTCGCCTCAATACCTATTTCAATCATGTTGGGTCTGTTGCTCGTATCGGGATAGAGTTCGGGATGTTTCGCATCGTAAATCACCACCTGATTGTCCACATAAATTGGTTCGAATCCCTGTTCTTCCCATTCCTGGTTCCAATCCTTATCTTCTGCATCTTTCACCTCGTAGGTAATTTTCGTATCCTCGATAGGGAAATCAGCAATATAGGCATCCAGCACCTCCTTGTCGAAGAGGTCTTTCTGCACATACGCTTCCAGTCCGGTTTCTGTTTCCTCAAAAGATTCGAATCCGGCTTCGGCTGCACCATCAGCAAGCAGATCCTGACAGGCCTGCATCAAGTCGGCAGTCGTTTCAATAGTGAATGTTGCTACTAAATATTTCATATTTAATTTGTATTAATTTCTTGTCTAAAAACGCCTTCGAATGTTCAAAAAAGCTAGATTTGTTTTAAATCTTCTGCAAAATTATAAAAAAATAGGGGAAAACCTACAATAATTTAGGGAAATTCTGTATTTTTGCATAAAGATAAGCAATATTTTTGCATCTAGATTATTATATCATCAGAAAAGGACTCTTTCTGGAGTATTTTTTCTGATGGTTTATGATGGTCTGGAAAGAGAAAAAATGGAGAAAAAAAATAAATAGGAGAACAGAAATATGAAAAAAAAGTATCTTCTTGCAGTCCTTATCGCAGCTGCGATGCCATTCACGTCGATGGCACAGGACGATGACCTCTACTTCAATCCGAAGAAGGAGGCCAAAGAAAAGGCTGAAAGACGGGCTCTGCTCCAGCGTCAGTATGCTGAACAGCGGGCACGTAGAGATAGTATTTATCGCTTGAATTGGAGCGGAAGCGATCGTTCAGTAGATGAATATAATCGAGGCGGAAGAATCTTCAGCCATTATGAGAATGTAGGGAAAGATTCCCTGGGCAACGACATCATCATGTTCCATGTGGGCAAGGGTGTGGCGCCCGACAGCATTTATGATGATGCTTACTTCGCTCAGAAGTATGCTGACAGGGATGAGGATTTCGTACGCACACGCGAGATGAGCCGATGGGATGGATTCTATGATCCGTGGTTCTACGATTATTATGGTTACGGTCCTTACTATTGGCGTAGCCGCATGTGGGGCTGGCACAATCCTTGGCGCTACGGCTATTATGCCGGCTGGTATGATCCTTGGTTTGACCCTTGGTATGATCCTTGGTATTATGGCTACTGCGGATGGTATGGTGGCTGGTACGACCCTTGGTATTATGGCTGGGGCGGCTACTACAATCCTTGGTATTGGGGCGGTCCGGTAATCGGACATGTTAGCTATGGCGGACGTAATTCGGGCGGTTATGCAGGAAGCAGGACTTACCGCTATAATGGCGACAAAGGCTATGCTGGCAACAGTACCTATCGAAGCAACAGAAATCGCAATTTCGGCGGTCGCATCAACGATAATGGCCGTTACAATAGCGTTCGCAACAATAATAATACCAACAACTTCGACCGCAGTAACTTTGGCGGATTCGGAAACCGTAGTGGAGCCAGCTTCGGAGGCGGATCGCATTCCGGTGGCGGAAGCTTTGGCGGAGGAGGCGGTAGCTTCGGAGGCGGCAGTCGCTCAGGTGGCGGCGGCTTTGGCGGAAGAAGATAGTCGCTTTTAAAGTTTTAGTTAATAGTTTACAGTTAATAGCTTGGGCTTTGTTCTGAGGATGAAGACAATTTTCGAAAAATGAAGATGTTCATCAGGAAATGAAGTTTTTTGTTTCTGAGGATGAAAACTTTCATCTGAGAAAGCAGACTTTCATCTGAGAATGAAGACTTTAAGAATTAAGTAAAGAATTAAGAGATTATGAAGAATTTAAAATATTTATTCCTGGCTTCATTGGGACTCATGTCAGCCCCAATGTTGGCTCAGGAAACTTATCAGGATACTAAGTTTGCAGAAAATTCCCTCACGGGTACTGCACGCTATGTAGGTATGGGTGGAGCTATGGAAGCCCTGGGCGCAGATATTTCTACCATTTCCAGCAACCCTGCCGGTTTGGGCCTGTTCAGAAAGAGCATGGCAAGTTTCTCTGCTGGCGTTGTGGCTCAGCCTGGAGCAGATACGGAACTCAACTTTGATAATACACGCCTCGGTTTCGACGGCAAGAAATCGGTTCCTAGTTTCGACCAGATTGGTTTCGTTTGGGCTGCTACAAATGGCGATTCGAATGTAAAGCTCAATTTCGGTTTCAACTATCACAAGAGCACGAATTTCTCTCAGATTCTTTCTGCTGCCAATTATCTCAACGGAGCATCTCAAACCAAATGGGCTTCTGCCAAGACGGCTTACGCTAAAGAATTGGAGGAGAAACATGGTAAAGATGCAGGCGATCAGGTTTGGAATGCGGTAGACGCCAACTATAATGCGTTGATGGGCAAAGACGAGGATGGAAACCAGATGACCTACGATGGCCGCTCATTCCTTTTTGGTCAGTATCAGAAGGGCTACATAGGCGAATATGATTTCAACATTAGCGTAGGTTTCAACGACCGCGTATGGTTGGGCTTCACCTTGGGCATTCATGATGTTCATTACCGCAGCAATTCTGTTTATACCGAAAATTATGTGGCCGACAAGGAGGCTTACGGAACAGCTTGGGAAAGCCAGCGTATCACGGGTACGGGTTATGATGCAAAACTGGGTATTATCTTCCGTCCGGTAGAAGATTCTCCTTTCCGTATTGGTGCTTATGTCAATTCGCCAGTATTTTATGATTTGTCGATGGATGGAACAGCTGACCTGGAACTCGTTGACAAGAACATAACGGACGATAACGGCAATTATGCTGAGGATAGCAAAACGAACAGTTCCAGTCTCGATTATCGTCTGAATACGGCTTGGAAGACGGGTATCAGCTTGGGTCACACCATTGGCAGCAATCTTGCCCTGGGTGCAACTTACGAGTATGCGTGGTACAATCACATGGATAATCGTGTGAAGGATGGCGGTTATTATGATGGTTATTGGGACGAATATTATGAAACCAGTTCAAGCGATGACCTCATGAATGACCATACCAAGCAGTCGTTGCAGGGCGTGAGCACGCTGAAGCTGGGTCTGGAATACAAGCCTGTTAGTATGTTGGCGCTCCGCCTGGGTTACAATTATGTTTCTCCGATGTTCAAGGAGAGCGCAGACCGTGACCAGACAATCCCTTCTCAGGGAACTATCTACGCCACCTCTACAGATTACACCAACTGGAAGGCGACTAACCGATTTACAGCCGGCGTAGGTTTCAACTACGAGAAACTTTCTATTGATGTGGCTTACCAGTACAGCTGTCAGAATGGTGACTTCTATCCATTTGCTGCTTGGGAGCAACTTGGTGCGAAAGCAGCTCCTGCAACCAAGGTTGACAACAAGCGCCATCAGTTGCTGATGACTGTTGGTTATAAGTTCTAAAATATGAAGGTAGGGGGGCTTATTAATTAAATAATGTGAAATCCATATAAAAAAGCCCGTTCTTAGAAAAAAAAGTTGGGAAAAATTTGGTAGTTTCATATAAAAGCCCTACCTTTGCAATCAAGAAATCGGGATGATTTCGTGTCATAGGTTAGATTTGAGATGGGATGTTATTATCTCATCTTCTAATTTAGAAATATTAGTTTTTTTAGTGGTTAATTTAGTTTTAGTAAGTATGTTTAGGGTCTGTTGTGAAACAGGCCCTATTTTCGTTTGTGCCTTTACAAAAAAAATCCCCCAACAGGATGGCTTGGAAACCATACCTGTCGGGGGAATATTAATCCTGAAAAAATTTACCTTAATGAACTATCTTGCTAAATCAAATTATATTATTTGTTTCTGTAATTATCAAGACCCTTGTTCAGGAAGTCGAGATAAGCACTAACGTCTTCTTTGAAACTGAAGGCTGCTGCAAGAGGATTGCCATCGTTGTCAATAGCCACATAGAATGGCTGAGCATTGGCTCCAAACTTGCTTGCCTGCAGATAGCTCCACTTGTCGCCAACGGTACGCAGGGTGCGCTTCTCGCCATTAAACGTAACCTCCATAGGCTCAGGAAGAGGAGTCTTGTCATCTACATAAAGAGAGATGAGAACATAATCCTTTGTCAGCTTATCGGCAACCGAAGGATCTGTCCAGACAGAAGCCTCCATCTTGCGGCAGTTTACACAACCATAACCCGTGAAATCAAGCAATACCGGTTTGCCGGCAGCCTTAGCCGCAGCCATTCCCAGCTCGTAATCCTTGTAAGCAGGCTCTACGGTCTTGGTGTTGAGGTTGAAGTCCTGTGTATTAATAGGTGGAGCAAATGCGCTCACAGCCTTACAAGGAGCGCCCCAGAGACCCGGAATCATGTAAACCGAGAATGCCAAAGAACAGAGACCCAACATGATGCAGGCTACAGGCATAGGCTTGTTGATGTCGCCGCCGATTGCATCAACCTGGAACTTCAGCTTGCCGATGAGATAGAGACCCAACAGTCCGAAGATGACAATCCAGAGAGAGAGGAATACCTCGCGGTCCATAATGTGCCAGCCGTAAGCCAGATCGGCTACAGAGAGGAACTTCAGAGAGAAGGCAAGCTCGATAAAGCCGAGCACAATCTTGATGGTCTCCATCCACGAACCCGACTTAGGAGCCGACTTCAACCATGATGGGAAGAGGGCGAAGAGGGTGAATGGGAGCGCCAGAGCAAGCGCGAAACCGAACATTCCAACGGTAGGAGCGAGCCAGTCGCCGGAAGTAACGGTCTGAACCAGCAGCAAACCGATGATTGGAGCTGTACAGGAGAAGCTGACCAATACCAGGGTGAAAGCCATCAGGAAGATAGAAATCAGACCCGTGGTGCTGGAAGCCTTGTTGTCTACAGCATTTCCCCAACTGTCAGGCAATTTGATTTCGAACCAACCGAAGAACGAGAAGGCGAAAACGGCAAGCAGGAGGAAGAGGATGATGTTGAACACGGCACTTGTGCTGAGCGCATTCAGGGTGCTAGGACCTGCGATGGCTGTTACGGCAAGACCCAAAACCAGATAGATGACGACGATGCTCAAACCATAAGTAATCGCATCGCGGATACCTTTCTTCTTATCGTTCTTAGCACGCTTCAGGAAGAAACTTACGGTCATCGGGATGATAGGCCAGATGCAAGGCATGACGAGCGCAAGCAGACCACCCACAAAACCGATGAAGAAGATATAGAAGAGCGAATGGTTGGCGATGTCGTTAGCTCCGCCAAATGCCTGAAGTTCTTTAACGACAGGTTTCCATAAATCCTTGACGTTCAGATTTTCCATAGCTGATGCCAAAGCTGCGGAATCTACAGGCTGAGTAGCGCTATCCGTCTGAGCCAGAGCTGCAACCTTTGCCAGCGAATCGGCCTTCATCTTGGCTGCAAGAGCAGGATCAATCGCCTTTGCGTTCAGAGCATCTTTTGCTCCAGCTGCAGGAGCATCAACGGCTGGCGATTTGCCACTCTGCTTAAAACCAGCTTCGCTTGGTGGCAGACAGTTCTGGTCGTTGCAGGCGCCATACTCCAGATAGGCATCAATATGATAATTTGGCTGGGTAAACTTTACCTTCTGCACAAAGGTAACGCTTCCCTCAAAATAACGGAGTTTCATCTCGAAGAGAGGGTCGAACTTTGCTATTTCTCTTCCGCGTGGCTGAAGTTTTCCTACGAGTTCAGCTCCTTCAAGCTTGTTTACGTTGAACGAAGCAGAAATAGGTCCGTCGCCTCCCAATCCGGTAGAATAGACGTGCCATCCCGGTTGGATTTTTCCGCTAAACACGATTTCGGCCACAGCACTTCCGTCTGTTTTCAGCGAGCTGGTGAACTTCACAGGGTTCATCATCTGCGCCTGGGCCAACATTACTACAAGGAGTAATTGAAAGATTAAAAATACTTTTTTCATTTCTATTTTTTAATTTTATGTTGCAAAGTTACTAAAAACTAATCATATTACGTATTCAAAGGGCTTTAAGGGTACTCGGTTTTAATATTTTTAAGAAAAAATGCTAATTTTCTTTGTTTTACTTGGCTCTTTCGTACTTTTAATGTAATTTTGCGGACGGAAAAAAGCAATCCTAAAATTTGGAAACAGAATAAAATGGCAAAGAAGAAACTATACTTGTTCAGCCTCTTTGTGGCCACGTTGAGTGTGCTGCTCTCTACGGTGGTGATGCATCATCACCACATGGGGCGTATTTGTATGGTTGTAGAACGTTGCCAGCAGGATGGTAATTTCAACGATGAGCATACTGAACATCATGAGAAAGAAGCCGATGGTTGCCGCGTGCATCAGCTGCACCATTTCGTAACCGGCTGCAAGATCATGAAGGGCATTCAGAAACAGCTTTTCGATGGCAACCGTCTGCTTTCCATGCTTTCTTCTGAGTTTTTGTTTATCCCAACCTCGTCGCTCATTAGCGTGCGTTGGCAGCAGTTTGCAGCCAGTCTTCCTTGCGTAGATGAAACGGCCATCAGTAGACGAGGACCTCCTTCTTTTTGTTGATTTTCTGTAGCTAGAGCAACCAGAATGCAGCTTTTGCAACCGGGTTGCAGGGAAAGGTGTGTACTTTTGCACCCGAAATTATTAATCAATAAAAAGAAGAAAAAATGAAAAGAATATTGGTGGTTGCCGTTGCGGCAATCTTGGCCTGGTGTGGTTTCACCTTTTTTTTAAACCACGCCGGAGCAGAGGCTCATGCTGCCGGACACGGACATGAGCATGAACATGAAGAGGTGGATTTCGACAACATTCCGCTCTCTCAGAAACAGGTAGATGCTGTAGATTTGAAGATGGGCGAGGCGGTTGACCGTGTGATGGATGCTACGATTGCAGCCAACGGTCAGCTCGTTTTGCGCGCCCAGAACAAGGGCGATGTGGCTTCGCTCATGGGGGGCGTAGTAAAGGCTATCTATGTAAAGGAAGGACAGAATGTGAAGCGCGGACAGGTTGTGGCTCTGGTTGAAAATACCGATGTGGTCAGTCTGCAACGCGAATATTATTCTGCCAGCAAGGAGTGCGAACTGGCACTTGCCGACCTGGAGCGACAGAAACTGCTGAACAGGACAGGAGCTGGCGTCAAGAAGAATGCGCAACAGGCAGCCAAGGAGTATCATGTGGCCCACGCCAACCTCATCGGCATCGGCAAGCAGCTCGCCCAGATGGGCATTTCTACCGCTGCCGTTGCCAGGGGTAAGTTTACCACAGCCTTCCCTTTACGTGCTCCGATTGCGGGTACGGTTTCGCAGATTACAGCCAGCCTGGGCAGCTTTGCCGATATGCAGACGCCGCTCATGAAGATTCAGAACAACCAGGCTGTAGAGTGCGATCTGAACATTTTTGAGAAAGATCTGCAGAAGGTAAAGCCGGGCGATAAGGTTTATCTCTCGCTTACCAATCAGCCGGGCGTAAAACTCGCAGGTCATGTTTACGGCTTAAACCAATACTTTAACGATAATTCGAAATCTGTTGCTGTTCATGTAAAAATAGATGCGCAGTCTCTTAAAACAAGTGGCGTTCACGGCTCAGCCCGACTCTTCGACGGAATGTATGTAAACGGCAAGATAGCTACGGGCAGCCAGTCGTGCATCGCCCTTCCATCCAAGGCCATCGTCACTACCGACGGCAAGCAGTTTGTCTTTGCTCTGAATGGCAAACCAAAGACGGGCGAGTACAGTTTCTCCCGCCATGAGGTCATTACGGGCGTTTCGGACGGTACTTATACCGAGGTAAAACTCTGCAAGCACCTGAAGCAGGAAGGAAAGAAGATAGTTACAGAAAACGCGTATTATCTGGCTTCGCTCACGGGCGAGCATGCAGATGAGCATTAATATAAGGTAAGCTTTTTCATCAATAAAGAGCTTTTAAAAGAAAGACAGATTATGTTTCAGAAACTGATTACTTACTCCATCCGCCACAAGCTGGTGGTGGGAGTTTTCACGATAGCCCTCATCGTCTGGGGCATCGTATCGCTCATCCATCTTCCTTTCGATTCCACACCGGATATTACCGACAATCAGGTTCAGGTCATCACTCAGGCGCCTTCGCTCGGAGCGCAGGAGGTGGAGCAATATGTTACTACTCCGGTAGAAATGGCGCTCGCCAACATCCCCGAACTCAAGGAGCGAAGAAGCATCTCGCGAAGCGGACTCTCGGTCATCACCCTCGTCTTTGATGATGATGTAGATATCTACTGGGCACGTTCGCAGGTGAGCCAGATGCTGACCCAGGTGGAGAAAGATTTGCCCAAGAATGTGGAAACCGAGATGGGACCGATTGCTACCGGACTGGGCGAGATTTACCATTATACCGTGCGCGCCGAGAAGGGCTACGAGCACAAATATTCGCTTACCCAGCTGCGAACCATCCAGGACTGGATTGTGAGAAAACAGCTCTCGGGAACCCCGGGCGTAGCGGAAGTGAGCGGCTGGGGAGGCTACGTGAAGCAATACGAAGTGGCCATCAATACGGATAAGCTCAACGCCAGCAATCTTACCGTGAGCGAGGTGTTTGATGCGCTCGAAAAGAATAACGCCAACACGGGCGGAAGTTACATAGAGGAAAACTCCAACCAGTATTTCATCCGCGGCATAGGCGTGGTGAAGAGTCTGGAAGAGGTGGCGAATATCGCCGTCAAGACCGTGAACGGCACTCCTGTTAAGATAGGTGATGTGGCGAAGGTTCAGCTGGGTCACGCCACCCGTTTCGGAGCCGTTACCCGAAATGGCGAGGGCGAAGTGGTAGCCGGTATTGCCATCATGCTGAAAGGCGAAAACTTTCAGGAGGTTATCAGGAATGTGAAGTTGCGCATAGAGCAGATTCAGAAATCTCTGCCCGAGGGCGTGGTTATCGAACCGTTTATCGACCGAACCAACCTGGTTGACCGTGTGGAGGGAACCATCACCCGAAACCTGATTGAGGGCGGACTCATCGTCATCTTCGTGCTGGTTATTTTCCTGGGCAACTGGCGGGCCGGACTGGTTGTGGCGAGTGTCATTCCGCTCAGCATGCTCTTTGCTTTCGGCATGATGAAGACCTTCGGAATCGACGGCAATCTGATGTCGCTCGGAGCCATCGATTTCGGTATGATAGTCGATTCAGCCGTCATTATCGTAGAGGCTGTTGTGGCCCATCTGGGCGTGAAGAGTATAGAGCGGAGAGCGAGAATTTCTTCCGATACTCCTATCCGTTTCTCTCAGGCGGAGATGGATGAGGAGGTTCATGATTCTGCTTCGCGCATCCGCAAAAGTGCGGCATTTGGCGAAATCATCATCATGATAGTTTACATTCCGCTGATGACGCTTGTGGGCATCGAGGGCAAGATGTTCCGTCCGATGGCGCTTACCGTTTTCTTCGCCATTCTGGGTGCCTTCATCCTCTCGCTTACCTATGTTCCGATGGCAAGTGCGCTCTTCCTGAGCAAGAAGGGACATGTGCATAAAACTTTCAGCGACAGAATGATAGGGAAGTTGCAGGGCTGGTACCGACCGGTTCTTGAATGGGTCTTGGCGCAATATAAGGATGTGATTACCGGCGCCGTTTCGCTCTTCTGCATGAGTGCCGTAGCCTTCCATTTCCTGGGTGGAGAATTCATTCCGAGCCTGGAAGAGGGCGATTTTGCGGTAGAAATGACCATGTCGCAAGGCACGTCGCTCTCGCAGATGGTAGAGAGCTGCTCCAAGGCGGAGAAACTTCTGAAGGCTGAATATCCTGAAATCAAGCAGGTGGTGAGCCGCATAGGTAGCGCCGAGATTCCTACCGATCCGATGCCGGTAGAAAGAGCCGACATCATGGTGGCGCTCAAGCCGAAAGCCGAATGGACTTCGGCAGAAACTACCGCCGAGCTGATGGAGAAGATGGAAGAAACCCTGAAGACGATTCCGGGCTTGGAGGCTGAGATTTCGCAGCCTATCCAGATGCGCAACAACGAGTTGCTTACGGGCATCAAGCAGGATGTGGCGATTAAGATTTTTGGTGACAATCTAGATGTGCTTATCCAGCAGGCTGATAAGGTTTCTCGTATGATAAAGAATGTGCCGGGCGTGAGTGGAATCTTCGTTGAAGAGGTTTCCGGATTGCCTCAGATTCAGGTAAAATACAACCATGAACGCATGGCGGCTTATGGGGTAACTGTTGACGAAATCAACCGTATTCTTGAAACCACCTTTGCGGGCGCTACGGCTGGAGCTGTTTACGAAGGCGATAAAAAATTTGACATCGTTCTGCGTCTTGACCCTAAGGAGCGCAACTTCCAGTCGCTTCAGTCGCTCTGTATTCCGCTGGCTGGTGGCGAGAGCATTCCGCTTTCCCAGTTGGCTGATGTGGTTTACGAACCGGCTCCGGCTCAGGTTTCTCATGAAAATGGCGCCCGTCGCATCTACGTAGGTTTCAACGTGAAGGGTAGGGACGTGCAGAGTACCGTGAAGGAAATTCAGTCCATTCTTGATGAGAAGCTGAAGCTGCCTGAGGGCTACTATTATAATTATGGTGGCGAGTTTGAGAATCTTCAGAGTGCCGCCCAGCGCCTGCTCATCGTGGTTCCAGTAGCGCTCATCATCATTCTGCTGCTGCTCTATGCCACGGTCAGGAATCTGCGCGAATCACTCTTCGTGTTCTCCGCCATTCCGCTTGCTGCGATAGGTGGCGTCTGGGCGCTCTGGTTGCGCGGAATGCCTTTCAGTATTTCGGCGGGCGTAGGTTTCATCGCCCTCTTTGGTGTGGCGGTTCTCAACGGCATCGTGCTGATAGGTCAGATGAACCAGATGCAGAAGCAGACGGCTGCGGTTTCTGCGGAAGATGACGTAAGTAGGTCGGCTGTTATTCAGAAAAGAATTATTGACAGTTGCATGATACGTCTCCGTCCGGTTCTGATGACGGCCCTGGTTGCTTCTATGGGTTTCCTCCCGATGGCTTTATCCCATGGCGACGGAGCAGAAGTCCAGCGTCCTCTTGCCACGGTTGTGATTGGCGGTCTCATTACCAGCACGCTTCTCACGCTCCTGGTTCTGCCAGCCATCTACAAGATGTTTACGAAAAAGTAAGATTTCAAGATATGAAAATAATGAACAGAATAAAAATATCAAAAAATAGGGTGGTGGCTTGCTTTGCCGCCATCCTTCTCCTGCTGCCAGTCACAGCTGGAGCCCAGCATTTCGATGCTCATATTGCGGGCAGGAAAGTTACCCTGCAGGAATGTTTCGATTTGGCTGCCCGACAGAACCTTCAGATGCAGGCTGGAAAGAAGTCGGTAGAGCGTGCGCAGGTGATGCAAGGCACGGCTTGGGAGCTGGATAAAACCGAGGTTTCCTTCTCGCAAAACCCAGCCACGGGAGGCGAATCGGACAACGGCTTTACCTTCACCCAGAGCCTCGATTTTCCTACCGTCTACGCCTCGCGCCGCAACCAGCTCAAGGCTGAAACCCAGGCAGAAAAGAGCCGCTTGAATGTGGTCAACCAGCAACTGAAGGCTGAAATCGCCAACACCTATTATCAGATGCTTTATCAGTCTCACAGACTCCGGATATTGCAGCGAATCGACTCTGTATTAGAACGTTACAGCAAAATAGCAGAAATGCGTTACAAGGCTGGAGAGAGCCGCCAGCTGGAATATCTCTCAGCCGACCGCAAATGCAACGAAAACCGCTTGGAAATGGCTGATGTGAAGAGCGAAATCGAGCGTCTGCAAATCGACCTCATGTCGCAACTCAACACGCAGGAGCCCGTAAAACCGGCAGAAGAGAATCTCTCGGCCATCGCAGCCCAGAATCTCAGTTCCTATAATTATCAGCAGTCTGCCGACGGCATTTACCGGCAGGATAAACTCATCGCTCTCGATAAGGAAATCAAGGCAGCCAAGACAGGTTTTGCTCCGAGTTTATCCTTATCTTTGCGCACCCAATGTGTCATTTCCAGTTGGAATCCATACAACATAGACCGTTCGAGATTTGCCGAGGGCAATTTCTTCGGTTTTGAGATTGGCGTAGGCATTCCTTTATTTTATGGTTCTACGAAGGCGAAGGTCAAGGCAGCCCAAAAAGACCGCGAATTGGCTGAAATCGAAATGCGCCAGGAGCAGACAGAAAAAGAGCGCGAATACCGTCTCTGTACGAAGCGCCTGCAGGCAGCATCCAACCGTCTGAAATATTACGAGCAGAACAACCAGGCTCATTCTGCGCAGATTTCGAAGTTGAGTGCGATAGAATATGAAAATGGCGAAATTTCGTATGTAGAATACGTGAATGCCATCGAGGAAACCATCGATGTTCTGATGAAGCATGCTGATGCGATTAATGAATACAACCAGGCAGTCATCGCCATCCAGCGGCTCACGGGCATGATGTAAGATTCTGTTCTGAGATATTTCTTTTTGATTGAAATGAGAATTAATCTCAGAACAGGCAGAAAGGAAGTAAAAGAATGAAATGATCAGAAAGGGGTGAACAGTTCCCATTTTCAGGCTCCAAATTTCACCTCTTTCTTTATCTCATAACGCCTATTTACCATAATACCGGTTAGAATTAAAAAGAGGAAAGTAAAAAAAGGGGGAATTTTTCCGTTGTCAGCCACTCATGATTTCATTCCGTTTTTTTTCATTTTCTTCATTTCAAAATTCTCCCTTTACATGATATTCAGGTTCCTTCAGTTTTCCTGCGCTAAATAACACATTTTTGATAAAACACCAAGAAAAATGCTCAAAAAACTTTGCTTATTCCAAATAATAATCTTAACTTTGCGGCATAATTCTAAGGTAAAACCAAGATTGTCGGGCACTCAGAATCATCAAAGGTTTTATCTGCTTCGATGATGAGGATAAATATGAGTTAATCTGCAACAAACTGAAGTTCTGAAATGCAACAGAAAATTCCTATTGAAAATCTGTATTATCTGCTCTGTTATGCCTGGGGCGTAAGCGACCAGCTTGACTGGGTGAAGGTGGATGGCGAGAAATGCCATTCGCTGGAGAACCTATTGTCCATCGACCGGGTTATCTTTTCTACCTTGAAGAGACTGATGAGGATAGAGGGAATTGATGCGGACATCAGAGCCAGGTTGCGAAAGACTTTGGCAAAATTTCCTCATATTGAGGAAATTCGTGTTACAGAAGGTTTGCTGGGGCGGCTTCTTCAGCATAGGTTTAGCGGGTTTTATAAGCTGGTTCTTAATATCTGCCGGTTGATTTGGGACTCTACCCTTCCCTGCAAGGATAAGGATGGCAGACTGGAGTTTTTGGATTTCACGGAGGATGATTTCCGGATGAACTGCATCTTTGAGCGATTCCTCATGAATTTCTGCAAGCTGAATTGCCGGGATGAGTATCCTGAGGTGCATCGGGAATATATTGATTTCCAGTTTTCACCTTTCAGGATGATGTTTAAGGAGGCTGGCGAGGCTCTGCCGATGATGGAAACCGACGTGACGCTTTTCAATCCGAATACGCAGGAGAAGCTTATTCTTGATGCCAAGTTCTACCGCGAGGCGCTGGTTTCGAAGTTTGGTGGCAGGGAGAAGGTTCGCAGGGAGCATCTCTCGCAGATTCTTTCTTACGTGATGAACCAGGAAGACCGAAGCAAGCCGCATACTCTGAATGCTTGCGGAGCTTTGGTCTACCCTACCGTGGATGAGGATTTCGACTTTTCTTATAGGTATAAGGAGACGGGGCATCGCATCTTTGTGAGGACGGTAAACCTGGGGCAACCTTGGAGGAAAATAGAGGAACGGGTGAAGGAGATTGTGAAAAGGGAGAAGGCAGGGATGAATGGTGAAGATTGGCGATGAAGGACAAGCGATGAGGGACAAGCGATGGAATCGCTTGGAACGGGGATGAGAGGGGGACTGCTCCCTTCTTTGCAGGAGGGGCGGGTTTGCAGGAGAAACGGGGGCGGGAGCTTTAATTATTTACTTTTTACTTATTTTATTATGAATAGAGATGAAGCTATAGCTAGAGGATTGAGGGTGCATGAAACCCAGCACTCCATGAAACGCAGAAGCCCATGGCATGATTACCATGGAAGGGGTACTTATATGCTGACGCTTGTGGTGGAGGGACGCATGCCTCTGCTGGGGAAACTGTGGGGACGGGTGGATGCCCGTCCTGGGGATGGTGATGCGCCGAAAGTGATGCTTTCGGAACTGGGGATTGCCATCGCGAAGGAGGAGATTCCGAAGATTCATAAATATTACCCCCAGGTGGAGGTTTGGAGGGTTTGCATCATGCCTGATCATATTCACCTGATTGTGAGGGTGAAGGAGGACTTGAGAGGGGGACAAGCGATGGAATCGCTTGGAACGGAGGCTCGAGGGGGACAGGCTTCGGCTCTGGCTGGAGAGGCTAACTTGGCTCTGGCTGGAGGGGCTAACCAGGCTCAGACTGGAGAGAATGAGGCGGGCTCGATTGGGATGACGGCGAAAAGAGAGAAAGAGATGGGGTCGCTGGGAATGGTGATAAAGGGGTTTAAGATGGGATGTAACAAGGCTTACTGGAGGATTTATGGGATGAATACGGCACCAAGGAAGGGGCTCTTTGAATTGGGGTATAATGACAAGGTTCTGCTACATGAGAGGCAACTGGAGGGATGGAAGAAATACTTGGATGATAACCCGAGAAGACTGATGGTGAAGAGGATGAACCCGGGGCTTTTTACCGTGATGCAGAATAAAGAGGTGGTGGGTCGCAGATGCCAGATGGTGGGCAACTGTTTCTTGCTCGATATTCCTGATAAGGTGGCGGTCGTTGTGCATCGCCGGTATACTGAGGTGGAATTGAGGCGCTTGCGCGAGGAATGGCTGGCTTGCGGAGAACGTGGTGGCGTGCTGGTGAGTGCTGCTATCTCGACTAAGGAGAAGGAGGTTTTGCGCGAGGCTATGAACCGGGGGTATCGTATCGTGCTCTTGAGGGAGAACGGTTTCCCGAGGTTGTATAAGCCTTGCGGGGAGAGCTTTTATGCCTGCTCTGAGGGGCTGCTGCTTCAGATTAGCCCTTGGAATTACCATATGGAGAAGAAGACTATTACCAGGGAGCAATGCCTGGAACTGAATGAGATGGCGGAAAGGATTGCGGAAGGGAGATAGGAATAAGGGAGAATTAGGGAGAGAGGGACAAGCCGATGGAGAGGGATAAGCGATGGAGAGGGACAAGCGATGGAATCGCTTGGAACGGAGGCTAGAGGGGAAGCCTGGATGCGGCTTAGGCTAAATCCAAGCTAAAAAAACACGCAGAAACAGACAAGAAATAAAATGGGAATTTTTCATTTTTCACCACAATAAAAAAACAAAATCTCCTTTTTTTATATCCATTTCTTATTATTTTACAATAATATTTTGTTAATTAAGATATTTTTATTACTTTTGTATCTGTAAAGCATCGTTTACCCTTGCTAACTATAAAATAACTATAAAAATGAAGCAACAGAAATTTGTTTTTTATAGATATAGCTTCCAGGAAGATCCTGATACTATACCTGAAAAGAGAGTAGCTGAAGAAAAAATCAGCACACATTTTGGTAACCTTTTCCATGTCGGAGAGAAGTTAACCATGTATATGAAAAAAGGTAAGGCTGATGTCAGCTTGCGGAATGATACCTTTGCCGTATGCAAAGATATTATCGTGTTTAGACTCAACGATGACAAAGATCTGAAAAGAACCTTGCCAACAGGTACCACAACCAACGCTGTTGATGACTATGCTGAAACCATAGAACAATCATTTCCCCATTGCCTAATCATCTTTATCAATCAGCCAGGATTGCATTATGTGGCCATAGAGAAAAAAGCAGGTGCGTTCTATGGAAAAATTGACAAGATAACCAAGATTCTAAAGCAGAACTTCGATCGTATGATCAAGCATCTTGGCTATATGGTCAACTTTGAAGAAATATATATGCAAGCAAAAGCATGGGATGTTGTAAAAAGAAAATGCAGAGAAAACAACGACTATGTAATCCAGGTTTGCCTGACGGCTAAACGTGATAAAGAAAACACTAATCATTCAGATTATACCCGCAACAGCAATATCAATGGCTTTATAGAAGATGGCATGGAGAATGATGCGAAAGAGGTGTTTGCCGGATACAAATATGATAAAAATGCTAGCGAACAAAGCATAAGAAACTCTATAGATAAAGTGTTCTATATCAACCAGTTTATAGAAAACAACGAGTGTGAGATAAAAGTAAAGTTGAGCAAAAGCGGTATTATCTGCCTCAACGAGGAAGTTGTGCCTATGTACTTTCTTCCAGAGAAAGCTATAGAAAACTTCCAGATAGGTTCTTCTATAAGTGCAACAGAAGATGTTTCCACTCTAGAAGAATGGCTCAAGAATAGTATAAATGACATAAAGAGAACTACAGATGCAACAACGCCTCCTAAAAAACTCACAAGACCTCGTAAGTAATTCTTTCAGGGATCATATCATCTTAAAAGTGATAGAGAAGAGTTGTAAGCAATATGAGAGCCGCATGAATACTATGCGGTTCTCTACTATCGAAATTTTCGTAGAAGTTGTAAACATGATAGACGAAATCAGAGAGTATTCCTTAGATTATGACTTTGAGAATGCTTTCGACAACCTTTTCTGTCGCCTGCGTGAATACGACTCTAGCGCAAATAATGCTGATGCAAAAATGGCTACAAGTGTCTGTATAACATGGGTAGCCTATCTGCTTTTCCAATGTTATGACAAAAAAGACGCCTACGACCATTGGGCACATCGTCTGACCAGGAATCTTAAAACACATGATATTGATTATCTCCAGATTCTCAGAGAAATTAATTCAAAACTACCTGCACATCAGCACGAAGAAATCAAAGCCTACATACTTGACTATATTGATAACTCCGACAAGTGGATGTCACAACTGATTACAGACACTATCACCTATGATGGCATGAACAGGAAACTCATCGAGGACCTGAAACCTCTTTTCTATACTGATAAAGACCTGATAACTCATATCCTTGCCTATATAAAAGAGGTTAAAGCTGCCAGTTCTGATTCTGCTATAGCCAAGATTACGGTTAAGTACATCAGGGAGAAAAAGATTTCTGACTATGATAAATCTTTCAAAAGTTCTCTGTGGACGATTCTGAATGAACATGAATTGTATAAGACCTCGAAAGATAATTGGAATAAGTCAATAAACAAGACCATGAAACAATAAACTTTCATCTTGCTTGTAGCCGAATACTTTCCTCGTATTTCCAGAAAAATCTCTCGATTTTCCGAACAAATTCCTCGTTTTTTCGCTCATTTTCCTCGAAACATAGAAAATCTAGGCGGAAAAACGTTTTTTTCTTTTATAAGAAGTGAAAAACACAAATTCATCAGAGTTTATCCCCGTTTTTCCTCATTTTTTTCCTTTTTCATTCTTTTTTATTCCTTTTCATTCCTCTGCCTGACGAAAGAAGTCTTTTTCGGACATGAGCCATTCCTTTTTGCCTATCTTTGCATCGTCATTTGAAAATAAAATGACTACCTGCAGAGTGAGTTGCAAATCACAAAATGGGGAATGATGGTACTAGAAAAGATGGCGGGGATACCTCTTCGAACGTCATCGTACCAGAGTGGCTTATTTAATACTCCCAAAAAATGAATAAAGTATTAAATGACAATATGAACGAAAGTTCAAGTAAGGCAGAAAAGGGATTCTACCCCAACACAGAGTTGGGTATCGACCTCAAGTTGATAAACCGCAAGCCTGGACGCCTGGGCATTGGCGAGTATCTGGACGGAGTCATCACCCACGACGGCGAAGACCACTTCACATTCGTGCAGAACGACTCCGAGAAGAAAAAGGACAAGGTGGTGCAGAGAAATCCGCACGTGTATGAAGGAAAGTACATCAACGTGAACCGCAAGAACGACGGTACGCTCTACCCTACCTTCAACCGCAGACCTCAGTTCAAGAAGTTTTTCACCTTCGAGGAATTCTGCCGAGGAGCCGCCAACGAGCTTTTCTGCATTTGCAGCAAGGCTGATAACAGATAACACGGAGTCTAGGCTTTCTAGAGGAAGTGGGGACTTCGGGGGAAAGGCTGGAAACAGGCGGAACCAAAATCTTCCAATATTCCAGTTCTTCCAATATTCCAAAAAGGGTGTTTCAAGACAAAACCTCTTTTTATAGATTCTATAACTAATTAATATATAGATAGTTATATAAAGAAAGAAGAGAAGGAAAACCCTCAAAAAATTAATTGGAAGAACTGGAATTGGAAGATTCCCCAAATCACCACTTCCTCTAAAAAGCTCATTATCAAACAATTATCGAAAAATGAACAAAACAAAATTGAAGTACGACATTACAAAAAACGCCGCTCCGAAGATGCCAAAACTGGGAAAAGGCACCGAATGTGTGCAACTTTTGCTCTCTCAGGTATCAAAAGACATGCACGAACCCCTTGTTCCAATGCTCTTCCCTATTCTTGGAGCGCAGGTCAGCGGCACGGAATTTCAGTATCCCGACCTCAGTTGGAAGGAATCATGTGGCATGATGGCCAATCTCGTTGCCGATTCTGGCTGCAATAAAGGACAATTGGGAAACTTAGTGGAAGCCATCTGCCGAAACTTCCGAGAACACGATGAAAAGGAATTGGAGAAGCTCGTGGAGTGGCAGAAACAGATAAAATCCAAGTCGGCCAACAAGGAAAAGCCTGTAAGACCCGACGTGAGTTTCTGGTTTCCACCTGCCGATGTAACCAATGCGGCCTTTATTCTGAACGCCATGGGATGCGAGAACCTGGGCGAAAGAACGCAATACCTCAATCTGCCCGAGGTGGAGATGGCCGACAGGATGTGCGGCGGGCACAAGCAGATTTCGCAGATGCTGCGCAATATCTACGACCGCCAACGTTCGGGAGCATTAAGAGCTACAGCCGATGGCGTGACCGGTAATCCGGTGCTCCGTGCCAACCTCACCATCTCCTCCACTCCGTATGCAACCCGCAAGTTCTATAAGAACGAGCTCTTCAATGGTACATTCGGGCGAATGGTGTTCTCGTATAAGGCGAGAATGGGACGTGACGGCAGGATCCCGAGACAGGGAAAATATGATGAGGCATTCTATAAGAAGCTGGATGAGTATATTGTGAAGCTAAGCATCTGCAAGGGCAGGTTCATCATCAAGCCGCTGAATAAACTTACTGACCAGCTGGCTCAAGACATGGCTACACTTGCCGATTTGACTGACGACGATGTATTTTGGGACATTTCGAAGCGTTCCATTGTATCGGCGTGGAAGGCGGGTTGCCTGCTCTGGGTACTGAATAACCAGACTTGGACGAAGTCGATGGGCGAGCTGGTGGAGTGGCTGGTGTATCACGATCTTTGGAGCAAGGCGCAGCTTTTCTCGGATTTGCTGAACCAGGATGCCGACTCGGTGAGCGAGGCTCAGAGAAGAGGGCCGAAGAATCTGCTCGATAATCTGCCTAATCCATTTAACGAGGCGCAGCTTGAAGCACTCCGCATTTCGCAGGGAAAGACAAAGGAGGGCACGAAAAACCAACTTTACAAGTGGGTGCATCGCAAGTTCATCACCTATTGCAGCCAGACGGGGCTTTACACGAAGACGCAGGAGTATCTTACGGGAATGCCAGCGGAAAAGGATAAGGGATAAAGTAAAAAAAGTTTTTATGGAGAAATATGAGATTCAGAAACTGCGCGAACTTCCGATAGAGAAGGTCGCGAAACAGATGGGGATGAAGGTGGAGCACCATAAGGCGCTCTGCCCCTTCCATGACGACCACCACGCCAGCCTCACGTTCAACAAGACCAAGAACAGCTGCAGATGTTATGTCTGCATGAGGAGTTCCATCGGCACCATCGACCTAGTGATGCGATACCTGGGTAAGGATTTTCCGGCGGCTTGCCGATGGCTCGCAGGGGAACATCAGATTCAGCTGGAGGAGGATTCTTCTTCGGGGAAAAACTCTTCCTTTGGGGGCTCTTCATCTGGTGGTTATTCCTCGGGTGATAATTCGGGGAAATCTTCCTTCGATGCTAGCAGGTATGCGAGATTCTTCGAACATCCCTGGCTTAACCAGGCGGCTAGAAGATTTCTCTTCGAGGAGAGGAAGATTGATTGGAGAGTGGTGAACTGGTGCAGACTGACTTCCTGGACGGATAAGAAGGGCATCAACTGGCTGCAGATTCCTTACTTCGATACCGAAGGACGGCTTATCGGTATTCAGAACCGGAATCTGGATTACAAGAAGGAGCAGGATGCTCCCCGATTCCGCTTTCCCTATGGTGCCCGATGCAGCATCTATAATCTGCCGGTTGTGAAGAGACTGAAACCGGGCGAGAGGCTGTTTATTACGGAGGGGTGCAGCGACTGCTGGGCGATGCTCTCTGCCGGGCACAAGGCGATAGCCATCCCTTCTGCCACGCTCCTCAAACCAGAGGATAAGCAGCTGCTGACGGATATCGGAAGGCATTATCAGGTGGAATTCCACATGTTTCCTGATCAAGATGTGCCAGGCGAAAGCCTCTTTATGCAACTCAGGGAGATGCTCCCCCAGCTGGTTCACCACCAGTTGCCACCGGGCTGCAAGGATTTTAGCGAATACTATCTTTTAGGGACTGCTGCACCTTCTGGGAGCAAGGAGCCGAAGAACAAATGATTTAAAAATTGAGATTATGGAAGATTTTATAAACCGCACGTATACAAAGAAGGAACTGAGTCTGATGTACTTTCCTGAGAGTATGCCACGCACGGCCGTGAATCATCTTATGAGTTGGATTCGGCGTTGCCGGCCGCTCTGGGATGAGCTGCAGCAGATGGGATATGACAAGACTTGCAAGTCGTTTACTCCCAAACAGGTTAAGGCTATCATAGAATACCTCGGGGAACCGGGATAAGGGGGAGTTATTAGTGATTAGTGTTAACTTGGCGGGTGACGGACCAGCGATAGAATCGCTGGGAACGGAGGCTTTTTCAATGTTGAACGTTAAGTGTTTAGAGTAAAAATGTTCCGCTATCGCATGGTATCGCATGCTATCGCACACCTAACAAATCGGGATTTCGTATCTTTGCATCGTGATTCGGAAAGCGTGCAAAATCACTTGCCCAGTTGGAGAAAATTATCTCCCTAATTGGGGAAATAAAAAAGGCCTGAAGAAGAGAACGGGGAAGCACAGGAAAACAAGACAACAGCCACGATTCTCACAGCAAGGCTTTTCAGAAAAACAAGAGTAATGAAACCAAGACTCCAAGCCTCGATACGAGTCGTTTCGCAAAGTACTTCTTCTAAGAGAAATCTGAGGAAAGAAGAGAAATCTGAGTAAAGAAGAAAAAGCGAAACTTAACAGGGGGCAGAAAAAAATCATGAACCAGAACATGAAGGCATTCATCCGGTATCTTATCGTGGCGATTTGCTCAGCCATCGTCACCTTCCTATCCAGCTCCTGCACGGCGGGACTCGTGATCGGAAAGAACCAGCGGCAACATCAGGAGAACAACATCTCCACCAAAGTAGATTCTACCTACTACGTGCCAACCATCACCATCAGGTAGTTTAAAGTTAATAGTTGATAGTTTATAACAATTTAAAATTCAAAAGATTATGGCAATTAATTTGAAAGCAAAAGAGACCCTTATCCAGGTAGGCGAAATGAAGGGTCAGTACAGATTTATCCTCGGTACCGAACTTTACAACAAGCTCTCCGAGAACAAGGTTATCAAGGAGGCCGCCCTCAGAAGCGGCGTTAGCGTGGGCGTGATGCAGGTTTGCTGGGATGCAGCAGGCGAGGTTATCAAGGCATGGTGTACCGAGGGCCATTCCGTAGCCGTTCCAGGATTGGGTACCATGCGATTCGGCGTAAGAGCCAAGAGTGTGCCTACCGTAGGCGAAGTGGCAACCAGTCTGATTACCAACCGTCGCGTAATCTTCACCCCAAGCGTTGACATCAAGCGTGAGTTGCAGGATACCTCTATCCAGATTACCTGTTACGACCGCAACGGCAAGGTGCTGAAAAACGTTACCTCCGACGACAAGGGCGATGTGGAAGACCCAGACAACACCCCAGGTGGTGGCGGCGGTTCGAATACCGAAGGCGGCGGTACCAGCCAGGGCGGTGGAACTACCGGAGAAGGTGGAACTACCGAAGGCGGCGATAACCAGGGTGGAAATATGGGCTAGCCAATCAGCAAGGATTAAGACCCTTGATTCTACCTAGATAAAAAAAGCCCCTGATGCAAAGAAAAAATGCATCGGGGGCTTTTATTTTATCCCATCACATAGAGAACGGATGTATAGAGCTGCATCACGAGAATGTAGAAAAGAAAGCACGGCGACAGGAGACGGATGCCTTGATTCATCGCATCATAAACCTGACAGATGCCCTTGATGCTCTCGCTCATGATGCTATAGCTCATGCTCATCACCATGACCGAAAAACAGATGTACGGAATGAGACTCTGCGAGAATGGACCCGGAAAGAGGGTGCCTACGGCATTCAGCAGAATGGCGTGAGGCAAGAGGGTGAGCGCCAGCAGGATGCCCACAAAAAAGACCAGCTCGAAGAGCATCAGGCGCAAGGCCGTGCGCTGGCGATACTGGGTATGGTCGAAATGGAGCACCCTACTCTGCTTTACCACCCCGATACTGATGCTGATGAGCACCAGCCATACGAGCCAGGCAGAGGTGAGATGGTCTACAAAATGGCCCGTAAACCAGCGGATGCCCTCGGGGCTGGTAAGCGAATGGGTGAACGACTCGGGCATCGCAGCTGTAAGCAGCCACGAAACCAGAACCACCCCTACTTCGGCTATTCCCAATGTTAATGCCAGATAGGCCAATACTTTCTTATACATTCTTTAAAATGAACTTATATATAAACTTTATTCTTCATCTGCCTGCAGATGGTCGATGTCGAGGATGCGCAACTCGCAGGCTTTCACCACCAGACGGGTGGCGTTGATGCCCATGCCGTGGTTGCCGTCAGGAAAGAGTTTCTGAACCAGTTCTGCCTGGCGCTTCTCCAGACTCTTTACGCCGAAAGGCATTCCGCGCAGATTGGTTATCTGCTCCTTGGTATAGCCCAGCGCAAGATGGCGCAGGAAACGCTCGTCATACTCATCTATCTCGTAGTTCACCAGAGCCTCCTGACGCATCAGCTGACTGTTTACGCTCCGCTTGAAACGGTCTACAATCTTCTGAAGGATAGGCTGGTTGAACACCAGTTTCTTACCGCCCATGCAGCTTGCCACATCGCCACGCGTAAGGAGTTCGCCACTCTTGAGAATGATACCGTCGCAGCCCGCATCGAGCACATCTACCCAGAGTTTTTCGTTCAGAATTTCTCCTGTAAAGATGAGCACCTTCACGTTAGGATACTTCTCCTTGGTCTGGCGGCAGATTTCTACGCCTACCGTGGTAGAACCACCCAGTCCGAGGTCGAGCAGAACCAGATCAGGCAACTGCTGCTTGATGAGTTTCCAATAGGCTATTTCGCTCTCGGCAGTACCTATGATTTCAGCCTCGGGAATATCATTCTTGAAGATACCCTCTGTGCCCTTCAGTTCCAAAGGCACGTCTTCTACTATGATGACTTTAAAATTTTCCATTTTTCTGATATTTTTATTCTTTATTATTTTCTTATGATTTTAAACTTTCCCACTTCATGCGTGCCGGCAGCACAGCCTCTATCCTGAGGCAGCCCTTATCGCTCTGGCAAGCCTTGATGCCGCAGCCGCGGAGATTGGTTATCTCGCCCAGTTCCCTCACAATCTGCCGGCACAGGAGATAGCGCAAATCGCCCGTCAGAGGGGTAAAGAGCTGGGCATGGAGCGCAGCATTATAAGCCACATCCTGCTGGTCAACCCAATAGCGCACGTAGGCAAACCCCGGAATCTCAGCCACCCCGGCATGATAATCCTTGGAATTACCGCGCATCAGAGAGACAAGATAGCGGTTCAGAAAATCATCTGCCTTGATGTTGCCTTCTACCTGCTCCATCGCCTGGGCGCTAAGCAGAGAATAGAGCGATTTATAATAATCTACCAGTTCCTTGAGCGAATCAACATCATCGGGCTGCGAATCGATGAGCTGGCGGATGCGCGATGGATAATACATCGTTTCGTGCTTGAGCGTAGACAGGCAGTTGTCGAGCACGGAATTGGAGATATGAAGCTTATCATTCTCATATTCAGCCCGATGCAGCTCATCGGTCATCAGCTCCAGTTTCAGGGATTCCTGCTCAGCCTCGTCAGTCCGTTTAGCCTTGGTCTGCTCAATCATGGCAAACCGGTAGCTCAGCACGTGGCGGTAATAGAGCAGATAATAAGCCAGCGGCAACTGCAGCAGCAACAGGATGAGCAGCACCACGGCCACGGTCTTGGAGTTCTCGCTCTGCTGCATGGTGTGCACATAATTAGCGAGCGTATTATCGGCACTTATCTCGCGGAACAGCTGGGTATAAACCTTGTTGTTGCTCTGATAGAGCGACCATTGGTGCAACGCCAGAGCAGCCACGGCACACTCGTTTCTCAGGTCGAGAATGACGTGATAATTGGTTTTAAGTCCTTCGCGCATCCAATAGAGTTCTGCCGCCATTCCTACCTCCGGATGAGCCACCATGAGATATTTTCCGTCGGGATACTTCGAGAGATAGAAGGCGTTGAGATAATGGCGCGAAGAATCGGCAAAAGCCAGGGTGCGCTGGTAGGTGCCGGCGATATTGCTGAAGTAGGCGCTATCTGCAAAATCGTCGGCACGCTGGAGATTGGCATCTACGTTCGTCTTGAGATGATTGTGGCGCTGGCGGATGCCGTTGGTCTTCTTTGCCTCACAAGGCTGGACCGAAGCCGACAGCAGCACGAAGAGCATGATGAAGATGCCCAACAGCTGATGGGTTCGGCGGGCGATGCCCTTAGGCAGACGGAAACTGAAGCGGCTCCCCTCGCCCAACTTGCTTTCTGCCTTAATCTGACAGCCGGCAAAGAGCGAACTCACCTTCTTATATTTCTCGATGATGCCCTTGCAGTTGAGCAGTCCGAAGCCATGACCGCCCGTATAGGTCCGGTCGAAGACATGAGCCAGCTGCTCCTCGTTCATACCCTTTCCGGTATCAGAGATGCTGATTTCCACGAAGTCTGAAACCTTGGCACTAATGGTTACCTTTCCGCCTTCGGGTGTAAACTTTCGGGCATTATCGGCGATGGTATTGATCATGAAGAGCGTAAGGATGCGGTCGGCCTTGACCACGGCATCGGTTGGCTCTACTTCCAGTTTCACGCCCTGCATCTGGAAACTCATCTTGCCCTTGGCAACAATATCGAAAAGCTGCTGGAGAGGGAAACTTTCGATACGCAGGCTGAGTGAGCCCTGGCGCATCTGAATCCACTCCGTAAGCACGTTGTTATATTGGTTTATCTTATCCGTGAGTTCGGCGATATACTGGTAGCGTTCTTGCCGCACCTCACCGCTTTCGCCCCCTTCGGAGAGTCGGTTTGCCTCATGAATCATGCGGTCGATGAAAGGCGTAATGCTGTTTACGAGCGAAACTTTAGCCCGTTGTTCCAGATTGCGTTTCTTGTTTTCTTCGATGTGCAGACGGGTTACGTTCAGTTCATCCTGAACCTCCTCCTGCTTATCTTTTAATTCGTTGATTTTCTTAGTGTTACTTTCGCTCCATTCACGCAAAGGTGCAAGCAGCTCGTCCATCGACTGGTTCTTCATCTTCTTCCGCTTCATGTGGTCGAAAACGTAGAGCAGCACCACCACGAGCACAATCATCGCCACCACGGCAGCAATCATCACGTTGAGCTGCTGGGCGTTTTCGTCGAGCGCAGCCGCACGTGCTTCAAGCTGGCGGTCCTGACGCGAACGGTCTTGCAAATCCAGATAGATATTGCGGTTGTAATCGCTCTGCTGCTTATCATCTATAGCCGAATAAACCAGGCAGAGTCTTTCACGTATCGACGCAACGAGGTCGGGTGCCTGCTCGATGGCCTTGTTGTCGTTCAAGGCATGATTCAGGCAGTCGAGCGCCGAAGAATAATCATGAATATCCCAGAAGCATTCTGCCAGCGTACGGTTGGCTCCGGCGGTCTGATAAACATCTCCGTAGCTCGAAAAGAGGTTGAGGGCACGCTGGGCAAAGTTGCCTGCCAGCAGATTGTTCGGCATCTGTTCGATGTTGAGATACTGGAAAGCAGGCAGGTTGTTGCGGATGAGGAATTCGCTCACCTCTCCTTTTCTGAGGTGCTCGCTTATGGATTGCAGGGCGTTAGCCTGCCAGTAAGGATAAGGATGGGCAGGGTCGCTAGCCAGCATGTAGCAGCTGATCAGCCGGTCGAATTCCGCCTGATTGATTTCGTTTTCGGTTCCCTTGACGATAGCTCCTCCCGAACCTATATTATAAAGATAGTTGAGATATTGTGCCGAATCCTGTTCCAGCTCATCTGGGTCCAGACGGTTAAGCTCCTGAAACATCGGCTCGTCTAAACCCACATAATAAAAATAGGTGGCGGCAACAATACTGAATTCAGATTTCGCATAAATCACACGTTTGCTTTCTCTCGGGGGCATGGAATTCGCCTCTTCGCGAATTCTGCGCAAACGCCTCATCGCCTTTTCGCGATAAGCATAAAAATCTTTGTTGTGCGATTCTCTCTGGCAGAGTCGCATGTTCTGAACATCGGCAATGGCGAGTTCAATCTGATTATCGCTCTCCTCTTCAACTTTCCTCAGCCATCCCTTGGCTCCCTTGTAATCCATCTTGGCTATACAGACAAAGGCAAGGTTGTTATAGGCTTCGGCACGGCCCGAAGGATAATCTTCTGAAAGCATTAAAGCTTTCTCAGCCAACACTTTAGTGGAATCGAGGTTGCGATAATGATAAGCATAAGATTGCTCGTTCAGCTCATTTACCCTTGCCTTATTCGCAGGAGAACAAGCTGAAAGAAAAAGAGTCGCCACCACCAGAATTGATGATGGCGACTTGAAACAAAATGATGCCAAAAAATGCATCTCGAATAAAAAATTCTCTAAATTAAGCGCGAGCCTTCGCGATGTAACCGAGAGCCTCCTGACACTTGGCTGTGATGGCAGCCCAGTCGCCAGCAGCAACTGTCTCCTTAGGGAAGAGCTTAGAGCCCATACCTACGCAGAGAACGCCTGCCTTGATCCAAGGAGTAAGATTCTCCTCTGTTGGCTCTACGGCACCTGTTACCATGATGTTGCTCCAACGCAAAGGTGCCATTACGTTCTTGACGAATGAAGGACCACCTACATTACCTGCTGGGAATACCTTGGTTACGTCGCAACCGGCAGCCTGAGCATTATTGATTTCTGTTACAGAACCGCAACCTGGTGAATAAGGAACCAGACGACGGTTGCAAACTGGAGCAATCTCTGGGTTGAAGTTAGGACCTACGATGAAGTTAGCGCCAAGCTGGAGATACAGAGAAGCTGTACCAGCATCAACAACTGTACCGGCACCCAGAATCATCTCAGGGCAAGCCTTGTCAGCCCACTTTACCAACTCACCGAAAATCTCGTGAGCGAAGTCACCACGGTTAGTAAACTCGAAAACACGTACGCCACCCTCGTAACAAGCCTTGATGACGTTCTTGCAGATTTCAACATCCTTATTGAAGAAAACAGGTACCATACCAGTCTCTTTCATGGCTGCCATAACCTGCATTTTGCTAAACTTTGCCATTACCTTATATTAATTAACAATGAATAGTTTATAGTTTATAGGAGCTACGCCCGTAAGCAAGACTGCCTATAAACTATCAACTATAAACTTTAAACTATAATTATCTCTGAACGCGACCATTAGCGTTACCACCAGCCAGGCTCTCTACCTCGTCAGCAGATACCAGGTTGAAGTCTCCAGGGATAGTATGCTTCAAAGCAGAAGCAGCTACCGCAAACTCAAGAGCCTCGCCCTGAGTCTCCTTAGTAAGAAGACCATGGATCAGACCACCAGAGAAAGAGTCGCCACCACCAACGCGGTCGATGATAGGGTTGATGTCGTAGTGCTTGCTCTGATAGAATTCCTTGCCATCATAGATAAGAGCCTTCCAGCCGTTGTGTGTAGCAGAGAGAGACTCGCGGAGAGTAGAAACAACATACTTGAAACCAAACTCCTTCATCATGCCCTTGAAGATTCCGTAGTAACCCTCAGCATCAGTCTTACCGCCCTCTACGTCAGCATCTGGCTTGAAGCCCAGGCAGAGCTGAGCATCTTCCTCATTACCGATGCAAACATCAACATACTTCATCAGAGGACGCATAACAGAGATAGCCTTCTCTGAAGTCCAGAGCTTCTTGCGGAAGTTGAGGTCAACAGAAACAGTTACGCCGTGACGCTTAGCAGCCTCACAAGCCAACTTTGTAAGTTCAGCAGCCTTGTCGCTGATAGCTGGAGTAATACCGCTCCAATGGAACCACTGGGCACCCTCCATGATCTTATCGAAATCGAAATCAGATGGGTCAGCTTCAGCAATTGCGCTGTGTGCACGGTCGTAGATTACCTTGGATGGGCGCATAGAAGCACCAGTCTCTGCATAGTAGAGACCTACGCGGTCGCCACCACGAGCGATGAACTCTGTGTTAACGCCGTAACGACGGAGACCGTTGACAGCAATCTGACCGATCTCGTGCTTAGGGAGCTTAGATACGAAGTAAGCATCATGACCATAGTTAGCCAAGCTTACAGCTACGTTAGCCTCACCACCACCAGGGATGATACGAAGTGATTCACTCTGAATGAAACGATCATTGCCTTCTGGTGACAAACGAAGCATGATCTCGCCTAATGTTACAATTTTTGCCATGTTTGATAGTTTTAATTTTTTTGTTTTTATTTTGTTTGTTATGAGTAACAAATTAAATTTCACTTTTCAGTCAAGAAATGAAGTTCAATTTTCAGTTGTCATTCAATTTCGGGGGCAAAAATAACCATAATTTCTCGAATAACGAAATAAAATCGCATTTTTTTTTGTTTTTCGTGCAAAAAAGTTGCTGTGTCTTCGCACAATTCAAAAAATTGTTGTATATTTGCGGCAAAATTCGTACTTGTGGTCGCACACAATAGAATTGCTTAATACTAATTGTGGTCTGTGCACAGCTAGGAAGTACCTGCGACGTTTTTATCTATCGTAGCCCCTAAGTAAGGCTCCTTATATAATAAGTACACGCGAGGCAACCAGACCCGTAATGCTAAAAAACAATGGCCGAAAAAATCAGAATCAAGGATATTGCCGAGAGAGCTGGCGTATCCGTTGGAACCGTAGACCGAGTTCTGCACGACCGTCCTAACGTGTCGAAACCTGCACGCGACAAGGTCGAGAAAGCCCTCAAGGAAATGAATTATCAGCCTAATGTGTACGCCAGCGCTCTGGCTTACAACAAATCCTATACCTTCTACCTGCTGATTCCGAAACATGAATCGGAGGCTTACTGGGAGGAAATAGAGGAAGGCGCAAAAAAATGTGAAGATACCCGACGTGACTTCCATATTGATGTAGAGATTCGTTTCTATGAGCGTTCCAGCGAGGAATCGTTCCGCGAAGAAGGCAACAAGATTCTTGAGGCCAGTCCGGAAGGAGTCATCGTGGTGCCTTCATCGCTCGACGTGACCCGCGAGTTTACCGGGGCGTTGCACCACAAAGGCATCCCGTTCATCCTGCTCGACTCCTACATGCCCGATCTGCGTCCGCTCTCTTTCTTCGGTCAGGATTCGTTCTGTTCGGGGTTCTTCTCGGCCAAGATGCTGATGATGCTTGCCGCAAAAGAAGATGAAATCATGCTCATGAGGCAAACCAAAGACGGAAGAGTGGTCAGCAAGCAGCAGGACAACCGAGAGGTAGGATTCCGCCATTACATGCACGACCACTTCCCTAACGTGAAGATTACCATGCTCGACCTGCCGTTGAACGGCACACGTGCTGAATTCGCCAAAATGCTGGAGAAGTTCTTTGCCGGGCATCCGAACATCCACCATTGTATCACCATGACTTCGAAGGCGCACATCGTGGGCGACTTCCTGCTGAAGACCAACCGCCGCGACGTACAGATTATGGGCTACGATATGGTGGAGAAAAATGCCCGCTGTCTGCGCGAAGGAAGCATCTCCTTCCTCGTCGCCCAGCACGCCTACATGCAGGGTTACTCCTGCGTAGACACGCTCTTCCAGGCCATCGTGCTGAAGAAGAAAGTTACGCCGGTAAACTATATGCCTATCGAGCTGCTGATGAAGGAAAACGTAGATTTCTATCGCAGAACCCAGCTCTAAGGCAACCAGGCAGAACAGAGCTTCCGCATGGAAGACAATTCATACAGGAACATTATAAATTATAAACAATAAATAAAAGACAGACTACGTATGGAACAATCAAGTTTTATCAAGATTAACCCTGCCGACTCGGTAGTGGTTTGCTTGCGCCCTATGAAGAAGGGTGAAACGATTGAAGTAGATGGCAAGACCATCACATTATTGCAGGATACTCCTGCAGGACACAAGGTGCTCATCAACGATGCAGCCGAGGGTACAGACATCCTGAAGTATGGCTACCCTATCGGTCACGCAAAGACTAGCCTCAAGGCGGGCGAATGGGTTAACGAGAACAACCTCAAGACCAATCTTGCAGGTACACTCGATTATACCTATAACCCGGTAGACGAGCAGTTGAACATCGCTAAGGAAAACCGCACCTTCAAGGGCTACGTTCGCAAGAATGGCGAAGTAGGCGTAAGAAACGAAATATGGGTAGTTCCTACCGTAGGCTGCGTTAACGGCGTGGCTGAAAAGCTGGTAGAACTCCTCAAGAAGGAAACAGGCTGCGAAGGCATCGATGCCATCCACGCATGGCACCACAACTTCGGTTGCTCACAACTCTCGGGCGACCATGAGAATACCCGCAAGGTGCTTCGCGACATCTGTCTGCATCCAAACGCAGGTGCTGTGCTCGTTCTCTCTCTCGGCTGCGAGAACAACCAGCCAGATGATTTCATGAAGATGCTCGGCGATTATGATTATGACCGCATCAAACTTCTTGTAACACAGAAGGTTGAAGGTGATGAGCTGGAGGAAGGCATGAAGATTCTGCGCGATCTCTATGCCCTGGCTAAGGAAGACAAGCGCGAGGATGTTCCGGTAAGCAAGCTGCGCGTAGGTTTGAAGTGTGGCGGTTCTGACGGTTTCAGCGGAATTACAGCCAATCCATTGGTAGGTGAATTCAGCGACTGGCTCGTTGCACAGGGCGGTACAAGCATCCTGACAGAGGTGCCTGAAATGTTTGGCGCAGAAACCATTCTGATGAACCGTTGCGAGAACAAGGAACTCTTCGACAAGACTGTTCACCTGATTAACGACTTCAAGGAATACTTCCTGAGCCATGGTGAGCCAGTTGGCGAGAACCCTTCTCCAGGTAACAAGGCTGGTGGTATTTCTACCCTCGAAGATAAGGCTTTGGGTTGTACCCAGAAATGCGGTCGTGCTCCGGTAAGCGGCGTGCTCCAGTATGGCGACCGTTTGGAGACAACAGGTTTGAACCTGCTTTCAGCTCCGGGTAACGACCTCGTTGCAGCCACAGCTCTGGCTTCAGCAGGTTGCCAGCTCGTTCTCTTCACCACAGGTCGCGGAACCCCATTCGGAACCTTCGTGCCAACGATGAAGATTTCTACCAACAGCAATCTGGCAAAGAACAAGCCAAACTGGATTGACTTCAACGCCGGCCCTCTGGTAGAGGGTGTTGAAATGAAAGACTTGGTAAGTAAGTTTATTGATAAGATTATAGCCGTAGCAAGTGGCGAGGAAGCTCGCAACGAGTATAATGGCTATCGTGAAATCTCCATCTTCAAGAATGGAGTAACTCTTTAATAAGAAAGAAAAAGAAGTATGAGTAACAAAAAAGGTTTGCTGGCGTTGTCGCCATTATTTTTGCTGATTGTCCTCATCGTGGCTTTTACCGTCTATTCTGCAGACAGCAGCCATAAGGATACCAGCCTCTCGCTCACAGTAGCGTTCATGATTTCGAGCATTTATGCCGTGGCTATATCCGGCGGAATGCCTGTCAAGAAACGAGTGGACACATACAGCAAGGGAGCCGGCGCCAACAACCTGATGCTCATGCTCTGGATTTACGTACTGGCTGGCTCGTTTGCCGCATCAGCCAAGGCGATGGGAGCCGTTGATGCAACCGTCAACCTGGCGCTCAGCATCCTGCCAGCCAGCATGATTCTGCCAGGACTCTTCCTGGCTGCCTGCTTTATCTCCGTATCCATCGGAACAAGTGTGGGAACCGTAGTGGCTCTGGTTCCGATAGCCGCCGGACTGGCCCACTCGATGGATGCTAACGTAGGCATGATGACCGCCATCATCGTAGGTGGCGCTTATTTCGGCGACAACCTCTCGTTCATCTCCGATACGACTGTTGTTGCTACGCAGACACAGAACTGCAAGATGAGCGATAAGTTCAAGGTCAACTCCATGATTGTGGTTCCGGCCGCCGTACTCGTGCTCATCGCCTATTCTGTCATGGGAATCGGTCTTCAGGCTCCTACCCATATTAACGAGGTAGAATACATGAAAGTATTGCCTTACCTCATCGTCCTCATTACCGCTATTGCCGGCATGAATGTAATGGCTGTTCTCACTCTGGGCACCCTACTCTGCGGCGCCATCGGCATAGGCAGTCATCTTCTGGGTGCCTCCGGAAGTTACGACCTCTTTGGCTGGTTCTCAGCCATGGGCAACGGCATTATCGGCATGGGCGAACTCATTATCATCGCCATGATGGCAGGTGGTATGCTCGAAATCATCCGCGAAAACGGCGGAATCGATTTCATCATCAACAAGATTACAGCCCACGTGAACAGCAAGCGTGGAGCCGAACTTTCTATCGCCGCCCTCGTTTCGATGGTAAACATCTGTACGGCAAACAACACGGTGGCGATTCTGACAGTAGGAAATATTTCGAAAAAAATAGGCGACCGGTTTGGCGTAGACAACCGCAAGGCAGCCAGCATTCTCGACACTTTCTCGTGCATGGTTCAGGGACTGATTCCTTATGGCGTGCAGATGCTTCTGGCAGCCGGTCTTGCCAATCTCAGTCCGATGGATATTCTTCCTTATCTCTACTATCCGCTGGCGATAGGTGTGGCAGCCCTGCTGGCCATCCTCTTCCGCTATCCTAAGAGATTCAGTTAGGAAGATTTCTCAAATCAGAGGGTCTCCTTCTGTGTTAGAGATTTCTTGACAGGAAGAACAAAACTTTATTATTGACTATTAATTATCAAGGCATATGAATTTTCTTCAGCGTAACCTTTTTACTAAACTCCGTGCCGATAACTTTGGCACCAAGGAAGAAATGGAACCGATGACTACCTTTAAGAAGAAAAAGATAGCTCAGATGCTCAAGAATGTGAATGATGTTCCTGCCGGAGAGGTGAAGATGAACAACAGTTTTCTGAACCGGCGGCTCAGCAAGATTCAGGAAGACGAACGCCACGCCATCGATACCTCTATTGAGACCATTTATCTGCTGCGCATCATCGTGGCAAACGTAAATGGAATGCTGGCTAACGGAATCAATCTCAGAGGAATCATCCAGTTGGGAGACTACCTGAGAACCCGAGGCGACAAGGTAGATTTCGTAAAACTGGAGAAGTGGATTGCCAAGCTCCGCATCCAGCGTATCGCCCAGCTGGAAGGAAGCGTTCTCATCACCTTCTTCGATTTCGAACAGGACGAAATCCCATTCGTTCATCATATAGAAAGAGGCGCCTACAAGCTGACGCTCCGTTCGCTCTACTATAACATCATGGACCAGCAGGCCATTCAGTTTGAGCAGACCAGCAGCGGCTTTGTACGCACCACGGGGGGAACCATGCGCAAGAATCTGCGCCGCAGCATGCGCTATCTGCAATACGCTCCGATAGAAACCATGAGCAATTTCATGAACAATTTCTTCCGTTCATTATCTGAGATTGAAGAGTAAATTTCAGAAAGGATTGAAGGGGTTAATCTGGGATTCATCAGGACGAAGAGTAAAATATCTATAAAATTAATCTCCTAGTAGTACGATTTTCATCTGATTTTCGTATCTTTGCATCTATGAAAAAGTTATTTATCTCTATTATAGCATCCATTATTGCCTTGGGAGCCCATGCCCAGGTGCAATGCGAAGACACTTGTCGGCACGTTCACGGCATCGACTTGAGTCATTATCAGGGCAACGTGTTCTGGGAAACCGTGGGCGACAACTCTAAGATGGCTTACGTTTATCTGAAAGCTACCGAGGGAGGATCCAACATCGACAGCAAATACAAGCAGAATATCGACCTGGCTCATCGCTACGGAATGAAAGTGGGTTCTTATCATTTCTACAGAGCACGCATCCCGCAGCAGAGGCAGCTGGAAAATTTCATGGCCCAATGCCGACCGGGAGATCAGGACCTCTTGCCTATGATTGACGTGGAGACGAAAAGCGGCATGAATACAGAAGAATTCTGCGATTCGCTCTTCAAGTTTCTGCATCTCGTAGAGAAGGCATACAAGCAAAAACCCCTTATCTATACAGGAGCCAATTTCTATGACAACTATCTTCTGGGCAAGCTCGACAGCTACAAGCTGATGATTGCCCAGTATACGAAGCGCATCCCTGTGCTGCGAGATGGTAGAGATTTCGAAATGTGGCAATATACGGGTAAGGGCAGGCTCAACGGAATAAACGGCTATGTGGACAAGAGCCGTTTCATGGGGCGCCACAAACTCAGAGAAATCAGATTCAGACATCGATAGTTACTTTGAACTTTATGATTAGATTCAAGGTAAAGAGTGGATAAGGTCTGGAAGTATAGAAACATGGATAATATAAGTAAATTAATAAACACAAAATAGAATTATGGCAATTATTAAATGTCCGGAATGCGGACGCCAAATTAGCGATAAAGCACCTACTTGCCCTAGTTGCGGAGTAGAAATAGCAGGCAAAATTACCAAATGCCCAAATTGCGGCGAGGTTTATTTCAGCAATCTGGAAATGTGTCCAAACTGCCACGAGCTGAATCCTTCGCTCACAAAAATGACTTCTTCGGCAGGAATGAGCCAGCAGACTCCTTCTATGACTCAGCAGCAAGATGCTGAAAATGTAGCCAGACAGAATGCTATCAGACAAGAAGAAATCCGCCGACAGGAGGCTCTCAGACAGCAGGCTCGTCCTCAGACATCTGTCAGAGCCACAACTCCTCCTACTCCACCTGTTCCACCGGTTCGCCCACAGCAAACCCATTCTCAGAACGGCGGAAACGGAGAAGGAACACAGGCAAAGAAAAAGAGCGCTCGTGGCGTCATCATCATCTCTCTGATTTTCGCCTTCCTCGTTTGTGGCATTTTCTATTATTTCTATGATAATGCCAATAAGAATAAGGAACTGGAAGCTTACGAATATGCGATGCAGAGTAGCGACCCGATGGTTCTGCAGAGTTACCTCGATACTTACAAAGATGCAGACGAGGCGCATCGTGACTCTATCATGGCTCACCTCGAACTCCTGAAACAGACGGATCAGGACTGGACCAACGCCGTAGTCAGCGGTTCGAAAGAGGCCCTGCAGGCTTATCTCGACAAATACCCGGACAGTCCGCACAAGCAGGAGGTTTTGAACAAGATAGATTCCATCGACTGGAATGTGGCCAAGAATGCTGATAATGTGGAAGCTTATCAGGCTTATCTCGCCGCTCATGCTGACGGTTCCCATATCGAAGAGGCTGAGAATGCGATGAAAAAAGCCAAGAGCAGAGATTTGCAACCAGAAGAGAAAGAAATGGTAAGCAGTCTGTTCCGCCATTTCTTCCAAAGCATCAACACCCGCGATGCAGATGGCTTGCAGGCTTCATGCGAAGACATTCTCTCTTCGCTCCTGGGTAAGAATTCTGCCACCAAGGCAGATGTTGTTACCTTTATGAATAAGCTTTATAAGGAAGATGTGACCAACCTGAACTGGTTCCTCACCAACGATTATAAGATTAAGAAGCGCGAGGTGGGTGACGAAAATTATGAATATCAGGTTCAGTTCTCTGCACGTGAGGAAGTTCAACTTACCGACGGTACTAAGAAAACAAACCTTTTCAAAATCAACTCAACCGTTTCGCCAGACGGTAAGGTTTCTGCGTTCAACATGTCGAAGATTAATGCCGCAGAGTAGAATAAGAAACGCCCTGCAAGATTAAATAGAATAAAAAAACGCCCTGCAAGATCAGGAACTTCATTTCTGAATGTTCCCTTCTTGCAGGGCGTTTCTTTTTACCTTCATGTTTCGGGAAGATTCTCATGTCCGAGAAACCAATCCCTTCTTTTAGAAATTATTTTGCATCCTTCATCTGACGGAGCAAATCTTTCTGCTTTTCGTTCAACCCGGTTGGCAACTTCACGTTATAAGTAATCATCAGGTCGCCATAGGTTCCATCACCCCGGTCGTATCCTTTTCCGCGAACACGAACCTTCGTGCCATTCTGCGTTTCCGGTTTAATCTTCAGTTTGATTTTAGAACCATTACTCAGTTTGATGATTCCTTCGCCTCCTAGCAGAGCCGTGTAAAGGTCGATGTTCACATTCATGTTCATTTCGCCGTTATTGGCACGCCCATTCTGGCCGCAACCGCCGCCACAACCGCCAGTACCGAAATCAGCACCAGCTCCGTAGCCTGCCCCATTAAAGCCGCTACCAAAACCGGCAGAACCATTAAATCCGCCGAAATTGCCGGAACCGAATCCATCAGCCGACTGCTGGCTTCTGCCACGACCTCCGAAGAGATTTTCGAAGAAGCTGGAGAAACCTCCGCCTCCGCCAAATTGGCTGAAGTCGAAACCCTCGAATGGATTTCCACCAGCTCCACCATAGCTTCCGGAACCGCCTGCACCACCAGCTCCGCCGAAACCGCCGAATGCATCAGCATTCTTCCATTGTTCGCCATACTGGTCGTATTTTGCACGCTTATCTGGGTCCGAAATCACCTCATACGCCTCGTTCAGCGCCTGGAACTTAGCCTTCGCCTTCGGGTCGTTAGGGTGCAAATCTGGGTGAAACTGTTTTGCACGTTTACGATACGCAGCTCTCACATCCTTCTGCGGAATGTTCTTGTCTACGCCGAGAATCTTGTAATAATCAACAAATGCCATATTATAAAACCTCCTATTTTTTAGTTTTTAAAAAATATCCAACAAAAAGTATGCCTATTTAAGTTCTTTTTTGTACTTTTGCAGAGAAAATAAGAAACAGAGCTCATCAGATGGGCTTTCATTACTCAAAAGTAATATATTATTAATATGAAACAATTATTTGCTGCGCTTCTTCTGGCGCTAACTTTCAATTCACAAGCGATGGCACAACAACGTACCGTAAAACTGAGAGTGATAGAGACAAGCGATGTGCACGGCTCTTTCTTCCCTTACGATTTCATCAACCGTAAGCCAAAAGCAGGAACCCTGGCGCGCGTTTCTTCCTACGTAAACAATTTGCGAAAAGATTACAAGGATAACCTCATTCTCTTGGAGAATGGCGATATTCTGCAGGGCCAGCCTACCTGCTATTATTATAATTATGTAAATACTGAGGCAAGAAACGTGGCTGCCGATGTGGTAAACTACTTGAAGTATGATGCGCAAGTGTTTGGAAATCATGATGTTGAAACGGGTCATCCGGTTTACGACAAATGGATAAAAGAACTCAACTGCCCAGTCTTGGGTTCCAACATCATCTGCACTTCTACAGGCGAGCCATACGTTAAGCCTTATCTCATCTTGAACCGCGAGGGCGTGAAGGTGGCTGTTTTGGGAATGATTACTCCTGCCATTCCAAACTGGCTCACGGAGAATCTCTGGAGCGGACTGAAATTTGAGAACATGGTAACAAACGCCCGCAAATGGGTGAAATTTCTTCAGGAGAATGAGAAACCGGATGTCATCATCGGCCTTTTCCATAGCGGAAAAGACGGAGGCATCCAGACTGCCGAATATGATGAAGACGCCTCTATCAAGGTGGCAAAAGAAGTGCCGGGCTTCGACCTGATTCTCTTCGGTCACGACCATACGCGCGACAACGAAACCGTAACCAACGCAGACGGAAAGCAGGTAGTTTGTCTGGATCCTGCCAACAACGCCATTAGCGTGGCAGATGCAGAAATAACCCTCACACTCAACAAGAAAAAGGTGAACGGAAAGAAGCAGATGGTGGTAACTGACAAAAAGGTAACAGGCAAGATTGTAGATGTGACAGATTGTCCTATCGATGAGGATTTCATGAAGACTTTCGAACCTCAGATTGCGGAAGTAAAGAAATATGTGGGCAAGCAGATTGGTAACTTCAAAACTACCATCTACAGCCGCGACCAGTTCTTCGGCAGTTCTGCCTTCAACGATTTCATCCTCAACCTCCAGTTGCAGATTACAAAAGCCGACATTTCGTTCAACGCTCCCCTTCAGTTCAACGCGGTTCTGAAAGCCGGTCCAATCTGTGTGAGCGACATGTTCAATCTCTATAAATACGAGAACCAGCTCTACGTAATGCGCATGACGGGCGAAGAAATCAGAAAGCATCTGGAAATGAGTTACGACCTCTGGGTGAACACCATGAAGAGTCCGGACGACCATCTCCTGTTGCTCGATGAGAAGACCGTTGGCGACCAGCAGCGACTCGGTTTCAAGAATCTCTCGTTCAACTTTGATAGTGCTGCCGGAATCGATTACGAAGTTGATGTAACGAAGCCAGATGGCGAGAAGGTGAAGATTCTGCGCATGAGCAACGGCGAACCTTTCGATGAGAAAAAATGGTACAAGGTGGCGGTTAACAGCTATCGTGGAAATGGTGGCGGCGAACTCCTTACCAAGGGTGCCGGAATCCCGAAAGACAGTCTTGAAAGCCGTATCATCTATCGCAGCAAGCGCGACCAGCGTTACTATCTGATGGAAGAAATCGAAAAGATGGGAACGGTAGATGCGAAACCAAACAACAACTGGAAGTTTGTGCCGGAAGCATGGACCAAGCCTGCTGCCCAGCGCGATTTCGAATTGCTGTTTGGAAAGGAGCAATAGCCCCTCAGAACGCATTAAGAAAAGCATATCATAAAGTTCAAAATATAGAAGTTCAAAATAAAGAATGAAGTATTGGTTTATATTTTGCAAGACCGATCTCTTGCTCGAAAAGAAAGAAGACGGAACCTATACGATTCCTTGTTCAGAAGAGAGTCCAATCCCAACAAAGCCTTGGACTCACATTCTCAACATTACTCCGATGGAAGATGGAACAGAGGTGAAGACCTTCACCATTCCTGAGCCTGTTACCGACAATCCGAAGTACGAAATGTGCGGCTTGCGCCCTAGTTTCTACAAACTCTCTCCCGCCCTTTACCTGAAAGCAGGAAAGTGTCAGGAACTCAACTATTGGGATATGAATACCCAATTCTGCGGCGTTTGCGGAGCTCCGATGAAAATGGCAACCGACATCAGTAAGAAATGTACAGAATGCGGCAAACAGGTCTGGCCATCGCTTGCCACAGCCATTATCGTACTTATTAAGAAAGATGATCAGGTATTGCTGGTTCACGCCCGTAATTTCAAGGGAAATTTCGACAGTCTAGTGGCTGGTTTCGTAGAGACTGGCGAGAATCTGGAAGAGGCGGTTCATCGAGAAGTGATGGAAGAAACCGGTCTGACTATCAAGAATTTGAAATATTTCGGTTCCCAGCCTTGGCCTTACCCGAGCGGTCTGATGATTGGCTTCTCGGCAGAATATGTAGATGGAGAAATTCATCTTCAGAAAGAAGAACTTTCGCGTGGTAAATGGTTTACGAAGGAGAATCTCCCTATTCTCCCCGAGAAACTTTCCATCGCCCGAAAACTCATCGACGCCTGGCTGGCGGACAAACTCTAAAAATGCGGACAAACTCTAAAAGTGAGGATAAACTCTAAAAAATGATGAAAGAGAAACTTTGGAATGCAAATTACATCAAGGTGATGACCACCAACTTTCTGTTGTATTTCGCCTTCTATCTGCTCACACCCTTGCTCCCACTCTATCTGAGCGAAAATTTTGGAGCCACGAAAGATGTGATTGGAATTGTGCTGAGCGGCTATACGGTTGCCGCCCTCATCATTCGTCCATTCAGCGGATATGTGGTTGACAGCTTTTCGCGCAAGAAAGTTCTGATGGTCTGTCTCTCGGCCTTCGCCATCTTCTTTGCCGGCTATATTGCAGCCAGCACCATCCTGATGTTTGCCATCTGCAGAACCTTGCACGGAGGTCCGTTCGGAGCCGTAACGGTTGCCAATAGCACCTGCGCCATCGACGTTCTTCCGGCAAGCCGGAGAAATGAAGGAATCGGACTCTACGGACTGAGCAACAATTTTGCCATGGCGATTGCTCCATCAATCGGAATCTATCTGCATAATGCGGTAGACAGTTATATGATTCTCTTCTGGATAGCTTTCATCGTGGCGATAGCCTCAGTTGTGATTGCAGGAACCATCCGCCTTCCCGAAAAGGAAATCGTAAAGAACAAGGAGAAGCTTTCTCTCGACCGCTTCTTCCTGACGCGTGCCTGGCTCCTTGCCATCAATATCGCCATGTTCGGTTTCTGCTGGGGCGTTCTGAGCAATTATCTTGCAATTTACAGCAAGGAGGAACTCGGAATTACGGGTGGAACGGGCACTTATTTCGCCCTTCTTTCCATGGGTCTGTTCCTCTCAAGACTGCAAGGCAGAAAAGCCTTGAGCCAGGGCAAACTTACCCAGAATGCGGCCGAAGGAATGCTGCTTTCGCTTGTCGGTTTCATCATCTTTGTTGCCGTCAAGCACCCGGTAGCCTATTATCTTTCGGCTTGTCTTATCGGCCTGGGCAACGGTCATCTTTACCCAGCCTTCCTCAATATGTTCATTAATGTGGCTCGTCACAACCAGCGTGGAACGGCAAACAGCAGCATTCTTACAGGTTGGGATTTGGGCTTCGGAATCGGCTGTCTGCTAGGCGGAGTTGTGGCAGAACATTTTGGTTACAACGGAACATTCTGGATGGTTGCGATAGAAAATGCAGCTTCTGTTCTCCTCTTCTTTGCCGCTTCGAAACAATTCTTTGAGAAGAGACGCAGAGAATAGAAAACAGTTGATAAAGAGAAATATAAGATTATGAATAAAAAAAGAGCACTTCATCCGAGACAGAAGAAAGTCTCAGGCGAAGTGCTCTTATTTTTTATCTTACTTTGCTATTTTAGAAAGGAAGATCATCGGCGCTGCCACCCTCTGCTGCAGGAGCTGCAGGCTGAACTGGAGGGAATGCTGCAGTTGCGCCATTAGCAGGAGCTGCTGGCTGAGCAGGAGCTGCAGGTGCACCTACTGGAGGAAACGCACCTGGCTGCATTCCGCCCATAGCACCAGCTACGGCGTTAGGGTCAATACGCTGGATGTTCCAGGCACGGATGCTGTTGAACCAACGGCCCTGATACTCGTGAGCATCAATATCGAAAGAAACCAGAAGTTCCTCACCACTCTGAATGTTGAACTGAGCCAGACGATCAGCTCCGAAAACATCAAAGCACAATTTCTTTGGATACTGCTCGTGGGTTTCAATTACGAACGACTGAGCTTTCCACTCTCCTCTTGCAGAGACGCCGCTTCTTTCAGGCAAAACGGCAATAACTTTTCCTTGTAATTCCATATGATAATATTTAAAGTTTTTCCTTTGTTTAAAGGGTGTTTTTTTCTTTCTGACTGCGAAATTACTAAAAATAGTTCAAAAACTAGAACTTTTCTCCAATTATTTTTGCTTATCAGCGATATTTTTTGTATTTTTGTGCTCAATTAGGTGATATTGCCTAATTTAATAAGGTGAAACAGAAAACAAAATAAAATTTAAATAAAATACTCATGAGATTTACAGTATCAAGTTCTGCATTGAGCAGCAAGCTCAACATGCTCGCAAAAGTGATTGGAAGCAAGAATTCGTTGCCAATCCTCGATTGTTTCCTTTTCCAAGTTGCTAACGGTGAAATGAGCATCACAGCTAGCGATAGTGATAATGTCATCAAGAGTACACTCGCTCTTACCGACCACGATGGAGAAGGTGAGTTTTGTGTGCCTAACCGCGTAATCCTCGATGCGTTGAAGGAACTGCCTGAACAGCCTCTTCACTTCGATGTGGATGCTGCCGGAGAAGCCATTGCCATCAAGATTGTTTACCAGAACGGTCTTTACAACTTCACAGGTCAGAGCGCAGAGGAATATCCTCGCACACAGAGCATGACTGATGCTTGTACCACCGTTTCTTTGCCTACTGAAATGCTGATCAATAACATTTCACGTTCGCTCTTCGCTACTGCCAACGATGAGTTGCGTCCTGTTATGAACGGTATTTACTTCGACCTGACTGCAGACGCACTCGCTATCGTAGCAAGCGATGGTCACAAACTGGTTCGCAGCAAGAACTTCACAATCAAGAGCGAATCTCCTTCTGCATTCAACTTGCCTAAGAAGCCAGCTTCTCTGCTGAAGAACATTCTGAGCAAGGACGGCGACGACGCTATCATCAAGTTTGATGACCGAAGCGCAGAAATCCAGTTTACAGATGGCGTCATGAGATGCAGACTGATTGACGGCCGTTACCCTAACTACAACTCTGTCATTCCAAACAACCCTAACGAGGTTACTGTAGACCGCAGAGGCTTACAGAGTGCTTTGCGCCGCGTATTGCCATTTGCAAGCGAGAGCAGCCAGCTTATCCGTTTCCACATCGAGTCAGGTCGTTTCGAGGTTTCTTCTGAGGATATTGACTTCTCAACATCAGCAAAGGAGCAGTTGTCTTGCGAATACAACGGCTCTCCTATCAGCATCGGCTTCAAGGGAAGCAGTCTGATGGAAATCCTGGGCAATATCAACAGCGACAACATCATCATCCAGCTGGCAGACCCTAGCCGTGCCGGAATCATCGTTCCTGCAGAACAGCCTGAGAACGAAGATATTCTGATGCTCATCATGCCTATGCTCCTTAATGATTAAAGGAGCAAGGGCTTTCTCTGAAACAACAAAAAGAAAAGTATTTCTATAAAAATGAAACTCAATTTGACAAAGCCTCTGATTGTGTTCGACCTGGAAACAACGGGTCTTGACATGATCAAGGATCGTATTATACAGATTTCTTACATCAAGGTAATGCCTGATGGAACAGAAGACCGCAAGAACCTCTTCGTAAATCCTTGCAAGGAGATTCCTGCCGAAGTAGTTGCCCTTACAGGCATCAGTAACGAAGATGTAAAAGATGCGCCAACCTTCAAGCAGCTGGCTGCCACATTGGAGAAGGAATTTACAGGTTGCGATTTCGCAGGCTACAATTCCAACCATTTCGATGTTCCTATGCTCGCAGAAGAATTCCTGCGCGCTGGAATTGACTTCGATTTCAACAAGTGCCGTCTCATCGATGCGCAGACCATCTTCATGAAGATGGAACGCCGTAACCTGGCTGCTGCTTACAAGTTCTATTGCGGCAGAAAGATGGAGGAAGATTTCGAGGCTCACCGGGCTGATCAGGATACAGAGGCTACTTACCGCGTGCTCATGGGCGAGCTCGATAAGTATGCTCCAGGTGTACAGGATGAACCTGAGCGCGTGCTCAACAACAATATGGATGAACTTGCCGAATTCTCTAAGCAGAAGGATAATGTAGATTTCGCCGGACGAATCGTTTGGGAAGAGGTAAAAGACGCCCAAGGCAATATCGTCAACGATGAGAACGGAAATCCTTTGAAGCACGAAGTATTCAACTTCGGTAAATACAAAGGATGGGATGTGGCTGAAATTCTGACCAAAGACCCGGGTTACTTTACATGGGTCTTGGGAAGCGATTTCACCAATAATACCAAGCAGGTGCTTACCCGCATCCGCCTTCGTGAATTCAACAAGAGAATGGGTAAATAATTGTTACCGGGCTTTCGCAAGCCGCAGAATAACAGGCTTGCGAAACTCGGATTTATTACTTAACAGTTAGAAAAATTCATGTTAAAAGGAAAGAAAATCGTATTGGGCATTACGGGCTCTATTGCTGCATATAAGTCTTGTCTCATCATACGAGGTCTCATCAAGCGCGGAGCAGAAGTGCAGGTGGTCATTACACCTGCAGGAAAGGAGTTTATCACTCCCATCACCCTTTCGGCTCTTACCCATAAGCCTGTGGTAAGCGAATTTTTTTCGCAGCGCGATGGAACCTGGAATTCGCACGTAGACTTAGGTCTGTGGGCCGACGCCATGCTCATCGCTCCTTGCACAGCCTCTACCCTGGGGAAAATGGCTCACGGAATTGCTGACAACATGCTCATCACAACCTATCTGTCGATGAAAGCGCCAGTTTTTATCGCTCCAGCTATGGACCTCGACATGTATAAGCATCCTTCTACCCAAGCCAACATGAAAACACTTCTGGGCTACGGAAATCACATCATAGAACCGGAAGTGGGATTCCTGGCAAGCGGACTGGAAGGAAAGGGACGCATGGAAGAACCTGACATTATCGTAGAATGCCTTGACAGATTTTTCGATGAACAGGCTCAGCAGAATTCAAACCCCGATGAAGCAGAAAACTGCGAGGAAAAAGAAAGCGATAAGTTCGATTTGAAAGGCAAGAAGATTATGATTACAGCCGGACCGACCTACGAAAAGATTGATCCGGTGCGTTTCATCGGTAATTATTCTTCCGGCAAAATGGGCTTTGCCCTTGCTGAAGAGTGCTGCCGCCGTGGTGCTGAGGTTACGCTGGTTGCAGGTCCGGTTTCGCTCAGCTGTTCTGAAGCCATTCATCGCATCGATGTAGAAAGTTGCGAGGAAATGTACCAGGCTGCCACACAAGCCTTCGCCTCAACCGATGCTGCCATTCTATGTGCTGCTGTTGCTGATTTCAAGCCAAGCGAGATTGCAGACAGGAAAATCAAGCGCGAGAAAGATGATTTGGAACTCCGACTCGTCCCTACTCACGATATTGCCGCAGCCCTTGGCAAAATGAAACAAAAAAATCAGCGAATCGTGGCTTTCGCCCTGGAAACCAACGATGAAGAGGCTAACGCACAGAAAAAGCGCAAAAAGAAAAATGCCGATTTCATCGTGCTTAATTCTACTCGCAATCCGGGAACCACATTCCGTACGGATGATAACCAGATAACGATTATTTCTGAAGAGGGTAAGAAAGAATATGAGAAGAAACCGAAAACTGAAGTGGCTCGTGACATTATCAACGAGCTGGCTCATCTCTTGTAGTCCCATCACATCAGCCGCTCAGGAGTTGCAGGCTAAGATTACCATCAACCATGCCCAGATTCAGGGCACGGAAAACCGGGTATTCGATAATCTGCAACAAACTCTTGAGCAGTTTGTGAACGACAGGCAATGGACGAATCTTCAATTCAGGAAGAACGAGCGCATCGTGTGCAACTTCAACATCACGGTAAGCAAGTATGATAAAGACCAGAATATCTTTACCTGCAAGGCGCTCATCCAGGCCAACCGTCCCGTCTACAATTCAGCCTATACGTCCACCTTATATAATAATGTGGATGAAAACTTCACGTTTAAGTTTGCCGAGTTCGACCAGCTGGAGTTTACCGAAGAACGGATTGACAACCAGCTTACGGCTCTACTCGCCTACTATGCTTACCTCATCATCGGTTTAGATCTTGACAGTTTTTCGCCTAAAGGTGGCGAGGACATTCTGCAACGTTGCATGAACCTCACCAACAACGCCCAGAATCTTGATTTTCCGGGCTGGAAAGCGTTTAGTGACAACAGAAACCGATTCGCCATCATTTCCGATTATCTCGACGGAGCCATGGAACCTTTCAGAATGCTGCAATACAACTATTACAGAAAAGGGCTCGATGAAATGGCGAATAATGTGGAACGAGGCAGAACTGAAATCACCAACACCCTGCTCCAGGATCTGAAGAAAGCCCGTACGGACAGACCGCTCAGTCTGCTGCCACAAATCTGGACAGACTACAAGAAGGACGAGCTTGCTAACATCTATCAGAAACATGGCACTCAGAAGGAGAAAGAAAGCATTTATGAATTGCTCTTCTCCATCAATCCTTCTCAAAACTCATATTGGGACAAAATCAAGGAATAAGCCAACATGCTTTATCATTCGGGAAAATCCAAATGATGGAAGAAAAGCTGGTTCTTTTAGATTAAGTTCCTTTAAAACAATAAGATAAGAAATTATGCTCAAGCAATTATACATCAAGAATTTCACGTTGATTGACGAGTTGGACATTCCTTTTTATCCAGGATTCTCAGTCATTACGGGCGAGACGGGTGCCGGAAAGAGCATCATTCTCGGAGCCATCGGACTGCTTCTGGGCAACCGTGCAGACAGCAAAGCCATCAAGGCTGGAAGAGACCGATGCGTGATAGAAGCCCACTTCGACCTGTCAAAATACGGAATGCAGAATTTCTTCGATGCTAACGATATTGATTATGATGCAGAAGACACCATCATCCGCCGCGAACTGACTGCTGCCGGAAAGAGCCGTGCCTTCATCAACGATACGCCTGTTCCGTTGACCAAGATGAGAGAACTGGGCGAACAGCTCGTCGATATTCATTCGCAGCATCAGAATCTCCTGCTGCAGAAGGAAGACTTCCAGCTCAGCGTGGTCGATATTATTGCCCACGATGAAAAGCAGAAGAAGGCTTATCTTGACGAATACAAGAACTATAAAAAGGCTAAGCAGCAGCTGGAAGACCTTAAAGCGGAAATCGCAAAGAACAGGGAGAACGAGGAATTCATGCGCTTCCAGTTTAAGGAACTGGATGACGCTAACCTGCAGGAAGGCGAACTTGAGCAACTGGAACAGGAAGCAGAAACCCTGAGCCATTCTGAAGACATCAAGACTGCGCTCTATGAGGCAGATAATGCACTCTCGGGCGAAGACGGCAGTATTCTCGACAAACTGAAGAATGCAGCCCAGCAGATTGACAATATCAAGGAGGTTTATCCGGATGTGAAAGAGGTGGCTGAGCGAATGCAGAGCAGCTATATAGAACTGAAGGATATTGCCCAGGAAATAAGCGGAAGCGTTGACAATGTTGAGTTTGACCCGAACCGGCTTGAAACCATCAATTCCCGTCTCGACCAGCTCTACTCGCTCCAGCAGAAATTCCATGTGGAAAATGTAGAAGAACTCATCGCCACTCGCGAGCGAATCAACGAACAGCTACAGCACATCGATAATGGTGATGAAGACATAGAAGAACAGGAAAAGCAAGTTGCCCTTCTGCTTGCCAAGGCTGAAAAGCAGGCTAGCGAACTGACTGCCATCCGAACGAAATCGGCCAGAAAGATAGAAGAAGAAATGAAGAAACGTCTCATTCCTCTGGGAATTCCGAATGTCCGCTTCGAAATTTCATTCTCCGCCAAGCCGCTCAGTCCTGATGGTGTTGACAAGGTAAATTTCCTGTTCAGCGCCAACAAGAGCACGCTTCTCCAGCCGGTGAGTCAGGTTGCTTCCGGTGGAGAAATCGCCCGCGTCATGCTTTCTCTGAAGGCCATGATCAGCGGAGCCGTAAAACTGCCAACCATCATCTTCGATGAAATCGACACGGGAGTAAGCGGTAAGATTGCTGAAAAGATGGCTGAAATCATGACAGAGATGGGCAACCTGAACCGTCAGGTTATTTCCATCACCCACCTGCCGCAGATTGCTTCCATGGGAACCCATCATTACAAGGTTCTGAAAGAAGAAACCGAAGAGGGAACTCTTTCTCACATGAAGGAACTCAACGAGCAGCAGCGCATAGAAGAAATCGCCCAGATGCTCAGCGGAAGCGACATTACGCCTGCTGCCCTGGCAAATGCTAAGGAGTTGCTCAATAAGCACAAGCAACACAAATAAGATTATGAAAAAAATAAATATGATCATGATGGGACTGATGCTCGGAGCATCGTCCCTCTATGCCCAGCCGGGTTCGGTCCAGAAACTGGCTAAGAGCGTTTTCACCTTGACTACTTTCAATCAGAAAGGCGACATTATCGCCTCTACCCAAGGTGTTTTTATCGACAACAAGGGAACGGCTATCAGCACCTTCAAACCATTTGTCGGAGCTGTAAAGGCAAGCGTTGTTGACGCTTCCGGCAAATCGATTCCTGTTGAGGCCATCATGGGAGCCGATGAACTCTACGATGTGGCAAAATTCCGCATCAACGCCTCTACAGTTGCTGCCCCTATCGCAACCAAGGAGTCGGCTGCTGGCGACAAGGTCTGGCTGGTTCCTTATTCTATCAAGAAGCCGGCTTACCAGCAGGAGGACATCAGCAGCGTAGAGAAGTTCAAGACTACGTACAACTATTACATCTTCTCGAATAGTGCTCCCGAAAATGCAGTAGGTTGTCCGTTTGCCAACAAGAACGGACAGGTCATCGGTCTGATGCACAGCAATGGTCAGGTTACGGCCATCGACGCCAATTACGCCAAGCAGCTGAAGGTAACCGGTCTTTCTAGTCTTGACGCAGCACTTCGCGAAACAACCATCCGTACAGCTCTTCCTGATACAGAGAACGAAGCGATGACGATGATGACTCTGAAGAAGGGCCAGACTACAGCTGATGAGTATGCGAAATATAGCGATGAGTTTATCAGCAAATTCCCTACTTCAGCCTTCGGTTACAAGGAGAAAGCCACTTATCTGACGGATAAGGCAGAATATGATGCAGCTGCCAAACTGATGGAAGAAGGCATTAAGAAATCGGCTGCCAAGGATGAGGCTCATTCCAACTATGCCGACCTGATTTATCAGAAGATTATTTACAAGGGCGATTCTGTTTATAAAGACTGGACGCTCGACAAGGCAATTGCTGAGGCTCAGAAGGCTTACGAAATCAAGGCACAGCCTATTTACCGCTATCAGGAAGCGCAGATTAATTTCTTAAAGGGCGAGTATCAGAAAGCTTACGATACTTTCATGGATCTTACCAATACTTCACTTCTCAGCGGCGAACTCTATTTAGAGGCTGCCCAGGCCAAGAAGAATCTCAAGGCTCCTGCCAAGGAGATTGAAGTTTTGCTCGATAGTGCGGTAAGCGTTGGAAGCAAGACCGGAATGGTTGGGAATTACTATCTGGCTCGTGCAGAATTTCTGAAAGAGCAGGGTGAATTCCGTCGTGCAATTCAGGATTATAATATGTACGATTCCATTGCCCGTCCTGTTTCGCCAGTCTTCTTCTACACCCGTTACCAATGCGAAACCAAGTTGCGCATGTGGCAGCCAGCCCTGCTCGATATTGCCCGCACCTGTTACCTGGCTCCTAAAGAGCCTACATATTTTGCAGAATGGGCAAGTCTCGACTTGCGTGTAAAGCGTTATGATGAGGGAATCAGCGCAGCCACCCATTGTATTGAGTTGGCTCCTGAATATGCTGACGGCTACCTTCTCTTAGGTTTGCTCCAGAAGGAGAAAGGAAATAAGGAAGAGGCCATCAAGAACCTGAAGAAAGCCCAGGAACTCGGCGATACACGTGCTGAAGAATATCTCAAGAAAATGAAGTAATTAGCGATACTTTTAACCAAAAAGAGGGTGAATCATTTATTTATGACTCACCCTCTTTCATATTATATACTTTACTTTTTCAAAATAGTTTAGTACTGTCTCAAAGCACCGAGCAATTCTGCATTCTCGCTCTTGTTTCCGATAGTAATTCTCAGACAATTGCCGCACAACTGAACCTTGTTGCGGTTTCTTACGATAATGCCTTGTGCCACCAGATAATTATAGATGGCGTTGGCGTCGGTCATTTTAGCCAGGAAGAAGTTTGCATCAGTAGGATAAACCTTCTCGCAGATAGGCAGATCCAGGAATGCAGCCATTACCTTAGAACGCTCCTGCAGGATGTTCTTCACCCATTCGTCAACCTTCAGCGGATTCTTCATCACTTCCAGCGCATGCTCCTGAGTAAGCAGATTGATGTTATAAGGATATTTCACCTTATTAAATAGGTCAACAATCTCCTGGCTCGCAAAAGCCATTCCCAAACGGAGGGCTGCACAGCCCCATGCCTTACTCATGGTGTTGAGCACAATCATGTTTGAAAATCTGTCGAGCACGCTGCGGAATGTGCGCTCCGAAGAGAAATCGCTGTAGGCTTCGTCGATGATGACAATACCCTGGAATTTCTGCAACACCTCTACGATTGCCTCGCGATTGATGTGATTGCCCGTAGGATTGTTCGGACTGCAGAACCAGATAACCTTCGTCTGTTCATCGCAGGCTGCCAGGAGTTTTCCGGCAGAAATCTGATAATTTTCATCAAGCAATACAGAACGATACTCCACATCGTTGATGTCTGCGCATACTTCATACATTCCGTAAGTAGGTGCAATCGCAACTACATTATCCTTGCCCGGGCGGCAGAATACACGGTAAACCAAATCGATGGCCTCGTCGGAACCGTTGCCCAGGAAGATTTTCTCTTCAGCCACACCCTTAATCTTGCTGATCTGCTTCTTCAGTTCAACCTGCAGCGGATCAGGATAGCGATTGTAAGGGTCATTATATGGATTTTCGTTGGCGTCGAGGAAGACGCGGGCATTTCTGCCTGCAAACTCCGTACGGGCGCAACTGTAAGGTGCCAGATTCCAGATGTTCTCTCGGCACAAATCTTTCAATTCTTTCATTTTTCTTTTAAAAGCTATTAAGAAGTATCTTTACTACTTCCCGTTTCACCCTATTATTTCAAACTGTTCACTCTCAGCCTCATCGCGTTGGCATGAGCTTCAAGCTGCTCATTTTCTGCCATGGTCACTACAGCATTTCCAATGTTACGAATACCTTCTTCTGTAAGATGCTGGAAGGTGATTTTGCGATTATAACTGTCCAGGTTCACTCCGTTGTAAGCCAAAGCATAACCGTGGGTTGGCAACGTATGGTTCGTGCCGCTTGCATAGTCGCCTGCACTTTCGCACGCATAGTTGCCGAGGAATACACTACCTGCATTCACTACCTTTTCTGCCAGCTGCTCATAATCGGCTGTGGCGATAATCAGATGCTCCGGCGCATAAGTGTTGCAGAGGTCTATTGCCTCCTCTTCGGTCTTTACAAGGATAAACTTAGAGTTGTCTAATGAGGCCTGTGCCATCTCCTTACGCGGCAAGTGTTCAAGTTGCGCTTCAACTTCATTCTTTACATCATCCAACACCTTTTCTGATGTAGTGATGAAGAAAACCTGAGAATCGAAACCATGTTCAGCCTGCGACAAAAGGTCGGCAGCAGCAAACACAGGGTTGGCTGTTTCGTCGGCGATAAGGCAAACTTCAGACGGACCGGCAGGCATGTCGATAGCCACATCGTGCAGGGAAACCTGCTGCTTGGCAGCCATGACAAACTGGTTGCCCGGACCGAAAATCTTATAAACCTTAGGCACGCTCTCCGTACCATAAGCCATGGCTCCGATAGCCTGAACGCCACCCGCCTTGAAGATTCTGCTCACGCCTGCAATCTTTGCCGCCATGAGGATAGCCGGGTTCACCTTGCCCTCTTTGTTAGGAGGAGTGCAGAGCACAATTTCTTTACATCCTGCAATCTTGGCAGGAGTTGCCAGCATCAGAACGGTGCTGAAGAGAGGAGCAGTACCTCCCGGGATATACAATCCCACCTTCTCAATAGCCACACTCTTCTGCCAGCAGGTTACACCAGGGCAAGTTTCAACCTTTACACCTTCAAACTTCTGGCTATGATGGAATGCGGCAATGTTATGATGGGCGAGGTGCAAAGCGTCTTTCAGTTCTTGAGAAACCAGTTGCTCAGCCTCTTCGATTTCAGCCTCAGTCACAGCCAAAGAATCGAGATGGGCATGATCAAACTTCTCCTCGTAACGCTTCACGGCTTCGTCGCCATGGTTTTTCACATCGTCGAGTACACCTTGTACGGTCGCATTAAGCTGCGAAACATCCAGGTGTGGGCGTTTTACAATCTCGCTCCATTCCTCCTTTGCAGGATACTTTATTACCTTCATTCCAAATTTAATTAATAATTTATAATGTATAATTAAGAATTGGGCTTACGCCAAATAGCTCCCAACTCCTAACATCTAACTTTCTTACAATATCATCTTTTCGATTGGTGTTACCAGGATGCCCTGTGCACCGAGTTCCTTCAACTTGCCTATGATTTCCCAGAAACGTTTCTCATCAAGCACGGTGTGGATAGAGCACCATTCCTCATCAGCCAATGGGATAATCGTAGGACTCTTAATGCCTGGCAATACTTCAGTAATCTCCTGAACCTTTGCCTTAGGTGCATTCATCATCACGTATTTCTTGTCCTGTGCAGAACGTACAGCCTCGAAGCGGAACAGCATCTCGTTCAGAATCTCATGCTTCTCCTCGTCCATGTTCCAGTTGCCGATGAGCAGAGCCTCGCTCTTCATCACCACCTCAACCTCAGCAAGATTGTTGCTGACCAGAGTAGAACCTGAACTTACAATATCGAAAATACCGTCAGCCAAACCGATGCCCGGACTGATTTCTACAGAACCCGTAATAACATGGATGTCGGCATTAATGTTGTTCTTCTTCATAAACTTGCGCAGGATGTTAGGGTAAGAAGTGGCAATCTTCTTGCCGTTGAACCATTGCAATCCCGGATAATCAATCTTCTTAGGAATGGCGAGGCTCAGGCGGCACTTGCTGAAACCCAGACGGTCGATAATCTGCGCATTCTCTCCACGCTCTACAAACTCGTTCTCGCCCACGATACCGATATCTGCCACGCCAGAGGCTACGCTCTGAGGAATATCATCATCACGAAGGTAGAGAACCTCGAGAGGAAAGTTGCTTGACTGCACCAGGAGGGTGCGTTTAGAGGCACTTACCTTGATGTCTGCCTCTGCTAAAAGATTCATGGTGTCGTCGAAAAGACGACCCTTGCTTTGTACTGCTATTCGTAACATATTTCTATATTTTGTTTGAAAAACATTGCAAAAGTACACATTTTTATTAGAATAAACAAATAATTTTTCACTTATGTGCAAAATATTTCGTACTTTTGCAGCTGAAATGAAGAATAAAGGATATTTATACGCATTATATGCACTATTTTTGCTCTCTGCCTGTGCCGACAAGAAACCGCAGCAGGAGCTTACGCCATGGGGAACTCCCGTAGGCGAAATGGAGTATGCGGATAACTCTGATGGGGCTGATGGCGATGAAAAGAAACCTGCTTCAACCAACAAAGGGCTTTCGCTCGAAGATATTCAGGCCAATGGTGAGCTCATCATGCTTACCGTTAACGGTCCTACTACCTATTATGATTACCACAGCCACGGAATGGGACTTCAATATCTGCTCTGCGAGAAGTTTGCCCAGCAGATTGGCGTGTCGTTACGTGTAGAAGAATGTAAGGATACGGCTGAAATGGTGCGCAAGTTGGAGAAGGGAGAAGGTGATGTGATTGCCGTGCCCCTTCCCCGAAAACAGACCAGAGGCAACCTGCTGTTCTGTGGAGTTACGCCCGACAGCACCCGAACCCAATGGGCTGTGCAGAACGGCAACAAGAGTCTTGCCGACACCTTGAACGGCTGGTTTAAACCCAAGCTGATTGCTCAGGTCAGGCAGGAAGAATCGTGGCTGCTTTCTTCTGCCAGCGTGCGTCGCCACGTTTATTCACCATTCCTGAACCGTTCCAAGGGTGTTATTTCACGCTACGACCACCTCTTCCAGCGCTATAGTGGAACGGCTCGCATGGATTGGCGCCTGATGGCTGCCCAATGTTATCAGGAGAGTTGTTTCGACCCGAATGCGAAGTCATGGGCTGGAGCATGCGGACTGATGCAGATTATGCCAAGCACGGCTGCCCATCTGGGTTTGCCTATGAGTATGATTCATGAACCAGAGGCGAATGTGGCTGCGGCAGCCAGATATATGGCGGAACTGCAAGGCCATTTTGCGGATGTAGGCGACCCGTTCCAGCGCATGCTTTTTGCCCTGGCATCTTATAATGGTGGCTATTTCCACATCAGAGATGCAATGGCGCTGGCTCGCAAACATGGTCAGAATCCGCACAACTGGGGCGTGATTCGCGGTTATATTCTGCGCCTTTCGCAACCGGCTTATTACACAGACCCGGTGGTGAAATATGGTTACATGCGAGGCACGGAGACGGTAGATTATGTGGATAGAATCAGAGCCCGCTGGGGTGAGTACAGCGGTGGTTCGGGCTTCCATGAGAGTCTTAGAGGCAGCGGTATGGGCAGCGGTTCCTTCCATGGAGCTCCTATGAAATCAAAGCGCCATTACCAGAATAAGTACCATATATAATAGATAGGTGTTCAAGTTTCGCAAGTTCAGGAGTTAAAGGAGTTAAAGAAGTTAAAGGAGTTAAAGAAGTTATCGCTCCCTATGGTCGCTGAGGAGTTAAGACAATAGTCTTTTTGGCGTAGTTTTTTAAGCAGCAAGACATACGTCTTAACTCCTTAACTTCCTTAACTCCTTTAACTTCCTGATATGCGAAAGTTCAGTCTTTACATTTTTGTCATGTGGTAACCCAGCATTTTTAATTCTACAGCTATTCCCATGAGGAACATCTGGTGGAGGGCAGCAACGAAACCACGGAAGGCCTCCTCGCTTCCAGGCTGCAGATTCTGATGAATCAGCTTGCTGTAAGAACGCGAAGCACATTCTGCAACCACATTCGTCACAGCTTTATGCGCTTCCCCGTTCAGCAGCAGAACCTTTTCGCAGATGTAATCATCCATGTGGTCGAAATCTATTCTGTCACGAAGATATTCATAATGATTTTCTACCTTGCTGTAGAGTTCCCAATCTTCATCCCAATACTTGGCAAGTGCCATTCCTACATACATGATCCACCCCAATGAAACCGTTGGATATTTGGCAAACTCGCGAATCGCATCAGGCAGATAACTCTCGCCTACTTTCTGCCACAGCTCTTCCAAATCCGGAGCCTCAGGCAAATGAGCATCTACCTTATCAATACCCAGCAGATATTGATAAAGATCTTCCTTGAAGATTGCTTCAAAATTCTTTTTCTCTTCCATTTATCTTTTTCGAATATTATTTATATAAAGCTTTTGCCCTTACAGGGCGCCTTGCTGATTTTCTATTATACCCAGGGTGTTGCCCTGGGCTAGGAGCTTCTGCCCTTTCAGGGCGAGAGGCGTAAATTACTGAACTCTGCAAACTCTGATTCCTATCTGCACCGGATGTTTGTGCATGTAAGTATAAAGTGTCATCGGTTCATCAATCACCTTCTTGTGAATGCTGCTGGCGTTGAGCAGATGCAAACCGTCTTTGTGCCAGGAGGCAATACCGATATGGGTTGTGTCGAGACCCTTCTTGTTGGTGATGATGGCAATAATGTCGCCGTCATGGATGGCGTTGCGGAAAACTGCCGTGTTGGCAATCTTGCCCTTCGGAACATAACGGTAACGCTTGCCGTTCACACTCTGTTCCAGTTTTCTGATTCCTGATTTCCATTCCGGATGAGCCTTAAGCATCTTATAACTCGAAACATGTGTACTCATCCAGTTGATGTTCACGGTCTGAACGGCCGAGAAAGGAGGATTGGGCGCAATATTCTTCACGATTCCCTCGCGCTCGTTTGCATCCATCCAAATCGTGAAATAATGCTGGCGTTTCACATAGGAAACCTCTCCGCCCACATAACGCACATTCCGGAGATGTTTGCAGAAAGCCGAGAAAGAAGTCTCATTCTTCTTGGCGCATTGGGTGAGCGCCGTAACCATCTCTACGTATGTGGTGCAGTCCAGCTCACGGGTGTTCACGATAAGCACCTCTTCCTTCGTCCGGTCCAGCGTGCCGCCCACATAAGGAACGCCCGCCATCTGTTTGCCGAACCAGAGCATCCAACTGGCTGGTTTCTTCTTCATCGCCCTTGCCTGTTGCAGCAGCCCCATAATCCGTAGACTGTCCTGGCGCTGATAAACCACATTCACCCTGGCTTCTCCCGGAACAGCCAGCAGACAAGCCAGTATGGCGGCTGCCATTTTCGTAAATATTTTCATCTCTTCTTTTTTATATGTTAATGGTGACGTTTCCTGCCAAAGTTCACGCCCACATAAATATTGAGTGAGCCAAACGAATTGTTGGTAGAAAACTGTTTTTTCTTATAGTTGTAAGAATGGATGATGGTGCTGGCGCCCGCGTACCAATGCGTATTGTTCCACACCACGCCGAAGCGCCCGATTCCATCCAGGTTCACATTCTTGAAACTGAAGTTGGTAATGTCCAGAAGTTCACTTTCATTATCCGATTTCGAACTGTTGTAAGCCACACCTACCGAGAGCGAAGCATTAAAGAGCCAGTTCTTGGCGAAAACCCAGTTGTAAGCATAGCCGCAGGTTACGTTCACATCGCTGTATTTCACCTTGCTGAACATCAGCGAACTGTCTATCTTAGCTTCAGGAGTTCCCCCGTCTGTCAGATTTTTGTTCAACTTTTCATCTACAAGATTGGTCAGTTTATCCCAGTTCACCTCCAGTTCATGCTCCGTGTAACCGATTCCCAGAAGCATGGAACCGGCACTTCTCCGCTGCACCGTACTCTGCGAATAGGCAGCAGGATAAGAGAAGCGGCGATGGTTGAAGATGTAATAAAGATTGAATCCCTTGATGCTCGATTTGAAACCGTCGAAAGGAGTTTTGTGGATAGGGGCGCAATTGATGTGCTCACCCAGATTCATCCGCTGAACATGATAGTCATTTCCCGTCTGTCGCCAGAACAGGTCTATTCCCAGCAGACTGCTGTAGAGGCTCAGGTCAAACTCCTTCTTGTTGGTGTGGTTGTTTCCGAAATTGATGTGCTTCAGGTCGAACGTATAACCCAGGAACACCCATCGCCAGCCCAGATAAGGCCCAAGGCGGTAAGAAGGATCAGGAGCAAAAGAAATGCTCTGTCCTTCGCGGTTTCTGAGCGTATATTCCTCGTAGGTATTGGTGTTCTGCAGCATCACCGTATAATTGTAGTGCTGGTCTTCGATATAAGAAGAATCCGTACTGTTGAATTCTCTGAAGAACCGGGTGAATACATTTCCTACCTGATGGAAGAAAGTTTTTCGATGGCGCTCTTTCACAAGGCTGTCCTTGGAATTGTGCATGAACATCGTCTTGTTGAAGAGCGTTCCCAGCATGGTAGAATCCACAGGCACCCCTGCCCTTGCCGAAGTGCAGACAAGAGAACAGATGATTGCAACTATACAGAAACTTCTCTTCATAACTTACTCTCTATTCCAGATGATGATGCTTCCTTGATGTATGCTTTCGAGATGATTTTGTAAAAAAATCAGTTCTTCCACAACACACGGTCCAGCACCCAGTTCACAGCCGTAGCCGAAACGCTGGTGCAGTCGCATTTGCCTATTCCCTGCAGATGCTCAATCACACTCTTGATGAGTGGCAGCTGCACGTAAGGCGGATTCGGAACCGTAATCGAGTTCTTTCCTTCGCTCGTAATCACTTCTATCGGCTGGTAAGTGAACACCGAGAACGAGAGCGAACCTTTCTCGCCAATCACCTCGATGCAGTCTTCCTTCGCACTCTCATGTCCCACGAAGCACCAGCTTCCGCTGCCCGGAATTCCGCTCTCAAAGAAGAAGCACGCCGAAAGTGTGTCTTCTGCCTGATAAAGATGCGCTCTGTTGGCAGGATAGCCGTGCGCACGGGTAATCACACCAAACAGATTCTGGAGCAAATCTATCTGATGAGGAGCCAGGTCGTAGAAATAGCCGCCGCCCGCAATATCCGGCTGCAGTCGCCAAGGCATTTCCTTGCCGCTCTGAAAGTCGAGATCGCGCGGAGGAACCGAGAAGCGTACCTGCACATTTACCACATTACCGATGGTTCCGCTCTCGATAATCTCCTTTACCTTCTGGAAATAAGGAAGATAACGGCGATAGTAAGCCACAAAGCATGGAACACCCGTCTGCTCGCTGATGCGGTTGATGCGGATGCAGTCGTTGTAGCTCGCAGCCAGCGGTTTCTCTATGTAGCAAGGTTTGCCCGCACGCATCGCCATGATAGCGAAGGTGGCGTGAGAAGAAGGTGGCGTGGCGATGTAAACAGCATTCACATCGGGGTCTTCTATCAACTCCGATGCATCCGTGTACCATTTGCGCACATGATGGCGCTCAGCATAGCTGCGTGCCTTGTTCTCGCTTCGGCTCATCACAGCCACCACTTGCGAACCCTCCACTTCGTTGAAAGCCGGTCCGCTCTTCTTTTCGGTTACTTCTCCGCAGCCGATAAATCCCCAATTAATCTGTTTCATTCTCTGTTGGTTTATTCTCTCCCGAAAGATTATTCTCCGGCGAGCGATTTGTTGATTTCGTCAATATAGTCGAGCACCTCGTCGCGTCCCGTCTTCTTCTCACTACTGGTAATGAAATAAGGTGGAAGCGCTTCCCAGCGGTCTTCCAGCGCATGCATCCATTTCTCAGCATTCATGCGAGCCTTGACCGGACCCAACTTGTCGGCCTTGGTAAAGACGATGCAGAAAGGAACGCCGCTCTCGCCCAGCCAGTCAACAAACTCTCGGTCTATCTTCTGCTGGTCGTGGCGCACATCGATGAGCACGAAGACGTTAGCCAACTGCTGGCGCTGCAGAATATAACTGCTTATCATCTGTTCCAGCTGTTTCTGTACGGTCTTCGAGCGCTTTGCGAAACCATAGCCCGGAAGGTCAACCAGATACCATTCGTTGTTGATGATAAAGTGGTTGATAAGCAGCGTCTTGCCCGGTGTGGCTGAAGTCTTAGCCAAACCCTTGTGGTTGCAGAGCATATTGATGAGGCTCGATTTTCCCACATTACTTCTGCCGATGAAAGCATATTCAGCCTTCGTATCTTTCGGACACATGCTCACTCGTGGAGCCGATATTGTAAATTCTGATTTCTTAATTTCCATTCTTTCTATTTTCTTTTATAAATGTTTATTATTAACGGCCGTACATCAACTAATCATAAAGTTCAATGTTCAACGCTCAAAGTTCAAAGTCTAGAGCATTTCAGCCAGTTCCAGCCATCTCATTTCCTTCTCATCAAGTTCATCCTTGATTTCAGGCAGGCGCTTGCTTTTCTCTGTCAGTTCCTCAACCGATAGATTTCCGCTGCAGAGTTCTTCTTCCAGCTTCTTCTGTTCCTCGGTCAGCGCATCAATCTCCTGGGTCAGCTGCTCATATTCGCGCTTCTCCTTATAACTCATCTTGCGCTTGTTCTCAAAATTGGCGTCGCGCTTTGCTGTGCCTGCTCCGTCGCTTTCTGCCGATGCATTTCCGCCCTTTGCCGGTTTCACCTGTTCCGCCTCGTCCTTCGCCTGCATGCGGCTCCATTCCCTGTACTGCGTATAGTTGCCTGGGAAATCCTGAATTTCGCCTTCGCCCTTGAAAACCAGCAGATGGTCTACTACCTTGTCCATGAAATAGCGGTCGTGGCTCACTACGATTACGCAACCCGCAAAATCCTGAAGATATTCTTCCAATACCTGCAACGTCTGGATGTCGAGGTCGTTGGTAGGCTCGTCCAGCACCAGGAAGTTCGGATTCCGCATCAGCACCGTACAGAGATAAAGCTTGCGCTTCTCGCCGCCACTCAGCTTGTAAACGTAGTTGTGCTGCTCCTCGGGCGTAAAGAGAAAGAACTGCAGAAACTGCGAAGCCGTCATGTGCTTGCCGCCGCCCAGATCTATGTAATCGGCAATCTCCGTAATCACGTCAATCACCTTCTGGTCTTCACGGAACTTCAGTCCCTCCTGCGAGAAATAGCCGAAGCGAACCGTCTCGCCGATGTCAAACTTGCCTCCGTCGGGCTGAACCTCGCCCAGCAGCATCTTGATGAAGGTAGATTTTCCCGTTCCGTTATTACCCACAATACCCATCTTCTCGAAGCGGGCAAAGTTGTAATAGAAGTTGTCGAGAATCACCTTCTTCTGCCCCCTGTCGTCGAAAGCCTTGCTCACATACTGACATTCGAAAATCTTCGAACCTATATATACGGTAGAAGCCTTCAGCCTTACCTGTCGGTCTTCGATGCGCTGTTTCGCCACCTTCTCCAGCTCGTAGAAAGCATCCTCGCGGTATTTCGCTTTATGTCCGCGTGCCTGAGGCTGACGTCGCATCCAGTCGAGTTCTCTCCGGTAGAGATTCTTAGAGTGCTGGATTTCGGCTCTCAGATTATCCATTCTCTCCTGCCTCTTCTCCAGATAGTAGGCATAATTGCCGCGGTAGGTGTAGATGGTGCGGTCGTCGAGTTCCAGAATCGTATTGCAAACCTTGTCAAGGAAGAATCGGTCGTGCGTTACCATGAAGATGGTCTTGTTGCCGCGGTTCAGATAACCTTCCAGCCATTCTATCATCTCCAGGTCCAGATGGTTGGTCGGCTCATCCAGCATCAGGAAGTCGGGTTCCGTAATCAGCACATTTGCCAGCGCCACTCGCTTCTGCTGTCCGCCGCTGAGCTGTCCCATCGGCTGTTCCAGGTTGGTAATGTGCAGCTGTGTGAGAATCTGTTTTGCCTTCAGCACCTTCTCCGGATCATCCTCATGATTGAAGCACGCCTGCAGCACACTCTCCTGGGGATCAAACTGCGGCGACTGCTCCAGATAGCCCACCTTCAAGTCGCGGCGATAGATGATATCTCCGCTCTCATGACCCTCTTTATCCATCAGCACCGACATGAGCGTAGACTTTCCCGTGCCGTTTCTCGCCACGAGTCCCACTTTCTGTCCTTCAGCGATAGAGAAGGAAATATTATCAAAAAGAACCTGTGCACCAAAGCGTTTGGTGAGGTTTTGAACGTCTAAATAGGGTATTTGACTAGCCATTTTTATTTTTTTTGTGCAAAGATAGGCAAAATATTTGGCAGAAACAAATTTTTTAATTATCTTTGCACACGAATTTATCAATCAATACCGTGTTTCCATTCAGAAACGCGACATTTCAGAAAGAAAATCATTAATATACAATATATAATATATGTATAGCAAAGAAGAATTAACGGCAAAGAGTGTTGTTCAGTTGAAGAACATCGCAAAGGAACTAGGAGTCAAGATCAAGAAGAGCGATAACAAGGGAACTATCGTCTACGCCATTCTCGACGCCCAGGCAGAACAGTCAGCTCCTGAAGCAGCCCCTAAGCGCAAGCGCACTCGCATTGCAACCAAGAAAGAAGACCGTGTTTATTCTGTACACGGCAATGAAGGAGAGAATTTCGACGTGAAGAAGAACCAGGCACTGGGTCCTGACGGCGGCGATACTGCTCCTCAGGCTAAGAACGAAACTGCCCAGCCTGCCGAAGCAGTTGAGGAAGAAATCCAGTTCAGTCCGGCAGAGCAGAGTTTACAATCAGCTGCCCAGAAGCAGGCTCTTAACCAGACAGGCGAAGACCTCGAGGCTCAGGTGCTTGCCAACTTCCCGAAACACCGCGGCAGAAGAAGCAAGGCTGAACTCGAAGCCATAGCAGAAGCCAGAGCAGCTGCCATCAGAAAGCATCAGGCGGTAAAAGCCGAAATTGAAGCGCAGATGGCTCAAGATGCACAGAAGAAAGCGAAAGCCGACAAGCAGCAGGCTGAGGCTAACCAGCCGGAAGAGGCAAAAGCCGATAACCAGCAGGCTGCGCCTGAGCAGGCAACAGCTCCTGAGCAAACAGCCGTTCCTGAAGAGCAATTCTCTGCCGGCAACGCTGAAAGCGCCAACATCAGCGGCGATTTGCAGGCGATGCTCCAGGCTAAGATGAACGCACAGAACGCAGCAGCCGCTCCAGCTCCGGAAGCTCCGGAAGCCGCTCCAGCGCCAGCTGAGGCAAAGGAAAATGCTACTGAAGAAGCCAAAACTGACAAGAAGCAGGAGTCAGCTCCTATCCACTATACAGAAGGTATGAAGGTAGAACTCGATGCAGACGGAACCTGGAAGGGTGATCCGGGCGATGGAACCGATTTCATCCCTGTAGTCGACATTCCTATCGAAGATCAGGCTGCCATTCCTACAGTCGACATCTTCGACCGTCCTACCACTCCACAGGCTTCTCACCAGCACACACCAGCTGCTCCTGTTGCCAAGAACAAGCAGCAGGAATCACCAGCTTACGATTTCAGCAATCTCGTGAAATCCAACGGTGTGCTCGAAGTGATTTCAGAAGGCTACGGATTCCTGCGCAGCAGCGATTACAACTACCTTTCTTCACCTGACGATGTTTATGTAGCATCCAGCTTCGTCAAGAAGTTCGGTCTGAAGACTGGCGATGTCATCGAGTGCAAGGTGCGTCCGCCTCACGAGGGCGAGAAATACTTCCCGCTCACCAGCATCATCAAGATCAATGGCCGTGACCCATCAGAGGTTCGTGACCGTGTTCCTTTCGAGCACCTCACCCCACTCTTCCCTAACGAGAAGTTCAATCTCTGTGGCGACCGTCGAACCACCAATCTCAGCACCCGCATCGTAGACCTCTTCTCGCCAATCGGTAAGGGTCAGCGTGCGCTCATCGTGGCTCAGCCTAAGACCGGTAAAACCATCCTCATGAAGGATATTGCCAACGCCATCGCAGCCAACCATCCTGAGGCTTACCTCATGATGCTGCTCATCGACGAGCGTCCTGAGGAGGTTACCGACATGGCACGCACCGTGAATGCAGAGGTTATCGCCTCTACCTTCGACGAGCCTGCCGAGCGCCATGTCAAGATTGCCGGAATCGTGCTCGAGAAGGCTAAGAGAATGGTAGAATGCGGACACGATGTTGTCATCTTCCTCGATTCTATCACCCGTCTCGCCCGTGCTTACAACACCACAGCTCCAGCATCAGGTAAGGTGCTCACCGGTGGTGTGGATGCAAACGCCCTCCAGAAACCTAAGCGTTTCTTCGGTGCTGCGCGTAACATCGAAGGCGGCGGTTCGCTCACCATCATCGCTACTGCCCTCATCGATACGGGTAGTAAGATGGATGAAGTCATCTTCGAGGAGTTCAAGGGTACTGGTAACATGGAGTTGCAGCTCGACCGCTCACTCAGCAACAAGCGCATCTTCCCTGCTGTCAACCTCATTTCTTCGTCTACCCGTCGCGACGATCTGCTGCAGGACAAGACAACGCTCGACCGCATGTGGATTCTGCGCAAGTATCTGTCAGATATGAACGCTATCGAGGCGATGAGCACTATCCACAAGAACATGCAGCATACTCGCAACAACGAAGAGTTCCTGCTCTCTATGAATTCATAACTGAACTTTCGCATATTAGGAAGTTAAGGGAAGTTAGAGGGAAGTTAAGGGACAAATGTCCTACGTTTTACGAAAGAAGAGTATTGTCTCTTCACTTCCCGAACGACCGTAGGGAGTGATAACTTCTTTAACTTCAATCAATTCCCTCACTTGCGAAACTTGAATACTAGTATATAAAAGAAGAGAGATTTGAAAGAGAAGGGCAAGTTCCATTTCCGGAACCTGTCCTTCGTGCTTTTTACTGTTTAAAATCATTAAAAAAATATTGCATTTCATTTTTTATTCGTATCTTTGCTAATCTTAAAAAACAAAGGGCGAAAAGCCCTGATATAAATAATGTATAACTTAAAATCAAAAGAACCATGAGCAAATATTTTGCAGAATCAGAATTGATTATCAATGAAGACGGAAGCTGCTTCCACCTTCATCTACGCCCGGAACAAGTGGCTGATAAAGTAATCCTCGTTGGCGACCCAGGTCGCGTAGCCCTCGTAGCCTCCCATTTCGATGAGAAGGAATGCGAAGTTTCAAGTCGGGAATTCCACGCCATCACCGGCACATATAAAGGCAAGCGAATCACCGTGCAGAGCACCGGAATAGGATGCGATAATATTGATATCGTAGTCAACGAGCTCGATGCGCTGAAGAACATCGATTTCAAAACCCGCACCGAGAAACCTGAGCACACCACGCTCACCCTCGTGCGCATCGGAACCTGCGGCGGCCTGCAGCTCAACTGCCCTGCCGGAACCTTCGTAGCCTCGCAGAAGAGCATCGGTTTCGACGGACTCATCAACTTCTATGCCCGCCGCAACGAAATCTGCGACCTCGAAACAGAGGCTGAATTCAAGCGCCAGGTAAAATGGAACGACCAGATTGGCAACCCATATTGTGTAGACAACAATCCGGAACTGCTCAACCAGATAGCCGGCGATGATATGGTACGCGGAATCACCATAGCCTGTGGCGGTTTCTACGGACCTCAGGGCCGCGAACTCCGTGCCCCACTTGCCGACCCGGAACTTAATCAGAAGATTGAAGCATTCGAGTATAACGGTCTGCGCGTCAACAACTTCGAGATGGAGAGTTCAGCCCTCGCCGGTCTTTCCCTTCTCCTCGGTCATAAGGCATTAACCTGCTGCATGGTCATCGCCAACCGCCGTGCCCTCAGCGCCAACACCGGCTACAAGAGCACCATCGACAATCTCATCAAGGTTGTATTAGATAGAATTTAAACAATAAAAAAATGAATCAAGAAGAATGTATCTGCGCCCTGGCAACCCCAGCCGGCGGTGCCATCGGAATCATCCGACTCAGTGGCTCTAACGCCATTACCATCACCGACAAAATTTTCCAGTCTGCCAACGGCAAATCCCTGGAAGAAGCCAAGCCCTACACGCTGCATTATGGCGAAATCAAGGATAAGGATGGCAACACCATCGATGATGTACTGGTGAGCGTGTTCCGTGCACCCCACAGTTATACAGGCGAGAACTCCACCGAGATTTCCTGTCATGGCAGCCGATACATTCTTCAGCAGGTTCTCCATCGCTTTACGGAGGTAGGATGTCGCCAGGCAGAACCGGGCGAATACACCCGTCGTGCCTATCTCAACGGCAAGATGGACCTCTCCCAGGCAGAAGCCGTAGCTGATCTCATCGCCTCTACCAACAAGGCAACCCACAAGATGGCGCTCAGCCAACTGAAGGGGCATTTCAGCAACGAACTCTCCCTCCTTCGCGAAAAATTATTAAAGATGACTTCGCTCCTGGAGTTGGAGCTCGACTTCAGCGACCACGAAGAACTGGAGTTTGCCGACCGCAGCGAACTCCTGGCACTAGCCGAAGAAATCAATCACAAGATTACCACCCTCGCCCACTCCTTCGAAACCGGCAATGCCCTAAAGCAGGGAGTAGCCGTAGCCATCGTAGGCAAGACGAATGTGGGCAAGAGCACCCTGCTCAACCGTCTGCTCCACGAGGAGAAGGCAATCGTGAGCGACATTCACGGAACCACCCGAGATGTAATCGAAGACACCACCCTCATCGACGGAATCACCTTCCGCTTTATTGACACAGCCGGAATCCGCAAGACGGATGATGTGGTAGAAAACATCGGAATAGAGCGCACTTTCCAGAAGATGGAAGAAGCGAAGATAGTAATCTGGCTATTGGATGAGCAGCCGTCAGCCTCAGAAATCGAGGAGATGAAGCTGAAGAACCAGGGCAAGAAGCTGCTGGTGGTATTTAATAAGATGGATAAACTTGAGAATGATAAACTTGCGTTCGATAAATTCACCCATTCCTGCGGCTCAGATTCCAGCGAACCAGAAGCCCCACTCTTCATCAGTGCCCGCACAGGCGAGAACGTTTCATCCCTGGAGCAGGCATTAGTAAGAGCCGCTGATATTCCGGAGATTACGGAGAACGATGTCATCATAACGAGTGCCCGCCACTACGATGCTCTTCTCCGTGCCCAAGCTTCCCTCTCCCGAGTACTGGAGTCGATGGAAATGGGTATGAGCGGCGATATCATTGCTGAAGACCTCAAGATGGTGTTAGAAGAATTGGGCGAAATCACTGGCGGACAGATCAGTAGCCAGGAAACGCTAAACAATATCTTCAAGCACTTTTGCATCGGGAAATAATATAAGCATAAATAGGGAACGCAGTGCGTTCCCTATCTGCTTTTATACATTACTTTCCCCACTCCTTCTTAACATCAAAGCAGGGACAGGCTTTATTGGCAAATTCATTGTGACCATGAATCGTGGCTAACGGGAACTCTTCCTTCAGCTGCTCGATGAGGCTCCGCATTGCCGCCTTCTGGTCTCGGGTTCTTGTGTCCTTCGGCTTACCTTTCTTCGATAATCCGCCGATGTAGCAGACGCCGATGCTGATGGAATTATGCCCCTTGCAATGGGCGCCAACCTCCTCTATCGCACGGCCTACATGAATGCTGCCGTCACGATAAATCACGAAATGATAACCTATGCAGCGCAGTCCGCGCTCCCGGTGCCAGCGGTCAATATCCGCTACGGTGAAGTTGCGACCTTCCTTGGTCGCACTGCAATGAATGATGATTTGTTTTATCTTACGCATGATAATACTATTTTTTAATGAATGAATATTAGAGGTAGAAAAACTAAAATGCTATCGATATTTCATCACTACCCCAATCTATGATACGTAACTTGATACACTCCATCTTTTTAGAAACCTTCCTTAACCGTTCACAAAGTCGGTCGAAATATTCCTGAGAATGAATCACCAGCCCTGATGCTACAGCCTTACCTAGGATGATGCAGCCGTTTTTCTGCGTCATCGGTCCATTACCGGGTTTGAGACAAGGAGTATTAATACCTACTTCCCAAACAGTCTGTCCCTTCCTCAGGATAACAGGCATTTTCCTACTCTTATTAGCAATAGAAACAAAAGCTATCTCGTAGTCTCCTGCAGGCAATAAACGCTCAGGATGTTCTATGGTATTACAAACTTTCGTACCTTTTATTACTAATGTGCCATCTACACCCCAACGGGTAAAGCGACGGCGATAAATGATTATTTCCATAAATATTGAAAAATAAAATTGATTTATTGATAGGGCCATTAAGGATTTCCTTACTGAAAATCCTTAATGACCGAAAATGACCGTGACCGTTAATGACCGGATGTATTAATAGTCACTTTCTTAGAACCACTCTATACCGTAGGTTGAACCTTCTGATAACGCATATCAGGCAGCACACCTATCAATCCCTGTCGCTTCCAGTTTTTCAACATCTGTCTGACAACCTCGCGAGTTACGTTTGCCCCTTTTACGGCTATACTTTGCTGTAATGCCTGTTCAAAGGAAAAAGTAACATCAAGCCGCTCGAAGATGGAATCATTTCTGCCACGTCGGGTACGATCATAAGTCGTCTGACCACAATAACTCTTGGATGAGAATGCATCCTCTATGCGACTGCGGAAGAAGTAGAGTGCATTGTCCAACTGATAATCAGCCAGGATATTGAAGGCTTCGAGCATGGTTGGTGTCTGCGTCTTTACGATCATTTCCTTCCATAACAGCGGATTCTGTTTCAGCTGCTTCTCGGCACCCTGGAAACCATGCTTCTGAATCAGCGTCTCAGCCACCTTGCAGAGCATGATGCAGGTCATCATTCTCATCGTGGTAGGACAGATACGGAAACGCTGGCGGGCTTTCACCTTATCGTCATTTTTCATCGTTTCCAGTCTGATCTGTTCCAGCCACTCTCTGCCCTTATTCTCCAGCTTAGGCAGAACCACCTCGCCCTCCATCAGGGGCAGGAGATGAGCTATCTGCCGTATGTGCTCACGTTGCGTTTCGGTCAGCACAAAGAGATTGTCTGTAAGCGGAGTGAACGTGTTATCCGGCGTTCGCGCCACGACAATACGGCTTTGAAAACCATCCGTATAGTTGTTCACCACTCGATAAAGTGCATCAGGCGTTCCGCACATCACGACGTTCCACAAAAGATGTTCGATGTGAACATTCACCGCATCCGCACTTCTAGCCTCACGTTCATAACTCGTTCCATCGTAAGCCTGACGGAGCATCACGGAAAAGTCGCTCATCGCCGATTTCCACTTCTGCGCCACGGTATCAGCTTCCGGAGTAAACGAGAAGGCGTGTTTGCCTTCGGTGTTAGCCAGTCGTTCTGCAAGGTTAGCTACCGTATTATTTAAAGTCAGACATCTTACAGGTAGTTTCGGCTCTTCCGGCTGCTCCTTCTTATTCTTAGCCGCACGCTTCTTGGCTCGCCATTCATCCTCCTGCTGCTGATACATTTTGTCCATCTGTTTCACTTCCGAAGTCCAGATATCAACCACGGGGTCGATACTTCCTTTACCCGAGGCGAAATCACCGGCGATGTAAGAGATGAGATTGAGCGAGTTCATCTTTCCGTGAACGGAAACCTTCACGCCGGTGGCAAGCATTCCGATGGCAGGACAGATGGCAGTAATCACTGGCATTGCCAACGCCGGTCCTACAGCGCTGATAGAATCACGCACGCCTTGTGGCATTTTGGGCAAAGCTTCGTAATAGAACAGATCATCCTTGGCGTTAGCCTCATCCAAGGCATTTACCAGTGCCTCGCTGTCTTCATCAGCATTCCCGTTCAAAGATCCCTGTTTCAGTTTCTCCTGTCTCAGCGCGGCCAGCACATCCTTCAGTCGCTTAGGCATTTGCGTGATTTTCTCGTTCAATGCCGAGTTGATGCAAGCCATCTTCTCCTGTTCGGGAAACCCATCGTAGCAGGGGATAATCTGAGCCAGCAGATTGCGGTCGAAGCCACAGATGTGGCGCAGATTCACAGCCAGCTCGAAGGTCAGCGTATTGCGGTTAGAGCGCATCGGTTCCTGCCCATCATTATACATCTGCCACCACTTCTTAATGATTTCACCATAAGGAATCCCGAGATAATTGTCCTGAGATACGGAAGAAGTCGAAGCTGATGAAGCAGCAGAAGGTGAAGCGGATGAAGCAGCTGCAGAAGAAGAAATTCTCGAATTCTCTAATTCTTGACTCTTAAAACTCCCCTGAGAATCTTTCTTGAATTCTTCCTTCCAAGGCTCATAATGCTTGTTTGCCTTGTGCGCCCCTTCCGGCAGTTCCTCATTCCCATACCGTTCTCTTTCTTCTAGAACTTTCCCCTCAGCAGCCACAGACGCCTCATCATAAGTATCCTTGAAGAGCCGTGGCGAAAGGAAGAGCAGGTCTTCACCATCCGATGTGGTTGTGAAATAAACCCGGTTAATGTCGTGAGCCGAAGTATCCATTTCGCATTTCAGCATCGTAGCAATCCTAACCTGATTCTCCAAGATAGTCTTGCCCTTTTCGCGCTCAAACACCGCATGTCCACCTTGTCTTGCGCTTCGTTCCAGCATCAGCAGTCCGTACTTGTCCGGCTCTTTCAGCAGCAGCTTAGCAGCCTTGGCGAAAGCCTCCGGCTCATCCATATCAAATCCGAAAGCACAGCTTGGCAACTTCATTCCCTTCACTACCCCTTGCGGATAATGACCAGAATAATTAAACTGTACCAGTCTCCTTTTCGCAGCATCGTTTCCTGCACGAGCCAGACGCAAGTTTGCCTTCTGCTCATTGCTTCCACGCAGCTGCTTGTACTCCTCTTCCGAGGTGATGGAGCGGGCAACCTTGTGCCCATTCTCCACCTTAATTAAATAACAACTCATCTATTTACTTATCTTTTTAATTGATAATCCACTAAAGCATCAGCCGCTTCTGCTGACTCAACAGCCAGCGTTTGGGCGATGTTGAGTCCCTCATGACAGAACACCTTCAAGGTAAGCTGAATAGCCCCATCCTTGGTCTTGCTCAAACGACCATGCGCCAGTTTCTTGATCAGTTCCGACTGACTTTTCGGCTTAGAAACTGCCACGAAATCAAATGTTCCGTCTTGCATTTGCTGCGCCACACCATGACGGCGAAAAGCTTCTACAACACCCTGATTTACCGAATCAGGACTAAAGAGAAAATACTGCTTATCATCATAGTAAGCCATTCCACCGAGCTGCACATGCTGGCAGCCGTTATTATTCACCTGCTGGTTCTGAACATTATTCTGAACCTTATTATTTTTCTTTGTACTCATAAAAATCTTAAATTAAAATTAAAGATGAACGAAAGAAGTGTCGTAAGTTTCAGTTTGCGCAAATTATCCCGGGACAATCCTCACGCCACCTATTTCAATTCAAGATTTGTTACTAGCCAAGTTTCACGATGTCCGTAACCAGGATGTCCTGGTAAACCTGACCATTATACTCACGGGTCGTAAAGCGGAGTGTAACCGCTACCAACGTTCCTGGAGCAAACTTGCACTGGGCAATGTTGCCCAGCATTGCCGCAGCATACTGGTTCTCATACTTGCCGCCCATTTCCTGGAGGATGATGTTGCATTTCATCATCTGTCCGTTCTCACTCTTCTGACTCTGTACAGCGAAAGCCTCGCCCTGCTGCACCACTCTCATAATCTGAGTATTCATATAATATAAATGTACGAAGGGGATTCAAGAACACTAAACAAATTCAGCGTTGTCTTGTTTCTTCGACGATGCAAAGGTAGGGAAAAAACAAAAGCACCGCCCATACCATGTGGTACGAGTGGTGCTATCTTTTTAGCTTGTGGTATTAAGTTTTTTAATTTGTGGTATTATCTATGTAATTTTTGTGGTATTATCTATGTCCATGCTCTACATAAAAGAGTTCATTTTATATTGAACATAAAACTCAATACATTGCTTGAACTTCAAGCCAAACTCTCTTTTCTTTTTCAGTCGACTATCTCCCTTATCCCATTCCTCGATTTTGTTTCCCAGTTCATTTATAGTTTTACTCAATGCACTTTTGTCTAGTCCTGCACTAAAGATTGAATTCATCTTTTTACAAAAAGCATTCACATTGTCTTCAATCCATTCTTTTTCCAGTAACACACAGAAGAAACATGCCCAGTAAGCCTTAGGCATTTTCTCACTCATCTTATCCATAATGGTGAGCACCATAGGGGCATGCTTGCTAATGCCTGACTGCTTACCTTCTTCTTCACTAAATTTGCATTCTATTTTGGAAAAATCGAAATCAAATATCTTACTAGGCACTCTATTGGCTTCTCTCAACTCATCAATATCCTGATAAACATGAGTAAGCGTTAATACAAACGTAAAGAAAGCACAAATCTTATCCTCATCCTTTCTTATCTTAAACAGCAGTCTGCCTGCTTTTACCTTATCCAGAGAATACTTACCACCCTTAAAATCGCAAATGCTCCTGAAGCAGTTATACAACTTATTGGCGTTCATCTTCTTGGGAATATCATGCTCGGAAAAATCAATTTCAGCCTTATAGTCATCCTTCTGCTTTTTGGTGACATTGACTTCTATATTATCCAATACGCCTGCCTTGAAAAGATTAATAAGAACTTTCTGCACATGGTCTTTTAATGAATCCTCAGTAATGTCATCTTCCAAATAACTTTCTCTCCATTCCTTATGAGATTTCAGCACAGAGGATCCAATCTTATTGGTATAAGCAAAAAACTGATTATTATAGAGGTCTTCATAAAGACTTGCCCCATGCTTAGCTTCTATTATGTTTGCGATATTCAGAAGTGCAGCACAAAGTTTTTTTAGTGTAGAATCTATGGCAAAATCAAGAACCTTATCATTAAATACATTATTATTCATCAGGTTATTGATGGTTATCTTGAACTTATCTCTTTCCGTATAGGTAAGCCCATCAAATTGTTTTTTATTATTGTCATCAGAAGAGGTTTCGGGAACCGGTGGCAACATATCTGCCATACTATTGGCAAATAAGGATTTGTCCATACTCAGCGACTCGTAGGTCAAAGAAGAAGCAAACTGATTGGTCTTAGATTTTGTTTCTATCCAAGTTTCCAGATTACTCCATTTCACGTAATCAACATCTCTATCAATATCGATGATTAGATTAGTTTTAAGTTTCTGCCCTATCTTTTCAAACATTTCGCTACTTTCAAACATAGCAATAAGTAACGATAGTTTATGAATAGTTCTATCGCCAGCACAATCCCCATAGCAGGTTTTATATTCCTGCATGAGCATTTCCAAATCCTTATAATATCTTGTCTTGTTTGCTGCCATATTATTCGTATAAAAAGCGTGGGCAAAAACCCATACGCAATCATCGCTCAGAGGCCGACCAAAGCCCTAACTTCAGATATACATACAAGTCTTGCCCACGTCGTAGATTTTTACTTCTACACACATGAGCGCCGCTTGTTGCCATCCTTGAAGTTAGCTTATCTTCTGTTGAAGTTTGGTCGTTTCTGAGCGATAAGATTTCATACTTGCTGACAACGCTTTCCGTGCACCTACCTATAGGGATAGGCTCCTGTTTCTATATCTTTTTCTTCCTTATATTATAAAGTTTATAAATCAATGAATCGTTCTACGAATCGTTTGAATTTTTCAATGACTGTTTTCTTTTTCTGTTCACGTTTATTGCCGGCACCAAAGATAGGCATCGGGGGCAGTACTGTTGTAATAGCCATTCCGCTCTCCTCAACGTAACCATCCTGCAGCGACTTGGTGATAAATTCACGGGTTTCCTCTTCTTTCAGTTTCTCTTCACTAATAATGGCTTCCAGTTCTTTTTCCATCTGCTGGCGAATGTAATTCTGCCATTCTTCATAAACATCTACATCCTTACCTTCCTTTACGACATGAAGGTAGCCTTCTATGAGGTCTTTCTTATCCCTCAACTTCGGACTTGATGTTATGCAACGGATAATATCCTTGATAAGCTCTGCATCTTCACAATTACTATCATGATACTTTTTCACAAGAGCCAAGATGTAAGGAATATCGATATCAAACTGGCGAATCAGTTCTATCTCAAATTCCAAATCATCCGTTCCGTCACCTCCATCTCCACCAGTATGTCCACCACCGCCACCTGTGGTTCCGCCTTTCACATCATCACAGAAGCTGAGGTACCATGACTGATAGTCTTGCCTGTCGCCTTCACTGATAATGCGGATTGCATTGCGCTCTTCCTGGGTTTCCGGATTAAACTGATCGAAGCTTATCAGAATATTAGTCTTCTTGACGAATTGCCCATACAACTTAATGAAGCCTATCTTTTGAGCCAACGAGATGGAAGGATTCAACTTGCAGAGCGGATATTCCTGCAGAAGATTCTTTGCCAGTTCCTTATATCCTGCCTGATGTTTCCCATCCTCTTCGTAGCCATTGTAATATTCCTCAAAGGTTCGCATCAGAATAATACTGTTGGCATTAGCGTCGCCGAAAAGACCGAAGCTCCTGTTGGTGGCTTCAATGAGATTGCGGAAACAAACGATGTTGCCACAATTCTTATAGGCATTCAGAATACGGTTGGTTCGACTGAACGCCTGCAGCAATCCATGCATTCGCAAGTTTTTGTCCACCCAGAGCGTATTGAGGCATTTTGCGTCAAAGCCCGTCAGGAACATTCCTACCACAATGAGCAGATCTATTTCCTTATTCTTAGTGCGCTGGGAAAGGTCCTTGTAGTAGTTTTGGAACATTTCAGCACTCGTATTGTATGAGGTTCCAAAGATATGGTTGTACTTTGTTATGCAGGAATCCAGAAACTCCCTACTCGTAGAGTCCAGTCCCTTAATGCCTTCCGGGTCTTCTTCAATATTACCGTTACTGTCTTCCTCTGCCTCATTGACTGCCGAAGTAAAGATGGTTGCTATTCTTAGTTGTGGGGCTCCTGGCTCAGCCATCTGTCGCTCCAGCTCCTTATAGTATTCTATAGCCATTGGCACACTGTCGCAGGCAAGTATAGAGTTGAATCCCGTGGTGGAAACCTTCGCTTTCTTTTCTTCAACCTGATCTTCCTTCTTTTTCTTGTAGTTCTTTATCACCTCCTCCACATTGGTCAACACCGAGGCTGTCCACTGAACTGAGCGCTTGGTCTTTATATCGAAATGATCAAGAAGATATTTCACATTCAAAGCGATGCGCTTGGAGTCGAGATAGTTTGTATTCTCCACCTTCTTGCCATCTACCATAGCTGTCTGTGTGTGGTATTCTACATTGAATTTCAGCACATTCTTATCGTTGATGGCATTGATGATTGTATAAGTGTGGAGAGGCTTAGTATGGTTTCCCTTTTCGTCCAACTCTCCGCCAAACACATCTGCTGTAGTCATCATTTCGCCCTTTTTACCACTGGCATTTACTCCAAAAATCGGAGTGCCGGTAAAGCCAAACATGATGTACTTCTTGAAACTCTGCTTAATCTGTTTCTGCATGGCGCCAAACTGCGAGCGGTGGCACTCATCAAAGATGAAAACGAAAACCTGGTCAAGAACCTCCTGCTCTATCAGCTTTTTCCTCAAGAGGCTCGACAACTTCTGTATCGTGGTGATGATGATGTTCGAATCATCGCCACCGGCATTGAGCTGACCGAGCAATATTTTGCTGTTCACATTGCCATTGGCACAGTTAGGACAGAAACGATCGTATTCCTTCATCGTCTGATAGTCCAAATCCTGTCGGTCAACGATGAATACTACCTTATGCACTCCCTCTATATCGCTTGCAAGCTGAGCCGTCTTGAACGAGGTCAGGGTTTTGCCCGAACCGGTAGTGTGCCAAATGTAGCCTCCTGCCTTTCTAGAACCTTCCCAATGATGGTTCAAGGCAATCGTGATACGCTGGATAATACTCTCAGTAGCAGCTATCTGGTAAGGGCGCATCACCAGCAGTTCCTTATCTACATTGAACACACAATATTTTGTAAGAATTTCGAGCAGCGTACGTTTAACGAGGAAGGTCTTGGCAAAGTCCTCCAGGTCGCAGATAAGATTGTTTTCCCTATCGCTCCAGTAGCTGGTAAACTCAAACGAGTTGCTCTGAATTTTCTTTTTCTTCCCCTTCTGCTTGTCAGCTTCCTGCTCACGAGCATAGCGGGTGGTATTGCTGTAATATTTGGTTTCCGTGCCATTGCTGATGATAAACAGCTGAATGTAGTCAAACATTCCCTTGCCTGCCCAGAAACTTTCGCGAGCATAGCGGTTTATCTGATTAAAGGCTTCCCTGATGCTTACACCTCGGCGTTTCAGCTCAATATGAACGAGTGGCAGACCGTTCACCAGGATGGTTACATCATAGCGGTTGGCATGAGTTCCACCAGCGGGCACGTACTGGTTGATAACCTGCAGATTGTTCTTGAACACGTTATCTTTATGGATAAGATGAACATTGGTATTAATACCGTTGTCACGTTTTATTTCTACTGCTGTATTGTCCTTTTGAATCATGCCGTCCTTATCTTCCATCGTGAGCGTTTCGCTGGTTAAAATATCCAGCAGGCTTTGCCACTCTTTGTCAGAGTATTCAGTATCGTTTGCCTTGCCCAGCTGTATGCGCAGATTCTCCAGCAACTCTTTCTCATTGTGTATGGAAGGATATTCGTAACCTTGTCTTTGCAGCTGTTCGATTAGCCAGCGTTCAAGTTCCTGCTCGCTTTGGTAAGCATTACCATTCTTCCTTGATGACTCGTATTTTGCCACCACGGTACAATAGTCTTGCTCTGCTATGATTTTATAACTTTCTGCCATAACGTTATTAATAAAAAGAATTTATTCAAATGTCAGCAACTTTTCTCTGTAGTATTCATACTGCTTCTGGCGTAGCTCTATCATCTTCTCCAGCTTCGAGATGTAGGTCTCGAATGTGTCGAGGATGGAAGCGATTTGGCGCTGCTTCTCTTCTGATTGAATAGGAATATAAACTTTCTCCAATCCTTCAGCAGAGAAAGATGAAATCTTACCGCTTGAAACATATTTCTTCAGCTGTTGATGATAAATGTTCGAACGCAGATAATATGAAATATACATAGGTATTTGATGATGTTTAAGTATATAACATGCATCATGGACTGCAGCAGGTTCTTCTCCCATCCAAACGAGCCCAATACCTATATCATAATCATTTTCACCAGCACCAACTATAACAACATCCCCCTTATGCGCATATCGCATCTTTTTAGGAAAATCTCTTTCGAGAAATGTCTTAGCAGTTGCAGCCTTGGTTCCATAATATGTATACATATCTCCATAATGAATGCATGGTTGCCCCTCTGTACGAATATCATCACGAACAAATCGTTTGCCCCGAATTATAGGGCCTAGATCAGAAAATTGCACAACAGAATTCCCAGGAATGTCTGCTAACCTCATCATGCCATCAAAATCTCCGCCGTAAAACTTATCTATATAATACTCCATCTGCTTCTTCCTCATCTCTACTTCCTGCTTCATCTTGTCGATGAGCGAGGTGAAGGAATCAAGAATAGAGACTATCTCTTTTTGAATGTTGAGCGGAGGAAGAGGAATCTCTATATTTTTAATCCTTTCCAGATTCAAACTTGTTAATGCCCCTTGAGCACTATTTCTTAGCTGCAGATATTTTGTTGCCAGATAGAAATACAAAAACCTATAATCAAGTTGACTATTTGTTTCTAAAGCGCATACCGATTGATTGGCAGCCATTTCTGCCTCAATGGTTGCTACTTTAGCCACCGTAGCTCCGGTCATCGCCATTACAACACTTTTAGGTCGTATCAACTTTGCAGAAGAATTCTCAAGTCCTTCTTGGCTGATATTTCTTTCAGATCTGAAGATTCTGTTAAAGTCTATCTCACCAGAACGAATCCAAGGAATATTTCCGTCATAATACTGCTCTTTAGACGTTAAAGGTGTACCGCCAGAGAAAATTGCAGAGCAACAATCTTTCAGCTTTACCCTTTTCACGTTTTTATATTCCTGCAGTCTTATCATTTCATTAATCCGATTCATAGTTCTTTAATCATTTCATCCAACTCAACAGAGCGATTTCTTACATCCTTGCTCAACGCTTCAATCCCTTCATTCAACGCCACAATATCAATCACTTCCCTTTTATCTTCTTTCTCTACATAAGAAGAAACTGAGAGATTAGCGCCATTGGCAAGAACTTCATCGTTGCTAACAAGCTTGGTAAAATACAGTTCTTCCTTGCGCTCCTGATAAGCATTTACTATTCTGTTTTGGTTTTCATCCTCCAGCTTATTCTTATCGCCCTTCTTCTCACATTCTCCAGAAGCATCAACAAACAAGATATTATTATCTTTCTTGTTCTTCTTGATGACAATGATGCAAGTGGCAATGCCTACGCCAAAGAAAAGATTGGCAGGAAGCTGAATCACCGTATCCACAAAATTGTTCTTAATCAGATATTCGCGGATTTTCTTCTCAGCTCCACCACGATAAAGCACACCTGGGAACTCTACAATGGCACAAGTACCAGTCTCGCTAAGATGGTAGAGCATGTGCATCGTAAAGGCTAGGTCTGACCTCTGTATAGGAGCCAGCACACCAGCAGGACTGTATCGTACATCATTAATCAGAATCGTGTTATTCTTTCCCTCCCAACTCTTGGAGTATGGTGGATTGCTCACGATAGCATCAAACTTCATTCCAAGATGATGAGGAGTAGTAAGCGTGTTGCCCAACTGAATATCAAACTTGGCATAGTTCACATTATGCAGGAACATATTGATGCGACAGAGATTATAGGTTGTAGGATTGATTTCCTGACCATAAAACTCAATATCCGAAGCTTTTTCACCAACATATTTCACAAACTTCATCAGCAAGGAACCCGAACCGCAGGCTGGGTCGTAAACCTTCTGTATATTCGGATTGTTGCAGCAGGCAATGCGGGCAAGCACTTCACTCACCTCCTGTGGCGTAAAATATTCACCACCACTTTTACCAGCCTTCGATGCATACATCTGCATCAGATATTCGTAGGTGTCGCCTACTGTATCAATACTGTTGTCTGTAAACGTCTTGCTGAGCTGCATATCCCGCACCTTGATCAACACCTTGGAAATACACTTGTTACGCATTTCTACAGAGTTGCCTATACGAGAGCTGTCGATGATGAAATCAGAGAAAAGTCCTTTTACCTGCTCCTCGCTATCAGTACCGGCAGCACTGGCCTCAATAGAACGGAACACTTGGGCTAGCGTTTCATTGAGGTTGACATTCTTTTCAGGTGAAGCAGCTACTCTCTGAAACAATTGACTAGGCAGAATAAAGAAGCCCTTTTCCTGCACCATCATTTCGCGAGCCTCCTTTGCTTCTTCATCTTTCATTTTAGCATAATCAAAATCCTTGATTCCGGCAGCAGCCTGCAAATTATTAATGTAGTCGGTAAGGTTTTCTGAGATGTAACGATAGAATATGGCACCCAAGACATAAGCCTTGAATTCCCATCCATCAACAGCACCTCTTAATTCCTCTGCAATACTCCAAATCGTTTTATGAAGTTCTTCTCGTTCTTTATTGTATGTTCCCATAATAAATATGTTTAGTTTTCTAAGAGCACAAGCTTCCAGTCCTCATTCTGCAGAACGAGGGTTCCGTTTGTGTCCGTAATGGTGAATATCTGATTATCTATCTGTATTTTGTTCTCCTTTATTAAATAGGTGTAGTTACCGCAAGCAACGTTTTCGGTGGTTGTTTGGGTAATTTTACCGTTTGAATCGAATTGGTTCACTTCCTTCGTTTCGGAGAAATAAATAGCGTCTGAGGTGAAACGGCAGAACAATGGAACCTCATTTACGTCGATAAAGAGGCTTCCAACGCGCTGATAAACTGCCGAAATCTGCCAATTATGGGCTAAAAATGTGGTTTCGTAATCAAAAACCTTCTCTTTTTCCGTTTCTTCGTCGCTAGAACAGGCGGTGGAAGAAAGCATAAAAAAAGCGACTATTATCATATAAAAATAAGATAATATTCGCCTGCAAGTAAGTACATGAAGAGATTGAGTTAACTTTGCATGAGCAAAATTACCCCCCCCCTAAAACGCTGTGTATCAGCTTGTTATAGCATTCTATCATATCACAAATCTTTTGTAGTATCTAGCTTTGCACTATTGCTACGTTAATATTTTATATTCTTACAGGCAAAGATAATAAATCTTTTGGAACTCTCCTAATTTTATCACGTTATTTAACGGAAAAAAAGAGAAAAGCGAAAAAAAAGAGGCTAAGAGTTCTTTTTAAAGCAATTTTTCGAGAGAAAATGAGAGAAAAGTAAAGTGATAACAACTCAAAAAGAGTGGCGATATATATATTTTTTAAAGAATTTAGTAAAAAAGCACGACACATTTATATAGTACATTTCAGAACAGACAGGATTGTGATACTAATTTTATAACCCTTTACGAATAAAATAAATGATACAATAAAGAGAATCTAACAACCAATATATCAAGCTTTTATACAACATACACATACACTACATCTCATTTCATTCTACCTCATAATCCGGTCATTAATGCCCGGTCATTTTCGGTCATTAAGGTTTTCGGGGGCGAAAAAAGAGCTATAATATATATTAAAATATTTTAATATATATTATAGGGTCTAAATGACCGGAAGTGATTTTTCTTAATGACCGATAATGACCGGTCACTAATGACCGGATGCAGCCCGTTTCCACTACTCTCCTCAATTGCTTTCGAAATGCTCCATTTCACAAGATTCCGGAAAACTGATTTCAAGTTGCCGGAAAAGTATTGCTTCCTACAGCACTTTTTCGTACCTTTGCACCAGCAATCGAAAGAAAGCTCTTTTGTACCTAAAGGCGGTCATAAATGAAGACCGAGACAGGGAACAAATGATGGCAGGCGCCGGTCATCAATGAAGACCCTGAAAAGGACAAGAAAAAGGCATCTGGGAAATTGTGATTAAATAAACACTTTAACACACACATAGTATGATTAATTACAGCATCGTAATGCGTAGCGTGAACGCAAATCTTCTGGAAATCAACCAGGCGAAGTCACGCATCAACCAGGCGAAGAAGGAGGGTAAGAATCCTGACCAGAAGGACCTGGAACTCGTGAAGACTGAGAAGCAGAATGCTTTCGCCATCTCACAGTACACCGACATCATGACCATCGAGAAGTTTGCCAAGCACATCACTTCACATGGTAGTGTTTATTCGAGAGCCGACATCAGCGCCATCCTCTACATCGCCGTAGACTGCATGCGTGAGATGTTGCTTGAGGGCAAGAAAATTCGTCTGGGCGACCTCGGTGATTTCTCTCTCCTTCTCACCTCAAAGGGTGCCGAGGATGCCGACAAGTTCACCTCGCAGAACATCACCGGTGTAAGGGTTCAGTGGGAGCCTGGTCAGGAGTTCAAGAACCTTCGCGATGACGCCGAGTTCAACCTCGTAGCCAGCCGCAGTGCTCAGGCAGCCGTTATCAAGGCGATTAAGGAGGGTAAGACCAACGTTGACCTCAACGCCCCAACCACTCCGGATAATACGCCAGGCGGTTCTACTCCAGGTGGTTCAAACACCGGTCAGACCGGCAGCGACGGACAAGGCTCTGAATCGAGCGGCAGCACTACCGGCAAGGACGATACTGGCGACGGCCTTGAATAGCCCCCAAAGGATAGACTGGCTAGGGTGCTAGCCCCTAGCCCAGCCTATCCGCCCCCACAAAGTCAACATTTAACACTTAACATTTAAAAAAGTAAACATTAAACACTAAGAAAGATGAAAACGAACTCTTGGAAAACAATTCTTCAGATAGCCATCAGCATTCTGACCGCTATCGCTACTACGCTCGGAGTAACGAGCTGCATGGGATAAAGAACATGGAGTCCACCTTATTAGAATAAGCAGACTCAATCATAAAAATGAAAATCGACCGCTCACCTCAATATGGGGAGAGCGGTCTTTTTTTGTTTCTACCTAAAATCCGGTCATTAAGGTCACGGTCATTTTCGGTCATTAAGGATTTTTGGGGTATATAAATTGCGAATACACTGTGTGCGCAATTAAATTTGTCGCTATGCGCTTTTTAGATATATTCATTGTTTTTGCACGTAATAACCTTATGTATATTATGTGCAAAGTCGGTGATTACATTCTGAAAACCAATAATATAGACGAAGCAAACACCCCAGACATACGCCCAGAAACGCAGTACATAGAAAACTGATGATGGCACAGCTAATGATCAAAAAAATAAAAGTATACTGAAAGTGAGGTTTAAAGTGAGGTTAAGAATGAGGCAATGTGAGGTTAAGAATGAGGCAATGTGAGGTTAAGAATGAGAAATGTGAGGTTAAGATGAGAAATGTGAGGTTAAGATGAGGTAAAGTGAGGTTAAGATGGAGTAAAGTGAGGTTAAGATGGAGAAAAGTGAGGTAAAGAGTGAGGTAAAGAGAAATTATGTAATGGCACTCAAGATGGCACTCAAGGTGGCACCCAAGATGGCACTCAAAGTGGCACCCAAGATACCCAAGAAAAAAAACTCTGACATCTGGCCAAACTCTGTATCTTCTAAAAAGCAAAATTAGGGAGTTTACTCATCACGAGCAAACTCCCCATGGTGTATGAGAGAAGAATTTTAGTGCTTTTACTCAAAAGCTACATTCAGTATTTATTATGTATATATGTGTACATGTATTCACGTATTCATGAATACACGTTTTAGCCTATTTCAGCAAGACAACGGTTGTGAAACGGTTTGCCTCATTCGCCGCATATTTGTCTATACCACCTAAGTTATAGGCTTTAATCTGGCTTTTATCTACACCTCGCTTGATGAGAGCCTTGGCTATAAACTTGGCACGGCGTTTACCCAAATCCTAGTTGCCAGACTGAGTGCCAGTAGCACTTATATAATGTATATACTTTTCGTTTAGTACTCATAATCGCTTAATTCAAGTTTGATGATTCCG
>ERZ1026890.22-NODE-22-length-127665-cov-74.047253_pt1 | contig 127665 bp, 102 predicted proteins | sample MGYA00380175_ERZ1026890 | MGnify/ENA primary metagenome ERZ1026890 (study PRJEB33269, sample SAMEA4719811) | human gut metagenome | biome: human-associated habitat; feature: organic feature; material: feces | place: Cameroon | collected 2013-10 ...
TTAGATTTTTTCTTGGGTTTATGCACAATTTCATGTATCTTTGCAAACTGAAAATAGCAATTTTGTAGATTATGATCGAAGTGAAGATAAAGGATGCCGTGCTTCAGCAGGCTGCCGAGGCAGGCATGGACGAGTTTGTGAAGGCGTTCGTAGATGCCATCCGTGAGGCAATCGGTGGAGAGCTTACTGCCGAGAACATGGCAGAGTTGAACAGCGACCAGATTACGCTCCTGGCATGGGACACCCTGCACGAGGAGATGATGGACGGCGGAATGATTCAGCTTATCCATAACGGATATGGTGCCTTCATCTGGAAGAACCCTACAGATAAGGCGTTCAGAAACTGGGGACTGGTGGACCTTTCGAAATTGATCAAGAAGAGCCACTTCCTCTACAAGACCCATCACGAGGAAATTGAGGGCGACATGAGCGACGAGGAGTTCATGGCACTCTACGAGAAGTTGCCGGAGTTCGATGACTTCGACGATGTGTTCGTGGAGAACGAGGAGCAGTGGACAGGCATGGTGGCTTTCTACATCGACGAGCATATTGACAATTTCTGCGAAATCGTCAAAAGTTAATAGTTGATAGTTAATAGCGGCTTCGCCGTATGGCAGGAATGCTCTATAAACTATAAACTTTAAACTATAAACTTATAATACATTATTATATATATGAACAAGAAAGATCAGGAACTCCGCAAGAAGAGTCCGATACAGATACGCAACAAGAAGGCTTCGTTCGAATACTTCTTCGTTGACACTTACACCGCGGGCATCGTGCTCACGGGTACTGAGATTAAATCCATCCGCGGCGGCAAGGCGTCGCTGGTGGATTGCTACTGCGACTTCTACCAGGGCGAACTCTGGGTGAAGGGTATGAACATCTCTCCTTATTTCTACGGTTCCTTCGGCAACCACGAAGCACGCCGCGACCGCAAGCTGCTTCTTACCAAGCGTGAACTGCGCCGTCTGGAAGAAGACAGCAAGCAGCCGGGCTTCACCATCGTTCCTATACTCGTCTTCATCGATGACAAGGGACGTGCCAAGGTGGATATTGCCCTCTGCAAGGGTAAGAAGGAGTATGACAAGCGTCAGACCCTGAAGGAGAAGGAAGACAGAAGAGAGATGGATAGAGCTATCAAGCACTTTTAGACAATGAAGAATATAAGAGAGATTGCTAAGGAGAAGATTCTGATTCTCGATGGTGCCATGGGTACTGAGATTCAGAAATACAATTTAACGGAGGATGACTTCCGTGGTGAGCGATTCCGCGACGTGCCGGGCATGATGAAGGGCAACAACGATATGCTCAATATCACTCGCCCTGATGTCATCTCGGGTATTTACCGACGCTATCTGGAGGCGGGCGCCGACATCATCACGGCGAACACCTTCTCGTGCCAGCGTATCTCGCAGGCAGATTATCATCTGGAGGATTGCGCACGCGAAATGGCCTTCGAGGGTGCACGACTGGCTCGCATCGAATGCGACAAGTTCTCTACACCCGATAAGCCACGCTTCGTTGCAGGAGACGTGGGACCTACCAACAAGACTTGCTCCATGAGTCCGGACGTCAGCAATCCTGCCGCCCGTGAAATCACCTACGATGAACTTTTCGCCGATGTCTGCGAACAGGTGGATGGACTCATCGAAGGCGGAGCGGATGTCATCCTCATCGAAACCATCTTCGATACGCTCAACTGCAAGGCAATGATTGATGCAGCCATCACCATGATGAAGAAGCACGGGGTGGAGCTGCCTATCATGATCAGTCTTACGGTGAGCGACCTGGCGGGCAGAACCCTCAGCGGTCAGACCGTAGATGCCTTCCTGGCTTCGCTCTCTCCTTATCCAATCTTCTCCGTGGGCATGAACTGTGCTTTCGGAGCGCCTCAGATGAAACCATTCATCGAGCATCTGGCAAAGGTTGCACCTTATTATATTAGTGCGCATCCTAATGCCGGACTGCCTAACGAGATGGGACAGTATGATGAAACTGCAGAATCGATGGCTCCGCAGATTGCCGAGTTCATCGACGAAGGCATTGTCAACATCATTGGCGGCTGCTGTGGAACCAGTCCTGAGTTCATCGCTCATTACGCCCGGAGCGCTGAGGGCAAGAAGCCTCATCAGGTGGTAGAGAAGCCTAAGTACATGTGGCTCTCGGGCTTGGATTTGTTGCAGGTGGATGATTCCGTTCATCTGCCAGTAGACGCCAGCCGCTTCGTTAACGTGGGCGAACGCTGTAACGTAGCCGGCAGCAGGAAGTTCCTGCGCTTGATTAATGAAAAAGGTTATGAGGAAGCCATCGGCATTGCCCGCAAACAGGTGGCTGATGGAGCAGCCGTGGTGGATGTAAACATGGACGACGGACTGCTCGATGCCAAGGCCGAGATGGTGAACTTCCTCAACATGATAGCGGCAGAACCAGAGATTGCCAAGGTGCCCGTGATGATTGACTCCTCGAAATGGGAAGTCATCCTCGCCGGACTGAAGTGCTGTCAGGGCAAGTGCATCGTAAACTCCATCTCCCTGAAGGAGGGCGAGGAAGTATTCCTCTCGCATGCACGCGATGTGATGCGGTATGGTGCAGCCGTGGTGGTGATGTGCTTCGACGAGGTGGGACAGGCTACCACCTATGAGCGCCGCATCGAGATAGCCGAGCGTGCCTATCGCCTGCTGGTAGATAAACTGGGCATGAATCCGCTCGACATCATCTTCGACCCGAACGTGCTCGCCATCGCCACAGGTATGGAAGAACACGACAACTACGCCGTGGAATTCATCCGTGCCACCGAATGGATTCACAAGAATCTGCCTGGAGCGCATGTCAGCGGAGGTGTCAGCAACCTCTCGTTCTCGTTCCGCGGCAACACCTATATCCGCGAGGCCATCCACTGCGTCTTTCTGCATCATGCACAGAAGGTGGGTATGGACTTCGGTATCGTGAATGCCAAGGCGAGAATGGATTACAACAAGATTCCTAAGGATCAGTTGGAACTCATAGAGGATGTAGTGCTCAACCGCAGAAAGGGTGCTGCCGATGACCTTATCGAACTGGCCGCAGAAATCAAGGCAAAGGCGGATGCGGCTAAGGCAGCAGCCAAGGCGGGCGGTGCTCCGGCTCCGAAACCAGCAGCGCCTGAGTGGAGAAAGCAGCCTGTGGAGGAAAGATTGAAATATGCCTTGCAGAAGGGAATCACCGAGTTCCTGCAACCGGATATCGACGAGGCGTTGCAGAAATATCCGCATGCCGTGAACGTCATCGAAGGTCCGCTGATGGATGGTATGAACCTAGTGGGCGAACTCTTCGGAAGGGGAGAGATGTTCCTGCCGCAGGTGGTGAAGACCGCCCGTACGATGAAGGCAGCGGTTTCCATCCTCCAGCCACATATCGAGGCGGAGAAACAGGGTGGAAGCACCACTGCCGGAAAGATTCTGATGGCCACCGTGAAGGGTGATGTTCATGACATCGGCAAGAACATCGTCTGTGTGGTGATGTCGTGCAACAACTACGATATCATCGACCTGGGCGTGATGGTTCCTGCCGAGCAAATCGTAAAGAAGGCGATAGAGGAGAAGGTGGATGCTATCGGACTGAGCGGCTTAATTACACCATCGCTCGAAGAGATGGTGCATACAGCCAAGGAAATGCAGAAGGCAGGTCTTCGCATTCCTATCATGGTGGGTGGCGCTACTACGAGCGAGCTGCATGTGGCGCTGAAGATTGCGCCTGTGTATGATGGTCCGGTTATCTGGGTGAAGGATGCTTCGCTCAATGCCGGCATCTGTGCCCGATTCCTCAACGAGACGGAATGCCCTAAGTTTGTGGCAGAACTCAACGAGCGATACGAGCGCCTGAGAAATGAATATCATGAGCAGCAGGCTAAGATAGCATCGCTGGAGGAAGCCAGAAAGAACAAATTAGAGTTGTTTTAAAATAGGATAAAAAAGGTATTAGTAAAAAGGATAATATGATCAAGACTGTTATTTTTGATATGGGTGGCGTCGTAATCACCCTCGACGAGAACGAGGCAGGCAAACGCTTTGTTGAGTTAGGAATGAAGGAGTTTGCCGAGAAAATGGATCCCTACAAGCAGTCGGGATTGAACGGCGACCTGGAAGAAGGAAAGCTTTCTGAAGAGGAATACCGCCAGAAGGTGAGCGATAAGGTAGGTCGAGAGGTGAGCTTCGAGGAACTGCAGCATTGCTGGCTGGGCTATATGAAGGAAGTGCCTGCCCGCAAGCTGATGACCATCAAGAACCTGAAGAAGCAGGGCTATCGCGTGGTTCTGCTCAGCAACACCAACCCATACGTTTCAGCCTGGACCGACAGCGAGGAGTTCTCTGGCGACGGTCATCCCATCGGCGATTACTTCGATGCGATGTACCGCAGCTATGAGGTGAAATACATGAAGCCCGATGAGAATTTCTTCCGTTATGTAATAGCTGCAGAGAAGGCATTGCCGGAGGAGTGCCTCTTCATTGATGATGGTGCCCGCAACTGCTGTGCCGCTTCAGAAGTAGGTCTTTTCACCTATTGCCCAAAGAACGGAGAGGATTGGTGTGATAAAATCTACGATTATCTGAAGTAATAATCAGATATATTGATTTCAGGTAACGATTTCAAGTAATGATTTATGGTGATTATTTGCAGCCCAACTGCAAATAATTGCCATTTTATTTTGCATTCTGCAAGAAATAATGTACTTTTGCAGTCGCAATAATTAAATAATAAGATAATGGTTAAGAAGAAAAGATGGCATTGCTTGCCTGGTCAGCCTCTTACAGAGCTCGACAAGCAGGTGATGTATTGGGAAAATAAGGGTAAGCTGGTGCCTACCCGTGACTTGATTAAGACTCCAGAACAGATAGAAGGTATCCGCAAGAGTGGTGTCGTTAATACGGGCTGTCTCGACGCCGTTGCCGAGATTATCCGTCCGGGTTTGAACACCCAGGAAATTGACGACCTCTGCATGCAGTATTGCAAGGATAATAACGCCATTCCTGCCTGCCTCAACTACGAAGGTTATCCTAAGAGCGTATGCACCTCTATCAACGAGGTGGTTTGCCATGGTATTCCTAAGAAGGAGGATGTGCTCCAGGAGGGCGATATCATCAACGTAGATATGACTACCATCGTAGATGGCTACTACGCCGACGCCAGCCGTATGTTTATCGTGGGCGGCAAGACTACTCCTGAGAAGGAGCAGCTGGTTCGCGTGGCCAAGGAGTGCCTGGAGATTGGTATGGAGGCTGCAAAGCCTTACAGCTTTGTGGGTGACATCGGTCACGCCATCGAGAAGCATTGCAAGAAGTATGGCTATGGTGTGGTTCGCGATCTTTGCGGTCACGGTGTAGGTTGCCAGTTCCATGAGGAACCTGAGGTGCTCCACTATGGTCATCGCGGTACCGGCATGCTGCTCGTTCCGGGCATGGTGTTCACCATTGAGCCAATGATCAACATGGGAACCTACAAGGTGTTCATCGATGCTGACGATCCATACGGATGGGAGGTAATCTCTGGCGATGAGAAACCATCAGCACAGTGGGAACACACCCTTGTAATGACCGAGACAGGTGTGGAGATTTTGACACACTAGTGTTAGTTAATAGTTGATAGTTTATAGGGCATTCTTGCTTGAGTCTCATGGATAAGGTGGTTTATGCTATAAACTATAAATTATAAATTATAAACTTTGATATAATGAAGGATATATATATATTAGGTATAGAGAGCAGCTGCGACGATACCTCTGCCGCAGTGCTCAAGAATGGAGTATTGCTGAGCAACGTTACCGCCTCTCAGGAAGTGCATCGTGCCTACGGCGGCGTGGTACCAGAGCTGGCTTCCCGCGCTCACCAGCAGAACGTGGTGCCGGTGGTTGACCAGGCAATAGCCCGTGCAGGCATCAAGAAGGAAGACCTCTCGGCAGTAGCCTTTACCCGTGGTCCGGGTCTGATGGGTTCGCTGCTCGTGGGCGTGAGCTTTGCCAAGGGTTTCGCCCGTTCGCTCAATATTCCGATGATTGATGTCAACCACCTGCAGGGTCATGTGATGGCGCATTTCATCAAGGAGAGCGATGACGACCAGAGTGCACCTCCGTTCCCATTCATCTGTCTCCTCGTGAGCGGTGGAAACTCGCAGATTGTGAAGGTGAACGCATATAATGATATGGAAGTGCTGGGGCAGACCATCGACGATGCGGCTGGCGAGGCGATTGACAAGTGTGCCAAGGTGCTGGAGTGGGGCTACCCAGGTGGTCCTGTCGTGGATAAGTATGCCCGTCAGGGTAATCCGAAGGCTTTCAGCTTTGCCGAGCCACACATCCCAGGCTTGAACTACAGCTTCTCTGGTTTCAAGACCAGTTTCCTCTATAGCCTGCGCAAGTGGGTGGCTGCCGATCCTGACTTCGTTGAGAAGAACAAGTTCGATTTGGCTGCCAGCATCGAGTTCACCATCGTGGATATCCTGATGAAGAAGCTGCGCATGGCAGTGAAGCAGACGGGCATCAAGCACGTGGCAGTGGCTGGAGGCGTGAGTGCCAACAATGGCCTGCGCAATGCCTTCCACGACCACGCCAAGCGATTCGGCTGGACCATCTACATCCCTAAGTTCAGCTACACCACCGACAATGCGGCGATGATTGGCTGCGTGGGAACCTTCAAGTATCGTGATGGTGATTTCGCCACCATCGATCTTCCTGCATATAGTAAAGTAACATTTAAGTAAGTAAGAAATGGAATTTGAAACAAAAATATTGAGCAAGGGCATCCAGGAGATGCTCTATAACAGTGACAAGACAGTAGGCACAGCAGAGAGCTGCACAGGCGGACGTATCGCCGAGGCACTCATCTCCGTGCCAGGTGCCAGCAATTACTTCAAGGGTGGTGTGGTAAGCTACACCAACGAGGTGAAGGAGAACCTTCTGGGCGTAAGCCACGAGGTATTGGAGGAGAAGACAGCCTACTGCGAGGAAGTGGCAAGAGAGATGGTGCTGGGCGCCATCAAGGCATTGAATGTTGATTTCGCCATCTCTGCAACAGGCGTATCGGGTCCTACCGGCGGCACACCAGCCATACCAGTGGGCACCATCTTCGTAGGCTTCGGCAACAAGGACGATGTTCGTGTGGTAAAACTCACCGAAGATTTCGGTCGCGACATCAATCTTGCAATCGCCACGAATACAGCGCTTAAGGGCATGCTCGACTTCCTGAAAGAGCATCAGGAAGAGCTTTCCCACAAGTAAGAAAATATCCCCGAAAAGGGCGTTTCTAGATAAAAATATCTTTAGAAACGCCCTTTTCTTCTTAATAAATCTTAAAAGAAGCGTTTCTTCCGCCCAAAGTTTTGCGTATTCAAAAAATATTTGTAATTTTGCACTCTGTTTGGAATAGGTATCAATTAACGAATTACAAAATTAAAGATAGAAATGTCTAAGATTTGTCAAATTACAGGTAAGAAGGCACAGTTAGGTTGCAATGTGTCTCACTCAAAGCACCGTACAAAGAGAAGCTTTGACGTTAACCTCTTCAGCAAGAAATTCTACTATGTAGAAGAGGGTTGCTGGATCAGCCTCAAGATCAGTGCTGCTGGTCTTCGTCTTATTAACAAGGTAGGTCTCGATGCTGCTTTGAATCAGGCAGTAAAGAAGGGCTACGTAGATTGGAAGGACATTAAAGTTATAGGAGAATAAATATCATGGCAAAGAAAGCAAAAGGTAATAGAGTACAAGTTATCCTCGAGTGCACTGAGCATAAGAACAGTGGTATGCCAGGTACAAGCCGTTACGTGACTACAAAGAATCGTAAGAACACTCCTGAGCGTCTTGAGTTGATGAAGTACAACCCAATCCTTAAGAAGATGACTCTTCACAAGGAGATTAAGTAAGCTAGCTTACAAGTTTATAAACAAATTTATCAATTTTAATAGACTATGGCAAAGAAAGCGGTCGCTACCCTCCACGAAGGTAACATGGATGGTCGCGCATATACAAAGGTTATCAAGATGGTTAAGAGCCCTAAGACTGGTGCTTATGTTTTCGATGAGAAGATGGTACCAAACGAGGCTGTTAAGGACTTCTTCAAGGATTAATTTCTAGGGGTTATCCCCCAGGATGAATCTTATTGAAGATTCGCATAAATACAATAAGGTCACTATACTCTTTTTAGGGTATTGTGACCTTTTTTTTGTTTTCTCTTTAGTTTCTCTCTTATTTCCTCTTCAGCATCATTCTTCAACCAGTTTAAGGATATGGAACCGGGTCATCATAAATGGTACAATAGAAATCTTCATCAAAAACAAAAGTTCATCTTATTGGAAATTTTTCTATATTTTTCTTTGCTGATTCAAAATAAAAGCTTATCTTTGCAGGCGAGACAGGTAAAAAAGAAATTAATATCTGTTGAGTGAATAAACAAGATCAATAACTTTTAAGCCAACTGCTTATGAAAAAGAAGATTTACTCAGTTTGTCTGTTTGCCGTGATGGGATTTATCTCTGTCCAGGCACAAGGACTCATGAAGCCGAAAGCCAAGGCTGTACCCGAAAAGGCTATGACAAGCAGCAAAACACTTCCTGAATTAGTGCGCACCGACCAGATGCGTACCGTGGATGCTGCTGAAATAGAAGGTCAAACCGTCAAGAAAATCCTGCCGGTTGCTTTCCTCCATTCTGATGGCGCCGAAGCTGGTCCGGAAGGAAAGATAAGTTATGACCTGCAGGGCAATATCAGTCAAATCAGCTATTCTGATGAGAGCGTTGAAACTTTTGATTATACCTACAATGCCCAGCATAAGTGGGTTACTCTTCAGCACACCAAGATGAATGCCCAGAAAGAGGAGATTGCTAAGTTCAAAACCGAGCGCAGCTTTGATGCAAAGGGACGCCTCCTCAGCATCCATGCAACAGGATTCGACTATGATACGCAGGAATGGTATCCTGTGAGTGATCATGAATATAGCTATGACAAGGAGACTTCTACCTTGGATGAGGACATGCAGGCCTATGTTGTCAAAGACCTTACCTATGAAAAGAATGGCAACTTGTACATGGCTAATGGCACAGAATATGTATGGTATGAAGCAGCACAGGCTTTCGTGAAGTGCGAGAGTAATGGTTCTTGTCAGCAGACCATGGCCATGGAGGGGGACACCTATACCATGGTGAGTAAATATTATTACGGCAGCGATGAATTGAGCTGGTGCTCTTATGATAAATGTGAGGCATTGGTCAACCAGCCAACTGAAGGCTATACTACATTTACCTTCTATCACTCATCTGATGGAACAAATTGGAACAATGTAGACAGACTTGTGCAGACCCAGAACTTCGACTCCAGCTTTGCCGTTAACGACGGAAAGCATAGAGAAAGCTCTGCTTACAGATATGACGAGTCAACGGAGCAATATCAAATTCAGAGAAAAGAGACCTATGACTGGGTGAATCATCCAACCCTCAACCTCTTGAAACATACCTTCTATTATTATGATGACGGAGAGTTGGAACACGCTAGCACTGACTACGAAAAGGTAGTAGATGGAGATTTCATTAGCGATGGCTCAAATTACTATATTGCCGCAGACAACAGTTATGCTGTACAAAAATATTCTTATGAATCGGATAAAGATGAAAGTACCATCACATTCTATGATGCTCAGGGCAAGGAGACCAGACGTATCAGAACGAAAGAAACCGTTCTGCAATGGCGTGCTCCTATCATCTTTGAAGAATATAAGAATGGAGCATGGTCAGCACTCAAGAACGCAACGCTTGAATTGGGAGCCGGCAGTGACAATCGTACCACTATCAAGACCAACGAGATGGGATTTGGTTTACGGGAAGAAGTCTATGCAGACGGCAAGCTCAGCGAAGTGAGTGAAGTGAAATACACTGACGACGGATACGAGATGAACTATTCTGGAGTAGACAAGGCTGGAAAGATAGTTCTGGGAGAAATTGAGTCTTGCAAGCTTCTGGCTGATGGAACCATCGAATTCCTCTGCACAGAATATAATGAGGATGGCGAGATTGAAGAAAAGGATCGTTCGATTACCCAAACAGATGGTACAGAAATCTTCTATAATTGGGACGAAGCTGCCAACGACTGGAAGATTTCTCACATGAACATTCCTCCTCTTGTAACAACAGGTGCAGATGGTCTCGTCACTACCATTATTCGCAGATGGGACGGCAACGCCATCGTGGAATACGGAAAAACTATCGAGGCGAAGAATGCTGACGGTACAAGTAAGTGGAGAGAGGTTTATGACATGAAAGAAGGGGAGTGGAAACCTACCTATAAGGCGGTAAGCGAAGCCTATTCCATCAAGGCCGTAACATGCACATTCCCTAGCAATCCGCTTCCTGAGCTCATTCCGCAGAGTCTCTTCAGCGATTTCTTCCAGGTTCCTGCCTGCGAAGGCGTTTCCGAACTCTCTTACGGATGGAATGAGGAGACGAACAACTGGGATACTTCATCTTCTGCCCGAGAGTTCGCTTATACGGAGCGTAATGAAGATGGCTATAAGGTAGTTGAGGTTATCTACAGAGGAGAACATTATACATATTATATAGATAGCAAGAATCACCTGATAGGTTATGACAGCGATTTTGGTCCATTGCGACTCTTCGAATGTGATGATGAAGGTAGACTGACCCAGATGGCAGTTCGAAATAACAACGTGGAGGGCTATGTCATCGAGTATGGCCAGGTTGAGGTATCCAATGGCATTTCTGCTCCTGCAGTCCAGCAGGCATCTCTTCTGCACATTACTGGAAAGACCATCACTGCTGCAGGTGTAAAGCAATTGCAGTTGTTCACTATTGATGGCAAGCTGATGGGTAACAGCCAGAACGGAACCATTACAGCTCCATCATCCGGCATCTACATAGTGGTTGCTGATGGCAAGAAACTGAAAGTTGTATTATAAACATTTATAGAAAAAGTGGGTTAGCCAATATGACTAATCCACTTTTTTTGTTCCAGTATCATCCATAGTCATTGCTATCCGTACTAATCAAAAAACAACATCCTGCGAAAATGATTCTAAGATATTTTATCCTTTTCCCACATCTTCATAAAAAAAATACTAAAAGATATGCGAAATCTCAAATATTATTCGTATATTTGCAGTGGTTTTCAGAGGTTTGTCTGTTTTCTAATGCAACACTAAAACAGATGATGCCAATGATGCTACATAATCCCGGACCTTCAGAGACCACCGGGACTCCTAAATATATTCTAACTAACAGTGTTGCTAGATGAAAAAAATGAAAATCAAAAGCTTTTTGATTGCGTCTTTGGCTGCATTCTCTCTTACAGCAGGCGCACAGTCGTTGTCGCCTAATACCAAGTGGCATTGGGACAAGGGTACTATCGTAGTGGAAACTCCAGAACGTCCTGCTGGACAGCAGAACGTATTGGGACTCAGGGCTCCAAAGTTGCAGACCGTGCGCGTGGGATTCGTGGGTCTTGGTATGCGTGGACCATGGGCGGTGATGAGATTCTGCCACATTCCTGGTGTTGAAATCGTGGCTCTTTGCGACTACGAGGAGGAGCGCGCTGAGAAATCGCAGGAATTCCTCCGCAAGCAGGGCTTGAAACCGGCTGCCATCTACAGCGGAGAAAAGGGTTACGAGGAACTGTGCAAGCGCCCAGACATCGACCTGGTTTACATCGCTGCCGACTGGAACCACCATTTCCCAGTGGCTCAGTGTGCCATGGAAAACGGCAAGCATACTGCCATCGAGGTACCTAGCGCCATGAATCTCGACCAGTGCTGGAGTCTGATCAACATGAGTGAGAAGACCCGCAAGCATTGCTTCATCCTGGAGAACTGCTGCTACGACTATTACGAGATGAACGCCCTGGCTATGGCTCAGGACGGCGTGTTCGGCAACATCATCCGTGCGGAGGGTGCCTACATCCACTGCCTGGAAGACTTCTGGGATGCTTACTGGAAAGACCCTAATGATAATGACAAGGACAATCTGCACTGGCGTATGAAGTACAACATGGAGAACCGTGGTGACGTTTATCCTACTCACGGCTTGGGTCCTGTGGCTCAGTGTCTGAACATCCACCGTGGCGACCGCTTCACTACATTGGTTGCTATGGATACAGAATCTTTTGTAGGTAAGGATTGGGTTTCCAAGAAGAGCGGCAAGGAGTGCAAGAAGTACCGCAATGGCGACCATACCACTACCTTGATGCGTACAGCTAAGGGAAAGGTGGTAGAGATTCAGCACAACGTGATGACTCCGCAGCCATACAACCGACTGTTTAAGTTGACCGGTACCAAGGGTTACGCTACCAAGTATCCTACCGAGGAGTTTGCCCTTTCGGGTGATGCTTTGAAGGGTACAGGTGCGCCTCAGATGGATAATCTCAATGCTCACGGCTTCATGAACAAGGAGCAGAAGGCTGCACTGGTGAAGAAATACTATCACCCAATCTTGAAGAAGTATGGTGAGCTGGGCCGTCAGATGGGTCACGGAGGTATGGACTTCATCATGGATTCCCGATTGGTTTACTGCCTGCAGAACGGTTTGCCTTTGGATATGGACGTTTACGACTTGGCTGAGTGGTGCTCGCTGGCAGAGTTGGGTGCCATTTCTATGGATAACAACTGCGCACCTGTAACATTCCCTGATTTCACCCGCGGTTTCTGGAACAAGGAGCAGGGTTACAAGCATCAGTATGCTTCTCCAGCCGACGAGGCTGCTACTGAGGCTGCCGCTGCTGCCTACACCAAGGCTCAGAAGGAAGCTACCGCCAAGTATAATCTGTGGAAGCTCTATGATGCAGTGGCTGCTGCCAAGAAGGCAAACAACGCCAAGGCCGTAAAGAGTGCCACAGCCAAGTACAACAAGGCAGTGGCTGCTGCCAAGAAGGCGATGGTTGCCAAGAAATAAGGATGATTGTGACATAAAGATAATCATCAGAAAATTAGAATTATCAAGAAAAGTTTGCTTCCTGGAAGAAATTGGCTCCCAAGAAGCAAACTTATCGTAAACAACATAACTAAATGAATAGAACATATTTATTACTTTTGGCTGGAATGCTCTGTGCTCCAGCCGCCTGGGCCGACGGCACGCTGGGAGGATATTTCTACCAGCAGCAGGCTGCACCTACGGGATGGGAATGGCAAAGTCCTGATTCCGTGGCTGTTAACAAGCTGCAGCCGCACGCCTGGTTCTTCTCGTTCAGAAACATCGATGAGGCTAGAAAGGTTTTGCCGGAAAACAGTTCCTACTGGAAATCACTCGATGGCATGTGGAAATTCCACTGGGCTCCGAATCCGGATGAACGTCCGAAGGATTTCTTCCGCACCGACTATGACGTGTCGAAATGGGACGACATCAAGGTGCCGGTAAGCTGGAACATGGCTGGACTGCAGAGAGACGGAAAGAACAAGTATGGAGATCCGCTCTATTCCAACCAGCGCGTCATCTTCCAGCACTCCTGGCAGCCAATGAACGACTGGAAGGGAGGAGTGATGCGTACACCGCCAAAAGACTGGATGACCTACCGCAACCGCAACGAAGTAGGTTCCTATCGCAGAACCTTCACCGTGCCTGCCGACTGGAAGGGACAGGAAATCTATCTCAACTTCGACGGCGTGGATTCCTTCTTCTATCTCTACATCAACGGCAAGTACGTGGGCTTTTCAAAGAACTCACGAAATCTGGCAGAATTCAACATTACACCTTATTTAAATAAGGAGGGCGAAGAAAACACCGTGGCCGTAGAAGTTTACCGCCATTCCGACGGATCCTTCCTCGAAAGTCAGGACATGTTCCGCTTGCCGGGCATCTTCCGTACCGTGGCACTTACCGCCAAGCCTCAGGTGCAGATCAGCGACATCAAGGCTATTCCAGATCTGGATGACACCTATACCAACGCCAAACTGCATATTACAGCCCAGCTTGAGAACCTCTCCAAAAAGGCCATCAAGGGCTATACTATCCAGTATTCGCTCTACGCCAACCGCCTTTATTCCGACGAGAACACCCTGCTCAGCAGCGTTACCGCATCGGCTAAGCTGGAAGGCAAACTGAATGCCAAGGGAGAAACCAATCTCGAAACTACACTCGATGCAGCCAACAAGGTGAACCTCTGGAGTGCTGAGGCTCCTCACCGCTACACTCTGGTGGGAGAACTGAAGGATGCCAAGGGCAGAACCGTTCAGACTTTCTCTACCTACGTAGGTTTCAGAAAGGTGGAAATCAAGGATACTCCTGCCGATAAGGACGAGTTCGGACTTGCCGGAAGATACTACTATCTGAACGGACAGCCTATCAAGCTGAAGGGTGTAAACCGCCACGAGAACAATGTTCAGACAGGACACACCGTGAGCCGTGAACAGATGGAGCACGAGGTATTCCTGATGAAGCGCGGCAACATCAACCACGTGCGCAACTGCCACTATCCTGATGCGCCTTACTGGTATTATCTGTGCGACAAGTACGGCATTTACCTGGAGGATGAGGCTAACATCGAGAGCCATGAGTATTACTACGGCAAGCAGAGTCTTTCTCACGTTCCGGAGTTCCGCAATGCCCATATTGCCAGAAACATGGAGATGGTTCACGCCACAGTAAACCATCCTTCTGTGGTTATCTGGAGCTTGGGCAACGAGGCGGGTCCTGGAAAGAACTTCGTTGATTGCTACAATGCCATCAAGGCCTACGATACCAGTCGCCCAGTGCAGTATGAGCGCAACAACGACATCGTGGATATGGGTTCCAACCAGTATCCATCCATCGCCTGGGTGCAGGGAGCCGTTCAGGGCAAGTATAATCTGAAGTATCCGTTCCACATCTCGGAGTATGCGCATTCCATGGGTAACGCCTGCGGTAACCTGATAGATTACTGGGACGCTATCGAGAGCACCAATTTCTTTATGGGTGGAGCCATCTGGGACTGGGTTGACCAGGCACTTGACAAGCAGGATCCTGCCACCGGAAAGACCTACTGGGCTTACGGAGGCGACTTCGGAAAGGACAACAAGCCAAACGACGGTATGTTCTGCATGAACGGAATCATGCGCCCAGACCTTACCCCTAAGGCTCAGTACTACGAGGTGAAGAAGGTTTACCAGAACGTGGGCGTGAAGGCTATTGACATGAAGCAGGGACAGATTGAAATCTTCAACAAGAACTACTTCGAGCCGCTGAAGAACTATCAGATAGTCTGGTCGCTCTATCAGGACGGCGTTTGCGTGAAGAAGAACCAGCCGCTGCAGGGAGCCAAGAACATCGTGGGTCCTCGCGAGAAGGGCATCTACACCTTGCCTTACGACTATGCGAGCCTGGATCCTAAGAGCGAGTACTTCGTTACCATCCAGTTCCTGCTGGGCAAGGACATGCCTTGGGCTTCCAAGGGCTATGTTCAGATGGAGGAGCAGTTGAGAGTAAAGGGTGCTGATGTAGCCGCACCTTCTATCGCTGCTGTTACCAAGGGTGGCAAGGCGATGAAGTATCAGCTGGATAAGGCAGCGAAGCGTGCCAACATCACGGGCGAGAACTTCCAGGTGGCTTTCGATTTGAACACCGGTGCCATCTACAGCCTGAAGTACGGCAACCAGGTAATCATCAAGGATGGCAATGGCCCTCAGCTGGATGCTTACCGTGCACCTACAGATAACGATGCGGGTATCGGCTACCACAATGCATGGTTCCGAAACGGCTTGTACGACCTGCAGCACGTGGTGAAGAGCTGGACTTGCACTCCTAACAAGAAGGATGGAACCTACAAGCTCGACTTCACAGTGGAGAGCCAAGGCAAGGAAGGATGCGACGTGAACTATGGCAACCGCGACCGCGACCCAGAGTCTTGCTACAATTTCGAGAAGAACAAGCACGCCTTGACGGATGCTGACCTGAAGTTCACTTCCCGTCAGATCTACACCATCTACAAGGACGGTTCCATCGAGATGCAGAGTGCCATCGGAGCCAACCGCTCGAAGGTGATTCTGCCTCGCATCGGATATTCTATGGTTTTGCCAAGCGAGCTGAATCAGTATGACTACTACGGCCGTGGACCGGTGAACAACTATAACGACCGCAAGACCAGCCAGTTTATCGGTTGGTACCACAGTCCGGTGGCAGAGCAGGGCATCATGCTCCCTAAGCCTCAGTCACAGGGCAACCGCGAGGAGGTTCGCTGGTGTGCCGTTACCAACAGTCAGCAGCAGGGCGTCGTGTTCATTTCCGACAGCACCATGTCAGCATCGGCTCTTCCTTGGAGCCAGCAGGAGTTGACTCTGGCAGCTCATCCATACCAGTTGCCTAAGAGCAGCGGAACCCATCTGCACCTGGATGCGAAGGTTACCGGACTGGGTGGTGCAAGTTGCGGCCAGGGTGGTCCGTTGACTCCAGATCAGGTTCGCAGCACGCCAACCACCTTTGGTTTTATCATCCGTCCAGCCGTGAAATCAGAGCTGGGTAACCTGGTGAAGGTTTCTGCCACGGGCAGAGAGATGGCGAAGGAGATAATGAAGCAGATGAAGCAGAACCAGCAGAGTGCCGGTTTGCAGATAGCCTTTGCTTCGAGCCAGGAACCAGATGAGGGCGATGCGTCTTACTTGGTAGATGGCGACCCTTCAACCTTCTGGCACACGATGTATTCCATCACTTTGGCGAAGTACCCTCACTGGGTAGACTTCGATGCCGGTAAGGAGAAGGTTATCAAGGGCTTCACCTATCTGCCTCGCCAGGATGGTTCGCTGAACGGCTGCATCAAGGATTACGAGATTTACGTAAGCAACGACAACAAGAACTGGGGCAATCCTATCTTGAAGGGTAAGTTCGAGAAGAGTGCCAAGCTTCAGAAGGTGATGTTGGGCAAGCCGGTGAAAGCCCGCTACGTTCGCCTGCGCGCCTTGAATGAGCAGAACGGACAGGATTTCGCTTCTGGTGCAGAATTTACGCTGGTTACGGAATAATCAAACAGATGATTGGTTGCAAATAATCAATTAAATTTCAATAAAATAAAAAGAAGAGGCTGATGCGATGTGCACCAGCCTCTTTTTTATTGAAGTTTTTTATGAAAGATTTTATTGAAGTATTTTCTGATTACAAAATCTTATGATACAATGCGATGATATCATCCTTGCTCACCTCGCGTGGGTTACCTGGAGTACAAACATCGGTGATTGCCTGCTCTGCAAGGGCAGGGATGTCGGACTCTGTGATTCCCAACTCGCTGAGGTGCTGAGGAATACCTACCAGCTTAGACAACTCCTCGATGGCGTTGCAAGCAGCCTCAGCAGCCTCCTGGTCGGTCATACCTTCCTTGTAAACACCCACCACCTTGGCAATCTGAACATACTTAGGAACACTTACTTCCATATTGAAACGCATCACGGTAGGGAGCAGGATAGCGCAAGCCACTCCGTGAGGAACATCGTGCAAAGCACTCATAGGGTGAGCCATACCATGGTCAACGCCCAAACCAACATTAGAGAAAGCCATACCGGCAATATACTGAGCCACAGCCATACCGTTGCGACCCTCCGGATTCTTAGGATCGTTCACGGCGATAGGCAGATACTTGTGAATCATCTCGATAGCCTTAAGCTCGAACATGTCGCTCATCTCCCAAGCCGCCTTGGTAATCAAGCCCTCGATGGCGTGAGTCATCGCATCCATACCGGTAGCAGCAGTGAGACCCTTTGGCAGGGAGTACATCAGCTCAGCATCCACGATAGCTACGGCTGGAATGTCGTTAGGATCCACGCAAACCATCTTCTGCTGGCGTGTCTCGTCGATGATTACATAGTTGATGGTAGTCTCGGCAGCGGTACCAGCTGTGGTAGGGAGCGCCACGATAGGCAAGCACTTGTTCTTGGTAGGAGCCACACCCTCCAGGGAAACGATGTCAGCGAACTCAGGGTTGGTAACCACCACGCCAATACCCTTGGCAGTATCCATAGAACTACCGCCACCGATGGCGATGATGAAATCAGCCTCAGCCTTCTTGCAAGCCTCGATTCCGGCTGTAACGTTAGAAACGGTTGGGTTTGGCTTCACGTCGTCGAAAACCTCGTAAGCGATGTTAGCCTCGTCCAGAACGTCGAGCACCATCTTGGCTACGCCGAACTTCATCAAGCCCTTGTCTGTTACAACCAGAGCTTTCTTCCAGCCACGGCTAGCAACTACTGTAGGGAGTTCTTTACGGGCACCTGGGCCGAAATAAGACACTTCATTGAGAATGAATCTGTTTACCATAAATGTTTCTGTTAATTAAGATTATTAATATTGTTATTATCTGTTGATCGAATCAATTGTTTAAGATGCAACAAAGATACTGCTTTTCCATGATACAGCCAAGTTTTTCTCGTTAAAAAAACAAAGTAGGTCAATCTTTAGGGATTAATCTCAAAAAATAGGGTAGAAATGGGAATGAAAAAAGGAGGGTGTGTCATAAAGTCCGAGACACACCCTCCTTTTTACTATATTATTTCTTAAATTCCGTCTTAGGGATTCACCACGTTGATTGGCTTTCCGTTGATGAAAGCCTCAACATTGGCAGCCACCTGCTTGTTCAGGCGCTCGCGTGCCTCGTAAGTTGCCCAGGCAATGTGAGGAGTGAGATAAGCATTAGGCTCATCAAACAGCGGATTCTCCTTCGAAGGAGGCTCCTGTTCCATCACGTCAGCACCATAGGCGCCCAGACTTCCGGCATGGAGGGCAGCAGCAACGGCAGCCTCATCTACCAGTGCTCCACGTCCCGTATTGATCAGGATGGCCGTATCCTTCATCTTCTCAATGTTCTCGGCATTGATGAAATGATAGGTATCATCAGAAAGCGGACAATGCAGCGAGAGAATATCGCTCGTAGAAAGCAACCCCTCCTTGCTTACCTTCTGAATCCACTCTGGCAGGGAACTGGATGGCTTGCTGGTGCAGGCACAGATGTTCATGCCAAACTGGCGGGCGATGTTGGCTACCTTCATTCCGATATTACCCAGTCCCATGATACCGAAGGTCTTGCCGGCAAGCTCCATCAATGGGGTGTCCCAATAACAGAAATCCTTGTTGTAAGCCCAGCGCTCGTTGCGGTTCTCCTGGGTGTAATGCTCCACGCGGTTGGTAATGGCAAGAATCAGCGCGAATGTCATCTGCGCCACGCTATCCGTGCTGTAGGCCGGAATGTTGGTTACGATGATGCCCAGCTTCTTCGCCGCCTCAATGTCAACCACGTTGAAGCCCGTGGCCTGAATGCCGATGTATTTCAGATTGGGAAGCTGCGCCAGAGTCTCTGCATCCATCTGCACCTTATTCAATAAGATGATGTCTGCATCCTTGGCACGCTCCACCTTTTCCTCGTCAGAGGTTCGTGGATAAACCACCACCTCGCCAAGCTGCTCCAGGCGATGGTAATCCAAATCGCCTGGGTTGGCTGCATATCCGTCTAAAATTACAATCTTCATCTTATATCTATATATAAGTTATATTATTCATTCATCAGATAGTTCTTGAACGAAGCGAAGTCCTTGGTCATCTGGATGCTCTTCTTCTCGCCCTTCATAAACTCAGCAAGGCGGGCTGGAATCTCGATGTCTGTTCCGAGAATGCTATCCACCTTCTCCTTGAACTTGGCTGGGTGAGCTGTTTCCAGGAATACACCTACCTCGCCCGGCTTCAACTGCTCCTTCAAAGCCTGATAACCGCAAGCACCATGAGGGTCAAGCACATACTTGGTTTCGTTGTAGCACTTCTTCATGGTGTCTGCTATCTGGTCGTCCTTGTAGGTAGCACCGCTGATGTAAGCAGCAATGGCATCGTGGTCGCCCTTGTAGAGGTCGTAGATGCGGGCGAAGTTAGATGGGTCGCCCACGTCCATGGCATTGGCGATGGTCTGCTTGCTAGGCTGAGGATTGTACTTGCCAGTCTGCAGATACTCATAGAAGATGTCGTTGGCGTTGTTGGCTGCGATGAAGCGATGGATAGGCAAGCCCATCTCATGACCGAAGAGACCGGCTGTGATGTTGCCGAAGTTACCGCTAGGTACACAGATTACCAGCTTGTCGGCCAAGCCCTTCTCCTTCATGCGGGCGTAGGCGTTGAAATAGTAGAATGCCTGGGGCAGGAAGCGGGCCACGTTGATAGAGTTGGCAGAAGTCAGCTTCATGTGCTTGTTCAGCTCCTCGTCCATGAACGCTGATTTTACCAAAGCCTGGCAATCATCAAATACACCATCCACTTCAAGGGCTGTAATGTTCTGACCAAGTGTAGTAAACTGGCTCTCCTGAATCTTGCTCACCTTGCCCTTTGGATAGAGCACGTAAACATGGATTCCCTCCACGCCGAGGAAACCGTTGGCTACGGCAGAACCCGTATCACCTGATGTTGCTACGAGCACGTTCACTTCTTCCTTGCCCTCCTGACGAACAAAGTACTGGAGCAGACGGGCCATGAAACGGGCACCCACATCCTTGAAGGCGAGGGTAGGACCATGGAACAACTCCAGCGAGTAGATGTTTGGCTCTACCTCAACCACTGGGCAGTCGAACGCCAGGGTGTCATAAACGATCTTCTTCAGTGAATCAGCATCCACATCCTCGCCGAAGAAGGCGTCAGCTACCTTGTAGGCAATCTCCTGGAAGCTCAGCTTCTCGATGTTGTCGAAGAAGTCCTGTGGCAACTTCTTGATGATTTCTGGCATATAGAGACCACGGTCTTCTGCCAAACCCTTAACTACCGCCTTGTGCAAATCGGCGATTGGTGCTTTCTTATTTGTTGAATAATATTTCATAATTGTAAGTGAAGAGTGAAGAACGAAGAGTGAAGAATTCAAATGTCTTGATTCTTATTCCTTTGTCCATTCACGATTTTTTTCTTTGTTTATATTTCTCTTTATGAAGAATTAGAGTTTTTTCTGAGTGAAGAATCCCATGCCTTGATACATTTGAATTCTTCACTCTTCACTCTACGTTCTTCACTTTATCGCCATAAATGCGTTCATGAAGTCCTGCAACTGCAGCAAGCCGTAGCTTCCGCTCACGCAACTCTCCTCATCGTATTTCTCTACGCTATCCGGCTCAATGCCTGGATAATAGATGATGAAAGGCACCGGCTCCTTAACGTGGGTGCGAATCTCCACAGGAGTAGGGTGGTCGGGCAATACGGCGATGCAGACAGGCTCATCCCAGGTGCTTACCTCGTCGAAGATAGGCTTGATGAGACGCTGGTCTAGGTTCTCGATGGTCTTGAGCTTCAACTCCAGGTCACCATCATGACCCGCCTCGTCGCTCGCCTCCACGTGAACATATACGAAGTCGTCGCCATCCTTCAGAGCCTGGATAGCCGCAGCCGCCTTGCCCTCGTAGTTGGTGTTGGCAAGACCCGTAGCACCCTCAACGATGATGTTGCGTAAACCTGCATAATGACCGATTCCACGAATCAGATCCACTGCAGAAATCACGGAACCCTTCTTAATCTGCGGATACATCTGCGAGAGGGTGAGCATGTGCGGACGGTAGCCGCCGCCCCAAGGCCAGATGATGTTGGCCATGCGCTCGCCACGTTCCTTGCGTGCCACGTTGAAAGGATGGTTCTCCAGAATCTCCTGACTCTTCAGAATCAATTCGTTCAGAAGGTCGGCAGTCTGTTGAGCACTCATGCGATAGTCGTCGCTCAATGTGCCGCCATTCTCAGCCACATCCTCGGCAGGAGTCTTGTCGCTGTTGCCGGCAAGCAGAGCCGCATCAACGCCTTCCATCGGCTTCACGAGCAGGGGTTTCCATTCCTCGTTCGGATGGTCGTGAGGAGGTGCGCAATCCACATACTTGTTACCGCCCTTGATGATAAGCAGATGGCGATACTGGATGCCCGTGATAAACTTCACGATGCCCGGATATTGGCTGGCGAGCTTCTCGTTCAGATATTTGATGAGTACATCAGCGTCTTCCGTCTCCAGGTTGCCGCCGTTGTGGGTTACAATGATGCCGTCGTTTACATTGATGATGTTGCAGCGCAGGGCGAAATCGTTCGGACTCATCTCGTAGCCGATGCTGGCAGCCTCCAGCGGTCCGCGTCCCTCGTAAACCTCATTCTGGTCGTAGCCCATGATTGAGCTGTTGGCTACTTCAGAACCCGGATGGAAACCATCTGGCACGGTAACGAGTCTTCCTGTCTTGCCCTTCTTGGCAAGCATATCCATATAGGGTTTGTTGGCGTACTGAAGCAAGGTCTTGCCACCCAGTCTTTCCACTGGGTGGTCGGCCATGCCGTCGCCTAGAATGATAATATGCTTCATAATTGTTATCCTTTATTGATTGATGCGACTGAATTAGACGTTGGCGATACTCATGATGTTGGCGAATACACCAGCAGCAGTTACGCTGGCTCCGGCTCCGTAGCCCTGAATCATCATAGGGTACTCCTTGTAGCGCTCGGTGGTGAGCAATACGATGTTGTTGCTTCCCTCCAGGTTGTAGAACGGATGCTCAGGGCCCACAGCCTGCAGGCCAACAGAAGTCTTTCCGCCATCGAGAGTGGCAACGAAGCGCCAGCGCTTGTGCTCCAGGTCGAGGGTCTTTCGCTTGGCCTCGAAGTCAGCATCGAGCTTAGGAAGTTTCTTCCAGAACTCGTCAATGCTTCCCTTGAAGAACTCATCTGGCACGAAGAGATTCTTCTCTACATCTTCCTGTTCTACGCGGTAGCCTGCCTCGCGGGAGAGGATGACGAGCTTGCGAATCACGTCCATACCGCTGAGGTCGATGCGTGGATCTGGCTCACTGTAACCCTTCTCCTTCGCCAGCTTAACGGTCTCTGAGAATGGAACCACGCTGGAGATGGCGTTGAAGATAAAGTTGAGCGTACCAGAGAGTACTGCCTCAATCTTAAGGATTTTGTCTCCTGAGTTGCGCAGGTCGTTGATGGTTCCGATGATAGGCAGACCAGCACCTACGTTGGTCTCGAAGCGGAACACCACGCCACGCTGGATGGCTGTCTTCTTCAGCTTCTCGTAATTCTCATATTCGCTGGAAGCCGCAATCTTGTTGGCTGCAATAACACTCACGTTGTGCTCCAGCAGACTCTGATAGAGGGCGGCAACATCCTTGCTAGCCGTACAGTCTACGAATACACTGTTGAAGATGTTCATCGCGAGAATCGTATCGCGGAGCAGCTCCGGACTGCTAGGTGCCGACTGCTTCAGCTCTTCCTGATAAGACTCCAGGTTGAGTCCCTCGCGGTTGAAGATGGCATTCTTGGAAGAAGCAATACCCACCACGTTCAGCTTCAGCTTGCTGCGCTCCATGAGGTCGGTATACTGATTCTTGATCTGTTCAATGAGCTTGCCGCCCACGGTACCCACACCGCAGATAAAAAGGTTGAGCACCTTATATTCTGAGAGGAAGAAACTGTCGTGCAACACGTTGAGCGACTTTCTCAGGTAATCACTCTTCACTACGAAAGAGATGTTGGTCTCAGAAGCACCCTGTGCGCAGGCAATCACTGAAATACCGCTACGGCCGAGTGTACCGAAGAGTTTACCGGCAATACCGGCAGCATGCTTCATGTTTTCGCCCACGATGGCGATGGTAGCCAGTCCGCATTCAGCGTGCATTGGGAACATGGCGCCGTCAGCAATCTCGTTCTTGAACTCATTGTTCAATACGCTCACAGCCTCTTCCACATCCTGTTCACGCACACCGATAGAGGTAGAGTTCTCAGAAGAAGCCTGAGAAACCATGAACACGGAGATTCCCTCGTTGGCGAGGGCTGTGAAGATACGGCGGTTCACACCAATCACACCCACCATGGAAAGACCGGTGACGGTGATGAGGGCGGTTCCGTTGATGGAAGAAATACCCTTGATAGGCTTCTGGTCGGCATCAATCTTGTTCTTGATGATGGTACCAGGGGCATCAGGATTGAAGGTATTCTTCACTCTGATAGGAATATTCTTGACGCAAACTGGGTAGATGGTAGGAGGGTAGATGACCTTTGCACCAAAGTTGCAAAGCTCCATCGCCTCAACGTAACTCAGTTCGTTGATGGTATAGGCAGATTTGATGACACGTGGATCGGCAGTCATGAAGCCATCCACATCCGTCCAGATTTCGAGCACCTCGGCATCCAGGGCTGCAGCAATGATGGCAGCGGTGTAGTCGCTACCACCACGGCCCAGGTTGGTGGTACGCTCCGTATTTTTGTCGCGGCTAATGAAACCCGGTACGAGAGAAATGCGAGGCAGCTCGGCAAAGGTTTCTTTCACCAGCTTGCAGGTCAGCTCGCTGTCCAGAGTGTGCTTGCCCTTGCCGTTGATGCGCTCGGTCTTGATAAACTTGCGTGAATCAAACCATTTGGCGCCACGTATCAGGGTGGCAACAATCTTCGAACTGAGTCGTTCTCCATAACTCACGATGGCATCCTGAGTCTTCTCGCTGAGGTCGTGGATAAGATACACACCGAAGTAGATGCTCTTCAACTGCTCGAAGAGGGCATCAACTGCTTTAAAAAGATTTTCTCTGTCTGTTGTGTCGGTGATGATCGTATCTATCATCTTGTGGTGGCGATCAACCATGGCGTCGAATTCGACTCTCCACTGTTCATCACCCTTGAGGGCAAGCTGGGAGGTTTGCAAGAGTTTGTCCGTGATACCGCCAAGCGCGCTCACGACAACCACTACACTCTGTTTCTTTGCCTCATTTTCAACGATACGTTTTAAGCTGAGGATGCTTTTTACGGAACCAACTGATGTTCCGCCGAATTTTAATACTTTCATACGTTATTGAATTTTGCGTTGGTAATGTAATGCCACCCCCGAAACGACCGGGGCCGTAGCAAAACTTGAGGGCAAAAGTACGAATTTTCTATCAAACTGCCAAAGAAATCAATGAAAAAGTGGCAGATTGTAGATAAAAAACCTTGTTTTTCGAAGATTTACAGACATTGTCGTTTTCTATACATTATTATATTATAAGGGATGCAGAAAAATATTCCGAAAAAGTTTGGAGGTTTCGGAGAAAAGCTGTAATTTTGCGGATGGTTTTTAAAATAAAAATAGATAGAACAAATATAGATAAAAATAGATAAAAGTACAAAGAATGAAGTATTTACTGTTTTCAGATATCCATGGCTGCTTGCCAGCCCTGGAGAAAGTGCTCGATTTCTTCGAGCAGGAGAAGTGCGACATGATGTGCATCATGGGTGACATCATCAACTATGGTCCCCGCAACCGCATTCCCGAGGGCATCGACCCTAAGGGCATCGTGGAGCGGCTGAATGCCCTTGCTGATAAGATTGTGGCCGTTCGTGGCAACTGCGATGCGGAGGTAGACCAAATGCTGCTCAATTTCCCTATCATGGAGACTTACGCCCTGCTGGTAGACAACGGCAAGCGCTATCTCTTGACCCACGGCCACGTATATAATAAGGAGAACATGCCTAAGGGGCCATACGACTGCATCATCTACGGTCATTCCCATCTCTGGGAACTATCGCATAACGAGAAGGGGCTAGGCATCGTGAACACGGGCAGCATCACCTTCCCGAAGGGCGGAAATGTACCAACATTCGCTACTTTGGAGAATGGAAAATTCACCATGTATCATCTGGATACGTGCGAAGTGCTGGCAACAATGGAAGCATAAACTTGCCGCTCGGCATTTTCATAAAGCTAATCGTAAATTTTAAAGTTCAAATTTCAATTTCAAAGTAAATGATTCAAGAGTATCAGATAAGAATTCTGCCAGAACAGGCAGCCAGCGAGGAAGGCATCAAGTGCTATCTCGCCAAGGAGAAGGGGCTGGATGTAAGAACACTGAACCAGGTGCGCGTACTGAAGCGCAGCATCGACGCCCGCCAGCGCACCATCTTCGTCAATCTGAAGGTGCGTGCCTACATCAACGAATATCCACAGGACGATCAGTATGTGCATACGGAATACCCGGATGTGAGCTCCAAGCCGAGAGTCATCGTGGTGGGAGAGGGACCTGGCGGACTCTTTGCCTCCCTGCGACTCATCGAACTGGGCTATCGCCCTATCGTCCTGGAACGTGGAAAGGACGTGCGTGAACGCAAAAAAGACCTTTCCAACATCACTAAAACCCAGAAGGTGGATGGCGAGAGTAACTATTGCTTCGGCGAGGGTGGAGCTGGTGCCTACAGCGACGGCAAGCTCTACACCCGCAGCAAGAAGCGTGGCAGCGTAGACAAGATTTTGAACGTGTTCTGCCAGCACGGCGCCAACACGAATATCCTTGCGGATGCGCACCCACATATTGGAACCGACAAGTTGCCCCGCGTCATCGAGAACATGCGCAACACCATCATCAATTGTGGCGGCGAAGTGCATTTCCAGACCAAGATGACCAAGATGATCCTGGAAGGTGACCGGGTGATTGGCGTGGAGACCATCAACCTGGCAACGGGTGCCGAGGAAACCTATCGGGGTCCTGTCATCCTTGCCACCGGTCATAGTGCCCGTGATGTCTATCGATATCTGGCATCTAGTAAAATCGAGATAGAGTCCAAGGGAATCGCCGTGGGCGTGCGACTGGAGCATCCATCCCAGCTCATCGACCAGATACAGTATCATAACAAGAACGGCAGGGGCAAATATCTTCCTGCAGCCGAGTATAGCTTTGTTACCCAGGTAGATGGACGTGGCGTGTATAGTTTCTGCATGTGTCCTGGCGGTTTCGTGATTCCAGCGGCAACGGGACCTGAGCAGCTGGTGGTAAACGGAATGAGTCCGAGCAATCGTGGCACTGCCTGGAGTAATTCGGGAATGGTGGTAGAGACGCATCCTGAGGATGTAGCCCAATTCGTCATTGACCATGGTATTCCGGGTTCTGATTCGGCAGGGGCTTCTCATCTCACCGCAGAGGATTTGGAGAAAGACCCATTGGCGATGATGTATTTCCAGCAGATTGTGGAGAAGCAATGCTGGCAGCAGGGCAACATGAAGCAGACTGCACCGGCACAGCGCATGGCTGACTTTGTGAACAACCGCCTGAGTTACGACTTGCCCAAGAGCAGTTATGCGCCGGGCTTGATTAGCAGTCCGCTGCATTTCTGGATGCCAGGTTTCGTATCCAAGCGATTGCAGGAAGGTTTCAAGACCTTCGGCAAGAATGCGCATGGTTTCCTCACGAACGAGGCCACATTGATAGCCATGGAGACCCGAACTTCATCGCCTGTGAGAATAGTCCGCGACCGCGACACTCTGCAGCACGTACGCATCCAGGGCTTGTTCCCTTGTGGCGAAGGCGCCGGTTATGCAGGCGGCATCGTTTCTGCTGGTGTAGATGGTGAGAGATGTGCAGAAATGTGCGCAGAATATCTCACATCCGCTACATTGTAGTAATTAAACGGATGCGGAAACTTAAGTTAACCCATAAACTTCAATTTACCAAATAAGGTTGCCAACCCCTCAAGAAGAGCACTGGCAACCTTATTTTTATATTTTCTTCTTTTTTTCTATTTCGTTTTATTTCTTTTCTTTTTTCTTCTACATCATCATGCGTAACTTTTCCTTAGTTAAAGCCTGCATATCTACAGCCACATCATCTTCATCCACGATTTTCCACACCAGTCATAGTTTCTATCACATCCTCCATGGAAACTACGCCACGGAGGTAGCCGTATTCATCTACAATGAAAGAGATGTGCTCTTGCTTTTCCAGCATTTAAGATTCACTGTACTTACGCCAGATACAGAGAATACCCATCTGCATGACCAGTCCCTATTTTTATTAAATAACGGGTCTTATGCGGCACAGTTTCGAACAGTTTACCGGCAATCAGGTACGCCTTCTCAAGATATCAGGAAAGTGCGTCCGCATGGACAGTAAGCTTATCGGCAGCAATATCGCTCGCCAGTCTCGTTATGAACTGATACATACAACTTTGGTCAAGTTTCTCAAGACATGCACGCTTTCCGATCTCACCCCAGAGAAGGAAGAACTGGCAAAGGAATACTTGAAAGAGGATTCCTCCAAGACAGTTTACCGCTCTGATTCCGATACGCTTCAGGGCAATCTTGCCAGAATTGGCAATTTCATCATGGAGATGCTGGCAACTTTTCCTGCCACTTCCCCTGCACATGATCTTCTTCAACGTCTGTTTGATGAACAGTATGCCGTAAAGGACGGAAAGGTTGTTCTTCGAGACAAGAAGGAGTTAAAGGCTGACAGTCTTCAGAATCCTAACGATCCTGATGCAACCTATCGTGCCAAGAACGAACAGAAGGTGCAAGGCTATGTGACCAACATCACAGAGACTGTTGAGGAAGGCAAGCCTAGCATTATCACTTCCGTTCAGGTTGAGACAGCAGTATTTGCAGACTGCCATTTTCTTCAGGAGGCCGTGGAAAACAGTGAACGTGTCACGAATTCTACGATTGAAGACCTGTATGCAGATGGTGCCTATCAAAGTCCGGACAATCGAGAGTTTGCAAAGAACCACAATGCCATGCAGCTCAAGACTGGCAAGATACAAGGTGGATGCAGATGGGAACTGATACCGAATGACGAGGATGGTCTTACCATCAGGGAGATTGCTACTGGCAACACCTACGAGGCAGTCAAAGCCGTCACAAAGCAAGGCTCCAGAATGCGATGGAGAATCCCATGGAACAACAAAACCGGTTGGCGTTACTTTGAAGACAAAGACATTAAAGCCTATCAGCTAAGGAAGCAGATAGAAAGCCTTCCTTTAGAGGAACAGCATAAACGGAATAACGTAGAAGCTGCCATGTTCCAATACAGTTTTCATACACGTAATGGCAAGACCCGATATAGGGGCTTGCTCAAACATCGTATGCATGCATATAGCAGATGTATGTGGATGAACCTCCGAAGGATGGTAATATTCCAGATTTCAACATTTCAAAGATCGATATTTGCCCTTTTCGGGCCTATTAGAGAAGCTTTCGGCTCTTTCAAAGCGATTTCTCGAAAGATATTCACCAGCGGAGCCGATTGCTATGTTTCACTCAGAATGACCACACTGGTCAGACTGGATTCAAAATATGCCCCTTTTTTAAGTGGGGTCAGTTAATAACATATCTTGTAAGGAGTTCTTCCCATATCCTCAGCTTCCTCCTCGCTTACGTCTTCTATTTCTCCTGAGCAGCGAGAGAGACCACGGCAATCAGGGTCGCTATGATACTTGGTAGAAGTTTCTCCAGTACATATATATACAGAATAAGAAGTGTCTTTGTTAATTGTACATTCTCTTTTCTCTCTGTTGTCACCTTTTTACTACTAGATTCAGACAAGAAATTGTTGATGTTGTACCCATACCATAATTCCTATACCTAAAAGCGATAAAACAATCGGTAATGGCAGCTCCATTCCAAACAACCTTTCTAATTTAAGAGGTTTGAAAACCAAAAGCAATAAATACCAAAAACAATAAATACCAAAAACAATAAGCTATTACAGCACCAGCCAATAGATATACGCCAAAGCATATTATCAATATAAACACTTGCCACATTCTACCACATTTTAATTATCCTACATTTGCTTGTCTCCAAGATAGACAATAGCTGGTCGTAGCGTTTCTCTAACTCTTCGTATTTAGCCTTCCAGACGGAATCATCCTGATGAGACTCTTCTATCTTAGGTTCTTCACGATGAGGAGTCTCTGCAACCATATTAGAAGAATCATTTGCATCTTGGTTGCTTAACTAATTAAACTTAATAGGTTAATCTTTCTAGAGAAAATGTTTGGTAAATTAACCTAAAAAGAGTATCTTTGCAGTCGTAAACAACAAGTTGCTATATATTTAAAAACAAAAGTACTACAAAAAATTAAGATATGCAAGCAAAAAAGATAAAAATTATCAAAGTTTCGCTTGAAAGACTGAAAAAACTTGCTGAGCTGTATGGTTGCAAAAGAGAAACAATCTATAACGTTCTAGCATATAGAAGTCAGAGCAAGCAGTCCGAAGTCTTTAGCCAGAAAGTCTTGAATGTGTTCGGGTGAGTTAAGACTAACAAGGTCGTGTTTTATTAATCTAAAGGAGGTAGATATGACAAACTCAGAAATAAAGGAGCAGCTAGACCGCATTGAGCAGTATTCGATGATTGCCGCCAAATCAATGCTCAACATCAAGGAAGCTGCATTCATCCTTGGCATGAGCGTGGAAGGAGTCAGGATGAACGTCAGGAAACGCATCATCCCCTGCTATAAGCCAAATGAGAACCGACTCTACTTCAAAAAGTGTGAGTTGGAAGACTGGATGATGCAGAACCGATGCAAAAGTATGGCTGAGATAGAATCTGAGGCCGCAGCCTATTGTGTAACTCATTAAGCTGATAACTAATTATATGTGTGGTACAAATTGGGATTGTGATAGCAGCTATTACTCTGCAGGTGGTAATGCTGTCATTATGAGCATTAGCAAGGTCTTCAAAATGATAAACAGAAGTTTTTGAATATGAATATGCTTGGGTTCAATTCTAGTGCCGATGATTAAGGCATGATGTCATAAAGGCAGATAGGTTAGATGTGTTACCTACCTGCTTTTTTATATTGTCTTTTTGTTTCTTGTTACAATACTGCGTTAAATTAATATTTAATCGTCTGTAAATCAATAACTTATATTAAGAAATGCTTATGAAAACTTAACTGTAAAAAGTTGGTCAAGTCGCTGATTTTCAGTAACTTTGTAGATCACGACAAATACAATATTACATGAATACAGGACTTGACCAATATATGGATATCTTTAAAGATGCAGTTGAAGATTCGGCTGCAAAGATAACAAAAAGTTTCGAGAAAATACTCATCGAGGTGATAATTTTGTTCATGGTAATACCAAGAAAGATAAATTTCACCCAAATGGGGAGGTATGGTTCGCATGTTGAGCAAACCTATCGCAACGCATTCGGCTTGAAAAAGTCGAAGTGCATTGATTGGCTCAAACTTAATGTCTCACTTGCCAAACGCTTCTTCGGTAAACAGGGAAGATGGGCTATTGCCATAGATCCCAGCTACATCAGCAAAGCTGGCAAGAAGACTCCACATATCGGTCGTTTTTGGTCAGGATGTGCTCAGTCTGTTAAACATGGTCTCGAAATCATGGGTATTGGACTCATTGATATTGATACCAAAGACTGCATGATGTTAAGAGCCCACCAGTCGCTAAATAATAAAGAACTGAGTCTTAGAAACAAGACTATGGTAGATTTCTATATCAGCGTCATTAAGCGTTACCGCAAGGAACTTCTTAAACTCTCAACCCTCATAGTTGCAGATGCTTACTTCTCTACAAGTACATTTGTTAATGGGATAAAGAAAGAAGGTTTCTCTTTGATAAGCCGCTTTCGTGACAATGCTTGTCTCTTTTATGTCTATACTGGTCCACGTACTGGAAAACGTGATCGCCCCAAGACCAAGGATGGCAAGATTGATATGAAGAATCTTGACCTCACTCGAATGGAGAAGATGGAGATGAAAGATATAGAAGGAACAGCTTATACTTTGATTGCCTATTCCAAGGCACTCAAGTGTAAAGTTAGACTTGTCATCTGGCAGATGCCGAATGGCAAGAAGAAACTATTCTTCTCTACAGACACCTCGGGTGAAGAGGTACTTCTTTATTATAGAACTTGGTTCCAGATCGAATTTTACTTTAAATGGATTAAGCAACACCTTCACATCAAATCCTTTTATGGAACTTCCGAGAATGCCATATATCTGCAAATCTGGATTGCCATATGCACATACTTGCTTTTAGCTTATGCAAAGAAAGTGATGCACATAGATCAATCGCTACACACTATTTCAAAGAACGTGGGTCTATTCCTTACGGACAAGACTCCTTTAAATGAATATTTAACAAAGCTGTTCCAACAGAAGAGACGGAGGATTGGTATATCCTAGCCTTTTCAGACCCGATGATTTCTAAACGGGACAGCAGTGTTCCTCCACCAAGTGTTCCCACTTGCTTAGTAGCTGATATATATTGACGCTTAACGACAGTCATGCCATCTATATCATGATTTTCAGGCATATACTTCTCATCCTGGGCAACCTTGTGGTGTTCCATTCCTAAAGGAATCTGGTGGCGTATGCCTCGCATGATTTTCTTTCTCAGAACATCCTGTTCTATCGTCTCCACCTGGATATTGGTTTTGACAGCACACATACCACAACCTATATCCACGCCCACAGCATTCGGAATCACGACATTCCGGGTAGCAAGGACAGTTCCTATAGGCATACCTTTTCCTGCATGTACATCAGGCATCAACGCTAAATGATGAAAAACAAAAGGCAGGCTACAAAGGTTTGATATTTGTTGCCAAGCCGTAGCATCACACATATGTGCCCACATCTTAACAGGGGTTCCATTCATTGCAAATTCTTTCATTTTCTTAATCTCCTATCTTTTTTTGTGCAAAATTACAAAAGCGGTATGCAGTATTTTTGCGTAGGAGTACAAAATCTTCAAATTTCAGCAAAAATCGGCTGTTCAACAGGTTTATCAACTAATCTGCACCCCAATGAGCATGAAGAATCACCTTACTATTGTACTGCCGCAAGAATGGTATAGGATGTTGAAATTACATTCATCATAGCAGTGTCTCGATGGTATAGAACTGCCGATAGAAACGAGGGCAATACCCTTCAAACCGCAGCGTCTAAGCCTCACGGAGGTATTGCCCTCTATTATGAATACCTTATCAAGTGCAAAGATAACCAATTCATCTGAAATCAGCAAGAGAAATGGGGAAAGTTTTAATGTTGATGTATCATTCTCGTTAAAACAGCAGCTGAAAGTCGGACTTCTGCAAGAAAAACCTGCCATTTTGCTCCAATTGGCATGACAGTTTTTGACTGAAATCAAGAAATCATACCCTTTTCTGCATTTTCTTCCCAAAAAATTGTGCGCGCACACAAAAAGGCATTACCTTTGCACTCGAAAAGATTGAATAACGAATAATTAAAGTAAAGAAAGGGTAACATTATGATAGTATTAGGAATGACATTGGCAGTTGTAGCTGCTCTTTTTGCAGAGGTTGTAAATGTAAACAAGAAGATCAGCCTCGGCAAGTAAGCAAGCTTTGAGAGGCATCCATAGGATGCTTCCAATGAAGCTTCTCTAATGGATATTAGATGAGGTAAAGAAGATGTAGATTAGGATAACAGATTGATATAGAGAAAGGATAAGATTATGATGATTTTAGGAATGATTTTAGCTTTGGCTGTTGCAGCATGCGCTGAGTATGGTGCAAGATCCAACATGAAGAACTTCGCTTAACAGGCGATATTTCATGAAAATTTGAGAGAATTGTAGAAAGAAGTTTCCATATATATTATATAGAGATGGCAGTTGCAGGCGTTTGTGAAGATGCTTGCAGCTGCCTTTTCTTTTTGTATCTTTAGAGTGTCGAAATTCAAAATAAAAGTTGTACCTTTGCACCCAAGTTGAGATTACAAAATGAAAAAGGAACGTGAAACGGCAAACAAATATCGTCAGCAAGCTCTTGAAGGAGATTTGATGGCGATGAACAACATGGGTGTCTGCTATGCGCAAGGCATCGGTGTTGTGAAGAATCATGTGATGGCATTTCAGTGGTACATGAAGGCTGCTGAACTGGGAGATACTTACGCATGCTACAATGTGGCAGAATGCTACTACCAGGGAGATGGAGTGGAACAGGATTTCGAAAGAGCTCTTCATTGGTATCTGATTGCAGCAGAGAAAGGAGATGTACAATCACAGGTTAATGCTGCCAATGCATTTTACTTGGGTCAGGGAACTAAAGAAGACCACGTAAAGGCTCACCAATGGTGGCTGAAAGCTGCCCAAAGGGGACATCTTCAGAGCCAAAAGAATGTAGGTGCCAACTATTGGAATGGAGATGGAGTGGAGAAGGACTATAGTTGGGCAGCCTTTTGGTATGAAATGGCAGGTCAGCAAGGTGATGCACAGGCTCAGTTCTCTACCGGATGGTTCTATATGACCGGTACGGGCGTTAAACAGGACAAGCGCAAGGGACTCAAATGGATTCACAGAGCAACTGCCCAAGGATTTGAGCATGCCAAACAATGGTGCAGGGACAATGGTTATAGTATATATTAATAATGTAGTGAAACAAATGAAGACAGATTTACGATTGATACAAGAGCAGCAGCCTCTCATACACAACATAACCAATTATGTGGCTATGAACTTTGTTGCCAACAGCCTATTGGCTATTGGAGCATCACCTATCATGGCGCGTGCCAAGGAAGAAGTGGAGGAAATCAGTAGCAAGAGCAATGCCTTGGCTCTCAACCTGGGTGTTCCGGAAAGCACCACTGCTCACTCGATGATACTGGCAGGGGAAGCTGCCATGAAAAAAAGAATTCCTATCGTATTTGATGTGGTTGGAGTAGGAGCCACCCGCTTTCGTATGGATATAGCATCACAGATTATCCTCAGGTGTCACCCTACAGTCATCAAGGGAAATGCCAGTGAGATTCAGGCATTGTCCTCTCACCAGACAGGCATGCAGGGAGTGGATAGTCACCAGGAAACCTATGAGGTTGAGAAACAAGCTAAGAAACTTGCTCAGCAACTTTCCTGTATCATAGTTGTAACTGGAGCCATAGACTTCATCACGGATGGCGAAAGAATGGCTTATGTTCATGAAGGACATCCCATGATGAGCAAGGTTACTGCAATGGGATGTACTGCCACCGGTATCGTTGGGGCATTCCTTGCTGTGAATTCCGATTCTTTGGAAGCAGCTGCTCATGCCATGAAAGCTATGGGAATTGCCGGAGAAAAGGCGGCTTCCATGTCTAGAGGCAATGGTAGCATGATGATTAACTTCCTCGATGAACTCTGCAATCTTGTGGCTTATGTCTAGGATTTTTAGAATCAAGAGACGTTCCTTCATGAAAAGCTTCATTGCTATCAATCTCTTTGGCATGATTGTTACTTGCGAAGAGCTTGCTAAAGAGGAACTCAACCATGAGCTCATACATACGGCCCAAGCAAAGGAGTTGTTGTATATCCCATTCTACCTCTGGTATGTCATTGAATGGTTTTTCTTATTTCTCAGATATCGGGATTGGATGTGGGCATATTACAACATCAGGTTTGAAACGGAAGCCGATGCTCACCAAGAAGACCTGGAGTATTTAAATCGAAGACATCATTACTGCTATATATGATATAACGTGGGGCGCATATTCTTGCTATTCCCCAATTCTTTGGGGAATAGTTCTACACCTTTTCCCCAGATTCCACAGGGGTAATTTATGGCAGACAAGTTATAAGTCTCAGTATATCAAGCTTATCATCTTTTCTATTATCTTTTGGCATGCAGGTTGCAACCATGAATAGCGGGTTCGACAATGAATCCCAAAACAGAGAAAATAATAATAAATAGTAACAATTTAAAAATAGATAAGATTATGAAGAAGTTCGTTTTTGCAGCTATCGCAGCTATGGTAATGGTTTCAGTAAGCAACGTATTTGCATCAAGCAAAATGATGATAGATAATTCAGAAGTAGTTCCAGTTGACACTGTAGCACCTGAAACTCCAAAGGATTCAGCAGAGATCAGCACACCTGTTTTGCCTCAGGCTGGTGCAGAGGATTCTACAGAGCAGGCGACTCCTGCAGAGACAACAGTAGAGTCTGTAGAAACTACCCAATCTGAGCAGCCAACTGAGGTTCAGGAGACTCCACAGAAGAACGCCCAGCAGGAGTCAACAGAGACAAGGCAGGCTATAGAACAGGCTGCTGTTTCAGAGTAACAAATATTTGATTTCAACATAATTATAACTCAGAGGTCTGCTGGAAGTAATGCCGGCAGACTTCTGCGTTTAATTTAATACATTATTCTTAAAAAAACTTGATAACCCATCTTATAATGAAGTAAATTATGTATTTTTGCATATCATAATTAAGATTAAAGCTATGACAAAGAATACAATGGCAAACAAACTTCCAAGGAAGTTGATTCAAAAAATGGAAATCGTGGGTGAGCAGATTAAGCTTGCCAGATTACGGCGCAACCTGAGCATGGCGCAAGTTGCAGAAAGGGCAACATGCTCGGAAGTTACACTTTGCAAGGTAGAAAAGGGATTACCAACGGTTTCCATCGGAATTTACCTTCGTGTACTCTATGCTCTTCAGCTGGATGATGACATCTTGCTCCTGGCAAAGGATGACAAACTCGGAAGGGCATTGCAGGACATAGGATTGAAGAATCGTCAACGAGCATCTAAAAAAGGATAGAAATGGAACGACTGTTTGTTTTCACTGATTTTAACTGCTCGGCAAAGCGGAGCTGGTAGGGGAGTTGTGTTATGAAAAATTGCGCGGCTCTGACAGTTATGCATTTAAGTTTGATGAGAATTGGCTTAAGGTTCATGCCGGAATTAAGCTTTCAGAGGACATCAACAACTACCCAGGCATGCAATATACCCAGCCAGGAAGTGATATTTTCGGATGTTTTTCTGATGCTTTGCCAGATAGGTGGGGACGTCTTTAATTTTTTGTCTTTTTTTATTTTCTTATTTGAAAATCAATATTTTATGTTGTTTTTGTTCTCCTTCAAGCTCTAATAACCTTCTCTTTGCATCCAACCCTCCGGCAAAACCTGTAAGGAGATGATTGCTTCCGATAACACGATGGCAGGGAATGAAAATGCTGATGCCATTAGCTCCGATGGCACCTGCCACGGCTCTTGTGCCATTGGGATTACCCAAACTTATGGCTATTTCCTTATAGCTTCTTGTTTCTCCGTATGGTATGTTGAGCAATGCATGCCATACTTTTTTCTGAAAATCGGTTCCTATAGGGTGCAACGGAATATCGAATGTCCTGCGGCTGCCGGTAAAATATTCATTCAGCTGCTTCTTGACCAGTTCCAGGATAGGGGATGTTTCTATCTTGAACTCAGCCTTGATATACCGCGAAAGCCGAAGCTTATTGCGCTCTGAACATGGCATTTCATTCCAATCACAAAGGCACAATTCATCGTCCACCGATGCCAGGATGATTTCTCCACAAGGCGAACTGTAATATTGGATACTTACTTGCTGCATTATATCAGATACGATTGAACAGATTCTTATTTTTCATACAGTTCTATCGGCAAACCATCTGGGTCACTGAAGAATACAAATCGCTTGCCTGTATATTCATCCGTGCGTATAGGTTCATGCGCAATACCTTTACTGTCAAGTTCATCAATTGCCTCCGAAAGATCATCTACCTCAAAAGCAAGATGGCGCAGACCGGCTGCTTCCGGATAGGAAGGACGTGCAGGTGGGTTAGGGAAGGAGAACAACTCGATGACATAGTTGTCATCAAGCCAGCAGTCAGCTTTCCATGAGTCACGTTCCGTACGATAGTTTTCACTCACAATCTTCATTCCGAGCACATCTGTATAGAAATGCTTGGATTTCTCATAGTCGGAGCAAATCACGGCTACATGATGGATTTTGTTAAGTTTCATTGGATATTGTTTTATTGTTAATCAATGATTTATCAACTACAAATGCTTTATTTACCTCTTTGATATTTTGCTGAAAATTACTTCTCAGAATTTCTTCGTTCTCAGATGACAATAAGGCTCACCACCTGTTTTTTCATAATAATGCTGGTGGTAGGCTTCGCCAATGTAGAATGTCTCCTCTGGCAGGAGCAAGGTATTGACCTCGTCACCCTTACTACGGAGAAGTTCCGTCACATGTCCGGCTGTCTGCTTCTGAGATTCATTACGATAGAAGATACAGCTGCGGTATTGTGGCCCCAAATCAGGACCAACACCATCGGTCTGTGCCGGGTCGTGAATCTCGAAGAAGAGTTTACATAAGCTCTCATATGAAACCTGTTGGGGATTGAACTCCACGATGACGGCCTCTACGTGGTGCGTCTTGTGGTCTCGTACATCGGCATAGGAAGGAAAAGCCTCTTTGCCGCCGGTATATCCTGCCAGGGTATTGAGTACGCTGGGCTGTTTCTGAAACTGATGTTGCGCGCCCCAGAAACATCCGCAGGCAAAGATGCCAACCTCTATACTGCTGTCTTCAGGCGCATGATAGATGTCAACCTGAGAGCATTTTTCGATGGCTGCCTTTATCATTTTCAGTGCCTTGCCATGTTTCTTCTGAAGGCCTGGGTAGTCCTTACCTCTCTGAAAGTTATGCTGAAGGTCATTGTACTTCACTTGAAGTGCTATGGGATTTTGAGAATCGATAATGCTCTGCACATAATCGAAATAATCAGTTCCCGGCTTATGTGTAAGGATGCGAAGGGCATTCACTACACCTGTGGGAATACCTTCATGAAGCAAATCCTCAAAGGAGTAGGAGGTATCTTCTACCACATCATGCAGAAAGCCTGCCATCTTTTCCTCGTCTGTATGTCCCATCAAGCCCACTGTGAGTGGATGAAGGATAACAGGATAGCCATCGCGATCAAGTTGACCGGCATGGGCTGACGTTGCTATACGGAGTGCTATATCAATTGGATTCATTGTTAATTATGTCATTCTATGTTTATAATCTTGTCGTATCTCTTGCCTTGCTAGTCCTGGAATGATTACCACCCTTCATGGAACAAGAATCATATATCTATCGATTCGCCCTCATGTGCTATCTTCCAAAACGGAATTTGTACAACATCGGTAAACTCTTTCATACGCCAGGCGCTTTTGAAACCACTTGCCACAAAATGCATTGGGACAAACAGACCTGTCTGGAATTGCTCTATGAACTGTCTTGCACCACGGGTATAGCCATTACCTATGCGGCCATCTACAGGAAACAGCACAACATCAAAACTATCAGCCATTTTTCTGATGTCCTTGAGTTCACCCAAATATTGCTTCTCGTCTTTTTGAGGGTCTATCTCGCCAAACTCAAAGCTCCAGATGGTTCCACCCTGATAGTCGGAAGTCAAGAACCTGGCGTACCAATTATTCAGATCGCCTGCATGAAAGATACGCTTGCCTTCAACTTCTACTATCCAAGACACACCACTGTCATTACTGCCGGCTGCAACTACCTTTAGATTTTTATCGCGCCATGAGTTTCCCTTTACCATCAAGACGTCAGCTTCGTCCTTTTGGCATCTGTGATGTCTGAAGATATCCTTGGAGAGTATATAGGTAAAAGAGGTATGAGGGTAGCACTGGCTCCATGAAAAGATTTCCCGAGAGAAGTGATCTTCATGGAAATGACTTACAAGTACGTACACAGGCTTACCCTTGGACAGAATCACCGGCATACAATCGGCGGGATCCATCCAATAATCGAAGACCAATACGCAGGATTGGGTCTCCACTGCAAAACCACTATGAAAGATATATGTCAGTTTCATGATTCTCATTCTGATTTACGATTGAATCTTTGAATTCTTTCTTGGACGATTTGAAATAGGTATGTTTCATCTTACCGTCCAAAAAAGAATAGCTTTTCTCTTATCCTACTATATTTAAACGGTTTGACGAATCTCATATTTAACCTCCATGCCAAGGATATCCATGATTTTTTCAACCGTCGATAGGGAAGGATTGCCTTTACCGCTCTCTATTTTCTTGATGGTAGAAATGGCTATCTCAGACATGTCAGCGAGGTCTTGCTGAGTAATCCCTAAGGCCTTACGCTGCAATTTCATTACTTCTTGAATTTTCATATCAAGTAGTGTATTATATTGTACTTTTCCTGCAAAGGTAACAAATATTTCTAGATTACGCAAGAAAAGGTGCAATATAATGTTCCTTTTATAAAAAATTATAAGTTCATGGGATTTTTCTTGATTATTTGCCATTGGATATTGTTTTTTTTCTTAACTTTGCATGCACAATTCATTATAGAAGTCATGACTATAGAAGAAGCTATCAAACAAAGACATAGTGTACGAAAGTACATACACAAGCCTCTTTCAACTGAGGTAGTTAGAGCACTAGAAGAAAAAATCGGGGAGTGCAACAAAGAGGGTGGCCTTCACATACAACTGGTTACCCAAGAAACTAAGGCATTCTCCGGCATTATGTCATATGGAAAATTCCATGGCGTAGAGAACTATCTCGTAATGGCAGGGCAAAAAGCCGACGATCTTGATGAGCGTATTGGCTATTATGGCGAACAGCTTGTGCTGCTTGCCCAAGCCCTAGGACTCAACACCTGCTGGGCAGGATTAAGCTATCGCAAGGTGAATGAAGCCTACAAGATTGAAAAAGGGGAGAAGTTGACATGCATGATTGCCTTGGGATACGGAGAGTCACAAGGGGTTAGTCACAAAATCAAGACCTTGGAACAGGTAAGCAATGCAACCAGCAATTCTCCTTCATGGTTCCGAAAGGGCGTGGAAGCAGCTCTTCTTGCTCCCACTGCCATCAATCAGCAGAAGTTCTCATTCTTCCTGCAAGACCAGGAAGGTACAAAAGCTGGTTGTAAACCCAAGGTTCTTGCCAAGAGAGGCTTCTCAATGGTAGGATATACTAAGATGGACCTCGGCATTGCCAAGCTTCACTTTGAAATAGGAGCAGGAAAGGAAAACTTTAAGTGGGTGGTAAAGAAAGGATGAGAGACTTCACGGAAATATGGCAACTTCAAGATTCCATCATTACAGCAGTCAACGCATGCGGTTATGTGGTGTATGGGATTTGCATGACACCAGTTGGGGATTTCATCAACTACTGATTATTGATGTTCAAAAAATAAAATATAGATTATTATGCAGATATTATTGGCAAATGCAAAAATCATGTTTGATAAGGCAGACAGGAAGCCTATCTCCGTGCCACTCTTCCAATCAGTTGCCAATGTCTTGGCCGAAGAAATGGCAAGGATGAATGTAGAGGAATTGGCTAGGCAACTGGATTGCAGCAGCAAGATTGCAACTGAAAATTGGAAACGCTATCATAATTTTATGGCAACTGAAAAGATGCCTGCTATCCTGGCTTACAATGGTCAGGCTTATAAACATCTGCGTGCCAGTTCTTTAAGTGAGGACTCCTTAGAGTATGCCCAGAAGCATCTCTGGATTACCTGTTTTCTCTATGGTTTACTTCGACCAATGGATGGTATCGTACCTTATCGTATGGAGCATTGCGTATCGCTTGAAGCCACAAACGACAAGCCTGTCAATCAGTTCTGGAAAGACAAACTGACTGATGTTCTCATCGATAGTGTGAAGGCTGACGATGGCATACTCATCCATCTATCAACTGAGGAATATGAACATCTGTTTGATTGGAAAAGAGTATATAAGGAGATAAAGGTAATTCAGCCACTCTTTTATGTCCGCCAGAAAGACGGCAGATTGAAGATGCAGGCTGTATGGGCTAAATCTTGCCGTGGAGCCATGGTGAGATATATCCTGAATAATCAGCTTCTTACTCCAGAGGAACTGGCAGGCTTCAGTTACGAAGGTTTTGAATATGCGCCAGAATTAGGAGAACTTGCTTTCACCCCCACTTTCATTAAATAAGTAACGTTATGATAACAAATTTTATATTACTTTCAAATTGTTTCACGTGAAATGTAATGTAGAGTTAGCAATATGATAAGTATTTATGAATCGATACAAAAGTCGTTCCATCGCCAAAGCGATTCTGTCAGTTTTCGTTAATAAGACAAGAGGGGTATGTTTTTGTCAGGAATGCAAAAACCCTTATTCGGGAAAACTGTAAAACCAAAAAAAAGACCAACGTGGCGACAGGAAGTTACCTTTGTGGCGCACGGATCTAAAAATAATCCATAGCCCAAAGCGAACAAGTTCGCATGGCTATGGATTATTTTTAGAACCGTGCTACTACAACTGGCGATTAGGGGCGCTGCCCCTAAAACCCTGGTTCCGGCTGCGGCCCGGAACCGAGCCGGTGGAAAACTACGTTTTCCTGTTTTATGGGTGTTGCGCTCGCCGCGCGGGCTTTCTCTTTGGCATTGCCCAAAGAGAAACAGAAAGGCTAGTGTTTTTCATCGTATTCGTATTGCAGCCTTACGGGAGACTTTAAGATTACAAGCGGCAAGGGCTTCGCCCGTTCATTGCCGAAGACTTTATGGCAATCGGGCTATCGTATCTTATTCTAAGATACTCGCGCACATAACTAGCAAAAACGGGCGCGCGCGCGCGAAACCGCACGCACGCACCCGCAATTCATTGGGTAGCATTTTCATAGAGACAGAAAAGCAGAACACTAATCAATAAACCTATTAATATATAGGCTATAACTGCAATTAAACAAGTATTAAAATATCTCCGTTCCATATAGCGATAACGTCATACGACCGAAAATATTGCACTACCTACTTAAAAAATTGAAACGGATTTATATGTTTCAAAGTCATTCCAGAACCATAAATGAACTTAGAAGGACCACTGTTAAGCCACCAATCTTCACCAAACTTTTTAAACTTCTGATCAGAACGAAGCATATCAACACCTAACTTAATCTGATTAACAACATCATTCTTTGTTCGATTAAAAACATAATTCTCACGATAAGTGGACTGATTACGATTCCAAGACTCATTTAAAAACTGCAAACGACCTGTACGAGCATTAAACATATTAACATTAGCATTCATCCAAGCTGCAGCAGCATACTTAGCAGCAAGAGCAGTCTGTTTACGAGTATATTGTTCTTCTGCAGCAGTCTTAGCAATCTGAGCAACCATCTGATTGAGAGTCATCTTTGCAATCTGAGCATTTTGTGGCAAAATATTACGATTAATAAAATCCTGCTGAACATTAGCATAAGAAGTACCAACAGCCTGCAAACGAGACATATATTCCTGAGTATAAGACATACGTTCCTGATTCTTCTGAATATTCTTAAGAGATTCCAAGGAAGAATTATAAAGATCATTCGCCATCTTCTTAGCTTCATTATCATACTTCAAAGAATTAGCCTTATCAACAAGAGTAGTCATATCTAGAGTATTCTGCAACTGCATAGACTTAATCTGCTGCTGCTTAATCTGAGAATCAAAGACAGACGAAATAGCACCAGGAATAGTAGCTGCTAAATTCTCACCAATGTGATCATGATAAGCTTGAGAATCAATTTGTGGGGAAACCTGATTAGCCATATCAGCAGAAAGCAACGAATCTGCAGTACCACTCTGAATATTACCCATGGCAAAATAAGGGTTTATTCCTGCAGCTTCGTATCTTTGTCGTTGAGCCAAAGGAGTATTGTATTCATTTTGTCTGTTCCATTGTTCAACATTCCAATCATTTTGACGTTGTGCCAAAAGAAGATTATTCTGATTAGTCTCTCTCGTTGCCTGCAACTGGGCATTAGCCATAGTTTGAGCAGCACGATTAGACAGAGAACCACCAATACCAGCACCTAAGAGAGAACCAGCAGCACCAGCAATAGCACCCCAAATAAATTTTTTATGATGAGGAATAAATTCAGTATTACCAACATCACGAAAACAAATATGTAACATAATTAATAATTTTAACAAATAAAACAAATTGAAACGTTTTTGAAAGAATTGGAAATGCCTTAGACGTAAAAACGCCTAAGACAAATCTATCAAACTTAACAACTATGTATCTTGACCAGAACCTACAGGAGCAGGATCAGGAGCAGGATCAAGAGCAGGATCAGGAGCAGGATCCTCATCATGAGAAGAGTTAAACTCATTCAAAGCTTGCTCAACAACATGGAAATAAGCATCCATCTCAGCAAGAGACTGCACAGAACGAGGTTTCAACAACTGCAACTTAGTTGCATCATCCAAGTTATTAAAAACAGAATCAGAACCATTATCTTGTAACAACTGCATAATCTGATTGCGTTCGAGCTCATTATCAGTCTGCAAAAGACGAGTAAGCAAATCAACAACTTGACCTGTTTCTGGGTTAACAGGAAACATGATCTTTACAGAATCTAGATCAATAACAGGTATCTTACTAGAATCAGGATAATCATTAACATCAATAACTGCATCAGGTGCAGAATATCGATTCTTGTAATAATCACGAATATTCATAAACATAACATTAAAGCATTGGTTCGCCTGATACACTCATAGGGCGAATAGATTTAACACCAATAGAACAATCAACAATAAACTGATCTGTACTTTCAGAACCATCATACTCAATAGACATGATAGGATTGAGAATACGAGGATCAACCTTTAAACTCACAGCAGTAAGAGCAAGAGCGTCAGAAACCTTAATCAATGGATTATTACGAGGAGCAGCCCATTGTTTGAGATTACCACCAGCAAAATTGCCATGCACACGATCAACAGCCGTTTTATATTCCATATAACGAGAAGTAAAACCAATAACATCATTGGTAAGAACAGAACCTTCAGGAGCAAAATTAACCTCATTAGAATAAATAGGTTGTTTACCTAAATCCGCAAACTCAGGTTGAAAGTACTCTTCACGATAAAATTTGGTATTAAACCTATCAATCTGATTAGACATATAATCAGCCTCAGGAACAATAGAAATAATACCCATAATGATACCATGTTCCTTAGCAGTAAAGCTAAACTTACCACTGTTAAAGGAAGCACCTTTGCCGTAAATATCACCAGTAGGAGCCTGTTCAGTGGTAGCAGTAGTTACAACCTCAGAGATAGAAACAGGAGCAGAAGTTCCACCAATAAAAGAACTCTTCCAATCATCATGAACTGCGTCAAAACCATAATGAGCTTTAATTTGAGAACCATAATCACCATCACCAGCAGCAATAGAAAGACGATATAACTTATCTAAAGCATAAGCAGCTCGGAGATTAGCAACACTCAAAATAGCATGCTGAGAAGAACCCAAAGAACCAGACTCAACACCACCGACAGTAGAACCACGCAATGCAGAAGCATTAGAACCACTAGGATCAAGAACGGTAGGAGCCATATTACCATTAATATTAGGCTGATTGGCACCAAGATTCAAGACCTTAGACATATCAACAGAAGAACCATGAAAAACATAATCGGCACCCTGCCAAGAAGGAGAAACAGAAGTAAAATAATCTTTAGACCAATTACGATAACGTAAAGTAAAGAACTTCTTAGAACGATCAGACCAAAGTTCTTTGGTTCCAGTACCAAACTTATCATCAATATTATAAGCTAAAGGATCATTAGACTCATAAAGCGGATTACGATAATGATCAAAATAAATTTTTTGATAAGCTAAAGCACGAATAATATTGACAGACAAAGACAAAGTTGAATTAGAAGATGCAAAAGTATCAACAGCATTTAAATTAGAGATATTGACACCATAAGACAACAAATCTAACAAACGAACAACATCATGCCCAAATTGAAAACCAAAAATATTTTTAGAAGAAGAAAATTCTGGATTCTTGATAGAACTTGAAGCATTTCTAATAAAGTGAAACAAATCCAAAGAATAACCAAAGTCAGATGGCACACTATTCAAAGTAGAAATAGCAGAAATAGGATACTTAGTACCTACAATCCACTGATTCCATTGACGACAGAGCGTACGCATAGGAACGAAAAAAAACTCAACATGCTGCTTCAGACGAACAAAGGCAGCAGAATTTAAAGGCATAGTACGAGTATAAACCTGAGGGTTAAATTCAAAATACTCACCAGGGTTAACCTCACTCACATGGCAAGGCAAAAGCATACCAGGAGCCATAGAAAAAATATCCGAATGACTCAAATCAAACGCATTTCTTTGCAAATGCGCCTTTTTACGTTGTTGACTAAAAACATTATTCATAACTAACCACAATTAAAATTGTTATATAATTCATTAAACTTTTTCTTTCGATCAGATTCAAGAATCTTCTTAATCATATCAGAACGAGACTTCTTATTAATATCAATATCCTGCAACTTAAAAAGAACATCTTGACGAATCATAGAATCACCATCATAGAGATCACCATAAGACAAACCAAAATCATCCATGATCATCTGGAATGAATAATCACCACGATGAAAAGACTTAAAACACCATTCATCATAAGTCATGAACTGAGGTAACTCAGATATCAAATTAGGATAATGAGCCAACAAAGTCAAAGACAAATGATCAGAATCAAGAGATTCAGAAAGAACTTCCATACTACGTAAACGAGTATTCAGAGAGTAAAGACGATAAGAATCAAAGAGCATTACCATCAAATGGATAATCTCACGAGGAGACAAGGAAACAACCATAGAACCGACAACATCACCATTCCTGTTACGTTTAGGTATACAAGTAGGATGATAAGCAAGCTCATGAATATTCTTCCAAAATCTATAATCTTGATACTTAAAGGACATACTACAATCCAAGTAGTTATAACCTCTTCTTTCACTCTCAAAATAGCACTTATCTACTGTATCACGACGTTTGAGAAATTTCCCTCTTTCATATTTATCATATAATGATAATTTATAATTATCATCCGATAGGCTAAAGCCTTGACAGGGAGGGAAGTATCTAAGCAAAGTTTGGTAGGAAACCAAAACATAGGCAAACGTTTCAACATCTCCGTTCGAGACTCGAGGAGTTTCAATAACTCGGTTAACGAGCAAGTCGAGTACTTCCTCTCGTGAAGTTTTGAAAGAGCCGATAACTGGGTTTTTACTAGCCAAGTGGAAGGGGCGGGTATATTTAGAGCAAAGAACTTTTGGCAAGTGAGCAAAGCCAGCAAGATACTTCGCAACGTAGGCAGGAGCGGAACCATTGACGAGTTGTGCATCAATTCGGGTAGGAGAACAGTTCTTCCAAGTCTCACGTAACAACCTTGGTAACTCTCGACAGATCGTGGAGCAATCGGTCCAGAGTATTCCGTGATAGTGTGGACGCTCAGTCGTAGGTCCATACTCGGAGCATATAAAATAGCGGATTTTCTTTTCATTTTCTTTTAAATCTTTAAATTGATAATTAATAGCAGAACGAAGACGTTTTAACCAAAGTTGAACATCTTCTTTACAAACTACTGCAAAAGCATCACAAGCAAATCGAGTAGGGATTTTATAACCTAACTTCGAAGCAGAGGAGGTAAAAAGATACTTAGAAGCAACAGAACCATCACGATCATAATCTCTATTAAGCTTATAAACAGACGGACAAACACGTTCCATAATTGGAAGATGATCATTATCATAAGTAAGCGTAAAAAACAACGAATAACGATGCTGAGTACACTCACGAGATACACGTGCAGTAAGTTCATTCGAATACTTCCAAAGACAAGCAGGACACTTCCGACAATCAACGTAAAGCACATCTTGGGTGTAAGGATTCACAATACGCTGAAGATTATAACAACGGGCTGCAGGCTTGACCTCAGTCTGATCACGTATATTATAAGTCTGTTCCTTAATCGATAACATATCACTTAGTCTTTAAAAATCCATCATGATACAAGTAAGTAGTATCAACGAGGATCACAGTTGTTTTACCTGTACCTTGAACGCTATGGGAAGCAGAGCAAGAACTCAAAGCGGAAACACCGAAATAAGCAGCAAGCAAACTCAAAGCATACAAAAGCACCTTAAGAGCAATAATAAATAAATCCTTTTTCATAAGCAAATCAATTAGTACAATACCACGGACGATAAGACATATCAGAATAAAACACACCTAAAAAACGTAAACTAGCATGAGGATACATATCAGGAACTGAATCCGCAAACGCCTGAACTGAATCACAATTTACGGCAAAGCGATAAACAAAATCATGATCTAAAACCTCATCACGTTGTGTTACAACAGCATGAACATAATATTTACACTCAATTTTAATAGCTTTTTTATTCATAATTGTAATTGTTTGATTTCGAGTGCAAAGATAATAAAATACTACTCTACTTGTTAGATAAGTAACGTTATGGTAAATAGAGCATTTTAGAAAGAGGATTAGGGATATTCCCCTGCCGTTTTAGGGAAAATCCTTACCCAGGCTGGGACTTTTGTCGTACCTTTGCAGCAGAAAAAGAAAATAGAAGTAAAACTTTTAAATAAGATACGATTATGAAGAAGTTGATTATAGCACTTGTAGCAATGTTCAGCATGACATTTACTACAGCTTCGGCAATGAGTTATGAACAGGCTCGCCAGCAGGCTTTGTTCCTTACTGACAAGATGGCTTACGAACTTAATTTGACAGACGATCAGTATGAAGCTGCCTACGAGATCAACCTGGATTATCTCATGGGCGTTGATACTTACGATGATCTCTACGGCGTATACTGGCGCCAGCGTAACCTCGATTTAAGTTACATCCTACTGGATTGGCAATACCGTAATTTCTGCGCAGCAAGCTATTTCTATCGTCCGCTCTATTGGGACGCCGGATATTTCCATTTCGGAATCTACGCCCGATATCCTCGCAGAGACTACTTCTTCTTCGGTCGCCCACATTTCTATGCCGTTTATTGTGGCGGACATAGCTGGAGAATGAATGGCGGCAGAAGCTGGTATCATGGACGTCAATATGGCGCTCCTCGTCATGGTAGCCGTGAACCGCATTTCGGTATGAGAGACAGCTTCAACCGTGGTGATTATGGACGCGGCAAGACTTTCGGCAATATGAACCGACAGAGCAGTACACGCACCACCGTGACCCGCGACCGCCAGTTTGGCAATGTCAATCGCCCGAATAATGGCGACGGTTCGTTCGGAAGCCGTTCAAATGGATCATTGGAAAACAATCGTTCCAATAGTTCCAGTTCATTCGGCGGAAACCGAGGCGGTAGCTCGTTCGGAACCTTCGGAGGTTCTAGTCGCAGTGAAAATCGCAATAGCAATCGCAGTGGATTCGGAAGCAGTTCTTCTACCTATAGCCGACCATCCAATGGCTTCACCCCTCGTTCTTCTACTCCAAGCAGCAGTTCGTTTGGTGGAAACCGAGGAGGCGGTTCTTTCGGCGGCGGAAGTCGCTCCAATACCAGCGTACGCAGTTCATTCGGCAGCGGAAGCAGCAATGGTGCCCGTTCATTTGGCGGCGGTTCTACCCGCAGCAACAGCGGAAGCCACTTCGGCGGAAGAAGATAGGTTCAATCTCTGGAAGTTTGAATCTTGAAGAGAGGTTCTTTAAAATAGAGCCTTGATGTGAGAACCTTGATGTGAAAAAGGATTCCAATTTAAAACCAAAAGTATATACCAAAAAAAGAAGGGACATTCCAAGTGATTTGGAGTGTCCCTTTGCATTTTTGTTCTTTATCATTAGCTTGAAAACTATGCTGAAGATTATATTCCGAAAAGATATTCGATGGAGCTATAAAGCTGATTGACAAGAATATAGATAACAAAATAGGGAGCAGCCGACTGGATGCCTTCAGACAAGGACTCCCCCATGGCTTCAATCCCCTGCAACCTGTTGCTTACGGCTCCGAAACTCAGACTCATCACGATAACGGAAAAGCAGATGTAGGGCAGGATGCTGCGGCTGAAACTACTTGCCTCTATCCCACCCATCACATTGAGCAGGATGGCGTGGGGAACGATGGTGAGCAGCAGGATTACGGCGATGAACAGAACCAGTTCTATCAATACCAATCTAAAGGCGTTGCGATGGCGATAGATGGTGCGGTCGAAATGCAGCAAACCGCTGGTTTGAAGCGTTCCCCAGGCAATGCAGATGAGCAACAACCCCACGAGCCAGGGCGATTCCAGATTTTCTGTGAAGGAACCAAAGAACCAGCGGATTCCCTCTGGACTGAGCATAGAACGGGGAAAAGCATCGGGCATTGCTGCCGTGATGAGCCATGACATCAAAACCAATACTATCTGCGCCAAAGCCAGCAGGAACATGGCGTAAGCGCAAATCTTACTCTTCATCTGGCTTCAGATTATCAATGTCGATGATGCGGAGCTCACAGGCACGGACCACCAGGCGGGTGGCATTAACGCTCATGCCGTTATTGCCATCTGGAAAAAGCTTCTGAACCAGTTCGTTCTGTCGTTTTTCCAGACTCTTCACACCGAAAGGCATTCCACGGAGATTGGTAATCTGCTCCTTGGTGTAACCCAAAGCCAGATGGCGGAGGAAACGCTCGTCGTATTCATCTATCTCGTAGTTGACCAAGGCTTCCTGGCGCATCAGCTGGCTGCTCACACTCTTCTTGAATCTTTCTACTATCTTCTGAAGGATAGGCTGGTTGAAAACCAACTTCTTTCCGCCCATGCACGAAGCCACATCGCCACGGGTGAGCAGTTCCCCACTCTTCAAGATAATGCCGTCGCAGCCTGCATCGAGCACATCCACCCACAGCTTCTCGTTCAATATCTCGCCCGTGAAGATGAGTACTTTCACATCGGGATACTGCTCCTTGGTGTTGCGGCAGATTTCCACGCCCACGGTGGTGGAACCGCCCAGACCCAAATCGAGCAGCACGAGGTCAGGCTTCTGCTGCTTGATGAGTTTCCAATAAGCGATTTCACTATCCGCCGTGCCGATAATCTCGGCTTCCGGAATATCGTTCTTGAAGATTCCTTCCGTGCCCTTCAATTCCAGAGGCACATCTTCTACTATGATTACTTTAAAATTTTCCATTATCTTTATTTATATCTATCTAATTAAATCAATTATTTTTCTTGGTAATACAATTTCAATCATCAGTTTGCCATTTTCCGAAGGTTTGGCCTGAATGCCGCAGCCACGAAGGTTGGTGGTCTCTCCTATCTCTCTTACGATTTGGCGAGCCACGAGATACTTCATGTCGGAAGTAAGCGGTGTTAAGAGATGCGGATGCTTCTTCTCGTCGTAATCCACTTCCTGCAGGATATATTGGCAGGTTACGTAGATAGGCTTTCTGTTGCCGCCCCTGTTATCTGCTGCCAGATGATGATATTCATCTTCTTCATTGATGAGAGAGGTGTAGTTCTTCACTCCTCCTACAAGCAGGGTCTTGAGATAGCCCAGCAAATCACGGTCACACTTCACGGTGCCCTCTACCTGCTCCATCGCCTGTGCGCTCAGCATGTTGTAGATGGATTTGTAATAATCCACCAGTTCGTGGAGCGAAGTGACGTCGTCGGGAGTGGTGTCGATGAGCTGGCGGATGCGCGACGGATAGTACATCGTTTCATGCTTTAGGGTAGAGAGACAGTTGTCGAGCACCGAATTGGCGATGTGCAGCTTGTCATTCTCATATTCAGCACGATGCAGGTCATCTTCAGCCATTTCGATGTTCATTGCTTCGTTCTTGCGCATATCGATGCTTTTTCTCAGAGCCTGCAGAATCTGATCCACCACTTTGTTGAGCTGTGGGAAGAGTTGCGAGTTGCGCATCTTTTCTGCATTCTGCGGAATCCAGAGCTGGTTGATGCGTTGCAGTTTACTTTCCTCATTTTCATCACTCAACAGCACCTTGTTGATGCCGTTGATTTTATCCACCGCATAACGGTAGCGCAGGATGTGACGATAGTAAAGCAAATAGTACGCCAACGGCAACTGGAGCAGGAGGATGATGAGCAGGACAATGGCCACCGCCTTAGAGTTTTCTGAGACCTGCATGGTGCGCACGTAGTCATCCAGCGAGTTGTCGGCACTCCGCTCACGGAAGAGCTGTGTATAGACCTTGTTGTTGCTTTCGTACAGTTCCCATTTGTGAAGGGCAAGTGCAGCCACGGCACATTCGTTGCGCATGTCGAGAATCACATCGTAGTTGGTAAGCAGACCATCGTGCAGCCATTGGATCTCTGCCGCCGTTCCCTTCTTGGGATGGCTTACCATCAGGTATTTGCCGTCCGGATGAACCGAGAGATAGAACCGATTGAGATAGGTTCTTGCCGAATCTGCCATTTCCAATGTACGCTGATACTTTCCATTGATATTGCAGAAGTAGGCACTGTCGGCATAGGCATCAGCCCGTTCCAGCAAATTGCGGGTTGCTGCACTCGCTTGGGAAATCATCAGGGCAAGCACCAGCACCATCTGCATCCTACGAATACCGCAAGGCAAGCGGAAGGAGAACCTGCTGCCCTTTCCCTCCTCGCTTTCGGCATGGATTTGGCAGACGGAGAAGAGGGTGCTCATCTTCCTATATTTGTCGATAATGCCCTTGCAATTGAGCAATCCGAAGCCATGACCGCCCGTATAGGTGCGGTCGAAGACATGAGACAGAGTATTTTCATCCATTCCCTTGCCCGTATCGGCGATAGAAATCTCAACGTAACTATCCTTGGAAGCTGCCGGATGGCTATTCTCAGTAGCTCTCCCCTGGGGGTGATCCATCACCTGGGCGCTAACCACCACCTTTCCGCCGCTTGGTGTAAACTTGCGGGCATTATCGGCAATGGTGTTAATCATGAAGAGCGTCAGGGTGCGGTCGGCCTTCACCACAGCATCTGTCGGGTGCACCTCCAGATTTACGCCTCGCATCTGGAAACTCATCTTTCCTTTCGCCACAATGTCGAAGAGTGGCTGCAGCGGGAAGCTCTCGATGCGGAGACTGATGGAACCCTGGCGCATCTGAATCCAATCAGTGAGTACGCCGTTGTACTGGTTGATCTGGTCGGCCAACTCAGAAATATACTGGTATCTTTCCTGTCGGATTGCTTCCGGTTCACCGCCCTCTTCCAGTCTATCCACCTCGTGAATCATGCGGTCGATAAACGGCGTGATGCTGTTCACCAGCGAAACCTTGGCACGCTGCTCCATGTTTCTTCGCCTATTCTCGGAGATATGGAACTGAACCATATCGCGAGCTTCATTTATTTCTTCATATTTATCGGATAAAGCGTTGATGGTTTGCTTGTTATCATCTTCCCATTCATGTAAGGGAACAAGCAAATCATCTACCGAATGATTTCTGGCTTTGCGGCGCTTCATGCGGTCGAAGAGATAAAGCAGGAAGACGACCAGGATGATGACGAAGATAACGGCGGCAATCATGGAGTTGAGCTGTACGGCATTGTCGTCCAGCTGGGCAGCACGTGCCTCCAACTGCTTATCCTGTCGAGCCTGTTCCTGCAAATCCAGGTAGATATTGCGGTTGTAATCGCTCTGCGGTTTCTTGTCGATGGCGGAATAAACCAGGCAGAGTCGCTCACGGATGGAAGCCACCAGGTCGGGAGCCTGAAGGATTGCCTTGTTCTGCGTAAGTGCCAGGTTTAGGCAATTGCCGGCAGAATTATAGTCCCTAATCTGCCAATAGCATTCTGCCAGGGTGCGATAGGCACCTGCGGTCTGGTACACGTCGCCATACTCCGAGAAGAGATTCAATGCTCTCTGGGCGAAGTTGCCCGCCAGCAGCTCGGTAGGCATCTGTTCCACATTGAGGTATTGGAATGCAGGGAGATTGTTCTTCACTAGAAAATCCCTGCGCTCGGCATCCTGGATGTGTTCGCTGATGGCCTGCAGGGCGTTTGCCTGCCAATAAGGATACGGATTGCTTCCGCTCGCCATCATGTAGAGACGGATGAGATAGTCGAACTCAGCCTGACTGATTTCATTGGCAGTTCCCTGCGTGATGGCTCCTCCCGAACCATAGTTATAAAGATAGTTTAGATATTGGGCCGTATCCTGTTCCAGTTCATCGGGATCAAGCAAGGCAAGCGCCTGCTGCATCGGCCGTTCCTGCTGCACATAATAGAAATAGGTGGCAGCCACGATGTCGAACTCGCTCTTGGCGTAGATGGCACGTCGGTGTTCACGGAGCGGCAGATTGCTTACCTCCTCGCCTATTCTGCGAAGTCGGCGCATCGCCTTTTCACGATGGCTATAGAAATCCTTGTTGCGGGCTTCACGCTGACAGATTCTCATATTCTGAACGTCTGCAATAAGGAGTTCTATCTGGTTGTCGCTGCGGTCTTCCACCTTCTCCAGCCATCTTTTGGCAGCCCTATAATCCATTTTGGCAATGGCTACGAACGCCAGGTTGTTGCAAGCCTCCGCATATCCTGCAGGATAGTCCTCGGCTAGAGCCAACGCTCTCGTTGCCAGCACCTTAGTAGAATCAAGATTACGATAGTGAAACGCATAAGAAAGGCTATTCAACCTATCAACTTCGCCCTTATGCGACGGCGAACAGGCTGAAAAAACAAGCATCGCCACCATCAAGCAGACGATGGCGATGCCATGATTATGATGAAAAATTTTATGCAAAGGCATAAAGTTTTATTTTCATGAAGCTAATTGAATCACAAAAGATGATTACAAGGCTTAGGCGCGAGCCTTAGCGATATAACCCAAAGCCTCCTGGCACTTAGCTGTGATAGCTGCCCAATCACCGGCAGCAACAGTCTCCTTAGGGAAGAGCTTAGAACCCATACCTACGCAGAGAACGCCAGCCTTGATCCATGGAGTAAGGTTCTCTTCTGTTGGCTCCACAGCACCTGTTACCATGATGTTGCTCCAGCGCAAAGGTGCCATTACGTTCTTAACGAATGAAGGACCACCTACGTTGCCTGCAGGGAACACCTTAGTTACATCGCAACCAACAGCCTGTGCATTGTTGATTTCTGTAACAGAGCCACAACCTGGTGAATATGGAACCAGGCGGCGGTTGCAGACAGGAGCAATCTCTGGGTTGAAGTTAGGACCCACGATGAAGTTTGCACCCAACTGCAAATAGAGAGAAGCAGTGCCAGCGTCAACCACTGTACCAGCACCCAGAATCATCTCAGGGCAAGCCTTGTCGGCCCACTTAACCAACTCACCGAAGATTTCGTGAGCGAAATCACCACGATTAGTAAACTCGAATACGCGAACGCCACCCTCGTAGCAAGCCTTGATTACATTCTTGCAGATTTCAACGTCCTTATTGAAGAATACAGGAACCATACCAGTCTCTTTCATGGCTGCCATGACCTGCATTTTGCTAAACTTTGCCATCTTTATATTTTAATTAATAATTTATAGTTAATAGTTTATAGGGGCTACGCCATAAGCATGACGGCTATAAAACTATTAACTTTTAACTATAAACTCTAAACTATCATTTATCGCTGCACGCGACCATTAGCGTTACCGCCTGCGAGGCTCTCTACCTCGTCAACAGATACCAGGTTGAAGTCGCCAGGAACAGTGTGCTTCAATGCAGAAGCAGCCACAGCGAACTCCAAAGCCTCACCCTGAGTAGCCTTAGTCAGGAGACCGTGGATCAAACCGCCAGAGAAAGAGTCACCACCACCTACTCGGTCGATGATAGGGTTGATATCGTAGTGCTTACTCTGGTAGAATTCCTTACCATCATAGATAAGAGCCTTCCATCCGTTGTGGGTAGCAGAAAGAGACTCACGGAGAGTAGAAACTACATACTTGAAGCCGAACTCCTTCATCATACCCTGGAAGATGCCGTAGTAACCCTCAGCATCAGTCTTGCCGCCTTCTACGTCAGCATCTGGCTTGAAGCCCAGGCAAAGCTGTGCATCCTCCTCGTTACCGATGCAAACATCAACATACTTCATTAATGGGCGCATTACAGAGATAGCCTTCTCTGAAGTCCAGAGCTTCTTGCGGAAGTTGAGGTCAACAGATACTGTTACGCCATGACGCTTAGCAGCCTCACAAGCCAACTTGGTCAATTCAGCAGCCTTGTCGCTGATAGCAGGAGTAATACCGCTCCAGTGGAACCACTGAGCACCCTCCATAATTTTGTCGAAGTCGAAATCTGAAGCATCAGCCTCTGCGATAGCGCTGTGAGCACGGTCGTAGATAACCTTTGATGGGCGCATAGAAGCACCAGTCTCAGCATAGTAAAGACCCACACGGTCACCGCCACGGGCGATGAACTCAGTGTTTACGCCATAACGACGGAGAGCATTTACTGCAATCTGACCGATTTCGTGCTTTGGCAACTTAGATACGAAGTAAGCCTCATGACCATAGTTAGCCAGGCTTACAGCTACGTTAGCCTCACCACCGCCAGGGATGATGCGGAATGATTCACTCTGAATGAAGCGATCGTTAGCCTCTGGAGACAAACGAAGCATAATCTCACCTAATGTTACAATTTTAGCCATTTGATGTTTTAATTCTTTTATGTTTTTATTGTTTGTTATTGATTGACAAATTTTAAAGTAGTTGCCTTTTCTTGCCGATTTTGTGCCTTTGGCAGTCAGACGGCAGACAAATAACAATACATTGTCGTTTATCGTTGGCAAAAATAGCTATAATTTCTCGAATAACGAAATAAAATCGCGTTTTTTTTCACTTTCGCCCCTATTTTTCTTGTTTTTCACCCTATTTTTGTATGTTTCTTTCTTTTTTTAGCATTTTTCGTGCAAAAAATGTGCTGTGCATTCGCACAATTCAAAAAAATGTTGTATATTTGTGCCCGAAAGTCGATGTGTGGTCGCACACAGCCGATTTGAGAGTTAGTAAAATGCAAAAAAGCACAGATTTCGCACAGGATGGGATGAGACGAAAAAGCGACAAGTTATTACCCGATGACTATTGAAGACTACTCCAAGTCTATTGGGGACTACTCCAAGTCTATTGGGGATTACTCTAAGTCTATCGGATATTCCCGATTCCCTATTATTATATAATGTTCGCGTGAGAAGTGCCCTTATGTACAAACTTAAAAACAATGGCCGAAAAAATCAGAATCAAGGATATTGCCGAGAGAGCCGGCGTATCTGTTGGAACAGTAGACAGAGTTCTACACGACCGCCCTAACGTGTCGAAACCCGCACGAGAGAAGGTGGAGAGAGCCCTCAAGGAAATGAATTACCAGCCAAACATGTATGCTAGTGCTTTGGCTTACAACAAGGAGTACACCTTCTATCTCCTCCTCCCGAAGCACGAGTCTGAGGCTTACTGGGAAGAGATTGAGGAAGGTGCGAGAAAATGTGAAGACCAACGCCGTGATTTCCACATCAACCTGGAGATCAAGTTCTACGAGCGTTCGAACGAAGCCTCTTTCTGCGAGGTTGCCAACGAGATTCTGGAAGCCAGACCCGAGGGAGTGGTCGTGGTGCCTGCATCGCTTGCCGTGACACGCGAATTCACCGAGCAGTTGCATCATCTCAGCATTCCGTTCATCCTGCTTGACTCCTACATGCCCGACCTGCGTCCGCTTTCCTTCTTCGGACAGGATTCCTTCTGCTCGGGCTACTTTGCAGCCAAGATGCTCTGCATGATTGCCGGCGGCGAGAAAGAAGTGATGCTGATGCGCCAGACCAAGGACGGACAGGTGATGAGTAAGCAGCAGGACAACCGCGAGGTGGGATTCCGCCACTACATGCACGACCATTTCCCGCAGATGCAAATCCATACGCTCGACCTGCCGCTCAACGGCACCCGAAACGAGTTTGTCAAGATGCTGGAGAAATACTTCGCCGAGCATTCCGACACCCACCACTGCATCACCATGACATCGAAGGCGCACATCGTGGGCGACTATCTGCTGAAGTCCAACCGCCGCGACATTCAGATTATGGGTTACGACATGGTAGAAAAGAATGCCAGGTGTCTTCGCGAGGGAAGCATCTCCTTCCTCATCGCCCAGCACGCCTTCATGCAGGGCTATTACTGCGTAGACACTCTCTTCCAGGCCATCGTACTGAAGAAGAAGGTTACTCCCGTAAACTACATGCCTATCGAGCTGCTGATGAAGGAGAACGTGGATTTCTATCGCAGAACGCAGATCTGATTTTCAGTAAGATGAGAAAAGTCTGCATGAAATAGCATCTGCATGAAATAGAACCTGCATTAAATAAAATCTGCATTAAAAATATAAGTAGAATAACATTCATAATAAACAAAAACAAGACTACAGAATGAAACTATCAAGCTTTATCAAGATTAACCCTGCTGATTCAGTAGTGGTTTGCTTGCGCCCTATGAAGCAGGGCGAAGCTATTGAGGTAGATGGCAAGACCATCACCCTTTTGCAGGATACTCCTGCCGGTCACAAGGTGCTCATCAATGATGCTGCCGAAGGACAGGACATCATCAAGTACGGCTACCCTATCGGTCACGCAAAGAAAGACCTGAAGCAGGGCGAGTGGGTTAACGAGAACAATCTCAAGACCAATCTTGCCGGTACTTTGGAGTACACCTACAATCCGGTGGAGGAAAAGCTGAACATCGCCGATGAGGGCAGAACCTTCAAGGGTTATGTGCGTAAGAACGGCGAAGTGGGAACACGCAACGAGGTTTGGGTAGTCCCTACCGTGGGTTGCGTAAACGGTGTTGCCGAGAAGCTCGTTGAGCTTCTGAAGCAGGAAACAGGCTGCGAGGGTATTGACGCCATCCACGCCTGGCACCATAACTTTGGTTGCTCTCAGCTCTCGGGCGACCACGAGAACACCCGCAAGGTGTTGCGCGACATCTGTCTCCATCCTAACGCTGGTGCCGTGCTCGTTCTCTCATTGGGATGTGAGAACAACCAGCCAGACGATTTCATGGCGATGCTGGGCGATTACGACAAGGACCGCATCAAGCTGCTCGTTACTCAAAAGGTGGAAGGCGATGAGATTGAAGAAGGCATGAAGATTCTCCGCAATCTCTATGCCAAGGCCAAGGAGGATGAGCGCGAGGAGGTTTCCGTAAGCAAGCTCCGCGTGGGATTGAAGTGCGGCGGATCTGACGGATTCAGCGGCATTACCGCCAACCCATTGGTGGGCGAGTTCTCTGATTGGCTCGTGGCACAGGGCGGTACAAGCATCCTCACCGAGGTGCCTGAGATGTTCGGCGCTGAGACGATTCTGATGAACCGTTGCGAGAACAAGGAACTCTTCGATAAGACTGTTCACCTGATCAACGACTTCAAGGAGTACTTCCTGAGCCATGGCGAGCCTGTGGGCGAGAATCCTTCTCCGGGCAACAAGGCGGGTGGTATTTCTACCTTGGAGGATAAGGCACTCGGTTGCACCCAGAAGTGCGGTCGTGCTCCGGTGAGCGGCGTATTGCAGTATGGTGAGCGTCTGGAGACAAATGGTTTGAACCTCCTGTCAGCTCCGGGCAACGACCTCGTGGCAGCCACTGCCTTGGCTTCATCAGGTTGCCAGTTGGTTCTCTTCACCACCGGTCGTGGAACCCCATTCGGCACCTTCGTTCCAACCATGAAGATTTCAACCAACACTAATCTGGCTAAGAACAAGCCAAACTGGATTGACTTCAACGCTGGTGCCCTGGTAGAAGGCACCGACATGAAGGAGTTGGTAAAGCAGTTTATCGATAAGATTATTGCCGTGGCCAGTGGCGAGGAGGCTCGCAACGAGCGCAACGGCTATCGTGAAATTTCCATTTTCAAGAATGGAGTAACATTGTAAAACATGGAGTGAGAAGTCGGGAACCGGGATTCTGATAGAGTCCTGTTTCCCTGCTTCTCTCTTCTCATTGAATCATTATGAGTAATCAGTCTCATTAGAATAATTATGAGTAACAAGAAAGGTTTGTTGGCATTATCGCCATTAATTTTGTTGATAGTCCTCATCGTGGCTTACACCCTCTATTCGGCGGATGCGAGTCATAAGGACACGAATCTGTCACTCACGGTGGCATTCATGATAGCCAGCATCTATGCGGTGGCCATCTCGGGCGGAATGCCCATCAAGAAGCGTGTAGACACCTACAGTCGCGGAGCCGGTGCCAACAACCTGATGCTCATGCTCTGGATTTACGTATTGGCAGGCGCCTTCGCTGCTTCTGCCAAGGCGATGGGAGCGGTGGACGCTACGGTAAACCTGGCGTTGAGTGCCCTGCCTGCCAGCATGATTTTGCCAGGGCTCTTCCTGGCAGCCTGTTTCATCTCCGTATCCATCGGAACAAGCGTCGGCACAGTGGTGGCTCTTGTTCCGATAGCTGCGGGCCTGGCGCACTCCATGGGGGTGAACGTGGGCATGATGACGGCTATCATCGTGGGCGGCGCCTACTTCGGCGACAACCTCTCGTTCATTTCCGACACCACGGTGGTGGCTACGCAGACCCAGAACTGCAAGATGAGCGATAAGTTCAGGGTCAACTCCCTCATCGTGGTTCCTGCCGCCGTCCTCGTACTCGCCGTCTATGGCGTGATGGGCTTCGGCTTGCAGGCGCCTACCCATATTCCTGAAGTGGAATATATGAAGGTAATACCTTATATTATAGTACTCGTCACAGCCATTGCCGGCATGAACGTGATGGCTGTGCTCACCATGGGCACCATCCTCTGCGGAGTCATCGGCATCGGAAGTCATCTCTTGGGATCCACTTCCTCCTATGACCTCTTCGGCTGGTTCTCGGCGATGGGCAACGGAATCGTGGGCATGGGCGAACTGGTAATCATCGCCATGATGGCGGGCGGAATGCTCGAAATCATCCGCGAGAATGGCGGAATCAACTACATCATCGATAAGATTACCGCCCACGTCAACAGCAAGCGTGGCGCCGAACTCTCCATCGCCGCCCTGGTGTCGATGGTGAACATCTGCACCGCCAATAATACTGTGGCGATTCTCACGGTGGGCAACATTGCCAAGAAGATAGGCGACAAGTTTGGCGTGGACAACCGCAAGGCGGCAAGCATCCTCGACACCTTCTCCTGCACCGTGCAGGGCCTGATTCCTTACGGAGTTCAGATGCTTTTGGCTGCGGGACTCGCCAATCTCAGTCCGATGGACATCCTGCCCTATCTCTACTATCCGATGGCCATCGGCGTAGCGGCACTGCTCTCCATCCTGCTGAGATATCCTAAGAGATACAGTTAATAAAGCTCCAGCCTTAGGCAGATTTCTTTCTGCCTAAGGCTGGAGCCAGAAAGAAACAAGATAAATCAATTCATTTAAAACTTTAATACGATGGACTTCTTACAGAGGAACCTTTTTACCAAGTTGCGTTCCGCCCACTTCGGCATTGAAGAGGAGATGGAACCCATGACTACATTCAAGCAACAGAAGATTGCCCAGATGATGAAGAATCTCAACGATGTTCCTGCGGGCGAAGTACGCATGAACAATGGTTTCCTGAACCGACGACTCGCCAACATCCAGGAAAATGAGCGTCACGCCATCGATACTTCCATCGAGACCCTGCATCTGCTGCGCATCATCGTGTCAAACATCAATGGCATTCTTGCCTACGGCATCAACCTGAGCGGCATCATCGAGATGGGCAATTACCTACGCACCAAGGGCGACAAGGTGGATTTCGTGAAGCTCGACAAGTGGCTCAGCAAGCTGCGCATCCAGCGCATGGCACAGTTGCAGGGCAGCGTACTCATCCTCTTCTTCGATTTCGAACAGGATGAGATTCCCTACGTGCGCCATGTGGAGCGGGGAGCCTACAAGCTCACCCTGCGATCGCTGTATTACAACGAGCAGGACAGGCAGGACATCCACTTCAACGAGACGCAGGCAGGATTCGTGCACGTTACTGGCGGTACCATGCGAAAGAACCTGCGCCGTAGCATGAGGTATCTGGAGTATGCTCCCATCGAAACCATCAGCAACTTCTGCAACAACTTCTTCAAGTCGCTCTCCGAGATTGAGGAGTAGAATCATTTTACGAAGATGATTTCTTTGATGAAGATTCTTAGAAGATGATTCCCTAGAAGAAGTTTACGATAATATAAAATATTAAAAAAATAAGCCCTTAACGCTACGAATATCGCATGATTTTCGTACCTTTGCACGTATGAAACGAATTTTTATAACAATTATATCGACAATACTCACACTTTGCAGTCACGCCCAGGTGCAATGCGAAGATACCTGTAGCCATGTTCATGGCATTGACATGAGTCATTATCAGGGAAAAGTGTTCTGGGAAACCATCGGCGACAACAGCAAGATGGCTTACGTCTATCTGAAGGCTACTGAAGGAGGAACCAATGTAGACAGCAGATACAAGCAGAATATCGACCTGGCGCATCGGTATGGAATGAAGGTAGGTTCCTACCACTTCTATCGTGCCCGTATTCCCCAGCAAACCCAGTTGGAGAACTTCAAGGCGCAATGCCGCCCGGGCGACCAGGATCTGCTCCCGATGATTGATGTGGAAACCAAGAGCGGAATGGAAACAGAAGAATTCTGCGACTCACTCTTCAAGTTCCTCCATCTCGTGGAGAAAGCCTACAGGCAGAAGCCCCTCATCTACACAGGAGCCAATTTCTACGATAATTACCTGTTGGGCAAACTGGACAGCTACAAGCTGATGATTGCTCAATACTCCAAGCGAGTGCCTGTACTCAGAGACGGCAGGGACTTCGAAATGTGGCAATACACGGGTAAGGGAAAGCTCAACGGCGTGAACGGATACGTGGATAAGAGCCGATTCATGGGTAGACACAGATTGCGAGAAATCAGATTCAGACACAGATAAAATATGTAAATCAATAAACATTAAATAAAACTATGGCAATTATAAAATGTCCGGAATGTGGACGTCAAATCAGTGACAAAGCCCCTACATGTCCTAACTGCGGTGTGGAAATCGCAGGAAAGATTATCAAATGCCCTCACTGTGGAGAGATTTATTTCAGCAGTCAGGAAATGTGCCCTAACTGCCATGAAATAGCTTCAGCCGGTTATAGAATTCCAACAACGGTTGCCTCTGGAACTACAGTTAGAACAGAGACTCCGGCTAGAACAGAGACTCCTATGGATTCAACGGAAACTTCGGCTCCTGCTGGTCCAGCAGCTTCTGTTAATCCTCCGACTCCCCCTACTCCTCCTACCCCTCCTGTTCCTCCGGTAAGACAGACTCCGATGGCAGCAGGAAACGGCGGAAACGGAAATAATGGAAACGGCTACGGAAATGGAAGAAACGGAAATAATCCTGAAAATGAAGCCCAGCAGAAAGCCAAGAAGAAGAGTGCCCGAAGCATTCTGATTATCTCGTTGGTCTTCTCTGTTCTGGTTTGCGGAATCCTGTATTATTTCTACGATAATGCCAACCGCAACAAGGAGGAGGAAGCCTACGAGTATGCAATGCAGAGCAGCGACCCGATGGTGCTGCAGAGTTATCTCGACACCTATAAGGACGCAGAAGAGGCGCATCGTGACTCCATCATGGCGCATCTGGAAATGCTCAAGAGCATTGACCAGGATTGGACCAACGCCCTGGTAAGCGGTTCGAAGCAGGCTTTGGAGGATTATCTGCAGAAGTATCCTAACAGTCCGCATAAGCAGGAGGCGTGGAACAAGATTGATTCCATCGACTGGAATGTGGCGAAGGCTGCCGACAACGTACAGGCTTATCAGGCCTACCTCGACGCCCACGCCGACGGAGCACATATTGAGGAGGCTGAGAATGCGATGAAGAAGGCAAAGAGCCGCGACTTGCAGCCAGAAGAGAAGCAGATGGTTAGCGGACTGTTCAGGCAGTTCTTCCAGAGCATCAACTCTCATAATGCCGACGGACTTTCTGCCACGTGCGAAGACATCCTCTCTTCTCTCTTGGGCAAGACTTCTGCCACCAAGGCCGATGTGGTTACCTTTATGGACAAGCTCTATAAGGAAAATGTGGCTAACATGAACTGGCACATTAACAATGATTACCAGATTAAGAAGCGCGAGGTGGGAGAAGAAGATTACGAATATCAGGTGCAGTTCTCTGCCGTTCAGAATTTGGATCTCACGGATGGAAGCAAGAAGCAGAACAACTTCAAGATCAATGCCGTGGTTTCACCAGCCGGCAAGGTTTCTTCCTTCAACATGAATCAGGTTACAACAGAATAGTTTATAGTTTACAATTTATAGTTTATAGTTTATAGGTTGTAATGTACAATGAATATAAAAAAGGGTGTGGCTTTTTACAGTCACACCCTTTTTTTAATGAGCGCTCAAACATAAATTATTGCGCTTCCTTCATCTGTCGCAACAACTCCTTCTGCTTTTCGTTCAAGCCGGTAGGCAACTTCACGTTATAGGTAATCATCAGATCACCGAAGGTGCCGTCGCCCCTGTCGTAACCCTTGCCGCGCACACGAACCTTCGTGCCGTTCTGGGTCTCAGGCTTAATCTTCAGCTTAATCTTCGAACCATTGCTCAGCGTGATGATTCCTTCGCCGCCAAGCAAGGCTGTGTACATGTCGATGTTCACGTTCATGTTCATCTCGCCTGTATTGGTTCGGGCACTCTGGCTGCCGCAGCCGCTGTTGCAGCCACCACCGCAGCCGCCAGTTCCGAAATCAGCACCAGCACCATAGCCGGCGTTGGCTCCTCCGCCGAAACCTCCGAAGCCACCAAAGCCGCCGAAACCAGCGCCTTGCTGACCGCCACGGGCACGGCCTCCGCCGAAGAGATTTTCGAAGAAGCTGGAGAATCCGCCTCCGCCATTTCCGAAACTGCTGAAGTCGAAGCCCTCGAAAGGATTTCCTCCGGCTCCTCCAGCACCACCGGCTCCACCACCGAAGCCGCCACCACCAAAGCCACCGGCGTTCTTCCAGTTTTCGCCAAACTGATCGTATTTGGCGCGCTTATCAGGGTCGGAAATCACCTCGTATGCCTCGTTCAGCGCCTGGAACTTAGCCTTCGCCTTCGGGTCATTCGGGTGCAAATCCGGATGGAATTGTTTTGCACGTTTACGATATGCTGCCCTCACATCCTTCTGGGGGATGTTCTTGTCAACACCGAGAATCTTGTAATAATCTACAAATGCCATATTATAAAACCTCCTATTTTTATGTTTTTAATAAGAATCCAACAAAAAGTATGCCGTAATTGGCAACTTTTTTGTAATTTTGCACATGAATTTAAATAATAAATAAAAAATAATATGAAACAACTGTTCGCAGCGCTCCTCATGGCGCTCACCTTTAATTCGCAGGCAATGGCACAACAACGTACCGTAAAACTGAGAGTAGTTCAGACGAGTGATGTTCATGGAGCTTTCTTTCCATACGACTTCATCAACCGCAAGCCCAAAGCGGGAACCCTGGCGCGCGTATCCTCTTACGTCAACGATTTGCGCAAGACCTACAAGGACAACGTCATCCTCCTGGAGAACGGCGACATCCTGCAGGGTCAGCCTACCTGCTACTATTATAATTATGTGAACACCCAGGCACGCAATGTGGCTGCCGACGTAGTCAACTATATGAAGTATGACGCCCAGGCATTCGGAAACCACGATGTGGAAACGGGTCATGCCGTGTATGATAAATGGATCAAGGAGCTGAACTGTCCGGTGCTCGGTGCCAACATCATCGATACCAAGACCGGCCAGCCCTACGTGAAGCCTTACATCATCCTGAACCGTGAGGGCGTGAAGATTGCCGTGCTCGGAATGCTGACACCAGCCATTCCCAACTGGCTGACAGAAAACCTCTGGAGCGGACTTAAGTTTGAAAACATGGTAACCTGTGCCCGTAAATGGATGAAGCACATCCAGGAAACGGAGAAGCCAGACGTGGTGATTGGCGTTTTCCACAGCGGTAAGGACGGTGGCATTGTCACCCCGGAATACGAGGAGGATGCCTCCCTGCGTGTAGCAAAGGAAGTGCCAGGTTTCGACATGGTGCTCTTCGGCCACGACCACACCCGCTGCAACGAGACCATCACCAACGTGGAAGGCAAGCCAGTGGTCTGTCTCGACCCTGCCAACAACGCCCTCAACGTGGCTGACGCCGAGGTAACGCTCACCTTAAATAAAAAGAAGGTGAATGGCAAGAAGCAGTATGTGGTGACTGACAAGAAGGTGACGGGCTCCCTGCCCGATGTGACAAAATGTCCTGTCGACGAAGACTTCATGAAGGCGTTCGAGCCTCAGATAGCCGAAATCAACCAGTTTGTGAGCAAGCAGATCGGTACATTCAAGAACACCATCCACAGCCGCGAGTCGTTCTTTGGCAGTTGCGCGTTCAATGATTTCATCCTCAACCTGCAGCTCGACATCACCAAGGCAGACATCGCCTTCAACGCCCCATTGCAGTTCAACGCCACCATCCAGGCGGGTCCTATCTGCGTAGGCGACATGTTCAACCTCTATAAATATGAGAACCAGCTCTACGTGATGCGCCTCACCGGCGAGGAAATCCGCAAGCATCTGGAGATGAGCTACGACCTCTGGGTGAACACGATGAAGAGTCCTGACGACCATCTCCTCCTACTCGACACCCACACCAAGGGCGACCAGCAGCGCCTGGGATTCAAGAACCTCTCGTTCAATTTCGACAGTGCTGCCGGCATTGATTACGAGGTGGATGTTACGAAGCCAGATGGCGAGAAGGTGAAGATTCTGCGCATGAGCAACGGTCAACCTTTCGATGAGAAGAAATGGTACAAAGTGGCAGTAAACAGCTATCGTGGCAATGGCGGCGGTGAGCTCCTCACCCATGGTGCCGGCATTCCGAAAGACAGTCTGGAGAGCCGCATCATCTACCGCAGCGAGCGCGACCAGCGTTACTATCTGATGGAGGCGATAGAGAAGATGGGAACCGTAGAGGCAAAGGCCAACAACAACTGGAAGTTCGTGCCGGAAGCATGGACCAAGCCTGCTGCCCAGCGCGACTACGAATTGCTTTTCGGAAAGAAAAAATAAGATATTATGAAGTATTGGTTTATATTTTGCAAGACAGATATCTTGCTTGAGAAGAAAGAAGACGGAACCTATACGATTCCATGTAGCGAGGAGAGTCCGATAGAGCTCAAGCCCTGGACTCACGTCCTCAACATCACCCCGATGAGCGACGGCACGGAAGTGAAAACCTTCACCATTCCAGAGCCGGTGACCGACCATCCGAAATACGAGATGTGCGGTCTGCGCCCCAGCTTCTACAAGCTCACCCCCGAGCTTTACCAGAAGGCAGGAAAGTGCCAGGAGCTGAATTATTGGGATATGAACACGAAGTTCTGCGGCGTTTGCGGCGCTCCGATGAAGATGGATACAGACATCAGCAAGAAGTGCACTGAATGCGGCAAGACGGTGTGGCCATCCCTAGCCACAGCCATCATCGTGCTCATCAAGAAGGGCGACCAGGTGCTCCTGGTTCATGCCCGCAATTTCAAGGGCAATTTCGATTCGCTCGTGGCTGGTTTCGTAGAGACCGGCGAGAGCCTGGAAGAAGCCGTTCATCGCGAAGTAATGGAGGAAACTGGCTTGACTATCAAGAACTTGAAGTATTTCAGTTCCCAGCCATGGCCTTATCCTAGCGGACTGATGGTAGGCTTCACAGCCGAGTACGTGGATGGCGAGATTCATCTTCAGAAAGAAGAACTCTCCCGTGGCAAGTGGTTCAGCAAGGATGCCCTCCCGATACTCCCCGAGAAACTTTCCATCGCCCGCAGATTGATTGACGCCTGGCTGGAGGATAAGATTTAACGAGGATTAAAAGCGTTGAATGAAAAACGTTAAAAGAGAAACGTTGAAAGAAAAGCGTTGAAAGAGAAATGATAAAAGAGAAACTTTGGAATGCGAATTACATCAAGGTGATGACCACCAACTTCCTGCTCTACTTCGCCTTCTACCTCCTCACCCCACTCCTCCCGCTCTATCTGAGCGAGACTTTCGGGGCAACGAAGGATGTGATAGGCATTGTTCTGAGCGGATATACGGTGGCGGCACTCATCATCCGTCCGTTCAGCGGATATGTGGTGGATAGCTTTTCGCGCAAGAAGGTGCTGATGGTCTGTCTGTCAGCCTTCGCCATCTTCTTTGCGGGCTACATAGCCGCCGGCACCATCCTGATGTTCGCCATCTGCCGCACCCTGCATGGCGGTCCCTTTGGAGCCGTCACCGTGGCCAACAGCACCTGTGCCATCGACGTACTGCCAGCCAGCCGCCGCAACGAAGGCATCGGTCTCTATGGCTTGAGCAACAACTTCGCCATGGCGATAGCCCCATCCATCGGCATCTATCTCCACAACATCGTGGGCAGTTACATGGTGCTGTTCTGGATAGCCTTCGTGGTGGCGATAGCCTCCGTGGTGATTGCCGGAACCATCAAACTCCCTGAGAAAGAGATTGTCAAGAACAAGGAGAAACTTTCTCTGGACAGGTTCTTCCTCACCCGAGCCTGGCTGCTCGCCATCAACATCTGCATGTTCGGCTTCTGCTGGGGCGTGCTGAGCAACTACCTCGCCATCTACAGCAAGGAAGAACTGGGCATTACGGGAGGCACGGGCACCTATTTCGCTATCCTCTCTATGGGACTCTTCATGAGCCGTCTGCAGGGCAGGAAGGCACTGAGCCAGGGCAAGCTGACGCAGAATGCAGCCGAGGGAATGCTGATTTCGCTGGTGGGATTCACCATCTTCGTTGCCGTGAAGCACCCGATAGCCTACTATCTTTCGGCAGCACTGATAGGATTGGGCAACGGCCATCTCTACCCTGCCTTCCTGAATATGTTTATAAATGTGGCGCGCCACGACCAGCGAGGCACGGCGAATAGCAGCATTCTTACGGGCTGGGATCTGGGATTCGGAATCGGCTGTCTGCTGGGTGGAATTGTTGCCGAGCATTTCGGCTACAGTGGAGCCTTCTGGATGGTAGCCATAGAGAATGCCGCCGCCGTGGTACTCTTCTTTGCCGCCTCCAGGACATTTTTTGAAAAAAGGAGACGAAAGGAATAAAAGCCTTCCGTCAGCATAAAACCCGTCTTAAGGCAAAATATATTTTTCCTTAAGGCTAAAAATATTTATCCTTAAGGCTAGGAATATTTTGCCTTAAGGGTAAATATACCTCCCCATTTTGGCAGGTAAGCCAATGATTACTAACAAAGAAGAGCATTCGTGAGGAAATCTTTAAAAAATCCTCTCGAATGCTCTTCTTGTTTTCTTTCAAATCTCTTCCTGCAATTTAGAATGGGAGATCGTCAGCACTACCACCCTGTGCAGGAGCAGCTGGCTGAGAAGCAGGGAATGGAGCTGTAGCACCTGCAGCTGGCGCAGCTGCAGGAGCGGCACCCATTGGCGCAGCACCCATAGGAGGGAATGCGGCAGCACCTGGCTGCATACCGCCCATGGCACCAGCTACGGCGTTAGGGTCGATGCGCTGAACATTCCATGCACGAACGCTGTTGAACCAGCGGCCCTGATACTCATGAGCATCGATATCGAATGAAACCAGAAGCTCCTCGCCACTCTGGATGTTAAACTGTGCAAGACGATCAGCTCCGAACACATCGAAGCAAAGCTTCTTAGGATACTGCTCATGAGTCTCGATAACGAACGACTGAGCCTTCCACTCACCTCTTGCAGAAACGCCGCTTCTTTCAGGCAAAACGGCAATCACCTTTCCTTGTAATTCCATATAATTAATTTATTAAATGTTGTCTGTTCTATCATTGCAAAAACGATGGGCACGTCTTCATCTTGCCCCCTCGGAAAAGCACAAAATAGAGTGATTCTTTTATCAAGTTTTTCTTTCTGACTGCGAAATTACTAAAAATAGTTCTAAAACCGAAACATTTCTTCGATTATTTTTGTCTATCCCCGATATTTTTTGTATTTTTGTACTCATAATTGCGAAAGGGCACCCAAACTGGGGCGTGCGCAAATTAAAATAAGGAAAATAAATAATAATAAAAATAACGACTCATGAGATTTACAGTATCAAGTTCAGCATTGAGCAGCAAGCTCAACATGCTTGTGAAGGTGATTGGCAGCAAAAACTCGTTGCCTATCCTCGAGAATTTCCTGTTCCAGATTGGAAACGGTGAACTGAACATCACCGCCAGCGACAGTGACAACATCATCAAGAGTACTATCGCCCTGACCGAGTGCGAAGGCGAAGGTGAATTCTGCGTGCCTACACGCGTAGTCATCGATGCCCTCAAGGAACTCCCAGAGCAGCCTCTCAGCTTCGAGGTCGATAACAGCTCCGACGCTTACGCCATGAAGATTGTATATCAGAATGGTCTTTATAACTTCACCGGTATCAATGCCGAGGACTACCCACGCTCTCAGCCTATGGGCGAGGGATGCACCGTCATCACCCTCCCTACCGAGATTCTGATTGACAACATCTCACGATCTCTCTTCGCTACAGCGGCAGACGAGTTGCGCCCAGTGATGAACGGCATCTATTTCGACCTGACTCCAGAGGCACTTGCCATTGTTTCAAGCGACGGTCACAAACTGGTAAGAAGCAAGAACTTCACCATCAAGAGTGAGACTCCTGCCAATTTCAACTTGCCAAAGAAGCCAGCCACCCTGCTCAAGAACATCCTGAGCAAGGAAGATGAGGCTACCATCAAGTTTGATGAGCGCAGCGCAGAAATCCAGTTCAGCGACGGCGTGCTGAGATGCAGACTCATCGACGGCCGCTACCCTAACTACAACTCTGTGATTCCAACCAACAATCCCGCAAAGATCACCGTAGACCGCAAGGCCCTGCAGAGCGCATTGCGCCGCGTGCTGCCTTTCGCCAGCGAGAGCAGCCAGCTCATCCGTTTCCACATTGAGAACGGCCGCTTCGAGGTTTCTTCCGAGGATATCGACTTCAGCACTTCTGCCAAGGAAGTTCTGGCTTGCGAATACTCAGGTTCAACCATCAACATCGGTTTCAAGGGAAGCAGCCTGATGGAAATCCTGGGTAATCTTACCAGCGAGCAGGTCATCTTCCAGCTTGCCGACCCAAGTCGCGCCGGAATCGTGATCCCGTCAGAGCAGCCAGAGAACGAAGACGTTCTGATGCTCATCATGCCTATGCTCCTTAACGACTAAGGAGCCATAGGCTCTTTTACGTTCTGCCAGGCAAAAGGCAGGAAAATAATCAAGAACCAAAAATAAAAGAAATGAAATTAAATTTAACGAAGCCCCTCATCGTCTTCGACCTGGAGACCACGGGACTTGACATGGTAAAGGATAGAATCATTCAGATTTCATATATTAAGGTGAACCCGGATGGAACAGAGATTCGTAAGAACCTGTTTGTAAACCCTGAAAAGCAGATTCCTGAAGAGGTGGTTGCACTCACCGGAATCACCAACGAAGACGTGAAGGATGCGCCAACCTTCAAGCAGTTGGCTGCCACCCTGAGCCAGGAGTTCACCGGCTGTGATTTCGCCGGCTACAACTCCAACCACTTCGATGTTCCGATGCTCGCCGAGGAATTCCTGCGTGCCGGAATCGACTTCGATTTCTCCAAGTGCCGTCTCATCGACGCCCAGACCATCTTCATGAAGATGGAGCGCCGCAACCTTGCCGCAGCCTACAAGTTCTACTGCGGCAGAAAGATGGAGGAGGATTTTGAAGCCCACCGTGCCGATCAGGATACCGAAGCCACCTATCGCGTACTGATGGGCGAGCTCGACCGCTATGCTCCTGGTGTTCAGGAGGAAGCAGACCGCGTGCTCAACAACAACATGGACGAGCTTGCCGAATTCTCAAAGCACAATGACAATGTTGACTTTGCAGGCCGCATCGTATGGCAGGAGCTGAAGGATGCCCAGGGCAACGTGATTCTCAATGAGAAGGGCGAACCGCAGAAGCACGAAGTGTTCAACTTCGGCAAGTACAAAGGCTGGGATGTTGCAGAGGTTCTCACCAAGGACCCGGGCTACTTCACCTGGATTCTGGGCAGCGAGTTCACCAACAATACCAAGCAGGTACTCACCCGCATCCGTCTGCGCGAGTATAACAAGAGAATGGGAAAATAATTATGCTGAAAGGAAAGAAAATCGTATTGGGCATTACGGGCTCCATTGCAGCCTATAAATCATGCCTCATCATACGCGGACTGATTAAGCGGGGAGCCGAGGTGCAGGTGGTCATCACCCCTGCGGGCAAGGAGTTCATCACCCCTATCACCCTCTCGGCACTCACCCACAAGCCCGTGGTGAGCGAGTTCTTCTCGCAGCGCGACGGCACCTGGAATTCGCACGTTGACCTCGGTCTCTGGGCGGATGCCATGCTCATCGCTCCCTGCACCGCCTCTACCATGGGCAAGATGGCACACGGCATTGCCGACAACATGCTCATCACCACCTATCTCTCCATGAAGGCTCCCGTCTTCATCGCTCCAGCCATGGATCTCGACATGTACAAGCATCCGTCTACCCAGGCAAACATGAAGACACTCATCAGCTACGGCAACCATATCATCGAGCCGGAAGTGGGATTCCTCGCCAGCGGACTCGAAGGTAAGGGACGCATGGAGGAACCGGATGTCATCGTGGATTATCTCGACAGATATTTCAAGATGGAAGATTCTGAGAAAGAAGCCAATGCTGAAGCTGAAGTGAAGACTGAAGCTGAAGTGAAGGCTGATGCTTCGCTCGATTTATCCGGCAAGAAAGTGATGATCACGGCGGGACCTACCTACGAGAAGATAGACCCCGTTCGCTTCATCGGCAACTATTCGTCGGGAAAGATGGGATTCGCACTCGCCGAAGAATGTCTGCGCCGTGGTGCTGACGTCACCCTCATCGCCGGTCCGGTGGCCCTCTGCTGCAGTCCCGCCATCCACCGCATCAACGTGGAGAGCTGCGAGGAAATGTATCAGGCTTCAACCCAGGCGTTCGGGCAAAGCGATGCAGCCATCCTCAGTGCCGCCGTTGCCGACTTCAAGCCGAGCACCGTGGCCGACAAGAAAATCAAGCGCGAGAAGGATGACCTGGAACTCACCCTGGTGCCTACCCACGACATTGCGGCAGCTCTGGGAGGGATGAAACAAAAACATCAGCGAATCGTAGCTTTCGCCCTGGAAACCAACGACGAAGAGAACAATGCACAGAAGAAGAGAGTGAAGAAAAACGCCGACTTCATCGTGCTCAACTCTACCCGCAACCCGGGCACTACCTTCCGCACCGACGACAACCAGATTACCATCATCTCGGAAAAAGGAAAGAAAGAATATGAAAAGAAACCGAAGACTGAAGTGGCTCGCGACATCATTGATGAGCTGGCTCGTCTGCTGTAATCCTGCACCCCTCGTGGCGCAGGAACTGCAGGCAAAGATTACCATCAACCATGCCCAAATCTCGGGCACGGAGAAAAGCGTGTTTGACAATCTGCAACAAACCCTGGAGCAGTTTGTCAACGACCGCCAATGGACTCATCTTCAGTTTCAGAAGAACGAGCGCATCGTGTGCAACTTCAACCTGCAGGTAACCAAGTATGATAAAGACCAGGGCATCTTTACCTGCAAGGCTACCATCCAGGCCAACCGCCCGGTGTATAATTCGGCCTACACCTCCACCTTATATAATAATGTGGATGAAAACTTCACGTTCAAGTTTGCCGAATTCGACCAGCTGGAGTTCAACGAGGAGCAGATAGACAACCAGCTTACTGCCCTCTTCGCCTACTATGCGTATCTTCTCATCGGTTTAGACCTCGACAGTTTTTCGCCCAAGGGCGGCGAGGACGTGCTGCAGCGTTGCATGAATCTCACCAACAATGCGCAGAACCTCGACTACCCGGGCTGGAAGGCTTTCGACAACGACCGCAACCGCTTCGCCATCATCAACGACTATCTTGACGGCTCGATGGAACCCTTCCGCCAGTTGCAGTACGACTACTACCGCAAGGGACTCGACGAGATGGCGAACAATGTGGAGCGAGGCAGAACCGAGATAACCACAGCCCTGGAAACAGGACTGAAGAAAGCCAAAGAGAACCGCCCGCTCAGCATGTTGCCACAAATCTGGACGGATTACAAGAAGGATGAACTTGCCAACATCTACAAGGGCAAGGGCACCCAGAAGGAGAAGGAAACCGTGTTCGAAATCCTCACCTCCATCAATCCGTCGCAAAACAAATATTGGGACCAGATAAAGGAATAATATAACCAATTATGCTCAAGCAATTATATATCAAGAACTTCACACTCATCGACGAGCTGAATATCGCCCTCTATCCGGGCTTCTCCGTCATCACCGGAGAAACGGGAGCCGGAAAGAGTATCATCCTCGGCGCCATCGGTCTGCTCCTAGGTAACAGAGCCGACACCAAGGCCATCAAGGCAGGCAGAGACCGCTGCGTGATAGAAGCCCATTTCGACCTTTCGAGATACGGAATGCAGGCGTTCTTCGATGACAACGACATCGACTACGATGGCAACGACACCATCATCAGAAGAGAGTTGACGGCGGCAGGCAAAAGCCGTGCCTTCATCAACGATACTCCTGTGCCCCTCACCCGGATGAGAGAGTTGGGCGAACAGCTCGTAGACATCCATTCGCAGCACCAGAACCTGCTGCTGCAGAAGGAAGACTTCCAGCTGAACGTGGTGGATATCATCGCTCAGGACAACAAGCAACTCGCTGCCTATCAGAAGGATTACAAAGCCTACCATCAAGCAAAGGTTCAACTGGAAAACCTGAAGGAAGAGATTCTGAAAAACCGCGAGAACGAGGAGTTCATGCGATTCCAGCTGAAGGAACTGGAAGATGCACAGCTGAAGGAAGGAGAACTTGAGCAGCTGGAACAGGAAGCAGAAACCCTGAGCCACAGCGAGGACATCAAGACCGCCCTCTACGAGGCAGACAACGCCCTGAGCGGCGACGACAACAGCATACTCGACAAACTGAAGACCGCTACTGACCAACTGGAAAATATTCGTGAGGTGTATCCGAGCATGGCCGAGATTTCCGACCGCATGCAGAGCAGTTATATCGAACTGAAAGACATCGCCCAGGAAATCAGCCACAGCGTGGATAGTGTTGACTTCGACCCCAACCGTCTGGAAACCATCAACACCCGCCTCGACCAGCTCTACACCCTGCAGCAGAAATTCCGTGTAGAATCCGTGGCAGACCTCATTGCCACCCGCGACCATATTGCCGGTCAGCTCTCCAGCATCGATGGTGGCGACGAGCAGGTGGAAGCCCTGGAGAAGCAGGTAGCCATCCTGCTCGAAAAAGCCCGGAAGCAAGCAGCCCTGCTCACCGCCGTGCGCCAGAAATCGGCAAAGACGATAGAGGCAGAGATGAAGCAGCGCCTGGTTCCGCTGGGCATTCCGAACGTAAGATTCGAGATTGCCTTCGCCGACAAGGGATTGAGCAGCAACGGAACCGACAAGGTTAGCTTCCTCTTCAGTGCCAACAAGAGCACGCCGCTGCAGCCTGTCACCCAGGTAGCATCGGGTGGAGAAATCGCCCGCGTCATGCTCTCGCTCAAGGCAATGATCAGCGGTGCCGTGAAGTTGCCAACCATCATCTTCGACGAAATCGATACGGGCGTGAGCGGCAAGATAGCCGAAAAGATGGCAGACATCATGGCAGAGATGGGCCACCTGGAACGACAGGTCATCTCCATCACCCACCTGCCGCAGATTGCAGCCAAGGGAAGCCATCACTACAAGGTGCTGAAGGAGGAAACCGAACAGGGCACCATCTCGCAGATGAAGGAACTCAACAGCGAGCAGCGTGTGGAGGAAATCGCCCAGATGCTCAGCGGCAGCGACATTACGCAGGCGGCACTCGCCAATGCCAGGGAACTGCTGAGGTCCAACCGCCCATAAAAACGACTGTTTTTGAAATATGAAGAAAATATATATGATTATGTTGGGACTGATGCTGGGTGCATCGTCCCTCTTCGCTCAACCAGGAGCTGTGCAGAAATCAGCCAAGAGCGTATTTACTCTCACCACCTTCAACAAGGATGGAAACATCATTTCATCCACGCAGGGTGTATTTATTGACAACAAGGGCACTGCCATCAGTACCTTCAAGCCATTCATCGGAGCCGTCAAGGCGAGCATCGTGGATGCTTCGGGCAAGTCGATGGAGGTAGACGCCCTCCTCGGAGCCGACGAGCTTTACGATGTGGCGAAGTTCAGAGTGGTGGGTAACACCCCGGCGGCTCGCATCGCAGCCAAGGAATCGGAGGCAGGCAGCAAGGTGTGGCTCGTTCCTTATTCCATCAAGAAGTCACCATTCCAGCAGGAGGAGATTTCAAGCGTAGAGAAGTTCAAGACCACCTACAATTACTACATCTTCTCCATCACCGTGCCCGATAATGCCGTGGGCTGTCCTTTCGTCAACAAAGACGGTCAGGTAATCGGAATCATGCATAGCAATGGTCAGGTTACGGCCATCGATGCCAACTATGCCAAGGAGCTGAAGGTAACGGGACTTTCCACCCTCGATGCAGCGCTTCGCGAGACAGGCATCCGCACCGCCCTGCCTGATGTGGAGCAGGACGCCATCACCATGATGACGCTGAACAAGGCGCAGCTGAGCCGTGAAGCCTACACCAAGTATGCAGACGAGTTCCTCGCCAGTTTCCCAACCTCCGCCTTCGGATACAAGGAGAAGGGAACGATTCTGGTAGAGCAGAACGAGTTTGAGGAGGCAGCCAAACTGATGGAAGAAGGCATTAAGAAGGCGAACGCCAAGGATGAGGCTCACTCCAACTATTCAGATCTGATTTATCAGAAACTGGTGTATAAAGGTGATTCAGCTTTCAAGGCGTGGACTTACGACAAGGCGATTGAGGAGGCACAGAAGGCTTATGCCATCAAGGCGAACCCGGTGTATAAGCATCAGGAAGCCCGCATCTGGTTTATCAAGGGTGACTTCCAGAAGGCATACGATATGTTCATGGATTTAACCAAGACGGACATCCGCAGCGGCGAGCTCTATCTGGAGGCTGCTCAGTCGAAGACCCGTCTGAAGGCACCTGCATCAGAAATCAGGGTGCTTCTGGATAGTGCCATCGTAGCATCAAAGAATGCGGGAGTATTGGCAGGAAATTACTATCTGGCTCGTGGCCAGTTCCTGGACGAACAGGGCGAATATCGCAGTGCTTTGGCTGATTACAACCAGTATGATTCCATAGCCCGTCCCGTGAATCCGGAGTTTTTCTACACCCGCTACAAGTGTGAGACTCGATTGCGTATGTGGCAGCCGGCGCTCATCGACATAGCCCGTGCCTGCTATCTTTCGCCAAAGGAGCCTACGTATTTTGCCGAGTGGGCAAGTCTGGATTTGCGTGTCAAGAGATTTGAGGAGGGTGTCAGTGCTGCCAAGCAGTGCATAGCCCTGGCTCCGGAATACGCCGACGGCTATCTTCTCCTCGGTTTGCTCCAGATAGAATTGAAGCAGAAGGACGAGGCACTGAAGAACCTGGCGAAGGCAAAGGAGCTGGGTGATGCTCGTGCAGAGGGGTATATTAAGAAATATAGCCGATAGTTTATAGATTACTTTTCATAGATAAATAAAATTCCCCCAGCCTGCTATCTTAAGCGGGCTGGGGGAATTTTTATTTTAGTCTTAAGAGTAATTATTCTCTTTGTTTATTGTATGCTAATACTGTACCCATACATTTCCCATTTTTACGCATTACGACTGTAAGGAAAGGTTGATATTTAAAAAACGAAAAGAAAAAAGAGAGAAAAAGTAGTAATTACTTTTTGCCATTTCAAAAAAATGTAGTACCTTTGTACCCGAGTATGGCAAGGCAAATGCCAAACCTGCTCTATTTTCGTGGGTTAACGATTAGATTCGTATCGATTCGACTGGAAGTTCTAAACAGAATAGCTCCTACCAAAGCAAAATTCTAAGAGAGAACAGAAGGTGAGAATGGATGCGCCTAGATATGGCGTATCCTCTCCTTTTGTATTTCTCTCTTTGGGCCATCTGTGGTAGGAGCAGCCTTGTTTAGGAATACAACAAGGAAGAGGGTACGCTCTTTTTATTCCCCCGAAAAGACATTTTGAGAATTTACAGATTTCAGTAACAAGATTTAAAGCTCCTACCAATTATGCAAACAAATCTAAAGATTGAAACTGCTAGAGATTGTTGTACCCTATAAACAGCAATCACATGGCTCGTATCTATGACAACCTGGAAACCAAGTTCACCGATGGGCTCCAGGGCATTATTTCCAACGTGGGCGTAAAGCGCGTTGATTTCTGCGTGGGTTACTTCAACCTGCGCGGCTGGAACCTTATTGTCAATGAGGTTGACCAGCTATCCGGTGATTTCGTATATGAACAGAACGACCGCATATTCCGCACCTGCCGACTCCTTATAGGTATGCACCGACCAGATGAAGACCTCGTGCGAAGTCTCTATTCCGGCAAGAAACAACTGCCCGATGCCGAGTATGTGCAGAAATGCAGAATAGCCATTGCCCGAGACTTCAAGAAGCAGCTCCTGCTGGGACTCCCATCGAAGAACGATGAATGGACGCTCCGCCGACTCTCCGCTCAGATGAAGGAAGAGAAAGTATGTGTCAAACTCTACCTCCGAGAGCCCCTACATGCCAAGCTTTATCTCGCATATCGACCAGACGACAACTTCAACCCCATCCAGGCCATCATGGGTAGCAGTAACCTCACCTACTCTGGATTAACACGACAGGGAGAACTGAATGCAGAGTTTGCCGACAGCGATAGCGCAGAAAAACTGTCAGAATGGTTTGATGCAAGATGGAACGACAAGTTCTGCATTGACATCACCAAAGAACTGATTGCTGCCATCGACAACAGTTGGGCTGGCGAAGAAGATATCCCACCTTATTATATCTATCTCAAGACGGTGTATCATCTCAGTCAGGAGGCACGTTCGGGCATCAAGGAGTTCACGCTTCCACCCGAATTCCGCAACACCCTTTTCGATTTCCAGCAGAATGCGGTGAAGATTGCAGCCAAGCATCTTAATAACGACAAGCGAAACGGAGCCATGATAGGCGATGTGGTGGGTTTAGGAAAGACCATCACCGCCTGCGCCATCGCCAAAATCTATGAGATGACCTACGCCAGCAGCACCCTCATCATCTGTCCAGCCAACCTGCAGGACATGTGGGCTAAATACAAGCAGAAATATGATCTCAAAGCAGACATCGTCTCAATGCAGAAACCCATTGATGTGGAGAACACCTGGAACTACCGACTGATTATCGTAGATGAAAGCCATAACCTGCGCAACAGCAGCGGAAAGCGATATCACAACATCCAGGAATTGATTCATAAACTGGATTGTAAAACCCTGCTGCTTACCGCTACTCCATATAACAAGGATTTCTCCGACCTGGCCAACCAGCTGAAGCTTTTCCTTAGCGACGACCAGGACCTGGGCATCCGCCCGGAAGCTTACATCCAAAGTCTGGGAGGAGAGCGAGAGTTTCAGCGCAAGCATAGCGACATCCACATCCGCAGCATCAAGTCGTTTGAACAAAGCGACAAGACAGATGATTGGAGCGAACTGATGAAACTCTTCCTGGTTCGCCGCACCCGCACCTTCATTAAGGATAACTTTGCCTTAACGGACGAAAGCAATGGCAGAAAATACCTGCAGTTCCCGGATGGAAGCAAGTCGTATTTCCCCGACCGCATACCAAAAGCCCTGAAGTTCAAGACACAACAGGGCGACCAGTATAGCCGCCTCTATTCTGAAAAAATGGTAGCAATGATGGAAGAACTCCTGCTGCCACGCTATGGGCTTACCAAATATCTGAATGAAGCCAAGGCAGAAGAAGCATCCCGAGCCGAAAAACAGCTCATCGAGAACCTCTCGAAAGCAGGTCAGCGCATCATGGGATTCTGCAAAAGCACCTTCTTCAAGCGAATGGACAGCAGCGGTTTCGCCTTCCTGCTCACTCTGAAGCGCCACATCCTGCGCAACGCCATCTTCCTCTATGCCATCGACAACAAACTCAATCTGCCCATCGGCGACGAGAACACCCTACCCGATGACTTCATGGAAGATGAAGATGTCAACGGAATGTTTGATACGGATGATGACAACCTGAACGGCGATGACCTCATCCCTACCGACATGAAATACTACGAGCAGAAAGCCAAAAAACACTATGAACTGCTGATGCAGAAGAATAATGTAAACTGGCTCAACAGCAAGTACTTCAAGCGAACACTCAAGCAGAATCTCAACAAGGATTGCCAATGCATCATCAAGATGATTGAGCTCTGCGGACAATGGAAAACGAAGGAAGACCAGAAACTCAACGAACTCTACAAGCTCGTAACAGAAACCTATCCGAAAGACAAGATTGTGCTCTTCACCCAGTATTCCGACACCGCCAAGTATCTCTGCCGCCAACTCCGCAAGAAGAATGTGGAGCAGATAGACATCGCCACGGGCGACAGCAAGAACACCACCAGCATCGTGGAGCATTTCTCACCAGTGAGCAACGAGAAAAGCTATCCTGCCGACCAGCAGAGCCGAATCCTCATCGCCACCGATGTACTGAGCGAAGGTCAGAACCTGCAGGATGCGCATATCATCATCAACTACGACCTGCCATGGGCGATTATCCGACTCATTCAGAGAGCCGGACGTGTGGACCGTATCGGACAGCAGAGCGACCACATCGTCTGCTATTCCTTCTTCCCAGCCGATGGCGTGGAACAGGTAATCAACCTGCGCAAGCGTCTGAACGACCGCATCAACGAGGCTGCCAACGTAGTGGGAAGCGACGAGGTGTTCTTTGAAGGCAACGAACAGAACCTGCGAGATATGTATAATGAAAAGAGCGGCTCGCTCGACGATGTGGATGACAACGATGTGGACCTGGCTTCACAGGCATACCAGATATGGAAGAATGCCACCGATGCCAAACCAGAATTGAAACGCATCATTCCACACCTGAGCAACATGATCAATGCCACCAAGGCAACCACCGAGAGGCTGAACGATGGCGTCATCACCTACGCCCAGACCCGAAGCGGATTCGATGTGCTCTCCTGGTACAACAGCAAGGGCGAAATCGTGAGCCAGTCGCAGAAGCGCATTCTCCAGGCCATGGAATGCGATGCCGACGAGCCTAATGTGGAACCAGCCGACCAGCATTACGACCTGGTGAAGAAAGCCATAGACAACATCGGCGACGAGAACACGCATGTGGGCGGCATTCTGGGCAGCAGATTCAGTACCCGCTACAAGATCATCCAGCGATTGGAGCGATATTACGAAAAGCCTGTAGATCTCTTCTTCTCCGATGAGAACAAGGAAGAGCTGAAGTATGCCATCAACGACATCTACAACTATCCGCTCCAGGAAACCGCCAAGTTTAATTTGGGAAGAATGATGCGACAGAACAACGTGAGCAACGACGACCTGGTGGAGTATGTGCTCGACATGCGCAAAAACAGCCAGCTCTGCATCATTGACGAAGATACCAACTCCAACAAAGAGCCGAAAATCATCTGTTCGATGGGCTTGAGATGGAGTGAATCACATTCATAATAATTCAAGACATGACAAGAAAAGAATTCAACCAATATATACAGGAAGCCAGTTTCCAGGAACTGTTCGTCACAGAAATGGGATGGAACAACCCCAAGGGCATGACCGATATCCTAGTGCCCCACATCGACGAAATAGACTACGAGATGGAGGCCATTGCCGAGCGCAATGGTTTCCAGATACTTACCTGCCTGGTAGAGAAGATACCGACAGCCTCTACCTGCAAGAAGATAGACATCAAGCTGCGCCAGCAAGCCCACGACTACATCTGCATCTACATAGAGCAGCAGGGCTTCCACCACCAGTGGGTTGCCCCGGTAAACAAAGTGGAAAAGCGCGACATCGTAACCATCGAGTATACCAGCGTAGACCAGGCAGAGTTTCTATACACCAAGATTCCCGACCTGAGCTTCGATTTCAACGAAGACACCACCATCATGGATGTGAAGCAGCGCATCCAGGGAGCCTTCATGGTGAATTCCGAGAAGATAACCAAGGATTTCTACGCAGGATTCAAGAAAGAGCATACCCAGTTTGTGAAATATATCACAGGCATCAACGACGAGATAGCCGACGACAAGAAGAACAAGGAGAAGCAATGGTATGCATCAGTGATGCTCAACCGCCTGATGTTCTGTTATTTTATCCAGAAGAAAGGTTTCCTGGATATGAACGAGAACTATCTGCGCGATAAGCTCAGCATGGTACAGCGAGAGCGTGGCGAGAACGAATTCTTCCAGTCATTCTACAAGGGTTTCCTGATACACCTCTTCCATGAAGGCTTGAATGGGCACCAACGTAACGAAGCATTTCTCAGCAAATATGGCCGCATACCCTATCTGAACGGAGGCATGTTCGATTTTCACGACATCGAAAAGATGTTCAAGGATATTGACATCGATGACGAGGCATTCCTTCACCTCTTCGATTTCTTCGATAAATGGCGCTGGCATCTGGATACCCGCATCACGGCATCGGGCAAAGACATCAACCCCGACGTGCTGGGCTACATTTTTGAGCAATACATCAACGACCGTGCTCAGATGGGAGCCTACTACACCAAGGAAGACATCACGGAATACATAGGCAAGAACTGCATCCTGCCCTTCCTTTTCGACAGCGTTAAGAAGACCACATCTGAGAAGGATTTCAAGGAAAAGGGATACATCTGGCAAACCCTGCAGCAGAGCGGCGACAAATACATCTATGATGCCGTGAAGCACGGATATACTGCAGATTGGCTCTCGCTCATCCCGGGCGAGATAGCAGAAGGCGTGGATACCACCCAACCACAACTCCTGGAGCGCAGAAGTCATTGGAACGAGCGCACTCCGGAGCCGTTCAATCTGCCTACGGAGATATGGCGAGAAACCATCGAGCGATTCCAGCGCTGCGATGATTTGCTGCAGAAGATTAGTGCTGGCGAGATTCACGAAATCAACGATTTCATCACCTACAATCTAGATATCCGTCAGTTTACATACGATTTATTGTTACATACAGAAGACCATCTCTTGGTAGAGCATTTCTATCATGCGATGCAGCACGTCTCTATCCTAGACCCTACCTGCGGCAGTGGCGCCTTCCTGTTTGCAGCCATGAACATCCTGGAACCATTGTATGAAATCTGCATTACCCGCATGGAGGAGTTCCACCAGAAGAACGAGAAGTTATTCGTTGCAGAACTTGAAGAGATTAGCAAGAAGTATCGCAGTAACATCCAGTACTTTATCTATAAGAGCATCATTCTCCGTAACCTCTATGGCGTTGATATCATGGAAGAGGCTGTAGAGATAGCCAAGCTGCGTCTGTTTCTGAAGATGGTGGCGGTAGTGGAAGCAAACCCAAGACTCGATAATCTCGGTCTAGATCCGTTGCCGGATATCGACTTCAACATTCATTGCGGCAATACTTTGGTGGGATATGCTACGGAAAAAGAATTGGATGATGACTTGAATTATGGCGATATGTTTGCCAAGCGGGAATTCAAGGATAAGGTAGAATTAGAGATGGAGGTTGTGGCTCGTGCCTACGAGCAGTTCAAGGAGCTTCAGCTTACTTCGCAGGAGGAGGCAAGCGAGTTTAAGGAGTCCAAGATGCTGCTCAAGGCAAAGCTTTCTGGGCTTAACGACTTGCTGAACCATAAGCTTTTTTCTTCAATGGTATCAGATGCCAGCATTTCGTATGAAGAATGGCTCTCCAGCCACCAGCCTTTCCATTGGCTGGCGGAATATTATCATATCATGCATAGCAATGGTGGCTTTGATGTTATCATTGGCAATCCGCCGTATTTAGAAGTCCGTCAAATAGAATACAACATTAGAGATAATTACAAAACATTAGATAGTGGTGCTGTACATGTATATTGCATGGAAAGAAGTCTCAATATTCTTAATAATAATGGCAGCATAAGCATGATAGTTCCATTAGCATTGGTATGCACACAAAGAATGGTTACAATTCAAAACATTCTAGAATCTCATAAGAGTGTTTGGTATTCTAACTATTCCTGGAGACCGGCAAAATTGTTTGATGCCGTAAATCGAGCATTGTCAATCTTTACTGCTATTCATACCAATATACATGAAGTTTATTCGACTGAATATACGAAATGGGCTGCAGACGACAGAAAGTTACTCTTTAGGAATAAGCACTTTGTAAAAGTTTCCACCAAAAGAGATTCTTTTTGGATTCCAAAATTTACGCATAAAGTTGAAAAAAACATCTTAGAGAAAGTTTTAAAATCTCATATGTCTTTAGGAAATTATCTATCTAATCATAAGTCATCATCTATGTTTTATAGAACTACTGGTGGACTTTATTGGAAGGTATTCACAGACTTTTCTCCAAAATTTTATTTAAATGGTATTGTAATGAAATCGAGCCGAGAAACGTCTATGAGTCTTGGCGAGGAGCTAAGTTCTAAAACTGCTGTAGCTATATTCAGTAGTAATTTGTTTTGGTGGTGGTACACTATCACGTCTAATTTAAGAGATTTAAATCCTTCAGACATAAAGGGGTTTCGCTTTAGTAGTGAAGTTGCTACAGATAATGCCATAAAAGAAAAAGGAGAAGAATATTTGAAAGACTTGGAAGATAATAGCACAATGCTCATACGTGAGCAAAAAAATAAGGGCACAACAGAAACCCAATCGTTCAAAATCAGCAAATCCAAGCCCATCATCGACGAAATCGATAAGCTTCTCGCGAAGCATTACGGCTTTACAGAAGAAGAGCTCGACTTCATCATCAACTACGACATTAAGTATCGTATGGGCGATGAGCTGAACAAGGACGAGGAGTAAAACGAAAATTCCCTGTTGCTGATGCTACTTGGCAAGCATCGGCAACAGGGAGTCTTCGTTGTATCATTTTAAAACTCGATATGCTCACTAGAAGGATAACGAAAAGCAAACCAAGTTTGATCATCTTTGTTTGTAATAACAAAATCACCTAAAGTTATAATGTCCATTCCTATGATAACATCATAATCCCCGATGTCACCAGACAATGCTTCAATACCTGTGAATTCCAAACATCCATCTACATAAATGTTTATTTTGTAAACAGATGAGTCCATGCATCCTCCGACACCCTCGATTTGTGTTTGTCGAACAGGTTTTAATCCCAAAGCATCAATTACGGCTGACGAAATAATCGTATTGGTTGCCCCAGTATCCCAAACAGTAGATTCTACCTCACATCCTGACACCAATACACCTTTCTTCCTTTCAAAAAAGGGAGTAATAACGCAATCAGTTTGGATTGTATTTACCCTACAGGGATGCTTCTTACTAATCTTTTGCATATCTACAGCGATTATAAAAGTCTAGCAAGGGCGTACAGAAACCACCTTTGCCACATGTCCCTCAGGAATACCTGGTACAACTATCGAATAGCTAACAGGATATTTCTTTTCAAACTCCTCAATAGGAAGAGCGAATACTTTTAATTTCTTTTCCTTCATCATATCTCCTAATTTTGGTTCCATAACTATCTGTTTAAATATATCTTACAACTCATTCAACACGTCCTCCAATGGTTTAAGCTCTAGCATTCCTTCACGATAGGATTTCAGCTCATGGAGGGCATTGTCAAAACCTGATAGAATTTCTTCTTTAGTCATACAACTCTTTTTTTTAAATTTGCTTTCAAAATACCGAATATCACTTATTTCCTGCAAAAATACACAGAAGTTTTCAAAACACCAAATATTTTCTGGCAAATCTACAAAAAAACTGGTATATTCTTTGATTTTCAGAGAATTATTCGTATTTTTGCATTGTTATAGATATAAATTATTTGTATGCAAGAGATTCTATCTCATATAGGAAACCTAGACTTGCTGAAACGTCAAAAGACAGCGTTTCTCTGTTCCAGCAAGACTACAAGTCGAGACATCCTTAAAAGTTTCGACTGGGCTACAAGTGTGCCTAAAGATTCCTGCATCATCAGCGGATTCCAGACAAAATTGGAAAAGGATGTGCTGCAACTTCTCCTGAAGCGCCACATCCCCGTTATCATCGTGCTGGCCAGAAGAATGTATAAGGAACTGCCTGCCGAAATTCAATCTGCCATCGATGGCAACGAAGCCCTCATTCTCTCCCTCTCCCATCTTACCCGTAACTCTAAATCAAGCGCTTTGGCTCGAAACAGATACATCATCAGTATTGCAGACAGCGTTGTGTTTGGAGCATTAGATTCATCCAGTTCACTAACTAAACTAGCAAAATAAGCCTCTTCTATATAGAAAAAGTTTTCTCATTTTTAATACCACTATTACCACGCACCTTCTAATCATCTGATTATTAACAAGATGTACGTGGTAATAAGCGGTTTTTTATTACCACACTATTACCACGCTATTACCACACCAGCTAGGTTCATGATGCTTCCTGCATCATGCAACAGACGTTCTGACCCCTGCTTACAACCATCAGGAAAAGTCATTCTAACCATCAGGCAAAATCAACCCGAGGCTTGCCCAATTTTGCCCAAGGCTTTGGGCACTTATACCCGGAATTATCGGTTAATAGTGCTCATGTTCTCGGGTATAAATCCTCATGTACATGGGCACAAACTCAGAACGTCATTTCCGGTCATTTTCGAATCAGCACATAGATGATGACGGGAGCACCGAAGAGCGGGGTTATAGCATTGAGCGGGATAACTCCACCATCAGAAGGCTGCGTGCAGAGCAGATTGCAGAGCAAGGCAAGCACGGAACCCATGAGCATCGTGGCTGGCAGCAGGCGGCGGTGGTTCTCCGTGCCGATGACAAGACGAGCGATGTGGGGAGTGGCAAGACCGATGAAGGCAATGGGACCGCAGAAGGCTGTTACCACCGACGTGAGAAGACCCGTAACAACCAGCAGGGCAATGCGGAGCCTGCGGATGCGAAATCCCAGATTCTCGGCATACTGTTCGCCCAGGAGCAGGGCATTGAGCGGCTTGATGAGCAGAAGAGAAGCCAGCAATCCGAGAATGGCAATGGGAATGAACCATCTCACCTCTCCCATCGAGACATTGCCGAAACTTCCCATGCCCCAAACCATATAGGATTTCACACCCTCTGCCGTACTGAAGAAATTCAGCAGCGAGATGGCACTGCTGGCAAGATATCCTATCATCAGACCAATGATGAGCAACACCGTATGACTGCGAACGATGGCTGAAAAGAACGTGATGACTCCCATCACCAGCATCGCCCCCACAAAGGCAGCCAGCAGGATGGCAAGGAAACCGCCGACAGCCACCCCATCGGCAGTATCGAGAAAGCCCATGCCCCAATCGCCCAGCGAAATGGTGCCGCCAAAGGCGAGCATCACTACGGCAACCGCCAAGCCTGCTCCGCTGCTGATGCCGAAGACATCAGGACCCGCCAGGGGATTGCGGAAAGCCGTCTGGAGAAGCAGTCCGCTCGTGGCAAGGGCTGCCCCCGAAAGCAATGCCGTGATGGCTTGCGGCAGACGAGATTCCAAAACAATGTAACGGAAAGTTTCGGAAGAGGAATCGGCGGAATTGCCCGAGAGAATCGCCATGACCTCCCGCCACGGAATGCTGACGCTGCCCCATGCCAGATTGGCAAGAAACAGCAGGATGATGGCGCCAGCCAGGGCGAAGGCGTATAAAAATCCTTTGTTCATCATAAGTTCACGTTTAAAGAATAAAAATGCTCCGGGAAAAGTCGTTCGACTCTTCTCGGAGCATCTCAGTTATTTCAAAAAGAGTTCACACCCGTTGTTACTTGCTCTCCTCTTCAGCCTTCTTGGTCTCTGCAGCAGTAGGACCATAGTAGCCGTAGTAAGCCTGGTAACGTGTGTAGCCCCAGTTAGCCTGAGCCTTCTCTGGGTCGAGCTCCTTAGCCTTGTCGAGCACCTTGATAGCCTCCTTGTAAACTACCTTGCGGCCGTTAGGATCCTGCAAAGCACCACCCTTGCTGTTGTAGCAGGCACCGAGGTAGGTCAACACAGTTACATTGTCTGGCTTGGCAGCAAGAGCCTGCTTCAAGTTCTTGATGGCATTGTCAGCATCGTTCTTCCGGATATACATCATACCCAGGTTGGCGAGTGCAACGAAATTGCTAGGGTTCTTGGCGATGACTGCGTTCAGAAGCGCCTCCTGCTCCTTCTCCATCTGCATAGAAGAATACATAGAGTTCAAACCGTCGAGGACTACATCGTTGTTCTCGTCCTGAGCATAGAGACCCTTGAGCTTGTCTACGTAAGCCAGAGAGTCGGCATGAGTCTTCAAACCGTCCTTCATTACATAGAGCTTGAGGTTGAGGGCGTCCTTAGCCTCCTTCTCGCTCTTCATGGCGATGTCGCAATACTTCTCGCAACGGGCTGCGTCCTTAGCCTGATAAGCATAGCGTGCAGCGAAGAGAGCTACCTGACCGATATACTCCTTCTCGCCATCCTTCTGCTTAGCGTCGATGCCGGCGAAGAGAGGCTCTGAATCTGTATCGAGGAAAGCACCCCAGTACTTCAAAACCTCATCAGCCTTGTTGTTCTGCGCTGCAGTCTGACCTGCATTGACGAGCTGAACACGAGCAGCCCAAACGCGGGCAGCGTTGCCACCGAACTTAGGAGCTACCTTACCCTTGGCATTAGGAAGCTGATCATACTTGTAGCACTCAATGGCATTCATCAGCGCATTGTAAGCGCCTTCGTTCATTGCATTCTCGTCGATAGGATCATTCTTCTTCATGATCTGGTTGGTCTGCATGATGCTCTGCTGGTCGTTGTAAGCCTTCATACTGAGGTCAACGAGCTTGTTGTAGGCCTTGGCCTTCTCTGCGTCGTTAGCCAACTGACCCAGGTTCTGCTTCAGCAATGCCTCTGCCTCAGCGTAAGTCTTAGCCTTCATGACAGCCTTAAGTGCATCACTGTCGCCTGCAAATGCTGATGTGGCACCTAGTACCAACATAGCAGCTACGATTAACTTTTTCATTTTCTCTTTAAAGTTTAAAAGTTGTTATTGATTTTTTACGCGTCTTCAATATTATGTGAACGAGTGTTCAGGATGTTACTCCTGAACGTTCTCGTCTTCATGATTCTCCAACTCAGCTTCTGCCTCGGCTGCCTCTTCGGCTGTCTTGGCACCCACCGTATCGTTCTCTATCTCCTCGCTCTTCTTGGCCCATGCCGAACGGCTCTCTTCTTCTACCGAAGCTTCGAGCTCTGAACTCATCACCTTGCATACGCTGGCAATGACATCGTTCTTCTTCGACAGGTTGATGAGGCGGACACCCTGGGTGGCACGGCCCATCACGCGGCAGTCGGCAACGGCAAGGCGAATCACGATGCCGCTCTGGTTGATAATCATCAGGTCGTTATCATCGGTAACGTTCTTGATGGCTACCAGGCGACCAGTCTTATCGGTGATGTTGAGGGTCTTCACACCCTTACCGCCACGGTTGGTTACACGGTAGTCGATTACGTCTGAACGCTTGCCGTAACCCTGCTCGCTCACTACCATCACGGTCTCGCGATCTGGGTCGTTGACAACAATCATACCTATCACAGCATCGTCGCCCTCGTCGAGTCGCATACCGCGAACACCGGTAGAGGTACGGCCCATGGTGCGGATCTGGTCCTCATTGAAGCGAACAGCACGGCCATTGCGGTTGGCAAGAATCAACTCGTTATGACCATTAGTGAGTCGAACATCTACCACCTCGTCGCCCTCAACGATGTTGATGGCAATCACACCGTTGGCACGTGGACGGGAGTATGCTTCCAGGCTGGTCTTCTTCACCGTACCATTCTTGGTAGCGAATACTACGTAATGGCTGTTGATGAACTCAGCGTCGTTCAAGCCTTTGAGGCGGAGGAATGCATTCACCTGGTCATCGCTCTCGATGTTGAGGAGGTTCTGGATGGCACGGCCCTTGGAGTTGCGGTCGCCCTCAGGAATCTCGTAACACTTCAGCCAGTAGCAGCGGCCCTTCTTGGTGAAGAACAGCATGGTCTGGTGCATGGTGGCTGGATAGATATACTCGGTGAAGTCCTTGTCGCGAGTGCGGGCACCCTTGGCTCCTACGCCGCCGCGAGCCTGCTCACGGAATTCTGACAGTGGGGTGCGCTTGATGTATCCCAGGTGGCTCACAGTGATGACCACTGGGTCGTTAGGATAGAAATCCTCCGGGTTGAACTCGTGGTCGTCTGGCTTGATCATGGTGCGGCGTGCGTCACCATACTTCTCCTTCACCTCGTTGAGCTCGTCCTTCATCACCTTCTTGCAAAGCTCTGGGTCGTTGAGAATCTGATTCAGGTAGTCGATGGTCTTCATCAACTCGTTGAACTCGTTGTGCAACTGTTCCAGGCGCAGACCGGTCAACTGGCTCAATCGCATATCCACGATGGCCTTACTCTGCAGTTCATCCAGCTCGAATCGCTTCTCCAGGTTGCGCTGGGCATCGGATGGAGTCTTGCTGGCACGGATGATGTGAACCACCTCGTCGATGTTGTCGCAGGCGATGATCAGTCCTTCGAGGATATGAGCACGCTCCTGCGCCTTCTTCAGTTCAAACTGGGTGCGGCGGATAGTTACGTCGTGACGATGGTCTACGAAGTACTTCACGCATTCCTTCAGGGACAAGAGACGTGGACGGCCATTGACCAGGGCAATGCAATTCACTGAGAATGAGCTTTGCAGGGCGGTCAGCTTGAAGAGTTTGTTCAAGAGAACGTTGGCATTTGCATCACGCTTTACGTCTACCACGATGCGCATACCCTGACGGCCAGACTCATCGTTTACGTTGGCAATGCCGTCAACCTTGCCTTCCTTGGCAAGGTCGGCAATCGCCATAACGAGCTGCTCCTTGTTTACACCGTAAGGAATCTCGGTGATTACAATCTTGTCGTGGTTCTCGCCAGTCTCGATTTCGGCAGTGGCGCGCACCACGATTCTTCCTCTACCCGTATCATAAGCGTCCTTCACGCCCTGGATGCCGTAGATGGTGGCACCTGTAGGGAAGTCGGGAGCTGGGATATACTGCATCAATCCGTCGGTATCGATGTCAGGGTTGTCGATATAGGCGCAGCATCCGTCAATCACCTCGCCCAGGTTGTGGGTAGGGATATTGGTAGCCATACCCACTGCAATACCGTTACCGCCGTTTACCAGCAGGTTAGGAATCTTGGTAGGCATCACGGAAGGCTCCTGGAGGGTGTCGTCGAAGTTGTTCATCATATCCACGGTCTCCTTGTCGAGGTCGTCCATGATGTGCTCACCCATCTTCGAGAGTCGGCACTCCGTGTAACGCATCGCCGCAGGAGAGTCACCATCCACAGAACCGAAGTTACCCTGTCCGTCGATGAGGGTGTAACGCATGTTCCACTCCTGACCCATACGAACCAAGGCACCATATACAGAAGAGTCGCCGTGAGGGTGGTACTTACCGAGCACCTCACCTACCACGCGCGCACATTTCTTATAAGGTTTGTCACTGGTGTTTCCAATACCGAGCATACCGTAAAGAATACGGCGATGCACAGGCTTGAAACCATCGCGCACATCAGGGAGGGCACGAGCCACAATCACCGACATAGAATAGTCGATGTAGCTAGACTTCATCTCCTCCTCAATGTTGATCTTCATGATTCTATCATGATCCATTGTCTGATTTTCGTCCATTTCTTATATTAATAATGTTTATACCTTATTTATATAGTGAATTGTATCATCTGCCCCAGCCATCAGGATTCTGACGTCCGCATGGCGTTTCACCACCCGCCTGCGAAAAGCGAAAAATCGCGTTTAAGGGCATTTATTTGCGTTCTAAGCCGTTTTGTGCTTCCGAAAACACCGACAAAGGTACAAAAAATAAATGAAACAAAATGCTTCGAAGCCGAAAAAAATGATATTTTAGCATTTATTGTATATTAAATAAGTTAAAAAGTTGACCAAACTCTTGCATAATACCAAAATATTGTGTAATTTTGCATCGTAATATAAACATATAAAACATGCAAAATCCATTTCAACATATCAACGATGTACTCAACTTCAGCGGCAAGGAAGCAAGCCGCATGTTGAGAAGTCAGGTGAACACAGAGCACCTGATGTTGGGAATACTGCACGCAAACAACAAGCAGGTGAACGACATCTTTGACCACTTCGGAATCAATGCGGACGTATTACGCTCCACTCTCTATGACTCTCAGGAGAAGGTGATGGAGGAAGTATTCGTGAAGGGAGATGAACCGGAGACTGACAAAAGGAAACAGGGCAAGGGACTGACCTACAACAGGGAGACTTCTGCCGTGATCAGCGATTCGCTCATAGAGGCACGTCTCTGCTCAGGACATTCGGCCATGGTGGAACCTATCCACCTGCTGCTCGCCATCCTGAAAAACGAGCAGAGCGACCCTGCCAAGCTGCTCATTACACAAGGACTCACTTACAGCAAACTCTTTGACTACCTTTCTGGCTACCACGACGAGATTGAGGACAAGCTCAACAAGCTGAACCAGGAGGTGGAAAACTATAAGCGCACCCAGGAAGTTGAAAACGCAACGGAAGGAAACAAGGAACCGAATGATGAGGAAAACGACGGAGACATCATCGCTGCGGGTGACACTGATATACAGGACCACGAAGGCGACCTGATGGACCCGGACGAGGAACCACTCGACTTCAGTGACGAGCATGCTGATTCCAACCAGGGAAACCGTGGGGGCAACATGGGCAACAACAAGACCAACATAATCGGTGCCGGATCGAAAACCACGAAATCGAACACGCCAACCATCGACAAATACAGCTTCGACCTGACCAAGGCGGCAAAGAGCGGAAAGCTCGATCCCGTGATTGGAAGAGACAAGGAGATTAACCGCGTGCTTGAAATCCTGGGCAGACGCAAGAAGAACAACCCTGTGCTGATAGGCGAACCGGGCGTGGGAAAGAGTGCCATCGTGGAAGGACTGGCTCTGTTGCTCGCCAAGCAGGGCAGCGACCAGAGCTCACTCTTCTTCAACAAGCGAATTGTGAGCCTCGACCTTGCCGGTCTCGTAGCCGGAACCAAATACAGAGGACAGTTTGAGGAGCGCATCAAGGGCATCATCAGAGAACTGGAGCGCAACGAGGACATCATCCTCTTCATCGACGAGATTCACACGATGATTGGAGCCGGAAGCGCCGAGGGAACGATGGATGCGGCAAATATCCTGAAACCAGCCCTGGCAAGAGGCACCCTGCAGTGTATCGGAGCCACCACCCTGAACGAATATCGCAAGAGCATCGAGAAGGACGGAGCACTGGAAAGAAGATTCCAGAAGGTAATAGTAGACCCTACTACCCCGGAAGAGACACTGCAGATTCTGCGCAACATCAAGGAACAATATGAGCAGCACCACAACGTAACCTTCACCGACGAGGCTCTTGAGGCCTGCGTGAAGCTGAGCGAAAGATACATCAACGACCGCAACTTCCCAGACAAGGCTATCGACGTGATGGACGAGGTGGGCTCACATATCCATATCAATTCTGCCACCGTTCCGGAAGAACTGATTGAGGCAGAGAAAAAGCTCAACGAGATTGTCGCCAAGAAACAGGCTGCCGTGGCTTGCCAGAATTTCGAGATGGCGGCTACCCTGCGCGACTGCCAGACCAAGCAGGAGCAGGACATTGAGGTTATCCGAAAGAAATGGGAACACGGAGACCCGAGCCACCGCACACTGGTTGGCGAGACTGAAGTGACTGACGTAATCAGCCGAATGACCGGTATTCCTATGCAGCGCATGGCTGAATCGGAAAACAAGCGACTCAAGGAAATGGCTGATGTGCTGAAGGCGGAGGTCATTGCCCAGGATAGCGCTATAGATAAGGTGGTGAAAGCCATACAGCGCAACAGAATGGGACTCAGAGACCCGAACCACCCTATCGGCGTGTTCATGTTCCTGGGGCCTACCGGCGTGGGAAAGACCTATCTTGCCAAGAAACTGGCAGAGGAACTCTTCGGTTCGGCTGATGCTCTCTTCCGCATCGACATGAGCGAATACGCTGAAGGCTACAATACGGCACGACTCATCGGTTCGCCTCCGGGATACGTGGGCTACGATGAGGGCGGACAGCTGACCGAGAAGGTGAGACGCAAGCCTTACAGCATCGTATTGCTCGACGAGATTGAGAAAGCCAGCAGCCAGGTGTTCAACCTGCTGCTCCAGGTGCTCGACGAAGGCCGACTGACCGACGGCAACGGCCGACTCATCGACTTCAAGAACACCATCATCATCATGACCTCGAATGCCGGAACCCGACAGCTGAAGGAATTTGGCCGTGGCGTGGGCTTCAATGCCGGCGGACTGAGCGGTGAGGGTACGCTTATCGGCGAGAAGGACAAGGAATACGCAAGAAGCGTGGTTCAGAAGAGCCTTGCCAAGCAGTTCGCCCCAGAGTTCCTGAACCGTCTCGACGAGATTATCACCTTCGACCAGCTCGACATCAATGCCATCAAGCGCATTGTGGACCTGGAGTTGAAGAAGCTGGTAAAGCGTGTGGAAGAAAAGGGTTACCGCTTCCAGATGACCGACAAGGCCAAGGAATTCGTGGCAACCAAGGGCTATGATGTTCAATTCGGCGCTCGCCCACTGAAGCGAGCTATCCAGAACTACGTGGAAGACGGACTCTGCGAACTGCTGATGGAAGAAAGCCTGCAGCCAGGCGACACCATCTGCATCGGGAAGAGTGCGAAGAAAGACGAATTGACATTCAAAAGAAATAAAAAATGATATAAAGAGCAAATTTAGATAAAAAAGCTTTTAAGAGAACTTGGAATGGAAAATTCCAAGTTTCCCGGTGTGCTTCAGCGGAAGCCATTCTACGAGGAACGAGCTGGCTAGTGATAGCCAGCTCGTTCTTTTGTTAATGATAGTTAACGGCATGAAAACTTTTCGGAAATCATTTCATCAATTGAAAAATATTCATTACCTTTGCATCCGCTAAAAGAGAAAAAAGCCATGATGGCTCAGTTGGTAGAGCAACGCATTCGTAATGCGTGGGTCGCGGGTTCGAGTCCCGCTCGTGGCTCTCTTTCTTCAGCAAGCCGTGCTTGCATCTCCTTCCAAAGTTTTATTTGTCTGCGAGATTAGCACATCGGTAGTGCACGGGCTTCCCAAGCCTGTGAGGCGGGTTCGACTCCCGTATCTCGCTCTCCTATTCTTTCATCCCCCTTTTCATTATTCACTCCCTCATTTTCATCATCATCCCTTTTTTCATCATTCACCCTCTCTATTTCATCATGCTCTCTTTTTTTGCTTTCCCAGCGTAAACCTTTACGCACGAATTTTGCTGTTTTGAGGTACAATCTACCGATATTTTTTATACCTTTGCATCAGATTTCAGAAAGATATGAATATCTGATCTCTATACAACATTTATTAAAGAGAAAGAAATAGATGTATAATTTAAAAGTATACTAATTTAAAAACAAATAACAGACAAAATAATAAATCATGAAAGAGCTTAAAGCATTGAACAAGCGCACTGCTCCTAAGAGCGTAGCGCCAGAGAAAATCATCCAGTTTGGCGAGGGTAACTTCTTGCGTGCATTCGTTGACTGGATTGTATGGAACATGAACAAGAAGACCGACTTCAACGGTTCTGTCGTTGTAGTTCAGCCTTTGGCTGGCGGTATGGTTGACTGGCTGAACGGTCAGGACTGCCTCTATCACGTAAACCTTCAGGGCAAGGAGAACGGTCAGACTGTCAACACATTGGAGCGTATCGACGTTATCAGCCGTGCACTGAACCCATATTCTCAGAACCAGGCTTTCATGGCTTTGGCTGAGCAGCCAGAGATGCGTTTCATCATCTCTAACACAACTGAAGCAGGTATTGCATTCGATGACTCTTGCAAGTTCACAGATGCTCCTGCTGCTTCTTACCCAGGTAAGTTGGTTCAGTTGCTGTTCCACCGCTACAAGTTCTTCGAGGGCGACCCAACTAAGGGTATGATTCTGATGCCATGTGAGCTGATCTTCCTGAACGGTCACCACCTGAAGGAGTGCATCTACCAGTATATCGAGCTTTGGAAGGAAGACATGGGTGCTGACTACGAGGGCTTCAAGGAGTGGTTCACCAACCACTGCTATGTTTGCGCTACACTCGTAGACCGTATCGTTCCAGGCTTCCCACGCGACACCATCAAGGAAATCCAGCAGAAGGTTTGCTACAAGGACAACCTCGTAGTAAAGGCTGAGAGCTTCCACCTCTGGGTAATCGAGAAGGCTGAGAACATGACTGTAGAGCAGATGCAGGAAGAGTTCCCTGCCCACAAGGCTGGTCTCCACGTTCTCATCACAGACAACGAGAAGCCATACCACGAGCGTAAGGTTACTTTGCTGAATGGCCCTCACACTGTATTGAGCCCTGTTACATACCTCAGCGGCGTAAACATCGTTCGCGATGCTTGCGAGCACCCAGTATTGGGCAAGTACATCCACAAGGTACAGTTCGAGGAGTTGATGCAGACATTGAATCTCCCTATGGACGAGCTTCAGAAGTTCGCTTCTGACGTATTGGAGCGTTTCGAGAACCCATTCGTTGACCACCAGGTAACCAGCATCATGCTGAACTCATTCCCTAAGTTCGAGACTCGCGACCTCCCAGGCGTGAAGATTTACCTGGAGCGTAAGGGCGAGTTGCCACAGGGATTGGTATTCGGTCTTGCTGCCATCATCACTTACTATAAGGGTGGTGTTCGTGAGGACGGTGCTCCTATCCAGCCAAACGACGACCAGAAGATCATGGACAAGCTGACTGAGCTTTGGGCTACTGGCGACACTCAGAAGGTGGCAGAGGGTGTACTCGGCTTCGACTACATCTGGCATGAGAATCTGAACGAGACTGTTCCTGGCTTGACAGAGTTGGTTAAGAAGGATCTCGACCTCATCCAGGAGAAGGGTATGTTGGAGGCTGTGAAGACCATCCTCTAATTGATGAAGAAATAGTTATCAAGGTAAAAAGATAGAAAAAAGGAGTCCGGTAAGTTCAAGCATGGCTTGATTCTTACCGGACTTATTTTTTATCAGAGTATTTTCATCATGAAATGTAAAGCCAATAAATGGCCAGGAGCACCAAAACCATGATGGAGCCCACCACCATCTTGATCATGCAGGTGGCAACCTTCTTCAAGACAACGATTCCAATTACCAGAGCGGCCAATGCAAAAGCATAATAAAGGAAATTATCCATTGCGACTCTCCTTTCTGAATGGCTTGCGGCCTGCATTAAAAGGCTTCTTTCCTCTTTCATCAAATGACATTTTTCCTCTTTCGTCGAAAGGCTTGCTGTCTTCCTTCATCGCTCTGACGAACTCGTTAGGAATCGGAGTCTCGAACTCCATCGGCTGATGGGTTACCGGATGGTAGAAGCAGAGCACATAAGCATGCAGGCAAAGACGACCGCATGGATCATCGCCATTACCATACTTAATGTCACCACAAACCGGGTGTCCCATATCGGCAGTATGCACACGAATCTGGTTCTTTCTACCCGTCTCCAGCTTATATTCCACCAGAGAATGCTCTGTGGTGCGCTGCAGGGTATGGAAATGGGTAACGGCGTACTTGCCGCCATTGTCCGTATCGCTGGCATAAGTGATATAAGCCTTGTTATCCTTCAGCCAGTTGGCTACGGTTCCCTCATCTTCCTCCATCTCTCCGGAAACCAGGGCCACATATCGGCGGTCGTAAACGTTATGATGCCAGTCATCCTCCAGGGCAAGCTCGGTCTGCTTATCCTTAGCGTAGATCATCAGACCCGAGGTGTCGCGGTCGAGTCGGTGAACCACGTGAGCCTGACAGTTCTGGCGGGTCTTGTGGAAGTAATCATCCAATACGGTCTTCACGTTGAGCGTAGAATGACCGGCAGCCATGCTGAGGATACCCACGTTCTTCTCAACTACGATGATGTAGCGGTCTTCGTAAACAATCTTGATGTATCTGCTCTTGAAGACCTCCTGGTTCTTCTTGGTCTTGCTTACGCTCACCTTCATGCCCGGTTTCAGGGCGTAGTCAAACTGGGTGATGGTCTTTCCATCCACCTTGATTCCCCTGCCCTGCAAGGTTTGCTTCACCTTGGTCTTGCTAGGACCCTTCACGTTCTCCATCAGCCACTCCAACAGCTGTGCTGGTTTCTCCACCTTGTAGTGGTCGTATTCGTTGGGGTTGCCATAGCCGTAAGCATTGTTGCTATGCTTGCTGAAATTACCTTTATTATTCTGTTGTTTCATTTCTTGTTTTGTTGCTATCTTGTGTCTTGATCAGCCCCTCTTGGTGCCAATTCAGCCTACAAAAGTAAGACTTTTCTGCAAAATAACAAAGAAGAGCCCCTTTTTTAACTAAAAATTAGTAACTTTTGCCAATAAAACATTGATATACAAATAATTTTTCGTACCTTTGCACCCAAATAAAGATAAAATCAGATAAAAAGATATTTAGAAATAAGGAATGATTACAGTACAAAATCTTGCAATTCAATTCGGTAAGCGAGTGCTTTACAAAGATGTAAACCTCAAGTTCACTCATGGTAATATTTACGGTGTAATCGGTGCCAACGGTGCCGGTAAGTCTACCCTGCTCCGTGCCATCAGCGGCGACCTGGAGCCAAACAAGGGAACTGTGGAGATGGGACCAGGCGAGCGCCTTTCCGTTTTGGAGCAGGACCACTTCAAGTATGACGAGTTCCGCGTGATGGACACCGTACTGATGGGCCATCAGCCATTGTGGGAAAACATGAAGGAGCGCGAGCGCCTCTACGCTAAGCCAGAAATGACAGAGGAAGATGGTAACCTGGCTGCTGAGCTGGAGCTCAAGTTCGCTGAGATGAATGGTTGGGAGGCTGAAAGCAACGCTGCCCAGCTGCTCCAGAACCTTGGCGTAAAGGAGGAACTCCACGATAAGCTCGTAGGTGAACTTTCTAACACAGAGAAGGTGCGCGTGATGCTGGCGAAGGCTCTCTTCGGTAACCCAGACAACCTCCTCCTCGATGAGCCTACCAACGACCTCGACCTCGACACCGTAGAGTGGTTGGAGGAATACCTCAGCAACATCGAGCAGACTGTTCTCGTGGTTTCTCACGACCGTCACTTCCTCGATGCTGTCAGTACACAGACCGTGGATATCGACTTCGGTAAGGTAACCATGTTCGCCGGTAACTACTCTTTCTGGTACGAGAGTTCTCAGTTGGCTCTCCGCCAGGCTCAGAACCAGAAGATGAAGGCTGAGGAGAAGAAGAAGCAGTTGGAGGAGTTCATCCGCCGATTCTCTGCCAATGTGGCTAAGAGTAAGCAGACCACATCCCGCAAGAAGATGTTGGAGAAGCTGAATGTTGAGGAAATCCGCCCATCTAGCCGTAAGTACCCAGGTATCATCTTCCAGATGGACCGTGAACCAGGCAACCAGATTCTGGAGGTTGAGGGCTTGAAGGCTTGCGATGAAGACGGAACAGTGCTCTTCGACAATGTAAACTTCAACATCGAGAAGGGCGAGAAGGTGGTATTCCTCTCTCATAACCCTAAGGCGATGACTGCGCTCTTCGAGATCATCAACGGCAACCGCAAGGCTGACGCAGGTGAATACAAGTGGGGTGTAACCATCACCACTGCCTACCTCCCACTCGACAACACCGAGTTCTTCCAGAGCGACATGAACCTGGTAGATTGGCTGAGCCAGTATGGTCCAGGCAACGAGGTAGCGATGAAGGGCTACCTGGGAAGAATGCTCTTCAGCGGCGAGGAAGTGTTGAAGAAGGTGAACGTGCTCTCAGGAGGTGAGAAGATGAGATGTATGATTGCCCGCATGCAGTTGCAGAACGCCAACTGTCTGATTCTCGATACTCCTACCAACCACCTGGACTTGGAGAGTATCCAGGCATTCAACAACAACCTGGTGGCTTTCAGAGGCAACATCCTCTTCGCCAGCCATGACCACGAGTTCATCAACACCGTGGCAAACCGCATCATCGAGCTCACTCCATCTGGAACCATCGACAAGCTCATGTCTTACGACGAGTATATCTACGATGAGGCCATCAAGGAGCAGAAGGCAAAGATGTATGGTGTGCAGCAGTAACCAGAATACACATATTTATATATATAGAGAGAGTGCCAATCTGATGCGAATCGGATTGGCACACTCTTTGTTAAATACCTAATAAAAAATAATCATGTTTAAAAAATTTAAGACTATGTCACAAGAAAAGAATATAAAAGTTGAAGACGGTAACGCTCAGGAGCAGGTTCATAACGAGAACACTGAGCAGAACGCTACTCAAAACGAGAATAATGCCGAGGCAAATGCCGAAGAGCAGGAAGCTGGAACTGACAATGAGTCGGCTAAGGCTGACAACAAGGCAGAGAACGCTGACAACAAGGCAGAGAACGCTGAGGTTGACCCATTGACCAAGGCTCAGCAGGAAGTGGAAGAACTCAAGAAGACGCTGCTCTACAAGACTGCAGAATTTGAGAACTACCGCAAGCGCACCATGAAGGAGAAGGCAGACCTTATCCTCAACGGCGGCGAGAAGACCATTTCTGCCATCCTCCCTGTTCTCGACGACTTTGAGCGTGCACTCGCCGACAAAAGCGAGGACCCTAAGGTCATCAAGGAAGGCGTACAGATGATTTTCAATAAGTTCGTAAAGACACTTGAGGGTCTTGGCGTGAAGAAGATTGAAACTGCCGACAAGGATTTCGATGTGGATTTCCACGAGGCCATCGCCATGGTACCAGGAATGGGCGACGACAAGAAGGGCAAGGTAATAGACTGCGTACAGACTGGTTACACCCTCAACGATAAAGTGATCCGTCACGCCAAGGTTGCCGTAGGTCAGTAATCTGAGCGCCAATCATCTTCGTGATTTAATTGCCTATAATTTGATTGGCTTCAGTTTATCCATCATCAAGGAGGAGAATATCATTCAAGAAACATCATTATTAGAATAAAGAATTAGCAATGGCTAAGAGAGACTATTATGAGGTGCTTGGCGTAGATAAGCAGGCATCAGAAGACGAAATCAAGAAGGCTTACCGCAAGATAGCCATCAAGTATCACCCTGACCGCAACCCTGGCGACAAGGAGGCGGAAGAAAAGTTCAAGGAAGCTGCCGAGGCTTACGAGGTTCTGCACGACCCTCAGAAGCGTCAGCAGTACGACCAGTTTGGATTCAACGGTCCTCAGGGCGGATTCGGCGGCGGATTCGGTGGTGGAGCCAGCATGGACATGAATGACATCTTCTCTATGTTTGGCGACATCTTCGGCGGACACGGGGGATTCAGCGGATTCGGCGGTGGCTTTGGAGGCGGTGGCGCTCAGCCACAGCAGTATCAGGGAAGAGACCTGCGCGTTCAGGCTAAGCTCACCCTGCAGGAAGCCTTCACAGGATGCACCAAGAAGTTTAAGATTCGCAAGGACGTGACCTGTACGGCTTGTCACGGTTCGGGCTGCGAGGCTGGTTCTCAGCCAGAAACCTGTCCTACCTGTCACGGCACGGGTTACACCGTACGCACGGTTCGCTCTATGTTCGGAACCATGCAGACCCAGGCTGCCTGCCCTACTTGCGGCGGCGAAGGTCATGTAATCAAGAACAAGTGTAAGGCTTGTGGCGGCGAGGGTATCGTTGCCGGCGAGGAAGTGGTAGAGGTAAACATCCCGGCAGGTGTTGACGACGGAATGGTTGTCACGGTTCCTGGCAAGGGTGGTGCCGGCAAGCACAATGGCGTGAACGGCGACCTGCAGGTGATTGTACGCGTGGAAAAGAGCGAACAGTTTGAACGCCAGGACAAGGATCTCTATTACAATCTCGTGCTCGACTTCTCGACAGCCGTCCTTGGCGGCGAGATAGAGATTCCAACACTCGAAGGCAAGACCACCATCAAGATAGAACCGGGAACTCAGCCAGGCAAGCAGCTTCGTCTTCGCGGCAAGGGAATGCCGGCCATCAAGGGATATGGTTACGGAAGAGGCGACATCATCGTCAACATCACCGTCTACATTCCTAAGACTCTGAACAAGGAGGAGAAGGAACTGGTGAAGAAGTTCAAGGAATGCGAGAACTTCAAGGCTGATAATGCTGACAAGAAGTCAATCTTCGACAGCATCAAGAACCTGTTCAAGTAAAAACGGAAGTTGTAGTTTTTAGTATTAATACTGGCAATCTCATGCATTGGCTATCGCCGGTGATGAGATTGCCTTTTTTTCATCTCATACATTAATATATAGCTCATGAATTATCAAGAAACAACAGAATACCTTTTTAACAGCACCCCAGTGTTCGAAAAGATTGGAGCCAAAGCATACAAGCCAGGCCTTCAAACCACCCATGCCCTGGACGAACACTTCGGACATCCCCATCGCCAATACAAGACCATCCATATTGCCGGAACCAATGGCAAGGGTTCCTGCTCTCATACCATCGCCGCCATCCTGCAGAGTCAGGGATACAAGGTAGGTCTCTACACCTCCCCTCATCTCGTAGATTTCAGAGAGCGCATCCGAGTTAACGGCGAATGCGTTCCGGAGCAGTATGTCATTGACTTCGTAGAGCAGAACCGAAGCTTCTTCGAACCCCTCCATCCATCCTTCTTCGAACTGACCACTGCCATGGCACTGAAGTACTTTGCCGAGCAGGGAGTAGATTACGCCGTAATCGAGGTAGGACTGGGCGGCAGACTCGACTGCACCAACATCATCACCCCAATGCTTTCCATCATCACCAACATCAGTTTCGACCACACCCAGTTTCTGGGCAACACGCTGGCAGAGATTGCCGGCGAGAAAGCAGGCATCATCAAGCCACACGTGCCAGTGGTTGTAGGCGAATATCTTGAAGCAACCCGCCCTGTGTTTGAAGAGAAGGCGAAGGAGATGCAGGCTCCTATCCTCTTTGCGCAGGATTTCTCTGCACAGGATACAGAGATGGAAAGCCATGTAGAGATGGAACTGAAGGGTTCCTACCAGGAATGCAACAGGAAAACCATCCTTGCAGCACTCAGCATCCTCCGACAGAACACTACTATCGGCAACGCTGCCATCAGAAAAGGCTTCGCCCAGGTTTGTGAACTGACCGGACTCCGCGGCAGATGGGAGAAGCTCAATGATGCACCTCTCACCATCTGCGATACGGGGCATAATCTGGCTGGCTGGAACTATCTGGCTCCACAAATCAAGAGTGTGAAGGCAGAGACCAAGCACATCGTCTTCGGCATGGTTGACGACAAGGATGTGACACACGTTTTGCAACTTTTGAGTCAACAGCTCAAAAACGGGGTAAAATACTACTGGACGCAGCCTTCTACCAAAAGAGCCATCCCTGTGGCGAAACTGAGAGATTTCGCATTGGAGTATGACTTGCACGGAAATGCATATCATTCTGTAAAAGAAGCATATAAAGCAGCAAAAGAAAATGCGAAAAATAGCGATTTCATCTTCGTTGGCGGTTCAAGTTACGTAGTGGCAGATTTGCTCTCCTAAAAATTTTTAGTTTTTTTAAATCAAATAATTGCTAAAAGATTTGTCACATTCATTTTTTTTTAGTTACTTTGCAGTAAATTACTTTAGTACATAAAGTAGAGTAACTAAACAATGACATATTATGAATACAGAACCAGTTAACAAGTGTGGTTTGAAAAGAGAAGATTTTCAGACCACAGTGAACGGAAAGAAGACCGATCTCTTCGTGTTGAGAAACAAGCAGGGCAACGAGATTGCTGTGACTAACTACGGTGGTGCTGTTGTTGCAATTATGATGCCTGACAAGGACGGCAATTACGCCAACCTCATTCAGGGTCACGACAACATCCAGGATGTCATCAACTCGCCTGAGCCTTTCTTGAGCGTCCTCATCGGTCGTTACGGTAACCGCATCAAGGAGGGTAAGTTCACCCTTCATGGCAAGGAGTATCAGCTAGCATGCAACAATGGCAAGAACCATTTGCATGGAGGCCCTACTGGATTCCACGCACACGTTTGGGATGCAACTCGCATGAGCGACAATGCCGTAGTATTGAAGTACACCAGCCCATACGGCGAGGAAGGATTCTCTGGAGAGCTTACAGTTTGGGTAGCTTACACCTTAACTGACGACAACGAATTCGTCATCAAGTATCAGGCTACAACCAACAAGATGACCATCTGCAACCTGACCCACCACGCATTCTTCTCTATCCAGGGAATTGCTAACCCAACTCCAACCATCGACAACATCATCTGTCAGGTTAACGCAGACTACTATCTGCCTATAGATGAGGAGTCTATCCCAACAGGTGAAATCCTGAAGGTAGAGGGTACGCCATTCGATTTCCGCACTCCAAAGCCAATCGGTCAGGACATCAACGCGGACAACGAGCAGATTAAGAATGGTTCGGGTTACGACCACAACTATGTATTGAATAAGAAGGAAGAAGGCGAGATGAGCTTTGCTGCTCGCATCAAGGACCCTGTTAGCTGCCGTACAATGGAGGTTTACACCACAGAACCAGGTATGCAGATGTACACAGGTAACTTCCTGGCAGGCATCAAGGGTCAGCATGGTGCAACCTTCCCACGCCGCAGCGCAGTATGCTTCGAGGCACAGAAGTTCCCAGATACACCTAACCATCCTTACTTCCCAAGTTGCCGATTGAATCCAGGTGAGACATACACCCAGAAAACAATCTATAAGTTTGGCGTAGAGAAATAAAAATCTTTCATACAATATTAGGAGTTGCTGCCTCTAAACAATTCATGCAGAGGCAGTTGCTCCTTTTTGCGGTAAAACAGACTTGAGTAAACAAAACACGGGTAAACCGGCAATAAAACGCAAAATATTAAACATAACAATAAAATATCAACTATCAAAATTAAACAATGGAACAAAAAATTGGAAACAACAACGGTCGCATCATTGCAATCATTACGATGTGTTTTATCTTTGCAATGATTTCGTTTGTAACTAACATGGGAGCACCTTTTGGCAACATCTGGGGCTTTAAGTACTCTTGGGCAGCCATGATGGGTAACTTCATGAACTTTGCCGCTTACCTCTTCATGGGTATTCCTGCCGGCAAGATGATTGAAAACAAGGGTTACAAGAAAACTGCATTGATTGCACTTGCTGTCGGTACAATCGGTTTGATGATCCAGTACTTATCAAGCATCTTCGGTGACGACATCCCAGTATTCACACTCAGCTCTGGCGCAGTTTGCCTCAACCTCATCATTTATCTGTTGGGTGCATTCATCTGCGGTTTCTGCGTATGTATGCTTAACACGGTGGTAAACCCAATGTTGAACTTGCTCGGTGGCGGTGGTAACCGTGGTAACCAGCTCATTCAGATTGGTGGTACATTGAACTCTTTGAGCGGTACTCTTACTCCATTGTTGGCAGGTGTGCTCGTAGGTACAGTTACAGCCAACACAAGTATGAGCGACGTTGCTCCTCTCCTCTTCATCGGTATGGCTGTGTTCATCGCAGCTTTCTTCATCATCTGGTTCGTTGCTATTCCTGAGCCAAACATCAAGAAGGAGAATGTTCAGTACGACCACAGCCCTTGGTCTTTCCGCCACTGCGTACTCGGTGTCATCGGTATCTTCTTCTACGTAGGTGTTGAGATTGGTATTCCTGCTCAGCTCATCTTCTACATCAGTAGCATGGACTTTACAGGTGCTGCTTCTGTAGGTGGTGCTTTCGCTGCAGTTTACTGGTTACTCATGATGTGCGGCCGATTCCTCAGCTCATTCATCAGCGGTGCCATTTCTACCAAGACACAGATGATAGTAGTATCATCAGTAGCTATCCTCCTGTTGCTCACAGCCATCTTCTTGCCAGAGGCAAACACATTGAACTTCTCTTTGGCAGGTGATTCAGAGATTGCAAGCCTTCTCAAGCTCGACGACCATGGTACTGGCGTTGTAGCATTTACAATCCCTACCAAGTGTGTACTCATCGCCATCTGCGGTTTGTGTACTTCTATCATGTGGGGTGGAATCTTCAACCTTGCAGTAGAGGGTCTTGGCAAATACACAGCTCAGGCATCAGGTATCTTCATGATGATGGTAGTTGGTGGTGGTGTAATGCCTCTCATCCAGGATGCTGTTGCTAAGGCTGCTGGCCCTATCGCATCTTACTGGGTTGTCATCGCCATGATCGCATACATTCTTTTCTATGCGCTCGTAGGTTGCAAGAATGTCAACAAGGACATCCCTGTAGAGTAATCTTCGAAACTACTTACCCCCGAGTAAAGTAATGCTTTTACTACTCTGGGGTAACAAAATGATAATCAAAACTTTAATAATAACTTTTTAAACTACAGCAATTATGGATATTGAAAAAGTAAGAAGCCGCTTTATCAAGCACTTTGATGGTAAAACAGGTAACATCTATATGTCACCAGGTCGTATTAACCTGATTGGCGAGCACACCGACTATAATGGTGGATTCGTATTCCCAGGTGCAGTTGACAAGGGCATTATGGCTGAGATTCGTCCTAACGGAACAGATACAGTTATGCTCTACTCTATCGACTTGAAGGACCGCGTTGAGTTCAAGGTAAATGACCCAGAGGGTCCTCGCGCTTCATGGGCACGCTACATCTATGGTATCTGCCAGGAGATGAAGGCTTTGGGCGTTGACGTTAAAGGTTTCAATGCAGCATTCTATGGTGATGTGCCTCTCGGTGCAGGTATGTCTTCTTCTGCTGCTCTTGAAAGCTGTTTCGCTTTCGCTCTGAACGACCTCTTCGGTGACAACAAGGTTTCTAAGTGGGATCTCGTTCTCGCTGGTCAGGCTACTGAGCACAAGTACGTAGGTGTAAACTGCGGTATCATGGACCAGTTTGCTTCTGTATTCGGCAAGGAGGGCAAGTTGATGCGTCTCGACTGCAACAGCCGTGAGTTTGAGTACTTCCCATTCGATCCACAGGGTTACAAGCTTTGCTTGGTTAACTCTAAGGTTAAGCACGAGTTGGCAGGTTCTCCATACAACGACCGTCGTAACTCATGCGAGAATGTGGTTAAGCACATTGCTGCCAAGCACCCAGAGGCTAAGTTCGAGACTCTCCGCGATTGCACATGGGAGCAGTTGGAAGAGGTTCGCGCTGAGGTAGGCGAAGAGGATTACAGCCGCGCTCACTTCGTATTGGGCGAGAAGGACCGCGTATTGGCAGTCTGCGATGCTCTTGTGAAGGGCGACTACGAGACAGTAGGTCAGAAGATGTACGAGACTCACCACGGTTTGAGCAAGGAATATGAGGTAAGCTGCGAGGAACTCGACTTCTTGAACGATGTTGCCAAGGAGAACGGTGTTACTGGTAGCCGTATCATGGGTGGTGGCTTCGGTGGCTGCACCATCAACTTGGTAAAAGACGACATCTACGACAAGTTTGTAGAGGATGTTACCGCTAAGTTCACAGCTAAGTATGGTCACGCTCCTGAGATTTACCCAGTGGTTATCTCTGAGGGTTCTCACAAGGTTTGCTAATATTCATTATTAATATATATAAAGGAACTGCAGTTGACATTTGCCGACTGCAGTTTTTTTTATGTTCTTTCTTTAACCCAAAAGAATGCCGAAAAAACATGGAAAATTGAGGTAAATACGCCCGAAACAGGGCAATTATATGCAAATAGTGTTAAAATCACACTTTAGAATGAAAAAAGTTAGGGAAAACGCTTGCTAATTCGAAATAAAATTGTAATTTTACACCCAAAATTAATAAACGATATAAAACAACCTAAAAATGAGTAACGCAAAGAACCTCTTTATGGGAGTTGGTTTCGCGGCAATCGCTACCCTCTCAGCTTGTTCTTCAAGCAGCAATGCTAGTCTTACACAGTCAGGCTTGAATCCAGCAGACTTCGATTCTACTGTTTTGGGCAAGAAGACTGAGTTAGTAACCCTCAAGAATGCCAGTGGCATGGAAGTGTGCCTCACCAACTATGGTGGCCGTGTAGTTTCCATATCAGTTCCTGACAAGGATGGCAAACCTACAGATGTAGTATTGGGTTATGATAACATCCATCAGTATGCAGATACGCTCAACTCTCCATCTGATTACGGATCTTCAGTAGGTCGTTACGCCAACCGTATCAAGGATTCAAAGTTGACTATTGCTGGCAAGACTTACAATCTGAAGCCAAACGATAATGGCAACTGCCTCCATGGCGGTGGTGCTACCGGTTGGTTGAATCAGGTTTATGATATTACAGAGAAGAATGATTCTTCTGTAACCTTCACTATCCAGGCAAAGGATGGCGAGAATGGTTTCCCTGGTAATGTGACAGCTACTGCTAAATATACAGTGAAGAGTGATAATACACTCGATATCGAATTTGGTGCAACAACAGATAAGGAAACTGTTGTCAACATGACCAACCATAGCTACTTCAATCTGAATGGCGATCCTTCTAAGGAAGGTTTCGACCAGGTGATGTACATCAATGCAGATAAGTTCACACCAGCTGATAGCCTGTACATTCCAACAGGTGAAATCAAGAGCGTAGAGGGAACTCCAATGGATTTCCGCACTCCTACAGAAATTGGCAAGAAGGTGGATTACAGCTTCGACCAGATCAAGAACGCTACTGGTTACGACCACAACTGGTGTCTGAATACATATAAGGATGGCAAGGGCGATGACAAGACAGTATGCGCTAGCCTCTATTCTCCAAAGAGCGGCATCCTGCTCGAGGTATTCACCAACGAGCCAGGTATTCAGGTTTACACTGGTAACTTCCAGGGCACAGGCATTGCCTGCAAGCATGGCATCAAGTATCCAAAGCACGTAAGCGTATGCTTCGAGAGCCAGAAGTATCCTGATTCTCCAACCAAGATTGCCCAGGGCGTAAAGGGCTGGACAGATGCAACTTTGAAGCCTGGAGAGAAGTATTACTCTCACCTCGCTTACAAGTTTAGCGTTAAGAAGTAAGGAAGGCATCCAATAAAAGAAAGAATAAACAATAATAAATAAACAAACGATCTTATAGTAATTATGAATTGGAATTCAACAGAATTCGTATGGCTTGATTGGACAGTACTCGCCATTGGTGTAATCGGCGTAATCTGGGCTGTCTGGCATGCGATTGTGAAAGACAGAAAGGCTCAGAAGGGCGAAGACTCTTCTGCTTACCTCTTCGGTAAGGGCGAGCCATGGTATGTAATCGGTATGGCTATCTTCGCAGCCAACATCGGTTCAGAGCACCTCGTGGGTCTTGCTGGTACTGGCGCCAAGAGCGGTGTAGGTATGGCTCACTGGGAGATGCAGGGTTGGATGATCCTCATCCTCGGTTGGTTGTTCGTACCATTCTATCAGTTGCTCATTAACAAGATGGGTAAGATCATCACCATGCCAGACTTCCTGAAGTTCCGCTACACTCAGCGCACAGGTTCATGGCTCTCTATCATCACACTCGTAGCTTACATCCTCACCAAGGTGAGCGTTACTGCTCTTACAGGTGGAATTTTCTTCGAGTATCTCTGGGGCTTGAACTTCTGGGTAGGTGCCATCGGTTTGATCATCCTCACCACCATCTTCACCGTATTCGGCGGTATGAAGGGTGTAATGACTCTGTCAACCATCCAGACTCCTATCCTCGTCATCGGTTCATTCCTCGTGCTCTTCCTCGGTCTCTCTACCCTCGGTGGTGGCAGCATCTCTGCAGGTTGGGCAGATATGATGGACTACTGCGGCAAGTTGAACAACGGCTACGGAACAACCCACATGTTCCACTGGGAGGCAGGTGACTCAATGTATCAGGAGTATCCAGGTTTCGTAGTATTCATCGGTGCAACCATCATTGGTTTCTGGTACTGGTGTACTGACCAGCATATCGTTCAGCGTGTACTCGGTCAGGTTCCTGGCGAGAGCAACGTAGAGGTAATGAAGCGTGCTCGCCGCGGTACTATTGCAGCCGGTTTCTTCAAGGTTCTCCCTTGCTTCATGTTCCTCATTCCAGGTATGATTGCAGCAGCCTTGGCTCAGAAGGGCGCAATTCAGATGAACGAGACTGACGCTGCCTTCGCCATCATGGTAAAGACCGTACTTCCTGCTGGTATCAAGGGAATCGTAACCATCGGTTTCATCTGCGCACTCGTTGCTTCATTGGCAGCATTCTTCAACAGCTGTGCTACCCTCTTCACCGAGGACTTCTACAAGCCATTGAAGAAAGGTATGTCTGAGGCTCACTACGTACTCGTAGGCCGTATAGCTACAGTGGTAGTTGTTATCCTCGGTTTCGCATGGTTGCCAATCATGATGAAGATGGATACATTATATAACTATCTCCAGGGAATCCAGTCACTTCTGGCTCCAGCCATGGTAGCCGTATTCGCAATGGGAATCTTCTTCAAGAAGATTACTCCAAAGGCAGGTGAATACACCATGATTACTGGTTTCCTCATCGGTATGCTCCGCCTCGTTACCAACGTCATCACAGATACAGGTAAGGCAACAATGGATGGTGCTTTCTGGGATTACACCGCATGGTTCTGGCAGACCAACTGGCTCGTATTCGAGTGCTGGTTGCTCGTCTTCCTCATTATCTTCATGGTAGTAGTGAGCTGCTTCACACCAGCTCCAAGCAAGGAGCAGGTAGAGGCAATCACCTTCACATCAGACTTCAAGAAGTCTATCCGTGAGAGCTGGGGTGCCTTCGATATCATTGGTACACTCGTAGTAATCGGTCTCTGCGCTGCATTCTACGCATACTTCTGGTAAAACATAAAACAAAGTTTGGAGTTAGAAGTTAGGAGTTAGGATTTTCCTTTAGTGTAATCTACAAATATAGTGCAATCTGCATATATTGAATCATGTAATCAACATGTGGATTTGCCTATATCCAACCATCCTTTCTTCTGCTTCTGGCTCCCAGCTTTCTTCCAACAAGATGCAAAGCTTCCGAAAGGGAGCAACCTAAGGAAACAGTATTATAAACAATAAATCAATTCTTAGAATCTTAACATTCAAATCAACACAACCATGACACAGTTTTATAACGAATACTCCAAGGTTTTGGTATCCGTGGATTGTATCATCTTCGGATTCAACGGCAGTAGCCTTCAGGTACTGATAGGCAAACGAAAGATGGATCCAGGACGTGGCGAATGGTCACTCTATGGTGGCTTCGTTGGCGCAAAGGAAAACCTCGAAGATGCAGCCAACCGAGTTATCTACGAACTTACAGGAATGCAAAACCTCTATATCAGACAGGTGGGAGCATTTGGCCGCATTGACCGTGACCCGGGAGAACGAGTTATCTCAATCGCCTACTGTGCCCTCATCAATGTAGTAGACTACGATGATAGTCTCCGCATCGAACATGGATTGGAATGGGTAAGTCTGAACGAACTTCCAGAACTCTATTCCGACCACAGAACCATGATTCACGATGCCATCTGTCAGATTCGCCGTCGCATCAATCATGAACCGCTGAGTTTCAAACTCCTCCCCGACCTCTTCACGCTGACACAGCTTCAGCACGTGTTCGAGGCTGTACTGGGAGAAGATATTGATAAGCGCAACTTCCGCAAACGCGTGAAGGAAATCGACTTCATCGAGAAGACAGAACTGATTGATAAAGTCAATTCGAAACGAGGTGCCGCCCTCTATCGCTTCAACAAAAAGGCTTATGAGGAAGACCCATCATTCAACTTGAAATAGAATATTCAACTCAAACTATATATATTATGTTAGAAGAATTAAAAGAAAAAGTGTTCAAGGCAAATCTTGACCTCGTAAAGCACAACCTCGTGCTCTTTACATGGGGAAACGTGAGTGGCATCGACCGCGAAAAAGGTCTTGTTGTCATCAAGCCATCAGGCGTTGACTATGACACCATGAAGGCTAGCGACATGGTGGTAGTTGACTTGGAAACCGGCAAGGTGGTTGAAGGCGACTTGAATCCATCTTCAGATACTCCAACCCACCTGGTGCTCTACCGTGCATTCCCTGAGCTGGGCGGTGTGGTTCATACTCACTCTACTTATGCCACAGCATGGGCTCAGGCAGGTATGGACATCCCTAACATCGGTACTACTCATGCAGATTATTTCCACGATTGCATCCCTTGCACTGATGCAATGACAGAGGATATGATGGCTGAATATGAATACAATACAGGTGTGGTAATCGTTGATCGCTTCAAGAAGGACAACATCAACCCGGTTCATACACCAGGCGTATTGGTCAAGAACCACGGTCCTTTCACATGGGGTAAGGATGCCGACCAGGCAGTTTACCACGCAGTGGTAGCTGAGCAGGTGGCTAAGATGGCGTTCATCTCTTTCAGCGTGAATCCAAACACCACCATGAACCCACTGCTCGTAGAGAAGCACTTCAACCGCAAGCACGGTCCTAACGCTTACTACGGACAGAAGAAGCACTAATCTCCGAATGAGATTGATGCTGACAGAAGAAGTAAAAAAAGATTTTCAATAACAACATTAAAAACAACAAACAATCATGATTAAAGCATTTGAGAATTTAGAGGTATGGTTTGTAACTGGTGCACAGCTTCTTTACGGAGGCGAGACAGTTAAGATAGTAGATGGTCACTCAAAGGACATGGTAGATGGTCTGAACAACAGTGGCATCATCCCAATCAAGGTAGTTTACAAGGGCACAGCTAACTCTTCTGCAGAGGTAGAGGCTGTGATGAAGGCTGCCAACAACGACGAGAAGTGTGTAGGTATCATCACATGGATGCACACCTTCTCTCCAGCTAAGATGTGGATCAAGGGCTTGCAGGCTCTCGAGAAGCCTCTCCTCCACTTCCACACTCAGTACAACGCAGAACTCCCTTGGGATTCTATCGACATGGACTTCATGAACCTCAACCAGTCTGCTCACGGCGACATCGAGTTCGGTCATATCTGCACTCGCATGCGCATCCCTAGAAAGGTAGTTGTAGGCTACTGGAAGAGCGAAGAGGCTCAGAAGCAGATTGCTACTTGGGCTCGCGTAGCTGCCGGTGTAGCTGATGCTCACAATGTACGCTGCCTGATGTTCGGTATGAACATGAACAACGTAGCCGTAACAGATGGCGACCGCGTAGAGTTTGAGCAGCGCCTGGGTTACCACGTAGATTACTACCCAGTATCTTCACTCATGGAGTACTTCAAGAAGGTAACTGATGCTGAGGCAGATGCACTCGTTGAGGAGTACAAGAAGGAATACACCATCAAGATCGATGAGTCTGGCGAGGAAGTATATTGGGAGAAGGTAAAGAACGCAGCTAAGGCTGAGATTGCTCTCCGTCGCGTATTGAAGGATGAGAACGCAGTAGCATTCACAACCAACTTCGATGACCTCGGCGATGCAGACATCGACGATCCAAACTTCTGCGGTTTCGACCAGATTCCAGGTTTGGCTTCACAGCGCCTGATGGCAGAGGGTTACGGTTTCGGTGCAGAGGGTGACTGGAAGACAGCTTGCCTCTATCGCACACTCTGGGTTATGAACCAGGGCTTGGAGAAGGGTTGCTCATTCCTCGAGGACTACACACTCAACTTCGCTGAGGACCGCACATCAAGCCTCCAGAGCCACATGCTCGAGGTTTGCCCATTGATCGCATCAGACAAGCCAAAGCTCGAGGTTCACTTCCTCGGCATCGGTATCCGCAAGCAGCAGACAGCTCGCCTCGTATTCACATCTAAGACAGGTAAGGGTGTTAAGGCAACAGTAGTTGACCTCGGCAACCGTTTCCGTCTCATCGCAAGTGAGGTAGAGTGCATCGAGCCAAAGGCAATGCCTAAGCTCCCTGTAGCTTCAGCTCTCTGGGTTCCACAGCCAACATTCGAGATTGGTGCAGGTGCTTGGATCCTCGCTGGTGGTACTCACCACAGTGCATTCTCTTACGATATCACTGCTGAGTACTGGGAGGACTTCTGCGAGATTCTGGGTATTGAGTTCGTCAACATCGACAAGAACACAACTATCAGCAGCTTCAAGCAGCAGCTCCGCAACAACGAGATTTATTACATGCTCAACAAGGCATTGCGATAATTAAAGTAAAGAGTGAAGAACAAAGGGAAAAGAGAGTTGAAATTCAACACTTTACCCTTTGTTCTTTACATTAAACATTTAAAAGAAATGAGCGCAAAAACTATTATAGAATCAGGTAAGGCCATTCTCGGTATCGAGTTTGGTTCTACCCGAATCAAGGCTGTCTTGATTGACACCGACAACAACCCTATCGCACAGGGTAGCTTTGAGTGGGAAAACCAGTTGGTTGATGGCCTCTGGACTTACAGCATCGACACCATCTGGAAAGGTTTGCAGGATTGCTACGCTGACCTCCGCAAGAACGTGAAGGCTGAGTACGACTGCGAAATCAAGCAGTTGGCTGCCATCGGTATCTCTGCGATGATGCACGGCTACATGGCTTTCGGCAAGGATGAGAACATCCTCGTTCCTTTCCGCACCTGGCGTAATACCAACACCGCACAGGCAGCAGCCGAGCTTTCAGAGCTCTTCCACTTCAACATCCCATTGCGTTGGAGCATCTCTCACGTTTATCAGGCTATCCTGAACGGTGAAGAGCACATCAACAAGATTGACTTCCTCACCACTCTCGCCGGTTACATCCACTGGCAGCTCACAGGCAAGAAGGTTTTGGGCGTAGGCGATGCATCTGGTATGCTCCCTATTGATTCCAACACCAACAACTACGATGCAGAGATGGTAGCTAAGTTCGATAAGCTTATCGAGCCTAAGAACTTGGGCTGGAAGATTCTCGACATCCTGCCAGAGGTATTGAACGCAGGCGAAGACGCTGGTGTTCTGACCGAGGAAGGTGCGAAGAAGCTCGACCCATCTGGAACTCTCCAGGCTGGTACTCCTCTCTGCCCTCCAGAGGGTGATGCAGGTACAGGTATGGTAGCTACCAACGCTGTTCGTCAGCGCACTGGTAACGTAAGTGCAGGTACTTCTTCTTTCTCTATGATTGTATTGGAGAAAGCCTTGAGCAAACCTTACGAAGTAATTGATATGGTGACAACTCCAGATGGTAGTCCTGTAGCCATGGTTCACTGCAACAACTGTACTTCCGACCTTAATGCATGGGTAGGTTTGTTCAAGCAATATCAGGAGTTGCTCGGTGTACCTGTGGATATGAACGAGGTATTCGGCAAGCTCTACAACCACGCTCTTGAGGGCGATGCAGATTGCGGCGGCTTGATTGCTTACAACTATATTTCTGGTGAGCCTGTAACAGGTTTGGCTGAAGGTCGCCCTATGTTCGTTCGTTCAGCCAACGACCACTTCAACCTCGCCAACTTCATGCGTGCCAACCTCTACGCTTCAGTAGCTGTATTGAAGATTGGTAACGATGTATTGTTCAAGGACGAGAAGGTGCAGGTAGATCGCATCACAGGTCATGGCGGTTTGTTCAAGACCAAGGGTGTAGGTCAGCGTATCCTCGCAGCAGCCATCAACTCCCCTATCTCTGTGATGGAGACAGCAGGCGAAGGTGGTGCATGGGGTATCGCCCTGCTCGCAGGTTATCTCGTAAACAATGCTGAGAAACTGAGCCTGGCTGATTACCTCGACAAAAAGGTGTTCGCAGGCAATACTGGTGTAGAAATTGCACCTACAGCAGAAGACGTTGCAGGTTTCGATAAGTACATCGAAACTTATAAGGCAGGCTTGGCCATTGAACAGGCAGCCGTAGCAAACAAAAAATAATCTAATAAAAATAAGTATGTTTGTGGGGGAATTTTCCCTCACAAACGTATTATAAATAAAATATATCAATTCAACCCTTTTATAAACAAAGACAAAAACTTACATAAGACATGAACAGACTTTTCGCTACTGCTCTCTTATCTGCAACTGTAGCCTTCTCAGCACAGGCTCAGGATGTGACAGGCACAATCCATGCGAACCAAGGTACGCAGAAGATTAATCGAGAAATCTATGGTCAGTTTGCCGAACACCTCGGAAGCTGCATCTATGGTGGTCTCTGGGTGGGTCCGGATTCCAACATCCCTAATACCCAGGGTTATCGCAACGACGTGCTCCAAGCCCTCAAGGACCTCAAGGTTCCTGTATTAAGATGGCCAGGAGGATGCTTCGCTGATGAATATCACTGGATGGATGGTATCGGTCCGCGCGAGAAGCGCCCTAAGATGCAGAACAACAACTGGGGTGGCACCATCGAGGACAACTCCTTCGGTACTCATGAATTTCTGAATCTCTGCGAGATGCTGGGCTGCGAGCCTTACATCAGCGGTAACGTGGGTTCAGGCACAGTAGAGGAGTTGGCTAAATGGGTAGAGTATATGACCAGCGACGGCGATACTCCTATGGCTAAGCTCCGCCGACAGAATGGTCGCGATAAGGCCTGGAAGGTGAAATACCTCGGTGTGGGTAACGAGAGTTGGGGATGTGGTGGAAACATGCGTCCAGAGTACTATTCTGATCTCTATCGCCGCTACTCTGTATATTGCCGTAACTACGATGGCAACGAGCTTTACAAGATTGCATCGGGAGCCAGTGACTACGATTACAACTGGACCAAGGTATTGATGGACCGTGTAGGTCATCGTGCCAACGGAATATCCTTACATTATTATACGGTAACCGGCTGGAACGGCAGCAAGGGTTCTGCCACCAAGTTCAGCAACGACGACTACTACTGGACCATGGGCAAGTGCCTCGGCATTGAGGATGTCATCAAGAAGCATGAAGCCATCATGGATAAGGCAGACCCAAAGAAGCAGATTGGTCTGCTCGTAGACGAATGGGGAACCTGGTGGGATGAGGAACCAGGTACAATCAAGGGCCACCTTTATCAGCAGAACTGTATGCGCGATGCCTTCGTTGCCGCCCTCTCGCTGAATGTGTTCCATCGCCACGCCGACCGTGTGAAGATGGCCAACATCGCACAGGTGGTCAACGTGCTCCAGTCTATGATTCTCACAGACACTAAGGGCACCGGTCACATGGTATTGACCCCAACCTACCACGTGTTCAACATGTATAAGGATTTCCAGGGAGCCACCTATCTTCCTATGGACGTGAAGTGCGACTCGATTGATGTACGTGGCGACCAGCACGCAAAAGACGGCAGAAAGATTCCTCTGGTTTCAACTTCAGCAGCCAAGAAGACAGATGGCACCGTGGTTGTATCACTCGCCAATGTAAGTCTCGACAAGGCACAGGAGGTAGAGTTCAACCTCGATGGTCTGAAGGCTCCAAAGGCAGTGGCAGGCCAGATTCTTACCTGCAAGAAGGTGAGCGATTTCAACGATTTCGAGCACCCTGAGGTAGTGAAGCCAGCTACCTTCAAGGATGCGAAATTGAAGAAAAACACCTTGAAAGTGAAAATTCCTGCAAAATCTATCGTAGTTTTGAAAATAAAGTAGTATATTTGTAGGGTAATTCAATCAATTCATCAGCCCTTTCTTGGTTAAGGGGCTGATGAACAAACAGTTCCGTAAATCCATTGCACCAAGGAATGAGATGGCAGGAATGTTTCAGCAGAAATCAGTAGAAAATCTATAACAATAATAAATACATTATATTATGATGAACGACATTAAAGTAATGAATCATGCAGCAGATAACATCCGTATCCTAGCTGCTTCAATGGTAGAAAAGGCAAACTCTGGTCATCCAGGTGGTGCCATGGGTGGTTCTGATTTCATCAACGTGCTCTTCGCTGAGTACTTGGTTTATGATCCAGCAGATCCAACATGGACGGGTCGCGACCGCTTCTTCCTCGACCCAGGTCACATGAGCCCAATGCTCTATGCAGGTTTGGCAATGCGTGGTTTCTTCTCAATGGAAGACCTCAAGCAGTTCCGCCAGTGGGGTTCTGTAACTCCAGGTCACCCAGAGCTCGACCTTCAGCGTGGTATCGAGAACTCATCTGGTCCTCTCGGTCAGGGTCACGCCCTCGCAGCTGGTGCAGCTGTAGCAGAGAAGTTCCTCGAGGCTCGTCTGGGTTCAACCATGATGCAGCACAAGATTTACGCATACATTTCTGATGGTGCTGTAGAGGAAGAGATTTCTCAGGGTGTTGGTCGTATCGCCGGTAACCTCGGCTTGAACAACCTCATCATGTTCTACGATTCCAACGACATTCAGCTCTCTACAGAGTGTGGCGTTGTAATGAACGAGGATACTGAGATGAAGTACAAGGCTTGGGGCTGGAATGTCATCAAGATTAACGGTAACGACGTAGCTCAGATTCGTGAGGCTCTCGATGCTGCTCAGAAGGAGCAGGACCGCCCTACCCTCATTATCGGTAAGACAGTAATGGGTAAGGGTGCCCTCCGTGCAGACGGAACAAGCTACGAGGCTTGCATCAATACTCACGGTGCTCCTCTCGGTGGCGACGCATACGTAAATACAATCAAGCACCTCGGTGGTGATCCTGAGAATGCATTCGTTATCTTCGACGATGTAAAGGAAATCTACGCTAAGCGTGCTGAGGAGTTGAAAAAGATCGTTGCTGAGCGCAAGGCTGCAGAGGCTGAGTGGCGCAAGGCTAACCCAGAGAAGGCTGCTCAGATGAATGAGTGGTTCAGCGGCAAGGCTCCTAAGGTAGACTGGAGCAAGGTTGAGCAGAAGGCTGGTTCAGCTACTCGTGCTGCTTCTGCTGCTTGTCTCGGCGTTTTGGCAGAGCAGGTTCCTAACATGATCTGTGCTTCAGCTGACCTTTCTAACTCAGATAAGACAGATGGTTTCTTGAAGAAGACCAAGAGCATCGTTCGCGGTGACTTCTCAGGTGCTTTCTTCCAGGCAGGTGTTGCTGAGTTGACAATGGCTGATATGTGTATCGGTATGATGCTCCACGGTGGTGTGGTTGCAGCAATGGGTACATTCTTCGTATTCTCTGATTATATGAAGCCAGCTGTTCGTATCGCTGCCTTGATGCAGGTTCCTGTTAAGTTTATCTGGACTCACGATGCATTCCGCGTTGGTGAGGACGGACCTACTCACGAGCCAGTTGAGCAGGAGGCACAGATCCGCTTGATGGAGAAGTTGAAGAACCATGCAGGTAAGGACAGCGTTCGCGTATTCCGCCCAGCTGATGCTGATGAGACTACAGTTTGCTGGAAACTCGCTATGGAGAACGTTGATACTCCAACAGCTTTGATTTTCTCTCGTCAGGGCATCGCTAAGTTGCCAGAGGGAACAGATTACGAGCAGGCAGCTAAGGGTGCTTACATCGTAGCAGGCAGTGACGAGAATCCAGATGTTATCCTGGTAGCTAGCGGTTCAGAGGTTTCTACATTGGAGGCTGGTTGCGAAGCATTGCGTGCTGATGGCATCAAGGTTCGCGTGGTAAGTGCTCCATCAGAGGGCTTGTTCCGTGGTCAGAGCAAGGAGTATCAGGAGAGCGTATTGCCAAAGAACGCTAAGATCTTCGGTATGACTGCCGGTCTTCCTGTAACACTCCAGGGTCTTGTAGGCGCTAATGGTAAGGTTTGGGGTATGGAGAGCTTCGGTTTCTCTGCTCCTTACAAGGTGCTCGATGAGAAGCTCGGCTACACAGGCGAGAACGTTTACAAGCAGGTAAAGGATTTCTTGGCTGAGGCTTAATTAGAATAATTCGTTAGGATTCACTTAAAAAACTTAAGTATTATGGAAGTAAAGACAGTTGGTATTGCATGTGACCATGCAGGTTTTCCATTGAAGCAGTTCGTATTGGAATATTTGGAGAAGAAGGGTTATCCTGTAAAGGATTACGGTACATACAGCGATGCGAGTGTTGACTATCCTGACTTCGGCCATGCGCTCGGCGAAGGCATTGAGAGCGGCGAGGTTTATCCAGGTATCGGCATTTGCGGCAGTGGCGAGGGAATCGCCATGACTTTGAACAAGCATCAGGGTGTACGTGCCGGTTTGGCATGGTGCAAGGAGATTGCTCATCTCGTTCGTCAGCACAACGATGCCAACGTATTGGTACTTCCTGGCCGTTTCATTGACAATAAGACTGCCGAGGCTATCCTCGACGAGTTCTTCACCACTACTTTCGAGGGTGGTCGTCATGAGCGTCGCGTTAAGAAGATTCCTGTTCAGCAGTAATTGTGTTGAACTGAATATAGCCAAAGCCCCCATCCCGCTTGAAAAAGCAGGCTGGGGGCTTTTTTTATTTAGTCTTAAGGCAAAAAATATTTTCCCTTAAGGCTAAATATTTTTTGCCTTAAGGGAAATCTTTTCCTTCAAAATCAACTTCTTTATTTTGTTTTACTTGACTTCTTTTTCAATTCCAATTTCGGAATCTTTACTTTCTGACCAGCTTTCAACTTGCCGGAACCATTGAGAGCCTCAACATAACACTCCATGCCCGGACCGAAATAACGCTTGCTGATAGCTTCTATGGTCTGACCCTCTCGGGCTGTAACCACCTCGGCTACACCCACGATGCGATAAGCACCTGTGCGGACACGGACATCCTGGTCATACTTGGCAGATGCGTGAGCAGTAGCATTTTCGGTTTGATGCTTCTTTGCCTCTGCTAACTTCTTGGCTTCAGTCTGCTTATTTAGTTCTGCCTGTTTTTTAGCCTCAGCTTCTTTCTGCTGCTTAGCAGCAAGAAGAGAGTCCTTCTTATCTACCTGCTTTCCATCAGTCTCAGCCATTTTCACAGCTTCGCTTGCCTGCACCATTCGGATACTGTCTTCTATCGCCTTCTTTCGCAAGATTTCTTCCTGCGAAAGAGAAGCCGGAGTTGGTTTAGCTGCCTTGTTGTCCTGATGGAAGTTATCCAGTTGAAGGGCTAGATGGTCGCGTTGCGCTGCCATCTTACCATAATTAAAGGCAAACCAACCGATGCCGCCAATCAAAGCTACGATGATGAAACAAGCAACTACTACCAAATAACGAGGAATCACTACACCCTTTTTGGTGGATTCAAAAGTATCGTAAGACTCTGAGTCTTCTGATGTTTCTGAATCTGAAGTAGAAGCAGCTTCAACTAAAGGTTCAGAATCAGATGCTGATTTTAGCTTTGACTCAGGTTCAAGTTCAGGTGTAGGCTCAGGTTCAAGTTCAGGTGTAGGCTCAGGTTCAAGCTCTGACTCTGGATCTGGTTCAAACTCAGATTCAGATAAAGAATCAGATACAGGCTCTGGTTCAGGTTCTGATTCTCTCAAATCTGCCAGTTCTTCCTGATTTTCCGATTCATTCTGAACTTCTTCCTGCTCACCAGCCTCATCCTTCATTTCCTTAACCGACTTTTCTACAATGGTTTCTGTTATGATTTCAGGAGAAGTATCATAGTGAGATTCAGATTCGCCTATTACAACTACTTCATCGCTTACGGATGGAGTGTCTGTTTCCTCCAGGAAATCAATCACATCTGAAGTTTCTGAAGTATCAGATATTTCAGAAATATCAGTTGCTTCAGAAGTATCATCTGATGCTTCAGAACCATCCAAAGGTTCAGGAATCTCCTCAGCCTCATTCATCTGCCGGTTCTCAGCCAGCAGTTCTTCTGCCTCAAACTTCCTGTCGATTTCATCAAACTCTACCCCGTCGTTCACCACCACCGTCTCAAACTGGGCAAACGGCTTGTTGATGATTTCCTTGAGAATCGTATCCGGGGTAAAGGAGATTTTATCTCTTCCCTCGATGACGATGCGTTCGCCAGTGTTGACATCCACGCTCTCCCGATCCTTCACCGAAGTAACCTTGAAGGTTCCAAGCCATTTCATCTTTACCTGCTTGTCAGCCTGGAGCCCTTCATTAGCTACATCAAACATCTTTCTGATGAACAACTCGGCATCCTGCTGACTAATACCAGTTTTCTCAGCCAGCTTCTGTGCCAATACAGTCAAACTGTTCTTACTCATAAGCTTCTCCTCCATTCTTTAGCTTTTCCTTGACGGCAGCAACAGGACGAAAGCCGAGCACCAGTTTAGGCGGAACCAGCTGTCGCTTCCTGGTGGTAGGATTCACCACCACGCGCTCTAGGCGCTTCTTCACCTCGAACGTACCAAAGTTGGGGATGGAGACCATTTCCCCCTCCTCAAATTCAGCAATCATGGCGTCTATCACCTTGCGCACCATCTTCTGGGTGTCGTCTTGCGAATAACCCGTCTGCTGAGCCAGTTCTGCTATATAGTCCTTATTGTTCATCTTCTGATTCTTTAAATATAATTCTATCTCACTACTTCGCCATACAGGTCGAACTCCTCGCTGCTGGTCATCTTTACCTTGTAGAAACTGCCCACACGCAAGCGCTGGTCTGCCTTGATAAGCACCTCTGGGTCAACCTCTGGCGAACAGAACTCCGTTCTGCCGATATAGTAATCTCCTTCCTTGCGGTCGATAACCACCGGCATCGTGAGTCCCACCTTGCCTGCCTCAATCTCTGCACTGATGTCCTGCTGCAGAATCATCAGTTCGTCAAGACGGCGCTGCTTTACATCGGCAGGAACATCATCCTCATAGTTCTTGGCACTGTAGGTTCCCTCCTCCTCAGAATAGGCAAAGGCACCCATGCGCTCGAAACGCTGTTCACGCACGAAGTCGAGCAGCTCATGGAAATCCTCCTCGGTCTCGCCAGGGAAACCTACCATCAGCGTGGTGCGGATATGGATGCCCGGCACGCGGTTGCGGATGACGGTGAGCAGGTCGAGTGTTTCCTGCTTGGTTACGTGGCGATGCATGCGAGTGAGCATGTGGTCGCTGATGTGCTGCAGGGCGATGTCGAGATACTTGCATACGTTTGGTTTCTCGCGCATCACATCGAGCAGATCGAGCGGGAACTGGTTTGGATAAGCGTAATGCAGACGAATCCACTTAACGCCAGGGATATCGGCCATCTCGCTGATGAGTTCGGTGATATGATGCTTGCCATCGATATCCATGCCGTAGTAGGTAAGTTCCTGAGCGATGATCTGGAACTCCTTCACGCCGTCGGCTACCAGTTCGCGCACCTCGTTGAGGATATCTTCCTTGGGACGGGAAACGTGCTTGCCCGTGATGAGCGGAATGGCGCAATAGGCGCAGCGGCGGTCGCAGCCCTCTGAAATCTTGATGTATGCATAGTGGTGAGGGGTGGTAAGATGGCGGCGCTCGTTGCAGGCAGGCACTTCGGCCTTACCCAGCTCCTTGAGCAGTTCCTTGTAGTTGAATTTGCCGTAGAACTTATCCACCTCAGGCATCTCAGCCTCCAATTCCTTCTGATAACGCTGCGAGAGGCAGCCCATCACATAGAGTTTGTTCAGGCGTCCCTCTTCCTTAGCCTGGATAAATTCGAGGATGGTGTCGATGCTTTCCTGCTTGGCATCCTCGATGAAGCCGCATGTGTTGATGACGGCTATCTCGCCCTGAGGGCGCTTTGAATCGTGTACACAATGGTAGCCGTTCGCCTCAAACTGCTTCATCAACAGCTCGCTGTCGACCAGGTTTTTCGAACAGCCCAAAGTTATGATATCTATCTGGTTCTTTTTCATTCACCTATACCTTATTATATATACTAATCTGATTCCCGTTTCTTTTCACATAAATTGCATCCGAAATCTACTTTGATTTCTTGAACAGGGAATCCACGAATTCCTTCTTGTTGAAGAGCTGCATGTCTTCCATGCCCTCACCCAATCCGATGTACTTCACTGGTACCTTGAGCTGGTCGGAGATTCCGATGACCACGCCGCCCTTGGCTGTGCCGTCGAGCTTGGTGATGGCAAGAGAAGTGATATTGGTAACGGCAGCAAACTGCTTGGCCTGCTCGAAGGCGTTCTGACCCGTACTGCCATCCAATACGAGCATCACCTCGTCTGGCGCCTCAGGCATCACCTTCTTCATCACCTCCTTAATCTTCTTCAGCTCGTTCATCAGGTTCACCTTGTTATGCAATCTTCCTGCAGTATCGATGAGCACCACGTCGGCACCATTTGCCTTGGCACTCTGCAGGGTGTCGAAAGCCACGCTTGCAGGGTCGGAACCCATCTGCTGCTTCACCACCGGTACACCCACGCGGTCGCCCCAGATGGAAATCTGCTCCACGGCTGCGGCACGGAAGGTATCGGCAGCACCCAGATAAACCTTCTTGCCAGCCTTCTTAAACTGGTAGGCAAGCTTACCGATGGTAGTAGTCTTGCCTACTCCATTTACACCCACCACCAGAATAACGTATGGCTTGTGGTCGGAAGGCAAGTCCCAATTTTCATTGTCATCGCTATGGTTCTCTTCCAGGAGACTGGCGATTTCCTCTCTTAAGATTCTGTCGAGCTCTGAGGTAGAAACATACTTGTCACGAGCCACGCGCTCCTCGATGCGATGAATGATCTTCACCGTAGTCTCTACGCCCACATCCGATGTGATGAGCACCTCTTCGAGGTCGTCGAGCACATCGTCATCTACGGTTGACTTACCAGCCACCGCACGAGCTAATTTGCTAAACACACTCTCCTTGGTTTTTTCAAGTCCTTTATCGAGAGTTTCTTTCTTTTTGTTGCTGAATAATCCGAATAATCCCATAATTATAGCTATATTTTTTGCAAAGATACAAAAAAAAACGAAAGCATCGGTACATTTTTTGGAAAAAACACCAAAAAAAGTACCGATGCATGCTATTTATTCCTTTATTGACTATTTTTACAGGCTATTATTGAGTGCCATTAAGGCAAGAACAGCCTCATTATATTCGTTGACCACCTCAGCCTGCTTCAACCGCATATCTATCGCCTCCTGCAAGGCGCTGGCGTATTCCACATAACTGATTTCACCATTCTCATACTCCAGGGTGCTGAGACGTTCTATGTCCTTCGCCTTCGCCATATTCTCGCCGCTGTAATACTCCATGCGCTGGCTGGCATTCTGCAGTCGGCGATATCCCTGCTGGTAGTCGCGCTCCTTCTCACGCTGCTCCTGCTGCATCGCCATCTGCGCCATCTCGCGGTCTTTCTGTGCGGCCTTCACCTTCGCCTTGGTGGCTCCGAAGAAGATAGGAACGCCCACGGTTACCTCGAAACCGAAGAAATTGCCCTCGGTGAAGCGTTGGCGGTTGATGTGATAAGGGTCCCAGCTATCGATGAGGAGCTGCGAACGCAGGGCGAGCGAGAGCGATGGCGCATAGCCCGTCTTGGCACACTTCACTTCTTTGTCGAGTGCTGTGATGAGATCTTTCTGATATTGCGCATCGGCAGTCTGCTGATAGTTGAAGGCTGCATTCATGGGCGAACGCTGCGAGATGAGAAGATTCCCATCAGGCACCACAGGCGTAGTGGTGTTGAGCAGCGCCATCAGGGCTGTCTGCAGATTCTCTGCCTCGTTCTTCACCTTCGTCATCTCCAGGCGGTTGTCGTTTCTCATGCGATCGGCAGAGAGGAACTCCAGCTGTCTCGCCTCGCCCGCCTTATATCTCTTCCCGGCTACATCGCAATAGCGCTGGATGACGGAATCCTGCTGCTGCAGAATCTGAAGGCGATGGGTCTGATAGAGCATCGCATAGTAGGCACTGGCGATTTCGAGTCTGAGCTGCTGGGAGGTGACGTTCAACCGGCTTTTCTCTGCCTGGGTCTCTGCCTTCAACTGATTGCGACGGGCTGTATAGACCGTAGGAAACTCGATGCTCTGCGAGAAGGTGAGTCCGTTGTCTGTATCGCCGCTGGATGCCGGGTTCTGCGAGAAGGCGATTTCCGTCTTGTCCAGATCCCATGCTGTTCCCTGCATTACCTGAGCCTTTTCTACGGCTTTTCTGCCGGATTGCAAGGCGAGGTTCTGCCTATCAGCCAGTTGGAAACACTGCTGCAAGGTCATCTTCTGACCCGGCATACTTGCATCAAAGCGTGATGCATCCGAGGCAGAAAGATGTGCTTCTTCCATCTTTACAGAAAGATGTGCATCCGCCGCCAAAGGCATCAGCAGCATCCAGGATGCAAGCCATATATGATTCTTCTTAAAAAACTTCTTCATATTATTCAATTCTAATGCTTGATATTCAAACAAGTTCAGTATCTGAAAATTCTAACGCTTGGTAAATGTCTTGTAGATGGCAGGGAGCACCAGCAGGGTGAGCAGGGTACTCGTGATGAGTCCACCAATCACCACCGTGGCAAGTGGGCGCTGCACCTCAGCACCATCGCCCTGCGAGAGCGCCATCGGGAGGAATCCCATGGAAGCCACCAGAGCCGTCATCAGGACAGGACGCAGACGGAGCATGCAGCTATCGATGATGCGACGATGAATCATCTCACCCGCACTGGTTCCCGCTGTCGGTGGCAACCGGAGCTGTTCCTTCTGCATCTGGTTCATCTGACCGATGAGCACGATTCCGTTGAGCACCGCCACACCGAAGAGGGCGATGAAGCCCACACCTGCCGAAATACTGAAAGGCATTCCGCGGAGCCAAAGTGCCCACACACCGCCGATGGCAGCCAGAGGAATCGCCGAGAAGACGAAAAGCGACTCACGCACATTCTTCACCGTGGCATAGAGCAGCAGCAGGATGATGACCAGCGCTATCGGAATCACCACCATCAGTCGGCGGCTGGCACTCTGCAGATTCTCAAACTCACCACCATAATTATAATAGTAGCCTTCTGGAAGTTTCAGCTTTTCGTCGAGAATCTCCTGGATATCCTCCACCGTGCTTTGCACATCACGCCCCTTCACATTGAAGCCCACGTAGATGCGCCGGGCACCATTCTCATGCGACACCTGTGCCGGCGCAGGCGAATCATCGATATCCGCTACTTGCGAAAGCGGAATATTCGTGCCATCCTTCAGCGGAATACTCAACTGTTCAAGCTGCTCTACATTGCGCTGCGATGGATCCATGCGGAGCACGATGTCAAACTTCTTGTCGCCCTCGTAGACGGAACCAGCCACAGCACCGGCAAAGGTAGTCTCCAGAATACTGCTGATATCATCCACGCTGATACCGTAAGCCGCCATCTTCTCGTGGTTGTATCTTACCTGGATTTGAGGCAAGCCGGCAACTTCTTCTACAAAGATGCCACTCACGCCCGGCACACCTTCTATCATCTTCTTCACCTTTCCTGCCTGCTGGGTAAGCACATCGAGGTCGTCACCGAAAATCTTGATAGCCACATCCTGCTTGATACCCGTAAGCAACTCGTTGTTGCGCATCTGGATAGGCTGGGAAATCTCTGCCTCGAGACCTGGAATGGCGCTGAGGGTTTCCTCCATCTTCTCCATCAGTTCGGGAGTCGTCTTGGCAGAGGTCCATTCTGCCTTCGGTTTCAGGGCTATCATGATGTCGGCACGTTCCACAGGCATCGGGTCGGTAGGAATCTCGGCACTTCCGATGCGGCTCACCACCTGCTTGATTTCAGGATATTCCTTCTTGAGCAGTTTTTCTGCCTTGCTACAGCTCTCCACCATCTGCGAGAGCGACGTTCCCTGCGACATACTCATTTCCACAGCGAAATCGCCTTCTTCCAGACTCGGGATAAACTCGCCTCCGAGATACTTGAAGCCCACCACGCTGACGCAGAACAAAGCCACGGCTCCCGTGATGACATCCCTGTTGCGGGCAAGCACCCAATCGAGGATAGGACGATACCAGCCCTGCAACTTCTCTATCATCTTATCAGAGAAAGTCTTCCTGCTGTGAACCTTGCGGCTCAACAGGAGCGAACTTGCCATCGGCACATAGGTGAGCGACAGGATGAAGGCACCGAGGATGGCGAAGAACACGGTGAGCGCCATCGGACGGAACATCTTTCCCTCGATGCCCACCAGGGTCATCAGCGGAATGTATACAATCATGATGATGATTTCGCCGAAGGCTGCGCTCTGGCGGATGCGGGAAGCCGAGAAGTGAACCTCCTCGTCCATCTGCTTCTGGGTCAGGGCGAAAGGAACCGCATTTCCTTCCTTCTGGCATTGGGCAAGATAGGCAGCACGCACCTCGGGCTGCGAAAAATGACCTGTATTAATATGTGTAACCACCGCCTCGACAATGATGACGGCGGAATCGACAATCATACCGAAGTCGATGGCTCCCAATGACATCAGATTGCCATCGATGCCGAAGGTCTTCATCATGCCAAAGGCAAAGAGCATACTGAGCGGAATAACACTCGCCACCACCAGTCCTGCACGCCAGTTGCCCAGAAAGATGACAAGCACGAAGATAACGATGAGTCCACCTTCGATGAGGTTGCGGGCGATGGTACCCTCTACTCTATCCACCAGGTTGGTACGGTCGATAAACGGTTCGATGACCACGCCTTCGGGCAATGATTTCTGAATCTGACTGATTCGCTCCTTCACGTTTTTGATTACCTCCTGGAAGTTCTCGCCCTTGAGCATGATGGCGATACCTGCCACCACCTCGCCTTCACCATTGCGGGTAACGGCACCGAAACGGGTGGCATGGCCCAACTGAACCTTTGCCA
>ERZ1026890.30-NODE-30-length-109577-cov-22.395153_pt1 | contig 109577 bp, 94 predicted proteins | sample MGYA00380175_ERZ1026890 | MGnify/ENA primary metagenome ERZ1026890 (study PRJEB33269, sample SAMEA4719811) | human gut metagenome | biome: human-associated habitat; feature: organic feature; material: feces | place: Cameroon | collected 2013-10 ...
GTCTAAAAATACAATCATTTAAATAACAATCATTTAAATAACAATCATTTAAATAAATATAAGAATTATGGGAAATCTTTTTGAAAGTCTCAAAGATTATTTCGAGAACACCCCTAATGATGTAATCGAGAATGATTGGAGAGAAATAGAATATCTCAATGAGATTGGCCCCGATGTCATTGAGTACGCCGAATTCGTTAGGGAGTATTTCGGTACAGCCATGTCATATTCCAATACCAAGGAGAAAGAGGAAACACACAGATATGACGTGTCTGTCAGCGCATGGGAGAATGGCATTGCAGCAGACGCAAAGTATTGTTTGGCAGCATAAGGCAATCATGGAAAAAGCAACTTTTAAATTAGATAATTATCGTTTCACTAAGGCATCCTTGGACTTTAACATTCCGAACAATGCCGAGTTGAATATATCTTTCAGTCCTAAGGGAGTATTTCACACAAAGGAAGCACGCTATGAATTGGACTTTGACGTTATGGTAGGATGCACAGAGACTAACACGGAGGTTGTAAAGGTTTCGTGTGTGGCTTCGTTTTCGTTTGGCGGTGGCATTACTATTGCCGACATTCCCGAATACTTCTACCCTAACAGTCTTGCCATCGTATTTCCATACGTCAGGGCTTTTGTAAGTACAATAACCTTGCAGGCTAACATGCAACCTGTAGTATTGCCTACAATCAACCTCATGGGGCTCACGGAGGAACTGAAAGAAAAGACAACCGTTATTGAATAGTTCGGAGAGTATGAAGACCACGGATATATACCAGACACTCGAAGACAGGCAGAACGATGAGGAGGTGGAAGACCACGGCCCGTATTTCTGTTCTGAGCGATATGCCAATGGCATTTTGAAAAGCGGCACAAAAGAACCGTGGCTGGGTGAGGGTTATTATTTCTGGGATACGAGAATAGCGGATGCCAGATGGTGGGGCGATACTGTTTACAGCCGAAAAGGGTATATCATTTGTAAAACGACCTACGATCAAAATTCCCCCTTGCTCTACGATTTGGTGGGCGACATACGGCAGTTTGATGAGTTCATAGATTGTGCGGAACTTATAAGGAAAAAGCTGAATCTTAAGACTGTAAAGTTTCCTGTCGTGCTCGCCTATATGAAAAAGGAAAATGTTGATTTCAACTATAAGGCAATAAGGGTTTGGCCTCACCCCAATACCTTTGAAAAAACACCCATTAGGTTTCCAGACGCTAAGGTGGTTTTGTGCAAGCCCGACAAGATACAAATATGTTTCTTCGATAAGACTTTACTTACAGAACCCTATCGTATTGTCGGGAAAAAGGCTTTTACTGCAAATCAGACTATATAATATAAACACGCCCTGATAAGTCAAATCACTTATCGGGGTTTTATTTCTTCCTGACAAACATAGTTAAAAAAATCTCGCATTCCGATCTCATAGATGGTACTACAGCAAGTACTGGATAGCGAGTGGCAAGCAATGGGTATCGTCCAATTCTTTTCCGTCTTCCTTGGAAGTTTAAAAGAATTGTTGTAATTTTACGTCTGCATTTTTTTAGAGTTTTACAGACAATAACAAAGAAGATGAATATTTTTACTAAGATAATTGCTGACGCCCTCTCGCTTCCTGAGCGCGGCGTGGAGAACACCCTGGAACTACTGGAAGAGAACTGCACCATTCCGTTTATCAGCCGTTACCGCAAGGAGCGGACGGGAGGACTGGACGAGGTGCAGGTGTCGGACATCGCCCTGATGAGGGAGAAGCTGATGGACATCGAGAAGCGTAAGCAGACCATCATAGCCACTATTGAGGACCTCGGAAAGATGACTGACGAGCTGCGCCGACGCATTGACCAGTGCTGGAATATGTCGGAGCTGGAGGACATCTATCTGCCTTACAAGCCCAAACGACGCACGAAGGCGGACATCGCTCGTCAGCAGGGACTGGAACCGTTGGCACAACTCATACTCCTGCAGCGCGAGAACGACCCGGAGAGTAAGGCGGAACGCTTCGTCAAGGGTGACGTAAAGACTGCGGCGGACGCTTTGCAGGGTGCCAAATATATCATAGCCGAAACCATCAATGAGGACGAAAAGGTCAGACGTGCCGTGCGCGGAGTGTTTAAGCGCGAGGCGGTCATCACGTCGAAGGTGGTGAAGACCAAGGCGGAAGAGGAAGGGGCGCAGAAATACAGCGACTACTTCGACTTCTCTGAGCCTCTGCGCCATTGCTCGTCACACCGCCTGTTAGCAATGCGCCGTGGCGAGAAGGAGGGCTTTCTGCGCGTGAGCATTTCGGCTGACGACGACGTATGTAAGGAGAAGGTAAGACGCCAGTATGTGCTGGGACGCGGAGAGTGCAGCCGACTGGTGGGTGAAGCTGCCGACGACGCCTTCAAGCGCCTGCTCAAGCCTTCCGTGGAGACGGAGTTTGCGCTCTCGAGCAAGCAGACAGCGGAGGCTGCTGCCATCAGCGTCTTCGCGGAGAACCTGCGTCAGCTGCTGCTGGCAGCTCCTCTCGGACAGAAGCGCGTGATGGGTGTTGACCCCGGATTCCGCACGGGATGTAAGGTGGTGTGTCTGGACAGTCAGGGCACCCTACTCCACTTCGAAGCCATCTATCCGCACCCGCCGAAGAACGAACGTGAGAAGGCGGCTCGTCAGGTGAGCGATATGGTGAAGCGTTACGACATCGAGGCCATTGCCGTGGGCAACGGTACGGCAAGCCGTGAGACATCGGCGTTCCTCAAGTCGATAGGGCTGAATGAAGACATTAAGACTTTCGTGGTAAGCGAGGACGGCGCTTCGGTATACTCCGCTTCGGAGGCTGCACGTGAGGAGTTTCCTGACAAGGACGTCACGGTGCGCGGCGCGGTGTCGATAGGCAGACGTCTGATGGATCCGCTGGCGGAGCTTGTGAAGATTGACCCGAAGAGCATCGGCGTGGGACAATACCAGCACGACGTGGACCAAGGCGAGCTAAAGAAGAGCCTGGACATGGTGGTGGAGTCGTGCGTCAACACGGTGGGCGTAAACCTCAACACGGCAAGCCGTCACCTGCTGATGTATGTGAGCGGTCTGAACGCCACAACGGCAAAGAACATCGTGGAATATCGTGAGAAGAACGGTGCGTTCCATTCGCGTGCAGAGCTGAAGAAGGTGCCGCGCCTCGGACCTGTGGCATTCGTGCAATGTGCCGGATTCCTCCGCATACCGGGCGCACGCAATCCGCTTGACGACAGCGCCGTACATCCCGAGAGCTACGACATCGTGAAGCGCATGGCAGCAGACAAGGGTTGCACGGTGCGAGAGCTGATAGACAACAAGGAGATGCAGAAGACCATCCGTCTGGACCAATACGTCAGCGACTCGGTGGGTATGCCAACGCTGACGGACATCATGGCGGAGCTGAAGCGCCCTGGACGCGACCCGCGACAGGAGGTGGAGGCTTTCGAGTTCGACCCTCGTGTGCATGAGGTGGCTGACCTGCAGGTGGGAATGCTCCTCCCCGGCATCGTCACCAACATAACGGCGTTCGGCTGCTTCGTGGACGTAGGCGTACATCATGACGGACTGGTGCACATCTCACAACTGGCTGACCGCTACGTGAAGGACCCGAACGACGTGGTGAAGCTGCACCAGCACGTGGTGGTGAGAGTGACGGAAGTGGATCAGCGCAGAGGCCGCATCTCGCTGTCGATGAAGGAATAAGAGCTTCCATCGTCGTGCGAAGGAATCTCCCACAGATAGCACAGATGAACACGGATATTGGAATATATAGAATCTGTGAAAATCTGTGGAATCCGTGGGAGAATAAATCTCAAGCAGCAGAGGGTGGCTCCCACAGATATCGCAGATTAACACAGATATTGGGTGCGAAAGAATCTCCCACAGATAGCACAGATGAACACGGATTCTGGGATATATAAAATCTGTGAATATCTGTGGAATCTGTGGGAGAACAATCTCAAGATGCATCTGTGAAAATCCGTGGAATCTGTGGGAGAATAATCTTAAGATGCAGAGGATGGCTCCCACAGATATCGGAGATGAACACGGATATCGGGGGCGAAGGAGTTTCCCACAGATAGCACAGATGAACACGGATACAGGGATATATAAAATCTGTGAAATCTGTGGAATCTGTGGGAGAATAAATCTCAAGCAGCAGAAGGAATCTCCCACAGATAGCATAGATGAGCACGGATATTGGAATATATAAAATCTGTGAGTATCTGTGGAATCCGTGGGAGAATAAATCTCAAGCAGCAGAGGCAATCTCTCACAGATAGCACAGAGGAGCACGGATATTGGAATATATAAAATCTATGAATATCTGTGGAATCCGTGGGAGAATAAATCCCAAACAGCAGAGACTATCTCCCACAGATCTCAGAAAATCACAGATGCTTGCAAAAATCAATAAAGAACCTTTCCAAGATACACATGATGAAAGAGAATGATATAACCTTTAAGATACGTGGTGCTATATATAAGGTGTATAACACATTGGGACCAGGACTACTTGAATCCGTATATGAGGCAGCTTTATGTTATCAGTTACGGAAAGAGGGTTTGAATGTAGGTCAACAGGTAAAGATTGATGTTGTTTACGATGGTACTGTTCTTCCTGTGGATTATCGTATGGATATTCTTGTAGAGAACTCAGTCATAATAGAGTTGAAGTCAGTAGAAGATTTAAAACCAGTACATCATAAGCAATTGCTTACTTATCTTCGCCTCGCCAAAAAGCATGTCGGTATCCTTGTTAATTTCAATACAGATAACATTAATGATAGTATCGTTAGAAAAGTCAATGGCTATTGATTTCGTCAGGTTCCCACATATACATCATATAAATGAATCCATCACAGATAGCACGTAGGATATATAAAATCCGTGAAAATCTGTGATCTGTGGGAGAATAAATCTCAAGCTGCAGATGGTGGCTCCCACAGATATCGCAGATTAACACGGATATTGGGTGCGGGGAAGTTTTCCACAGATAGCGCGGATGAACACGGATACAGGGATATATAAAATCTGTGAATATCTGTGAATATCTGTGGAATCCGTGGGAGAATAAATCTCAAGCTGCAGAGGAAATCTCCCACAGATATCGCAGATGAACACGGATATTGGGTGCGAAGGAGAACACAAATCTCTATAATTACACGAATATTAATCTCAAAGTAATCAAAATCTGTGAAAATCCGTGGAATCCGTGGGAGAATAATCTCAAGATGCAGATGGTGGCTCCCACAGATATCGCAGATGAACACGGATATTGGGTGCGAAGGTGTTTCCCACGGATAGCACAGATGAGCACGGATACTGGGACATATAAAATCTGTGAAAATCTGTGGAATCTGTGGGAGAATAAATCTCAAGCTGCAGAGGCTATCTCCCACATATGTTAGGGTGCGAAGGAATCTCCCACAGATAGCACAGATGAACACGGATATTGGGTGCGAAGGTGTGTTCCACAGATAGCACAAATGAACACGGATATTGGAATATATAAAATCTGTGAATATCTGTGAATATCTGTGGAATCCGTGGGAGAATAAATCTCAAGCTGCAGAGGGAATCTCCCACAGATAGCACAGATGAACACAGATATTGGGTGCGAAGGTGTTTCCCACAGATAGCACAGATGAGCACGGATATTGGAATATATAAAATCTGTGAATATCTGTGGAATCTGTGGGAGAATCAAATCTCAAGCTGCAGAGGGAATCTTCCACAGATAGCACAGATGAACACGGATATTGGGTGCGAAGGAGAACACAAATCTCTATAATTACACGAATATTAATCTCAAAGTAATCAAAATCTGTGAAAATCCGTGGAATCCGTGGGAGAATAATCTCAAGATGCATCTGTGAAAATCCGCGTAATCTGTGGGCGAATCATTCTCAAGCAGAATTATATTAAAAAAGAAGAAGCGTTTAAAATATAAAGAAATGAAAAAGATATTATTTATTGTGCCTTTGCTTGCCATCCTTTTCATGGCATCGGCAATGACGGGATGCAGGTTCGCCAAGTCGTACGAGGACGGCGATACGGTGGCAGCATCCGTGTTTGAGCCGGAGGACACCACCATAACGGCGGCGAAACGCAGACATGCTGCGGCAAAGGCTGCTGCCATCGTGAAGGACAGCGCCGACATCTATTACGTCGGAAGCGGATCGAACAGACAGTTCCTGCAACTCGTCTCCTACCCTTCCAAGCGCGACACACTGGTGTACGGCAAGACCAGACACGTAAAAGTAAAGGGTAGCGCCGACTTCGGCAGAGTGGTAAGAGTAAGGTTCTATCTGCTCAACGGCACCGACTCGCTTGTTAGTGGCGTGGAGGAAGTGAAACAATTAGGAGTTAGGAGTTAGGAATTTTGAATTGTGCGCCAAGGCGCATTGTGAATTATCCAATTGTGACTTTTAAAGTCTAAATTCAAAAATGGATAATTCAAAATCGCAGGCGAAGCCGAGAACAATTCAAAACTCAAAATTCAAAACTCAAAATTCGACGGCTTGCCGTCGCAATTGCCAGAACGCTACAGCTGCAGCGGCGGCTACATTCAGCGAGTCCACCTGATGCGACATTGGGATGCGGGCTACATAGTCGGCGGCATCGATGGCTTCCTGCGGCAGACCGTCACCCTCCGTTCCCATGACTATGGCGAGACGGTCCTCGGCGCATAGCTTGGCATCATCAATGCTGACAGAATTGTCGGTCAATGCCATTGCCACCGTCTTAAAGCCGAGCGGACGAAGGTCAGCCTCGGGACTGTCTGTCCATGCCCACGGCACGAGGAATACTGACCCCATCGAGACGCGGATGGAACGGCGGTTGAGAGGATCGCAGGAATTGCGCGTCAGCAGTACGGCGTCAATGCCGAGAGCTGCCGCTGAGCGGAAGATGGCTCCGATGTTGGTGGTGTCGACAACGCCGTTGATGACCACCACACGATGGGCATCGCCGCAGATGTCAGCAATAGAAGGACACGGACGACGGCGCATGGCGCAAAGCACGCCACGCGTAAGAGCATAACCGGTCAGCGAAGCAAGCAGATTGCGGTCGCCGACAAACACGGGGATGTCGCCGCAACGCTCTATGATGGCACGTGCGGCGCCCTCTACGTGACGGCGCTCACACATCAGCGACACCGGCTCATAACCCGAACGCAGCGCCACATCAATGACCTTGGGACTCTCAGCTATGAAGAGCCCGCGGTCCTTGCCGAGGCTGTTGCGCAACTGAGGTTCGGTCAGAGAGCTGAAAACCTCAACTCCGGGATGTGTCAGGGATGTGATATTTACGATTGGCATAATAGTCAGGAATGGGTTTAATGAATTAATGTGCCTACAAAATTATACAAAAAAACAGAAACATGAAAAAGAAATTCGAGATAACGGTGCCCGACGGGTCGACGAAGGTGTTGCTGCATGCCTGCTGCGCACCCTGCTCCTCCGCCATTGTGGAATGTATGATGCAGCACGGCATAACGCCCACAATATATTACTGCAACCCCAATATCTATCCCGAAAGCGAGTATCTGATACGCCGCGACGAATGCCAGCGTTACGCCAAGGAACTCGGACTGGAGATGGTGGAGGCGGAATACGATCATGAGGACTGGCTGTACCACGTGAAAGGACTGGAAGCAGAACCCGAACGCGGAGGAAGATGCCTGAAATGCTTCCGAATGCGCTTGAAGAAGACAGCGGAATATGCCCATAAGCACGGCTACAGCGTGATAACCACCACATTGGCTTCGTCAAGATGGAAAAGCTTGGAACAGATAAACGAAGCGGGAACAGCAGCTGCAGAGGCTTACGACGACGTAATCTGGTGGGACCAGAACTGGCGCAAGGGCGGACTCAGCGAACGCAGGGCTTGCCTCATAAAGGAATGGAATTTCTATAACCAGCGTTACTGCGGATGCGAATTCAGCATGTCAGCCGGACACATGCCGAAGGAAGAACAGGAGACGCCCGAATCAGAAGTTAGAAATTAGAGATTAAGAATTGTTAGCAAAAACGTGTATAAATATTCCACATTATTACCATATAGTGTATAAAAAACAATAAATTGCAGTCAACACCTCCGTTTTCTCATTTATTATATGTAACTTTGCGCATCGTAAAGATGAATTACAAACTTTAATAGGTATAAACACATGAAGAAAATTTTACTTTCTGCAGCTTTTGTAATGGCTGCTTGCTGCGGCGCTTCCGCACAGAAACTCAGCTACGTGCCCTACACCGATAACGCTCTGATGATGGGTGGATGTATTTCGGAGAACGGTCGCTACATCGGCGGATGCGACACTGAAGGACGCGGCTTCATCTATGACACAAAAGATGGTCAGATTAAATACTTCGTTTCGCCTAACCTTGGCACCAACGAAGCTACGGATAACGACAAGGCTCAGATTTATTCTGTAACAAACGAGGGTGTTGGTGCCGGTTGCATCTTGGGCAAAGCCTCTGACTTCGACTTCGCCACTGGCAAGTATACAGCTATCTTTGAGAACGCAGAAGAAGAGAACGCCATCGCAAAATGGGCCACTCCTGACGGAGCATACCAGTGCGGCGTAACATACGACGCCTCGTACAAGCAGAAGCCTTACGTATACGTAAACGATGAGAAGGCGGATCTTCCCACTCCTACAGACGAATGGCTCGGCTTCGAGACCGGAGGCTTTATGGCCAACTATATCAGCAATGACGGTTCGCTTATCGTAGGCGGTGCCATCGACAACTATTCCACATATCCGCTCATATTCTGGGTACGCAACAGAGACGGCAAGACTTACTCTGTACAGACTCCGAGCAAGCGCTTCCTCGACGCAAGCTACGAGCTTAATCAGGCTCAGCCTTACGCTTGGTTTGAGGGCGGAAACGTAAGCGCCAACGGCAAGTGGATTGCCATGAACATCCAGAACAAAGACATCGAGTCTGGCCTGAAGATGGCTCGCTTCAACGTGGACACAGAGGAGATTGAGATTCTCGACTGCCCTGACGTAAACAGCTCTACATTCTATTACTCTACCGGCATTGCCAACGACGGTACTGTCATTGGATACACACAGGATCTGGACACACAGTCAAGAAGAGGTGTCATCTGCCTTGCCGGCGAGAAAGAGGTGAAGTATCTCTCTGAGGCTTATCCTACAATAACCGACTTCCTCACTATGGACGAGGAAAACCTCAACACAGCTTGTGCCATCACTCCTGACGGCCGCTATGTAACTGGTTTCGGTTATAAGCCTGTGGACGAGAATAACGACTACATCGTAACATGGTGTCTCGATCGCAAGGAAGTGGCTAACAGCATCGAGGGTGTGGCTAACTCAGAGGCTTCAAAGGTGGTGGCTTCTTACACTACTGACGGAAAGCGCGTAAACCGCACAAAGGTTCAGCGCGGTCTGGTTATCAACCGCCTCGCTAACGGTAAGGCTGTGAAGAACCTAAAGAAGTAAAAGACAGCGAATAAACAATTAAGGCTATAGCGCCCTGCAAGGAGAAAAACTTGCAGGGCGTTTTTTTGTGGACTGTTAGGAAATTAGAGTAAAATTGCTAACTTTGCAGACATAATATTTGAAAACTGATTTATGAATAAAGCAAAGGATAATAACACGTCGTCAGGGACGGGCACTATAGAGAACATAAAACTATTGAAGGGGGAATGGCTGAGCAGACTGTCACTGGCTCTGGCACCTAACATCAAGGCGGGATTTCCGAGTCCGGCTGATGACTACCTTCGTGACAGCCTCGACTTCAACCGTGACCTTATAAAGAACCCTGAGGCCACGTTCTATGGACGCGTGTCGGGCGACTCAATGAGGGACGCAGGCATCAATGAAGGCGACATTGCCGTCATCGACAGATCGCTGCAACCAACGGACGGGGACGTCATCGTGGCATACGTCAACGAGGAGTTCACCATCAAGTATCTCGACCTTACGCACAAGGAGGAGGGCTACATCGAACTGCAACCTGCCAATCCCGACTATTCGCCAATACGCATTGACAGCACCGACAACTTCCGTGTGTGGGGCGTAGTGGTATGGACCATAAAGCAATGGAAATAAAAAAATCCTCAAGCAGTGGTAAGCCGCTTGAGGATTTACTATATATAAATGTGTATGTTCGTTTACTTTGCGTAAGCCACAGAGCGTGTCTCTCTGATAACGGTGATCTTCACCTGACCCGGATAGGTCATCTCGGTCTGAATCTTGTTGGCTATCTCGCCTGAGAGCTTCTCCGTTTCCTTGTCGTCCATCTTGTCCGCTCCGACGATGACACGAAGCTCGCGACCAGCCTGGATGGCGTAAGTCTTGGTAACGCCAGGATAAGACATTGCGATGGCCTCAAGGTCGTTGAGACGCTTGATGTAAGCCTCCACAATCTCGCGACGTGCACCGGGACGTGCACCAGAGATGGCGTCGCAGACCTGTACGATGGGCGCGAGGAGCGTGTTCATCTCCATCTCGTCGTGGTGAGCACCGATGGCGTTGCATATCTCCGGCTTCTCCTTATACTTCTCGGCAATCTTGGCGCCGTAAAGTGCGTGGGGCAATTCGCTCTCCTCATCAGGCACCTTACCAATATCGTGGAGCAGACCTGCACGCTTAGCCTTCTTAGGATTAAGTCCCAACTCTGCAGCCATGACAGCACAGAGATTGGCTGTCTCACGAGCGTGCTGGAGAAGATTCTGTCCGTATGAAGAACGATACTTCATCTTACCTACGATACGGATGAGTTCGGGATGGAGACCGTGGATGCCAAGGTCGATGGCTGTACGCTTACCTGTCTCGATTATCTCGTTGTCGAGCTGCTTCTTCACCTTTGCCACAACTTCCTCGATGCGTGCCGGATGGATACGTCCGTCGGCCACGAGCTGATGGAGAGCCAAGCGGCAAACCTCACGACGAACGGGGTCGAACGCTGAGATTACAATGGCCTCGGGAGTGTCGTCCACAACAATCTCTACTCCTGTGGCAGCCTCAAGAGCGCGGATGTTGCGACCCTCTCGACCGATGATGCGTCCCTTCACCTCGTCATTGTCGATGTGGAAGACGCTTACAGAGTTTTCGATAGCCGTCTCAGTGGCTACACGCTGTATGGTCTGGATGACGATTTTCTTAGCCTGAGTGTTGGCGTTGAGCTTTGCCTCGTCCATAATCTCATTGATGTATGAAGCGGCGTTGGTGCGTGCCTCGTCCTTGAGGCTTTCAACGAGTCGGTTGCGAGCCTCGTCAGCGCTAAGACCAGAGAGTTCCTCCAGCTTCTCGCGCTCCTTGGTCTGCATCTTGTCGAGTTCCTCCTGCTTGAGGGCGATGAGCTTCTTCTCGTTCTCGATGCGCAGCTGTCCCTGCTCCACCTCCTGCTTGCGGCGTCCGATTTCTTCCATACGCTGGTTGAGCGAAATCTCGCGCTGCTTCAGTCGGTTCTCGTTCTGCTGAATCTTCTGGTTGCGCTGCTGCACCTCCTTCTCCAGCTCCGACTTCTTGTTGAGGAACTTCTCCTTTACTTCAAGGAGCTTCTTTTCCTTTACTACTTCAGCCTCCTTGTTGGCGGCTGCTATCATTTCGTTATACTTTCCCTTTATTACATATCGGAAAATGCCATATCCCGCTGCTCCGCCTACGACGATGGCAACAATGGCTGTGATTAATATACCTGTTAACATATATATTTATGTAAAAATGTGATCGTTAGAATGATGTTGATGTGAATGCTTCTTCCATTAAAGATGTTACAATGCTTCTTCAATTTCGGATTTCAGCTTGCCTATGATGTCCATGAACGGTGCCGTGTCGTTGCGTTTCGCCTCCATTACATAGCGCAGGGCTATCTCGATGAGCGCCATGTAGAGAATTTCCTTCTCGTTCTTGGGGCCCTTGTATCTGGATGCGTATGCGTTGACAGTCTGCGTGATAAGGCTTGCCGCGTCGCGATAGAGCGGCTCGTCCTCTGGGCGGACGTTTACGGGGATGTCCGTGTCGTAGACGTGTAGGCGTATACGTAGTTTCTCGTTGTTTTCTTCTGCCATTATCGTGGTAATAACTTTAAGGTGTCACTATTCGTCGTCATGCTTTCCGCTTATAAGAGCGATGCACTTATTGACGTCGCGTATGAGCTGCGAGACACGCTTCTGCGCCGCTTCCATGTCGCCGTCTGTTATTGCCACCATCCTCGCCAACTTCAGGTTAGTGTATTCCTCGCGTTGCTTTCTGAGCTGTTCCTCGAGGCTGCTGACATCAGCCTTGAGAGCGTCTATGGCGGAACACAGTTGGGCGTTCTGCAGTTTGAGTTCCTTATACTGCAGTATCATCTGTCTCACTCTGGTGGTGAAGACGTCAACAGCTGTCTCGTCTGCGTCCATAATGCTACGTTTGGGTTACAAAATTATATGATTTTAGCGAATACCGCAAATTATTATTGCGATTTTATGCACTGACAGTCACGATTTCTACGCAATATAGCACACGGTATTATTTCTTCTTGTCGTCGTCGGCATCAGCAGGCTTCGGCTCTTTCTTTGCAAGCATCACCACCTGATAGACAAAGTCAGACACCCATTTCTGTGAGAAACCGAGTCGGTGGTTATACTGGCGGATAGCCACAACGGTCTTCAATGTAGCGGCATCGCTATAGTCGTTCTTGGTGAAAATCTCGCCCACGGTCTTCTCCGTCATCTTGTAAAGAGCATTCTTGAAGAACGAAGGAAGGCGGAGCTTAAACTTCATGAGGTTGCCCATTAGCATCATCAGATCCTGCGTGAATCCCTGGAACTGCACAAGGTAAGTCTGAACGTCCTGCATCTTGCGGCAGTTCTTGCGGATACTCTGGTCGATCTCCTTGAAGAACAGATCGTCCGTGCCGTATATTTCCTTGAGCATCTTACGGCAAGCTGTCTTCTCTCCCACTCCGAGCTTGTTGTTGACGGTCGGAACGTGGAGCGTGGTCTTGAATACGCGGAGGTCAGGCAGAGCAGCAAGGTTTGCGATACCCACATTGGCAGCTATCGATGCCTGGAAATACACACGCACAAGCTGCATGTAGTCTTCCATTCCTCCCGTCTTGTTATTGTCGTCTTTCTTTCCGAAAAGTTTTGATAGAAATCCCATTTGTTTTCTGTTTTAATATTTTGATTTTAAACGCATATTTCTGCAAAATTACAAAAAAATCCTAATTTGCCCAAAACATTTACCATACATTATAATACTAAGACATGATATTATAAAAATAACACTATAGGAAATCAAAAAAGGGATAAAAGGGTTTCGTGTGTCGGTCTTTATTAGTAACTTTGCAAATCAATAATATATTATTTTTGTTAGTTAACTATAATAGACAAAACTCAAACACTGTAACGACATGAAAGGTATAGTTTTAGCAGGAGGGTCGGGCACACGTCTTTACCCCATCACTAAGGGCATCAGCAAACAGCTCATCCCTATTTTCGACAAGCCCATGATATATTACCCCATCTCCGTCCTTATGCTTGCAGACATAAGAGAAATCCTTATCATATCCACACCTACCGACTTACCGATGTTTAAGCGTCTGCTTGGCGACGGCAGCGACATAGGCGTAAGGTTTGAGTATGCCGAGCAGCCTTATCCCGGCGGACTGGCACAGGCATTCATCATCGGCGAGGAATTTATCGGAGACGACAGCGCCTGCCTCGTACTCGGCGACAACATCTTCTACGGTGCAGGCTTCACACAGCTGCTGAAAGAGAGCGTGGAGAACGTGGAGAAGGAAGGAAAGGCCACTGTCTTCGGCTATTACGTCAACGATCCTGAGCGCTACGGCGTGGCAGAGTTCGACGCAGAGGGCAACTGCCTCAGCATAGAGGAAAAACCGGAGCATCCGAAGAGCAACTATGCAGTTGTTGGACTGTATTTCTATCCGAACAGCGTAGTTGAAATAGCTAAGAACATAAAGCCCAGTGCTCGTGGCGAACTGGAAATAACCACCGTCAATCAGGAATATCTGAAGCGTGGCGAGCTGAAGGTGCAGACATTGCAGCGCGGCTTCGCTTGGCTCGACACCGGCACACACGACAGCCTCTCGGAGGCCAGCACATTCATTGAGGTGATAGAGAAACGACAGGGTCTGAAGGTGGCATGCCTGGAAGAGATAGCCTACAAGAAGGGCTGGATAGACAGCGAGCGTCTCCGTGAGGTGGCGAAGCCGATGGCAAAGAACGAATACGGAAAGTATCTCATCAGACTTGCTGACGGAAAGTAAAAGAGGAAAAAACAATACGAACAAGATAGGTAAACAGATAAGATTTAAAAAAATCCCCAAAAGGTAACAAAAAAAGAAATGGAAGTAAATAACCAAGATTTGTACAACACGCAGCAAGAAACCGAAGAGTCGTCGTCCCTTAATTTCGGGATGATATATAAAATGGTGGTCCTTAACTGGAAATGGTTCGTCCTGTCTATAGCACTGTGCTTGGGAGTAGCTTACACCTACCTCAGGTACAAAACCCCCATTTTCCAGTCAACCGCCAAATTGCTTATCAAGGACGACGACAACACGAACAAATCCAACGGAGTGAACGCACTCCTCAACACGCAGACGCTCGGTCTCGTATCCAACTCAACGGGTATCGACAACGAGATGGTGCTCCTCAAGTCGTCTCGACTTGCCGGACAGACCATCTCAGACCTCAAGCTTTATGTGTCATACAAGATGAAGGGTCGTGTGGCTGATCACCTTCTTTATAAGAACCAGCCCATCACTGTCGATATCGACAGCAGCAGTCTGTCTAACCTCAAGGCGCCGATAAAGCTCGAAATCACACGCGAGGAAGGATCGTTCCACATCACGGGCGAGTATACGTATGTACCCTCTGACCCGGACAAGTTGCCGAGCGAATACACCATCGACCGTACCGTTAAGGATCTGCCTTTCACGCTCAACACCAGCGTCGGCAGACTCACCTTCTCGCACAACGGCGTCAGCATGCTTCCTGAAGACAAAAAGCTGAAGGTAACCATCCTTCCTGTACAGATGGCAGCTGCCAAGTACGTAGCAGCGCTTGACGTAGCGGAAGACGGCAAGAAGACCACCATCGTGAACCTGACATTGGCTGACGAGGTGCCGGCACGCTCATGCGACTATCTCAAGCAGCTCGCAGTCTGCTACAACCGTCAGGCCAACGAAGACAAGAACGAAATTGCTATACGTACAGAGCGATTCATCAACAGCCGTCTGGAGAAGATCAACCACGAACTGGGACAGACAGAAGGCAACTTAGAGACGACAAAGCGTCAGTACGGCATTGTTAGCACAACGGCAAACTCAGCATTGTCGCTCAGCAACTCAGACGAGTTTGCAAAGCAGATAGCTGACATGAGCACACAGTTGGAGCTGCTCAGAAGCATCTCAGACTACATCAACGACCCTGCCAACAAATACCAGTTGCTGCCCTCTAACGTAGGACTGGCAGACGCTTCCGCCAGCTCGTTCATCACCAAGTACAACGAGGTGGCACTTGAGCGCACGCATCTGCTTCGCACGTCAAGCGAGAACAGTCCCGTGGTTACACCTTTGACAGCACAGTTGGACGAGCTGCTCACAAGCATCCGCCGCGCCATCAAGCAGGCCCACCACGCAGCAGAGATACAGCGCAACGACCTGCAGCGCCAGTACAGCCTCTACAACCAGCAGATACAGTCAACACCGCAGCAGGAGCGCATCCTCACTCAGATAGGTCGCCAGCAGGAGGTGAAGTCCGGACTCTACCTTATGCTTCTCCAGAAGCGTGAGGAGAACTCTATCTCTCTTGCTGCCACTGCCGACAAGGGAAAGCTTATCGACGACCCGCAGTTCATTGGAAAGGTTAGCCCAAAAGGGTCTATGATTATGCTCATCGCTCTCGTCCTCGGTCTTGCCATCCCCGCAGGCATCCTCTTCCTCATCGAGTTCTTCCGTTACAAGATTGAGGGACATGACGACGTTGCCGCACTTACCAAGTTGCCAATCATCGGCGACGTGGCCATTGCCAGCGACCAGGCAAAGACAAAGGCTGACATCGTGGTGCACGCCAACCAGAACAACCTCATGGAGGAGGTGTTCCGTTCCATCCGTGCCAACATCCAGTTTATGCTCAAGAAGGGAGAGAACACCATCATGTTCACGTCTACGACATCAGGCGAGGGCAAGACGTTCACCGCAGCCAACCTTGCCGTAAGCTTCGCATTGCTGGACAAGAAGGTGGTAATCGTAGGTCTGGACATCCGTAAGCCGCGTCTCGCCGAACTCTTCGAGATACCTAACCATCATCAGGGCATCACCAACCTTCTCGTGAAGGAGAACCCGACAATGGAGGACATCAAGAAGCAGATTCTGCCTTCAGGCGTAAACGACAACCTCGACGTGCTTATGGCTGGTCCAATCCCGCCCAACCCGTCAGAGCTTGTTTCGCGCCAGTCGCTGGACACCATCATCGGTCAGCTTAAGGAGCATTACGACTACGTCATTATCGACACCGCTCCTATCGGCTTGGTTACCGACACCCAGCAGATAGCACGCGTAGCCGACCTTACTGTCTATATGTGTCGTGCCGACTACACACCGAAGTCAAGCTTGGCCTTCATCAACTCTCTAAACGCGGAAAACAAGATGCCGAATATGTGCATCGTCATCAACGGCATCGACATGGCGAAGAAGAAGTATGGCTACTACTATGGTTATGGCAAGTACGGCAAGTATGGCAAATACGGTCATTATGGCAAGTACGGCAGCTACGGCAAGAGCTATGGCAGCTATGGCGCCAACTACGGCAGCTACGGCAACTATGCCAACAGCGGCTACGGCAACCGTAACGACAACTCGATAAAGGTGTAAGTCTATAGAAACAGACTTCATATAAACATTAACGAACAAGAGAATTTAGAGAAGTTCTTGCCCAGGCAGGAGCTTCTCTAATTTCTTAAAGTCACATTCCTATATATACATTATATTATTACAGGAGAAAAACAATCATGGTAATAGCAGTAGATTTTGACGGAACAATAGTGGAGCACGAATATCCCAAGATAGGCGAAGAGATACCGTTTGCCACCGAAACACTGCGCATGCTCATCAACGACCACCACAAGCTCATCCTCTGGAGCGTACGCGAAGGCAAGCTGCTGGACGAAGCCGTGGAATGGTGTCGTGAGCGCGGTGTGGAGTTCTACGCCATCAACCGCGACTATCCCGAGGAGACCACACAAAACAACAACCATTTCTCCCGCAAACTGAAGGCAGACCTCTTCATCGACGACCGCAACTTGGGCGGACTGCCTGACTGGGGCATGATTTATCGCATGGTTCGCGAACATCTTACATGGGCTGACCTTATGAGAAGCGCAAGGTCAGGACTTAATTCGCAGGACGCACCGAAGCGCAAGAAGAAGTGGGGACTGTTCTAAAAAAATACGGAGACAGATAATATATGATTGATCGCGCCACCGTAGAACGCATCAAGGACGCCGCCAACATTGTGGACGTGGTGTCCGAGTTTGTAACGCTGCGACGCAGCGGAGCAAACTATAAGGGACTGTGTCCGTTCCATGACGAAAAGACACCGTCCTTCATCGTGTCGCCGGCACGCGGCACCTGCCATTGCTTCGGATGCGGAAAGGGAGGCAATCCCATCAGCTTCATCATGGAGCACGAGCAGATGACCTATGTGGAGGCACTGAGATGGCTGGCAAAGAAATACCACATCGAGATACATGAACGCGAGCTTTCCGAAGAGGAGAAACGTGAGCAGAGCGACCGTGAGAGTATGTTCATCGTCAATGAATGGGCGATGGGATATTTCAGCGACAAGCTGCATAACGACTCTGACGGCGTTGCCATCGGCATGCAGTATTTCCGCAGCAGAGGTTTCAGGGACGACATCATAAAGAAGTTCAAGCTCGGCTACGACCTGCAGAACGCACGGGCTCTTGCCACGGAAGCGTTAAGCAAAGGCTATAAGGAGGAGTTTATTCTCAAAACCGGCATCTGCTATAAGACAGACCGCGGCGACCTTATCGACCGCTATGCAGGACGCGTCATCTTCCCGTGGATAGGCATCAGCGGAAAGGTGGTGGGATTCGGAGGACGACTGCTCGACTCGCGCACCAAGGGCGTAAACCAGAAGTACGTCAACTCGCCCGATTCGGAGATTTACCACAAGGACCGCGAGCTTTACGGCATCTATCAGGCAAAGAAAGCCATTGCCAAGGAAGACCGCGTGTTTATGGTGGAGGGATATACGGACGTCATCTCCATGCACCAGTGTGGCATTGAGAACGTCGTGGCAAACTCGGGTACGGCTCTTTCCGTACACCAGATACACATCCTTCACCGCTTTACGTCGAACATCACCCTGCTCTACGACGGCGATGCAGCCGGCATTCACGCTGCCATGCGAGGCACCGACATGCTGCTTGCCGAGGGAATGAACCTCAAGGTGTTGCTTCTCCCCGACGGCGACGACCCCGACTCGTTCTCACGCAAGCATACGGCAGCCGACTTCCGCAAGTACATAGAGGAACATCAGACCGACTTCATACAGTTCAAGACTGACCTTCTGCTCAAGAACGAGCGCGACCCGCTGAAACGGTCGGAGGCCATCAACTCCGTAGTACGAAGCATATCGTTCGTCACCAATCAGGTGTTGCGCGACACTTACCTCCACGACTGCTCCGTAAGAATGGGCATCAACGAGGCTACGCTCATCAACACCCTGAACAATTTCATACGCAATAACCGCGAGAACCGCTTCCCAGATGCGGCACGCGACCCGCAAGCACAGCAGCAACCGACAGCACAACCGCAAGTGGTGCAGGACGTCACTCCCGTGCAGCAGGCATCAAAGGTGGAGCGTATGCTCGCCGAACTGATTATCCGTCATGGCGAAACCGTCATATTCGACAATGTGGAGACGGAGGACGGTCAGACCGTCAGCCTCAACATCGCCCAATACATCGACTATAACCTCAGCATTGACGGCCTCAGCTTTCAGAATCCTCTCTTTGCCCGCGTCCTTAAAGACGCCGTGGAGCACAGTCAGGACCAGGGTTTCTCAGCCGAACAGTTCTTCCTCAACCATGAGGACATCGAGATTTCGCGCATGGCAACGTCCATCTGTATGGACCAGTATCGCCTTCTTGAGGAACGCAAGAAGACGTCTCAGGATGAGGAGAAGAGCAATGAGGAGAAACGAGAGGAGGCAGAAAACCGCATCACTGACCTTCGCAAGCAGACCGAACACCTGCTCAACGACTTCCGCATGGACTACGTGGAGCAGCGCATGAAGCAACTGCAGAGTCAGATAACACAAGCCTCAGCCGACCCTGTCAGCCTGCAGCAGTTGCTTGAAGAATACAAGATGATGCACGAATTGAGGTCGAAGGTGGCTAAGCTGCTCGGCAACAACATCATCGTCTGATGGGAAAGGCCATTAAAAGCCGGATAATAAAGACTATAAAAAAGCATACACTTGGCAGCGCAGGTCGGAGTAATCCTGCGCTGCCATGAATATCAAACCAAAACAACACGTATTTATATGTATTACATTGAAAAGACCATGGAGATTTCGGCATGTCACTGCCTGAAACTCTCATACGAAAGCAAGTGCCAGAACTTGCATGGTCACAACTGGATTATCACAGTCTACTGTAAGTCAAGTGAACTCAACAAGGACGGAATGGTTGTCGATTTCACGCACATCAAGCGCCTCGTCAGCGACCGCCTCGACCACGCCAACCTCAACGAAGTGCTGCCCTTCAACCCCACGGCAGAGAACATCGCACGCTGGGTGACGGAGCAGATTCCGCAATGTTACCGCTGCATGGTGCAGGAGAGCGAGGGCAACAAAGCCATTTATGATGCAACAGAATAGACGGAGGAACGAAAAGATGAACAAAAAGAGAGTTAACGACATCTTCTACTCGCTGCAAGGCGAAGGTCACAACACAGGACGCGCCGCCATCTTCATACGCTTCTCGGGATGCAATCTCAAATGTCCGTTCTGCGACACCGATTTCTCCCGATACGACGAACTGACCGATGACGACATCATCGAACGCATCAAGGACTTCCCTTCTCGCTTCGTGGTTCTCACAGGAGGCGAACCGTCGCTGCAAGTAGACACACCACTCATTGACAAGCTGCATGCTCACGGGTACGAAATAGCCATGGAAACCAACGGCACACATCCCGTCCCCGCAGGCATCGACTGGACAACATGCTCCCCGAAAGGCGTCACCAACATTAAAAGTTGCGACGAGCTGAAGGTGATATTCGAGGAGAACACCACTACGCCCGACGACCACGGCATACAGTCGCGCTATCGCTATCTGCAGCCATGCGACGTCGGCGACGCGGAGCGCAACGCACGTATCATTCAGCGCTGCCTCGACTACATCCTGCAACACCCCGAATGGCGTCTGTCACTACAGACACATAAGCTTGCAGGATTCAAGTAAAAAACAAAAGAAATGCTCGCCGGAAAGAAGTAAAGGAAAAGGATATGATATACATCCACTGGATATTCCTGCTTATCTATATCATGGTTATCGTAAGCATCATTGTTACGATTCTCATGGACAACCGTCAACCAGCCAAGACGATGGCTTGGGTGATGGTGCTACTTTTCGTCCCCGTTGCGGGCATCATTCTCTACATCTTCTTCGGACAGAACACGCGGAAGATGCGATTTATCTCACAGCGGTCGCTCGACCAGTTGTCGAAGCGGCAGATGCTGGAATTTGTCGAGCAGCGCGAGTTGCGTATGCCCGACAAATTCCAGTCGCTTGTCCGCCTCTTCACCAACCAAAGCCTCGCCTTACCCTTCAAGGACAACGAAGCGGAATTCTATACCGACGGCTACCAATTCTTCCCTGCGCTGCTGCAATCCATCAGCCGCGCCCGACATCACATCCATCTTGAGACCTACATCTTCGACGACGACCCGTTGGGCCGTCTCATCGCTGACGCCCTCATACAGAAGGCAAAGGAAGGCGTCGAGATACGCGTCATCTACGACGACGTGGGCTGCTGGCGTGTGCCGAGTGCCTTCTTCGAACGCATGAAGAAGGCCGGCATTGACGTCTGCGCCTTCATGCCTGTGAAATTTCCTGCCTTCACCAGCAAAGTGAACTATCGCAACCACCGCAAGGTTTGCGTCATCGACGGCATAGAGGGATTCACCGGTGGCATGAACATAGCCCTGCGCTACGTGAAAGGCATGCGTAACGGCACGCTGCCATGGCGCGACACGCACATGCGACTCAGGGGCAGCATCGTCTACGCCCTGCAACGCGCCTTCCTCGTCGACTGGTATTTCGTCGACCGCACACTTGTCACAAACCGCAAGTATTATCCCCCGATGCCGTGGAAAATCAGCAACGACTGCCTGGCACAGATGGTGACGAGCAGCCCCATTGCGCCCTGGCCCGACATCATGCAGGGCTACGTGCGCATCCTGCTTGAGGCAAAGAGCTACGTCTACATGGAGTCGCCTTACTTCCTGCCCACCGAGCCCGTGCTCTTCGCCATGCGCACCGCTGCTCTCGCCGGCGTGGACGTCCGCCTCATGGTGCCGCGCCACAGCGACTCCCACCTCCTTGAATGGGCAAGCCTGTCGTATGTGGTGGAGACGCTTGCATCGGGAGTGAAGATAAAGCTCTACGAGGGCGGATTCAATCACAGCAAGCTGCTCGTAGCCGACGACGAAGTCAGCACGTGCGGTTCCACCAACATCGACTTCCGCAGCTTCGAGAACAATTTCGAGTCGAACGTCTTCTTTTACGACCGCCAAATGGCATTGCGCATAAAAGAGCTGTATATGGCAGACGAGGCACAATCCATTGACTTCAACGACGTAGACACCCTAAGACACCGCCCATACCTCCACCGCTTAACCGAGTCGCTCTTCCGCCTGCTGGCGCCGCTGCTGTAACTGTGAATACATACCTTTTTTACATTTGGAAACAGTATTATATTTGGCAATGTCGCGAATAATGCTTAACTTTGACAACACAGACAATAAAGCGCACCATTATGGCAAGAAAATTATATCCGATAGGCATTCAGACATTTGAGGAGATACGCAGAAACGACAACCTCTACATCGACAAGACGGAATACGTCTACCGTATAACCCATACGGACGGCAAGTATTTTTTCCTGTGCAGGCCGCGCCGTTTTGGCAAGTCGCTTCTTGTCTCCACCATAAAGAGTTATTTTGAGGGCAAGCGCGAATTGTTCGAAGGTCTTGCCATTGAGAAACTGGAGAAAGAATGGAAAGAATATCCTGTTCTTCTCTTTAGTTTTGCAGGTGGCAAGCACATGGAGAAAGAACAACTTGAACGCTATCTCTTATTCCTCTTACACAACAACGAGGAACGTTTTGGCATTACATGCGATTCGCCGGACCCAAACGTACGCCTCCTAAATCTTATAAATAAGGTGTACGAGATTACTGGCAAACAGGTGGTGGTATTGATTGACGAATACGACGCTCCATTGCTTGACGTGGTACACGAAGACAACAGCCTCGAAATATTGAGAAGCGTGATGCGTAATTTCTTCAGTCCGCTGAAAGACTGCGACCCTAAATTGCGTTTTGTATTACTTACCGGCATTACAAAATTCTCACAACTTAGCATATTCAGCGAATTAAACAATATCGCAAACATAAGTATGGACACTCCATATTCAGGCATTTGCGGCATCACAAAAGACGAGTTGCTCACACAGATGAGCGACGACATCGACAGACTGGCTGAGAGTATGGGAGCAGACCGAGAATCGACAATAGCCAAGCTGAAAGAATATTATGATGGCTATCACTTCACGTGGCCTTCGCCTGACGTATTCAATCCGTTCAGCCTGTTAAGCTGTTTCGCCAAGCAGAACATCGAAGCGTTCTGGTTTGCCTCAGGAACTCCTACTTACCTGTTGGAAATGCTCCGTAAATATGATGTGGCACCATCTAAAATAGGCGACTTCTATGCTCCTAAGACAGCACTTGATGCTCCTACGGAACGAATGGCCACCATCACACCATTGCTTTACCAAAGCGGATATGTGACAATCAAGGACTACGACAAGGAAACCGAGCTTTACCATCTCGACATTCCTAACATGGAAATAAGAATAGGATTGTACGAAAACCTCTTACCTTATTATCTTGACCGCGATACAGACGCGGGCAGGGTGGCAAGAAGGTGGTGAAGATGGGCATCAGCTTCGAAGTGGACACCAATAAGAACATCATATTGGAATGGATAAGATAACAACTGCTATGGACATCGAACAAGTCAGAGACTTCACGCTGTCGTTATTCGGCGTGACAGAAGACCAGCCGTTTGGCGACGACAACGTCACCTTCCGCGTTGAAGGCAAGATCTTTCTTTGCCTTTGGCTGGGAAGCGGGCGATATGAGACGAGGGACGGGATGAGGAGATTCGCATGCAAGCTGAGTCCTGAGAGAAACGAGGAACTGCGCGAACAATACGAAGCCGTCACTCCTGCCTTTCATTGGAACAAGAAACACTGGAGCGACGTCTTCTATGAGCAGCTTGAGCCAGAACTCGTGATGACATTAATAAAAGAGTCGTACGAACTGATCGTCAGCAAGCTGCCCAAAGCTGTAAGAGAAAAAAAATTCAAAAATCCTAATGCGGACGGCGGTTCTGACAATGACAATATTTGCATTTCTAATGCTCAATACTATTAGCCCGGCGCACAACAAAATCTTTAGTGCGAAATTCTTGAGTTTTGAGCGTTTGGAGACAACATACTCATACACAGTGTATTATGCGGTTTTCTTGAAAAATGTTACGAAATCAGACTCGCAAAAGAGCCGTTTTTTGCTGCAATAGCGCCACTTTTACACTACAATAGTGCCACTTTTATCATGCAATAGTGCCACTTTTACTGTCTAATAGTGGCACTATTAGAGTGTAAAAGTGGCTCTATCGTTAAGCACGGGTGCTGTTTGCACAACAAAACACCGTAAAAACAGCAAATCGGAACTCTATAATCAATTTTTATTTTGTAACAGCTTTTTACCGTTTAGACGATATTTGCATAGTGTCATTTTCTTGATATTTTGTTTGTTTTAGTATTCCCTATTTCAGCTTTATTATGTCCGTCCACCTTGTTGTCGGGCATTGGCTTTTACGCTCCCTTCTGATGGCATCCGCAAACTTCTGCCCTTTGCCATACTGCTGCGAACTGAGCACCACCGTCTCCGTACCCTCCACCTTGTTAAGTCTGTCTACGGCACTGTCCAAGCTCTGCATCTGCCTGTGGCGGTCAGCATCGAAGGTGAAGAGGTCGGTCTGAATGGCGTTGTCCGGAATAACTCCCATCAGTATCACACCCGCCTTCTTATACATCACGTCCGCACGATAGATGCGCTTTAGGCATGCCGTGGCAGCTTTCACGATTTCGATGGTTGACGCCGACGGCATGCGGAGCGTCTGTTCCGTCATGTTCCAGTATTGCGTCAGGTCAGTACGGAAGTGGTTGGTGTCCACAAAGACGCCCACCACCGTAGCCACCGACCGCTGCCGACGCGCCTTCTCCGCACAACGGGCGGCAAAGTTGGCGATGTGAGTGTGGAGAGTGTCGAAGTCAGAGGTCATATCGCGGAAACTCCTGCTCGTGCATACGCTCTTCTTCTTGGCAGGAATATCGTCCGGAATGCAGTCCACACCGTTAAGCTCCGCCCACGTGCGCTCCATTATTACGGTACGGAACGTGGCGCTCACCCACGATCGGGCATGAGAGGCAAAGTCGTACGCCGTCCTTATGCCCATGCTCTCGAGCCGTGCCTGATAACGTCTGCCTATGCCCCACACCTCCCCGATGGGATAGAGTTGCTCCGCCTTTATGCGCCGTTCTTCGGTGTCGATGACACAGCAATGACCGTATCCGGCATATTTCTTGGCATAGTGCGACGCCATCTTCGCCATTGTCTTCGTTGGCGCGATGCCGATGCTCACCGGCATGCCCACCGACTGCATCACACGGTCGTGCAGCGCCGTGCCCCATTCGTGCAGCTCGTCCACGTTAAACCCGTCGAGCACGGCGAAAGCCTCGTCTATGGAATAGCGGAAACACTCCGGCGCCATGTCGCGTATGATGGTCATCACGCGTCCGGTCATCTCGCCGTAGAGTTCGTAATTGGACGAGAACGCCTCAATCTTCACACCTGGAAACATCCTTCCGAGCTGGAAGTAAGGCGTGCCAGCCTTGATGCCCAACCGCTTCGCCTCAGCACTACGCGCGACAACGCAGCCGTCGTTATTGGAGAGAACGACGACCGGCTTGCCTTCAAGGTCGGGACGAAAGACGCGCTCACAACTCACATAACAGTTGTCGCAGTCGCAAATGGCGTAATATTTCATGCTGGTTATACGTATATATTAATAACGTATAGTGAGGGTGATTTATTGCAATAAAATCAAAAGTCTCACGTGTTTCGTTTTGTAATGCGCACGGTTTTCACTACCTTTGCATTACAACATTCTTGTAACAACATTAATGCAATCACGTTATGACACACATACTCAGACCATTGACCAATCCGTTTGTGTCACAGGGATACGAAAGTCCTGAATATTTCTGCGACCGTAAGGAAGAGACAGCCACGCTCCTTTCTCATCTCAGGAACGGCAGGAACGTGACGCTCATATCTCCACGAAGAATAGGAAAGACCGGACTTATAAAGAACACGTTCTATCATCTGCTTGAAGCTGATAAGGACGCCGTGTGCCTGTATGTTGACATATACGCCACGAAGAACCTGCGCGACTTTGTGGAGCAGTTGGGCATAACCGTCATCAACGACCTTGTACGCAAGAACGCATCGCTGAAGGACAAGGTGCTCACGTTCTTCGCATCGCTGCGTCCTGTCTTCAGCCTTGACCCGCTCACCGGCGAACCAAGTGTGAGCATCACCGTGGAGCAGTCGCAGGAAGACCTTACCATTCGCAGCATCTTCAATTATCTTAACGAAAGCGGCAGGGAAGTCTACGTAGCCATCGACGAGTTTCAGCAGATTGGCGAATATCCCGAAAGCGGCACCGAAGCAATGCTGCGCTCCTACATCCAGTTTGCGCAGCACGTCCACTTCATCTTCTCAGGCAGCAAACATCATCTTATGGCAGAAATATTCGGCTCGCCCAAACATCCTTTCTATCAAAGCACGGAGATGATGGGGCTGAAGCCTCTTAAGAGTGACGTCTATTACGACTTCTGCCGCAACTTCTTCGTGAAGAAGGGAGGTGCGCTCAGCGAGGAAGTGTTTATGTATATATATGACGAGTTTGAGGGACACACTTGGTATGTGCAGACCATTATGAACCGTCTGTACGAGAACGAGACGGAGGTGAACAGCATACAGCAAGCCAACGGCGCAATCCTTGCGGCTCTTGCCGGACGCGAAGCGCAATACGAAAGCATGGTGCAGTTCTTCACGGAGAATCAGTTTGCCCTGCTCAAGGCTATTGCCAAAGAAGGAATGGTTTCGCAGCCCACGTCAGGAAAGTTCATTAAGGCGCACGGGCTTAGCGGAGCAAGCAGCGCAAAGGCGGCGCTGAAAGTGCTCGAAGAGAAAGAACTGATATATCGTAAGCCTGAGGGATACGTCGTTTACGACCTCTTTATGAACCTATGGCTTAGAAGAAGCTATTGACGGAGATTGCATAAAATAATCGTCGTATAAAAATCCAAAGAAATGGTATATAGGGATTTTCCCCCGTTTTTTAGGGCATATCCTTTTGCTGGCTAAAGGATAAATACTAATTTTGCAGCTCAAAGAGAGATGTATAAACATTCCCACAAAAAGTAAAAACACGCTTATGAAAAAGATTTTCCTAATCGCAATGGCGATTATCACCCTCACCCTGTCAGCACAGGCACAAGCCTATCGCGACAGCCGCTATTACAACAATAACACCGGCAGACTGGAGTATACCTATCATCATCATGACGGCGTAATCGGTACGGGCGACGTCTATTACGGACTGCGTCTCGGACCAGCCTTCTCCACTGTCAATTCTGACGACAAGGCTCTTGACGGAGGCGACTCGCAGACGGGTCTTAACCTCGGAGCCGTGATAGGATTCGGACTGTCCGACACCACTCCCCTCTTCCTCGAAACCGGACTCTTCTACGTTGAGAAGGGCGGAAAGAACGTCTTCGAGGGCAAGAAGATGACGTACGACCTCAACTATCTCCAGGTTCCTATCGTGGCAAAGTATGTCATCGACATTGACGGCGACTTCTCCGTACAGCCTTTCTTCGGCGGCTACCTCGCCTGTGGCGTCGGAGGAAAGATAAAGAACTATGGCGACCGCCAGTCCGAAAGCTCGTTCTCACACAAGTATTTCCAGCGCTTCGACGGTGGTCTGCGCATCGGTTGCGGTGCCGCATACGACATGTTCTACGTTGATCTGGGCTATGACATCGGACTCTCCAACATCACTCATGACGAGTTCGACGCATCACACAATAGATGCTGGACACTCAGCTTAGGAGTAAACTTTTAAGCATAAAACACAAAAGCGGAATCCCGGCTTTGGGGATTCCGCTTTTGTGTTTTATGCAATTCAAAATTCAAAACTCAAAACTCCTAATTCACCTTATGTTCTTCCACATTCTTAAATCCGTTGAGGAAGTCGCGGGCAGCCATACGTTTCTTTCCTGCAGCCTGCAACTCAACAATCTCAAGCCATTCGTCTCCTGTGGCAACGAGCAGACGTCCGTGTTCTGCCTTTAACGTGCCGGGAGCGGCTCCTCCAGTAGCAACATTCGTCTTTGCCGTGCGGAAGACCTTCAGCACAGACGCTGCATTTTTTCCTTCCGCCTCACCACGGGGCGAGAGCGTTGTCCACGTGCCGGGATACGGACTCAGACCACGCACGAAGTCGTACACACGCTTGGCTGGCAACGTCCAGTCAATCTCACAAGTCTCCTTGAATATCTTCGGCGCTGCATGCAAGGGCAGGTCCTCACGCTGCGGTTGTGCAGGAACGTCGCCGTCCTTCTCAATAACGAGGTCCACGGTGTCTTGGCAGATACCTGCACCAAGCTCCATCAGACCATCATACACATACTCCACGTCAGCGTCGTCGGGGATGGCAAACTCACGCTGCATGATTATCTTACCCGTATCGATGTCATGATCGAGGAAGAACGTCGTAACGCCAGTCGTTGTCTCGCCGTTGATGACAGCCCAGTTTATCGGGGCAGCACCGCGATACTGCGGCAGAAGGGCGGCATGCACATTGAAGGTGCCGAAGCGGGGCATTGCCCAAACCACCTCTGGCAGCATTCTGAAAGCCACCACCACCTGCAGGTCGGCATCATATCCGCGCAGCTCCTCAAGGAAAGCCTCATCCTTCATCTTCACCGGCTGGAGAACAGGTAACCCGTGCTCCAGGGCATATTCCTTCACAGCCGAGGCACGCAGCACAGAACCGTGACGTCCTACAGGCTTATCGGGCTGAGTGACCACAGCCACAACATTATATCCGTTTTCCACAAGTCGCTTCAATGAGCCGACGGCAAAGTCGGGAGTTCCCATGAAGACGATACGCAAATCTTTCTTTTCCATCTTGTTTTATATCTATTCTTTCGTACAAAGGTACGAAAAATCAAGGGCGGGAAATAAACGTTGCCTTATTATTTTTCACAAAACGAAAAAAAACGTAACTTTGTATTTACATTCATTTGAAGTAACAACATAAAATTCAGAATATCAGAGATGACACAGAAAGAAGACATCAAGAACGCTGTAGAGACAATGCGCAAGGGTGGAGTGATACTCTATCCCACCGACACCGTATGGGGAATTGGCTGCGACGCCACCAACGCCGAAGCCGTAGCAAAGGTATATGCCATAAAGCACCGCGACGACTCGAAGGCGCTGATATGCCTCGCCGACTCCGTTGACCGCGTGCAACGCTACGTTAGGGACGTGCCCGACGTGGCATGGGACATCATGGAGCTGGCGGAGAAACCCACCACCGTTATACTGGACGGCGCCGTAAACCTCGCGCCTAACCTCATAGCCGAGGACGGAAGCATCGGACTGCGCATCACCAACGAGCCGTTCTCCAAGGAGCTGTGCTACCGCTTCCAGAAACCCATCGTCAGCACCAGCGCCAACATAAGCGGCGAACCTGCTGCACAGAACTATGGCGACATCGCGCCCGAACTGCTCGAAGCTGTCGACTATGTTTGCTGGACAAGACGACAGGAGCACAAGCCTCACACACCGAGCAGCATCATCAAGCTCACACGAGACGGACAAGTAACCATCATCAGAAAATGACATGGAATCCGAAGTCTTAATAAACGAGCCTAAGGAGACGCTGGGCGACCGCCTCTATAAATGGCGCACCACGCATCTGTCCGAACGGCAGTCTACCATCATACTGGCTTTCCTCATCGGATTTCTCGCGTCGGTGGCTGCCTTCCTGCTCCACTCCTTGATACACGAGATACAGACGCTGCTCAGAACGGGCATCACGTCCGACTCGTTCAACTGGACGTTCCTCATCTTCCCTATCATTGGCGTCTATCTTACTTCCTTATTCGTCAAATACGTGGTGAAGGACAACATATCGCACGGTATAACGCGCATCCTGTATGCCATCTCCTCCAAGCAGTCGCGTCTGAAACGCCATAACTGCTGGACGTCAGTGGTGGCATCTGCCATAACCATCGGATTCGGCGGATCAGTAGGAGCCGAGGCACCTATCGTGCTTACCGGTTCAGCCATCGGATCAAATCTCGGACAGTTTTTCCGCATGGACAAGAAGACGCTGATGCTGCTTGTGGGATGCGGTGCGGCAGCTGCCATCGCCGGCATCTTCAAGGCACCGATAGCCGGACTGGTGTTTACGCTGGAGGTGCTGATGGTGGATCTCAGCATGGCGTCGCTTCTGCCCATCCTTACCGCAGCGGTCACAGCCACATGCTTCACGTATATGTTTATGGGAAGCGACTCGCTCTTCAATTTCCATCTTGACGGAGAATGGATAATCGAACGCGTGCCGGCAAGCATCGCACTCGGCGTGGCTTGCGGACTCGTCAGCCTCTACTTCATCCGCTCCATGGGAGCCTGCGAGGGACTCTTCGCACGCCTGAAGGACAAGCGTTACGCCAAGTTGGCATTGGGAGGCGTGCTGCTCAGTTCGCTCATCTTCGTCTTCCCCGTGCTTTACGGCGAGGGCTATTCTGCCATAAACATCCTGCTCAACGGCGTCAGCGAAGCCGACTGGGAAGAGCTGCTCAAGAACTCGCTCTTCTATGGTCACGGCCATCTGCTCATCCTCTACATCGCCCTTGTGGTTTTCACCAAGACATTCGCTACGGCTGCCACCAACGGTGGAGGCGGTTGCGGTGGTACGTTCGCGCCCTCACTCTTCGTGGGAGCGTTCAGCGGATTCCTCTTCGCACGTCTTTGGAACATCTATCAGGTGGGCGTCTACATCCCCGAGAAGAACTTCACGCTGCTTGGCATGGCAGGAGTGATGGCAGGAGTGATGCACGCCCCTCTCACGGGCATCTTCCTCATAGCCGAAATCACCAACGGATATAATCTCTTCATGCCGCTCATGATTGTGAGCATCTGCTCCGTTATGACCATCAGCATCTTCGAGCCGCACAGCATTTACGCCATGCGACTGGCTCGCGAAGGAAAGCTGCTCACCCACCATACTGACCGTTCGGTGCTCACTCTGATGAGCATGGAAAGCGTAGTGGAACACGAGTTCACGTCCGTTCAGCCTGACATGCCGCTCGGCAAACTGGTTAACGCCATATCGAAGAGCCACACCAGCTTCATCCCCGTGCTCGACAATGCCGGCTCCATACTCGGCGAGATTGACATCACCAAGATAAGACACGTGATGTTCCGCGCCGAACTCTACAACAAGCTGACCGTAAGACAACTCATGCAGCCCGTCGCTGCAAAGGTGGGCGTCAACGACTCGATGGAGGAAGTGATGCGAAAGTTCGACCTTAAGGGCACTCGCTATCTTCCCGTGGTAAACAACGCCGGACACCTTACGGGCTACATCTCACGCACACGTGCCTACAGCATGTACCGCAAGATGGTGGCTGACTTCTCAGCCGAATAACAGTCTATATGCATATAATATAAAATGGAGGGTATGTCACACCGACATATCCTCCATTTTCTTTTTATAGAATTAAAAAAAATCACAAACCTCATGTCCGATTTTTTCCGCTTATACGTTATATCTATGTAACAGTTATGAAACCAAGCGAATTCAACCATATCATCCTGCCCATGCGCGACGAGCTGTTAGGCTATGCGCGGAGTGTCACAAGGTCTGAGGACAATGCCGAGGACCTTGTGCAGGAGGTGATGCTGCGGCTGTGGGACATGCGCGAGCGACTTAGATCCGAAGGCAGACTCAAGTCGCTCGCCATGACGATGGTCCGCAATATGTTTCTGGACCAGCAACGCCATGAAAGCCATGCGGCGGCGATGCCAGACAAGATAGACATTGCCGTGGACGACCGGCGGGCGGAACTTCGTGACGAAACAAGGATTATCCGTGACATCGTCGCACAGTTACCTCCTCTCCAACAACAGATTTTCCGCATGAAGGAGATAGAGGGTTACACAGCCGAGGAGATTATGCAGATAACGGGATGCACCGCTGACAATCTCAGGCGAAACCTCTCAAGGGCAAGAACAAAGATACGCGAGACTTACATTAAGATAATGATGAAAGGAACCATAAAATGACAAAAGACATAACACCCAAACCGCACGAGACCGACATACGCACGCTCATAGACCGCTATATGTCGGGCGACACCACCAATGAGGAGGAGACGACGCTGCGCACGTGGTTCCGACTGGCAGGAGATGACATGCCGGAGGAATGGCGACCGCTCAGAGCCTTGTTCAGCTTTGTGGACGAGGAACGGGAGACGAGGGAGGCAGACGACGCCGCTACCGTGTCCCCTACTCTCATACCGCCACAGCGCCGCGCCACATTGCTGCGTGCTCTGCACCGCCCACGCATCTGGATTTCGTCGGCGGTGGCTGCAGCAGCCGTCGCCCTCGTGATGCTTGTGCCGCCAACCGACAATGCCGTCACCCACACACAACAAAACTATGCCGTCATCGACGGAAAGGTATACACCAGTCAGAAGATTATAAACGAGCAGGTGGACGATGCTTTGCAGACCGTGTCTGTAGAAGACGACGATCCGTTCAGCGCCCTCGACCTTATGCAATAACTTTGACAACATTTAAACAACATACACTATGCATAAACTATTGGATATCATACACAAGCCTCCGTTGCTTACGGTCAGGACGGTTCTGATCGCTGTAATGACGCTGTTCGTGACGCTTCCGAGCCATGCACAGGAAGGACTTGCCGTGAACAGCATCTTCCAGCAGTACGGACATTCGAAGGGATGTAAGATGGTGGTGATGCAGAACACCAAGCTTCGAGGCTATCGGCTTGCCGTATACAAGAGCCTTACATATAATAATAAGTATGCCACAAGCATCAACAATATCCTGAAGACAGACCGACGGGCTGCAAAGAAGATACGAGAGGTGGTGGACAACGGACGGATAGCCAGCGGCTATTATATGATGGCACCACTCCAGTCGGGCAATAACCGCTACATCCTCTTCAGTAATACCGACCATAACAAGGGAGCTGTGATATACATCGAAGGCGACCTGTCGCCGGAGGACATCATGTCGATATGTTATACTAAGAGATGATGATAATAAAAGAAAAAGATTATTGATAACTTAACAACCGTAAAATATGAATATCAGAACATTGGTAATGGCGGCAGCGTTAGTGCCAGCCGTAGCTTTCGCACAGGAAGCCACCACAAACGACACCACATACACCCAGAAGACAACCGAAGTGACCAGCGCATACGACACCACTTTTGTATTCAACCGTCAGAAGTTTGACATCAGTCAGAAAGGTGAGCGTACGGATGTCAGAGTGTATAAGAAGAACGGTTCGGAGATGAAGAAGGTGAAGGAGACCGAGTTTCTTGACGGACAGGAGGTGGAGCAGGTTTACATCACGTCGCCCTTCATCCCCAGAAAGACGTATAAGCGCCGCAGTCAGGCATACAGCCATTATCCGTTTTTCTTCTTTGGTGCCAACATGCTCGCTGGTTCAGCTTTCGGCGTCAATTCAGAAGGCAAGGAAATGTGCGACAGCAAGTCGGGTGAATGGGGATTTACGAGTTGTACGCTCGAGTGTCCGATAAGCAGTTCGTGGGCTGTGACGGCAGCAATTTCGTCGGCTCACGTCAGCCATCACTTCAAGACCGACTATATGCTCACTACCGTTGACGGTATAACAAGCATTCAGCCTTTCGCCGTTGGAGACAACGAGAATGACGAGCGTCCGTCGAAAAGCTACCTAAGCTATTGGGCTTTCCGCATCCCGATAATGCTGGAATGGTCAAACCGCATCGGTTCGGATGACATCTACGCAGCCTTCGGTCCGTCCATTGAGTTTCGCGCCAACGAGCGTTCACGCTATAAGCTCGGCAAGAGACACACGCTGACAAAAGATGTAAACATAAATCCCGTAGGAATAAACCTCGAGGCGCGTCTCGGCTGCGGCTTCTTCATGCTATATGCAAGAACAGCCCTAACCCCACTGCTGCGCACAAAATACGCTCCTGAATGGCATCCGTTTACGGTCGGTTTCGGAGTAAGATTATAAAAGAGGCTCATTTATAACACAAGAGTGGCACTTTGGCGTTTCCAAAGTGCCACTCTTGTGTTTTTATTGATTTTTAATTGACTTAATATACCTTTCCATTCCTCTCTTCACACATCCTACGCGGAAGATTACGCCTTCCAGCAATCCTACGGCAATGATGGTGGTGAGGATGCCGAGAAGGACGTCTATGATGTAGTGATGGGTGGAATATACTGCGGTCCACCAGATGCCCATGCAGATGAAAGCGAAGACACAGATGGTGATGATGTTCTCACGACTCTTCACGGCATAGATGGTGGTGACGAGCATGTAGGCGGCGTGCAGCGAAGGCACGGCTGCGAACACGTTGGAGTTGTTGCAGTAGATGGAGTGGAATACGGGGAAACCGACGAGCGTGTCGAAGCGGTCGAGTCCTGCCACGTTGCCCGGAGTGTTGAGGATTGGCTCAAAACCATAATGGATGGCATACCATGGTGGGGCGGCGGGATGGATATAGTAGCCCACGAAACCCACAAGGTTGACAAACAGGAAGGCTATGGAGAAGCGGAGATAAGCCTCACGCTTGCCTTTCAGATAAAGGTAGATGGCGAATCCCAGGGGCACGGGAACCCAACAAAGATAGAAGAAGCCTGCCATAAAGTCGGCAAAGGCACAGTTGTGGATGTTAAACCATTCGCCTGGAATGAGCGTGCCCGTGGCTGTGGTGATGCCGAAGAGGGAACGCTCCGCCTCGAAAAGCCCACGTATGTCTATCGGACGAAACTCATAGTTGGGGAAGAATCGCATCGAGTCGTAGCTGACGGCGAACGCCAGCCACGGCGCCAAAGCCAGTGCTATCTTGCGTGTGGGGCGCACGGCGAGAAGCACCAGCCAGAAAATAATGAGGTTAATGCTGAACACTGTGATGTGGTTTTAAAAGAGAAAAAAATTACTGCTCGCCTCTGTCACGCTTGCCGAGCTCGCGGTAGCAATGTGCTACACGCCAGAAAGCGGTGAGATTGGCGAGGACGGCGATGATGATCATCGGCACCACCAGCACCCAAAGATTGGCGCATACGCCACAGAAGAGAGCGCCGACAGCTGTCACCACGACGCGCTCAGGACGCTGCATCAGTCCCACTTTACACTCGATGTCGAGTCCTTCGGCACGTGCACGTACGTAGCTCACCATCACAGAACCAACCATAGCGGCGAACGTAACGACGCCAGCCCAGTCCCACGAGCCGTGCATAAGGAGATAATAGCAGATGCCGAAGAGTGTGCAAAGCTCGCTGTAACGGTCGAGCGTGGAGTCCCAGAGGGCACCGAACGTTGACGACATTCCACCCATACGAGCCAAACGACCGTCCATCATATCAAACAGTCCGGCAAAGAGGATGACGCCACCGCTCCACCCTATCCAGGCATAAGCCTCGCATTCGGGCAGTTCTGCGGCATAGATGAACATCGCCATGGCTACGAGATTGAGGACGAAGCCCGTGGTGGTGATGAAGTTAGGAGTGATGCCCACCTTTATCATGCCTTTGATGAGAGGATTGATAATGGCGTAAATCACCTTCTGTAGAAAATCGCGATAATTCATATTTCTTTTTTATTTGTTTTATTATTCTGTTTTCTGTACCGACCTTCTGCCTTCATGAAAGACGAAGATGCGCTGCATCTGATAGTTCCACAGAACAGCCACAAGTACGGCAACGATGGCCTTGGAGATGACATAGTTGAGTCCTGTCATTTCCGTCACCTGACACGTGCCAAGCGTATTGAGGGCAATGCTCACTCCCCATACGAACATATAGCGCAGGGCAATGTATTTCTTCTTCATTCCGAAGGCGTGGAACACCCATCGGTAGTTGATGGCGCAGTTGACCATACCACCGCTGAGAGCGCCGATGAACGTAGCATACCCGTACCACATGCCGAAGATGTTGACGAGAGCGAGAGTAACGGCAAAGTCGGCGGCAGAAGCCACCCACGCAGAGCATTGCGCCTTTGAGAAAGTTATGATAGAGTGCTTTAAGCTTCCCATAATGGCGCTATGTTGTGTTGTGTTGTGTGAAATTATTATTTAAGGGCGCGAAAATATTATATATAATATAATGTATAGAGATATGCCAGAACAGCCACGAAACGTGTCCTATAATGGCACTATCATCCTACAAAGGTGCAAAATTAGTAGAAAAATATTAAAAGGCAAAAAGTTTTCTACCTTTTTTAAACTATTATATGTAACTTTGCAGCCGCAAAGCTAATATGTGGTTTTACGACACAAGGAAAGTGTATTCGAAATCTATAATAGGATAAATTAGTATAAAACAAACGTGAAAAGGTCTTTTTTCGTTACATTGATGTTCTTGCTCTTGGCTGTTGTTGCCAAAGCGCAGATTACAGGAGAAATTTATGATACTGACGGTTACCCCATACCGTTGGCAAGTGCCATATACAAGGGCCACCACGTCGCTGAAGCCAGCGACCTGGACGGCAAGTTCAAGATTGCACGCCATAACGGATGGGAGCTGACGTTCAGTTCGGTGGGCTTCCAGCCCCAAACCATCAAGGTGGGACCGAACACGCCGTCGCATCTTAAGATTGTCCTTAAGGAAGACTCGCGCTCGCTCGGCGAGGTGGTCATCAAGCAGAAGCGTGAGCGCTATTCGCGCAAGAACAATCCTGCAGTGGAGCTAATGAAGCGCGTAATCGCAGCCAAGAAGCGCACGCATCTGGACAATTACGACTATTATCAGTATAACAAGTATCAGAAGATTACGTTCTCGTTGAACGACATAAAGCCAGCCGATCTCGATTCGGGCAAGTTCAAGAACAAGGCTTACGTACGCGACCAAATCGAGACATCGCCCTACAACGGCAAGCTTATCCTGCCTGTTACTTACGACGAGACCGTTACGCAGCACATCTACAGAAAGAACCCACGCGTGGAGAAGGACATCATCAAGGGCCAGCGCTCTGAAGGTGTGAACAACGTGCTGCAGACGGGAGAGATTCTCAACACCATGCTGCGCGAGGTGTTCACCGACGTGGACATCTACGACGACCACATGCGTCTGCTACAGTATCAGTTTACGAGTCCTATCGGCGAGACCGCCATATCGTTCTACAGATTCTACATTCAGGACACGGTCTACGTGGACCGCGACCTCTGTTATCACCTTGAATTCATCCCTAACAACCAGCAGGACTTCGGTTTCCGAGGCGAGCTGTACGTTCTCGCCGACTCGTCGCTGCACGTAAAGCGCTGCTCGTTCACGCTGCCGAAGACGTCCGACGTCAACTTCGTGCATGACATGAAGATTACGCAGGAATACGCCAAGCTGCCTAACGGCGAGTGGGTGCTCTCGAAGGACGACCTTGCTGCAGAGCTTACCCTGCTCGGCGCCAACACTCTTGTGACTAAAGCCACACGATACAATGACTATGCCTTCGACGAACTGCCGTCAAAGCTCTTCAAAGGAAAGGCGAAGACAAGGCATGAGGCGGACGCGATGATACGTGACGAGGCGTTCTGGAACCAATACCGAACGGTGGAACTCTCGAAGGGCGAGTCGTCAATGAACGCCTTCATTCACCGCATCGAACAGTCGAAGAACTTCAAGTGGATTCTCTTCGGACTCCGAGCCTTCGCTGAGAACTTCGTTGAGACCGGCTCTTCACGCAAGCGCTCACTGTTCGACATCGGTCCGGTAACCACCATCATATCGAGCAACTTCGTGGACAAGTGGCGCTTCCGCCTCAGCGGACGTACCACAGCCAACCTCAACAAGCACCTCTTCTGGAACGGTTTCTATGCCTACGGAACGAAGTCGAAGAAGCATTACTACGGCACAGAGGTGACATACAGCCTCAACGCCAAGAAGAACGTGCCCTTCGAGTTCCCGCAGCGCAACATCATCTTCGAGACAGGATATGACGTTATGTCACCTGCCGACAAGTTCCTTATCCATAACAAGGATAACATGTTCATGTCGTTACGCACTCAGAAGGTGGAGCAGATGTATTTCTACAACCGTCAGAAACTCTCGTTCGTGTATGAGACAGACTGGGGTCTGTCGTTCCATACATCGCTGAAGGCGGAGAGCAACGAGCCTACCGGCGACCTTTCGTTCGCTCGTATGCCAGGCGTTGCCACCAATCTCGCTCCCGACGGCAAGGAATATGTAAGGCAGATACGCACCACGGAGGGCAAGTTAATGCTCCGTTACTGCCCCGGACAGACGTTCATCAACACCAAGCAGCATCGCTGGCCCGTCAATCTTGACGCACCGGAGTTTACGCTGAGCCACACAATGGGCTTCAAGAACTTCCTCGGAGGCGAATACAAGCTCAACTACACGGAGGCAAAGATATACAAGCGCTTCTGGCTTGGCTCTTGGGGCTACGTCGATACCCACTTGGACGGTGGCGTACAGTGGGACAAGGTACCATTCCCGCTGCTTATCATGCCGCCCGTCAACATCACGTTCCTCGAATGGGAGGGCACGTTCTCGATGATGAAAAACATGGAGTTCCTCACAGACCGCTACGCTTTCGGATCAGTGGCATGGGACATGAACGGCAAACTGCTCAACCGCATACCGCTCATCAAGAAACTGAAGTGGCGCGAATATATCTCCGTAAAGGGAATGTGGGGCACGCTGACCGACAAGAACAATCCGTTCCTGGAGCGCAACCGTGCAGACAACACCCTCTTCCAGTTCCCCAACGGCGCACGCGTAATGGACAAGAAGACACCTTACTGGGAAGTGACAGTGGGTGTGCACAACATATTCAAGCTCATCGCCATCGACTACGTAAGACGTATGAACTATAACGGACCAGGCATAAAGAAGAACGGCATCCGATTCGGATTTATGCTTAGCTTCTAAAACAAGAAGCCTACATATATAATATAAGAAAACGAGGTGTGCAAAACGCTATATCAGCAGTTTTGCCCACCTCGTTTTTTATGATATAAACAGTAATTCAAAAAATCTTCGGCAATATGTAATAAATTCCAACTTAGGGCGTTAAATAGATATAGAGCATAGAAGAAACATATTGTCCAATTCAAAACCCAACGCCTATGACACATTATACCCCAGAAGAGGTTAAACCCTCAGAAAACACCCTGTCTATCATCCGCCAGATAGCACGTGCATACTGCGCGATAAAGAAGAACGGACGCAACGGGTCGTATTGCATGAACTAATTATTAATCGTATAACCCCTAAAAAAGTAAAGAACAAACCCATAAACTTACAACAATAAATTCATGAAACCACTGATTTCTCCTTCCCTTCTTTCGGCAAACTTCCTTGACCTCAAAACCGACATTCAGATGATCAATGCCAGCGAGGCCGACTGGCTGCATCTCGACATCATGGACGGTGTGTTCGTTCCTAACATCTCCTTCGGATTCCCGGTGATAAAGGCCGTGGCAAAGGAATGCAAGAAACCGCTGGACGTGCATCTCATGATTGTGCATCCCGAGAACTACATCAGCCAGGTGGCTGCTACAGGAGCCATGATGATGAACGTACACTACGAGGCTTGCGTGCATCTTCACCGCACCATACAGCAGATTCATGACGCCGGAATGAAGGTTGGCGTAACGCTGAATCCTTCCACACCAGTATGTCTGCTCGAGGACATCATCTGCGATGTTGACATGGTGCTGCTGATGAGCGTCAATCCCGGCTTCGGAGGACAGAAGTTCATCGACGAGATACTCGCCAAGACACGCCGTCTGCGCCACATGATTGACGAGTCGGGAAGCAAAGCATTGATACAGATTGACGGTGGAGTGAACGCCGAGACCGCCCCGTTACTCGTAGAGGCTGGTGCCGACGTACTCGTAAGCGGCAGCTACATCTTCAAGGCTGCCGACCCGATTGCTACAATACACGATTTGAAGCAGCTCTAAGCAGAGCTGCTTTACACAGAGAGTTGCAGCGTTATGCCATGCTTGCGTGCCGTACGGCGCATATTGATTATGGCATAACGCATGCGACCAAGCGCTGTGTTGATGCTTACATTGGTGAGTTCGGCTATTTCCTTGAACGAGAGTTCCTGGAAATAACGCATAAAGACTATCTCGCGCTGGATGGGCGGAAGCGTATCAATGAGGCGTCTTACGTCAGCCATCACTTGTGTATTGACGTAACGTCCCTCGATGTTGCCCTCAAGCACATCGTCACCACCCATATTTGAAAGGTCATTATCCTTTGTCACCTCCACGATATGACGCGAACTCATATCGCGATACCAGTCCATCACGACATTATGTGCGATGCGCATCATCCATGCACCGAACTTGCCGCTGACAGTATAGCTGCCGTCCTGTAGGCGCACGATGGCCTTGACGAAGGTCTCCTGAAAGAGATCCTCCGCTGTCTCGCGGTCGTGGACGACGAAAAGGATGTATGAGAAAAGCTTCGACTGGTTGCGTGACAACAGCAGGTCAAAAGCACGATTATTCCCATCGACATATGATAGGGCCAACTCTTCGTCGGTCATATCCTGCAATTTCTTCATCTTGTTATTATTTTTTTGTTTTTATGAAGTAAATGTTTCCGATAGGCTGTACGTTTTTTGATGTTGTTAATATTAAAGTTTCAAATAGGGGCAACTTGTCTTTTGTTTAAGTCATTGCAAAGATATCAACTTTTAACGTAACCGCCAAATAATACGACAACAAAAATCCGACAATATAACGTCAATATAATAGGGCATAAAAAAAGAGGTTGGCGCAGGATGCTGCCAACCTCATAAGTCGATTTCGTAAAAAAATAGCGAAATCATCAAAAATGATATCGCAAATGTATAGCATATTTTTGATAAAAGCAAATAAAAGGGATGAAAAAATCAGAATTTAACATTTAAGCGCTTCCTTCATCATCTATTAGAAGATAATGTGGCTTAAATTGCTTAACTTTGCATTCTAAAAAATCAATAACAACATGGGAAGAAACAAATACTCGCAAAGCGAGATAGACGGCATAGCAAAACTGCTGCGCCTTAAGAACGCCGCCAACCGTGCGCGTCAGAAAGAGATAAGACACCAGCTCCGCACACAGTACGAATTTAACATCTCCGACTTTAACGAGCCGGGAAAGGCTTTCGGCGAGAAGGAACTATTAGACGCCATTCAGCGTCGAGCCATCCTCATACTGGACGACCGCACCATCGCCGACATGAAGGCGAAGAGACAGCGCGACCGTGAGCGCGACGCTGCCGAACGCGAGCAGGAGGCCATCCAGACGGGAGAGCAGACAGACTGGAAGGAAGCCATGAAGCAATGGGAGGAATGGGAGGCCAAGGAAATGGACAAACTGGACAAATAAACGTCCTAACGCTCTGTTTAACTGACTGATATTTCCTATTTTAACCTTATTTTAACGCATATGTATTGGCACTATAACGGATAATGGCTAATTTTGCATTGTAACATAAAACGTAACACATACGACAAAAATTCATTAACATCTAAAATCTTATAATTATGGTAAAAACTTTACGCTACACATTGATGGCTGTTGTTGCCATGGTGGCAAACTTCTCGTTTGCACAAACAACAATCGACTTCACACAGCAGGCTGCCACATTAAAGGACAAGGTGGGCTACACGCTTACAGCAGAGGGCTACACCTTCGAAGCTGACAAGGCTGCCGGCACGACAGTTCCTACACAGAACACTAATTCAAAGGACCTTCGCCACTATGCCAAGAACACGCTGACCATCAGCGGTCCTGCAATGAAGGAGATTGTCTTCACAATGTCAGCTGCCGGAAAGAAGCAGTGGGGCGACGTCACACCTTCTGAGGGTCAGGTTACTGTGGACACAGAAAACGGCATCACAACATGGACCAATACCAACGGATCTACAACCGTAACATTCACTGTTGGCACAGACAACACTCACGGTTCTAACAAGAAGAAGACTGCTGCACAGTTCGACCTTGCTTCCGTAACCATCTCCGGTGATGCAGCTGGCAAGACAAAACAGCCGGCTAAGCTCGCGTTCTCTGAGACCACCATCGACCACGAGGTTGGCACAGAGTTTACTGCTCCTACCTTCACAAAGGAGACCACAGCTGCCGTTACCTTCGTTTCTGACAACGAGGCTGTAGCTACTGTCAACGCAGAGGGTGTCATCGCTCTTGGCGGCGAGGAGGGTAAGGCTGTCATCACAGCCTCTTCTGAGGAGAACGACGCTTACAGCGCAGGCAACGCCACTTGCACCGTATACGTATGGCACTACAACGTATACAAGAAGGCAGCAGCCGTTGAGAGCGGCAAACAGTATCTGATTGTTGCCCAGCGTGACGGCAAGACTTACTACGCTGCTCCTGTAAAGGAATCTTACAACTATGGCTACCTCAGCACATTCAACGTAGAGGGCACTGTTGACGAGCTCAAGATCAAGTCTTCATACGACGATTCGTTCGCATTCGAGACTCTCGACGACGGCTTCTCTATCAAGGATTGCTACGGACGCTATCTCTACATGGACACACAGCACAACTCATTCCAGTTCGACAAGGAGAAGTCTGAGGCTTGGACAGTAGAGGCTGACGAGAACGGCACATTCTCTATCACCAACAACGGCAAGTTCATCCAGTTCGGAAGCGGCACATTCACCTCTTTCGGTGCATACGACAAGCTTCAGGAGAACGCTGTCCTCCCGATGCTCTTCGTCCTCAACGACAACGAGAGCGGCATCAACGGCGTTACTAACGACAACACCGTAAAGAACGGCGCACGCTACAACCTCGCTGGTCAGCGCGTAAACAACAGCTACAAGGGCATCGTTATCGAAAACGGCAAGAAGTTCGTTGTAAAGTAAAGAAACATGGATTAGGCTGAATGCCTAAAAGCAAAAGGCATCTTAACAAGAGTGCCTAAAATATCAAAAGGCTTTAATGCAAAGGTCCCAACCTTACATTAAAGCCTTTTTTGTATATAAAAAGCAGTAGCTCCTACAGTTTGCATAGTATGCATACAAAAAAATCTCCCACAGATTACGCGGATTCACACAGATTTTAATTGCATAAGCTGTATCTGTGTAAATCTGCGAAATCTGTGGGAGGACCCTTTTTATGCTGCTTGAAAGGTATTCGCCCACAGATTACGCAGATTCACACAGATTTTTGTTAACTCAAGAACATCTGAATATCTGTGGAATCTGCGGGAGAACATTCATACGCTGCTTGAGAAGTATTCGCCCACAGATTACGCGGATTTACACAGATTTTTGTTACTCAAGAACATCTGTGAATATCTGTGGAATCTGCGGGAGAACATTCATATCCTGCTTGAAAGGTATTCTCCCACAGATTACGCGGATTCACACAGATTTTTGTTTTCTCAAGAACATCTGTGAATATCTGTGGAATCTGCGGGAGAACATTCATATGCTGCTTGAAAAGTAATCTCCCACAGATTACGCAGATTAACACAGATTTTTGTTACTCAAGAACATCTGAATATCTGTGAAATCTGCGGGAGAACATTCATATGCTGCTTGAGAAGTATTCGCCCACTGATTACGCAGACTAACACAGATTTTTGTTACTCAAGAACATCTGTGAATATCTGTGGAATCTGCGGGAGAACAATTATATGCTGCTTGAAAAGTAATCTCCCACAGATTACGCAGATTAACACAGATTTTAGTTTTCTCAAGAACATCTGTGAATATCTGTGAGACCTGTGGGAAAACATTCATATGCAGCTTGAAAGGTAATATCCCACTGATTACGCAGATTAACACAGATTTTAATTGCTTAAGCTGTATCTGTGTAAATCTGCGAAATCTGTGGGATATTCCTTTTTATGCTGCTGAGATACGGTGACCTCCTCAGCACTATACATAATTTTAGAATTCGCTCGTGAAGTGGAACTTGATATGCTTAAAGTCCTGCTGTGCCATTGACAGCACGTAGCCAGAGTCGGCGAGGAATACGTCGCGACCGTCGCGGTCCTTTGCCATGTACTGGTATTTACGCTTCTTGAACTGGTCGAGTTCTGCCTCGTCGTCGCTCTCCACCCAGCATGCCTTGTGAAGATGAACCGGTTCCCAGCGGCACTTCGCGTTATACTCGTTCTCGAGACGATACTGGATAACCTCAAACTGGAGCTGACCCACAGTACCGATGATCTTACGACCGTTAAACTGATTGACGAACAGCTGCGCCACACCCTCGTCCATAAGCTGATTGATGCCCTTCTCCAGCTGCTTTGCCTTCATCGGGTCATCGTTCTCTATGTACTTGAACATCTCAGGCGAGAACGACGGCAGTCCGCGGAAGTGGAGCTTCTCGCCGTCTGTCAGCGTATCGCCAATCTTGAAGATGCCGTTATCGGGCAGTCCGACGATATCGCCCGGCCATGCCTCCTCAATGGTGCTCTTGCGCTGCGCCATAAACTGCGTCGGTGAAGAGAAGCGGATGGTCTTGCCCTGACGTACGTGGAGGTAAGGCTTGTTGCGCTCAAACTTGCCGCTGCACACCTTGCAGAAGGCAATACATGAGCGGTGGTTGGGGTCGATATTGGCTGTAATTTTGAAGATGAAGCCGGTGAACTTAGGCTCCTCCGGATCCACCAAACGCTCCTCTGCCTGTGTGGGACGTGGCGACGGCGCAATCTTGACGAAGCAGTTGAGCAGTTCCTGCACACCGAAGTTGTTGAGAGCCGAACCGAAGAACACGGGAGCCACCTCAGCATTACGGTAAGTCTCGACGTCGAATTCGGGATAAACACCGTCAATAAGCTCGATGTCGTCACGCAGCTGCTGAGCGTCCTGCTCGCCGATGTGCTGGCTGAGTTCGTCGGAATTGATGTCCACTTCCACCTTCTCCGTCACGCGCTGCTTGTCGGGCTTGAAGAGGTCTAGCTTGTTCTCATATATATTATATACGCCCTTGAATTTGGCTCCGATGTTGATAGGCCATGACAGCGGGCGCACCTTGATGCTCAGCTCCTCCTCCAGTTCGTCGAGCAGGTCGAAGGGGTCGCGTCCCTCGCGGTCCATCTTGTTGATGAAGATAATAACTGGAGTGTTGCGCATGCGGCACACCTCCATGAGCTTACGTGTCTGAGTCTCCACACCCTTCGCACCGTCCACCACGATGATGGCAGAGTCTACGGCGGTGAGCGTGCGGTAAGTGTCCTCACAGAAATCCTGGTGACCCGGTGTGTCAAGGATGTTCACCTTATAGTCCTCATAGTCGAACTCCATAACAGAGGTCGACACAGAGATACCACGCTGCTTCTCGATGTCCATCCAGTCCGACGTGGCTGTCTTTCGTATCTTATTGTTCTTAACTGCACCTGCCACCTGAATCTGTCCTCCGAAGAGAAGGAATTTCTCCGTGAGCGTAGTCTTACCGGCGTCAGGGTGTGATATGATGGCGAAGGTTCGCCTGCGTTCTATTTCCTGATTCATTCTTCTTTTGTTGTTTTCTTATATGTGTCGGGGGTGTCAATTATCAGAATTCCTCGTCGACATCAAACTTGAGGCCCTCAGTCTTGTCCTTGATGTGATAGTCGCTGAGCATTCCGAGGAATGTGGAAATCTCCTTGATGGCATGCTCCGTGTTGGGCGTGATGGTCTTGCCCTGCAGGCGCAGCATCATCGTGCCGTAGAGCGCGTTGAGGCAAGTCTCAATCTCGTTGATGTCCTTCTCGCCCTTGTTGCGCAGCTCCACGATGAAGGGCAGCACCTTATAATATTCGGCGTTGTAGAACGGGAAGCGTGAGCTTTGGAGCAGACGGTTGTGCAGCTCGTTAAGGTCGCCCACCACAATCTGATTGATGGTAAGGTGTCCGTGTTCGCGCTTGCCCTCGGAGTTCATCATTGTGATAAGGTCGCCGTACCAGTCCACCATTTCCGAGCGTTGCTCGTCAGTATAGTCCGTGAATCGCGCTATGTATTCGTTCTTCAGGCGCGACAGCTGGCAGCCGTAGGCACGTATGATGTCCTCCACCTGCCACATATAGAGCACGTATTCAGCCGTGCTTTTCTTTCTGAGTTGTTGGGATATAAACATGTTTCTTGATGATACGGGGATTAACTTAATACGGCAGCTTGTAAAGATTGAAGAAGGTGCCGAGGAGCATGATGACGGAGAAGATGATGACAATGCATCCCACCACACGATTGATGATAAGGATGCCGGTGTCGTCAAACTTGCCTCTCACCTTGTCGATAAGCCACGACAGTCCGAACCACCACAGCAGGGCGCCGCCCACTATGCTGGCATAACCCACCGTCATCTCGATGGGACGGTTTGGCACTACGAAGGCAAACTGTGCGAAGAGGAAGATGAAGAGGAAGATAATCAGCGGATTAGACAGCGTTACGAGGAACGCCGTCACGCCGTTGTGCACGAGTGTGCCCTTCTGCGTCTTGTTGCTCTTATGGATGTTACGGGTTGGATTGGAGCGGTAACAGTAGACGCCGAATAACAACAGCACCACGCTGCCGCTTATCTGGAGCAGAAAGCGGTTGCGCTCGTTTCCGACAAAGTTCATCATAAAACTCATGCCTAAGCCTGTGAAAAGCGCATAAATGAAGTCGCTCACACAAGCACCTATACCCGTTATGAAGCCATACCAACGACCCTTGTTAAGTGTTCGCTGTATGCACAGCACGCCCACCGGCCCCATCGGGGCTGAAGCCATGATGCCTATAAGTATTCCCTTGAATACAAAGTCTAAAATATCTAATTGAATAGGAAACTGCATAACGTGTGCAAAATTGCAAATTTTATATGATATGGGCAAATTTTATACTTAAAACTTTGTTATGTTACAACATTTTTAATACCTTTGCCATTAAAGAAGAACAATCGTTTACTATTAATTTACTAAATAAATACAAACAGCATCATGACAGAAGAATCATTGAAACCGTATGTTATCGGTTTGGACCTCGGAGGCACTAACTCTGTATTCGGAATCGTAGACAGCCGTGGCGACATCAAGGCCACCACAGCTATAAAGACACAGGGATATGGCAACAACGTACAGGCTTACGTTGACGCAGCTGTTGACGCGCTCCAGATCATCATCGACCAGGTTGGCGGCATCGAAAAAATCAAGGCTATGGGCATCGGCGCTCCTAACGGCAACTACTATAACGGCACCATCGAGTTCGCTCCGAACCTCGAGTGGGGACGTGACGGCGTAGTGCCCTTGGCAAAGCTCTTCAGCGACAAGCTCGGCATCCCCGTTGCTCTTACCAACGACGCTAACGCAGCTGCCATCGGCGAGATGACTTACGGCGTGGCTCGTGGCATGAAGAACTTCATCGTCATCACTCTCGGTACTGGCGTAGGCTCTGGCATCGTGGTTAACGGACAGCTGGTTTACGGCTGCGACGGATTCGCCGGCGAGCTCGGACACGTCATCGTAAAGGAAGACGGACGCGACTGCGGTTGCGGCAGAAAGGGCTGCCTGGAGACTTACTGCTCTGCCACTGGTGTGGCTCGCTCAGCACGCGAGTTCCTCGCCAACTCTAATGAGCCGTCTCTGCTCCGCGAGCTTGATCCTGAGAAGATCACCAGCTATGACGTATCTATGGCAGCTGCCAAGGGCGACAAGATTGCCCTCGACATCTATCAGTTCACTGGCCAGCTCCTCGGCGAGTCATGCGCCAACTTCGCTGCCTTCTCTTCTCCTGAAGCATTCATCTTCTTCGGCGGCTTGACAAAGGCTGGCGACCTGCTCATGAACCCCATCAAGAAGGCATACGACGACAACGTGCTCAACATCTACAAGGGCAAGGCCAAGTTCCTCGTAAGCAGCCTCGAAGGTTCGTCAGCAGCCGTTCTCGGTGCTTCAGCTGTGGGCTGGGACATCAACGATTAATGCAGCTATTGACAACAACTAAATCATACATCCGCAATTCCAACGTCTTGGAGTTGCGGATGTTTTTGTATAGAGGAGCAAGAGGTGTGCGTTTCACTGACGACAATATTTGCATTTCTATTGCTCAATACTATGAGTTGAACGGACAACAAAATCTTTGGTGCGAAATTCTTGAGTTTTGAGCGTTTGGGAACAACAAGCTCATACACAGTGTGTTATGCGGTTTTCTGGAGAAATGTTATGAAATCAGACTCGCAAAAGAGCCGTTTTTTTCTGTCATAGAGCCTCTTTTACACTCCAATAATGCCACTGTTGTGATACAATAAAGCCTCTTTTACACTCTGATAGTGGCACTATCGGAGTGTAAAAGAGGCTTTATTGTTAAGCGTGGGTGCTGTTTGCACAGCAAAACACCGTAAAAACAGCAAAACAAAACTCTAAAATCAATATTTATTTTGTAACATGTTTTTACTCTTTATACGATATTTGCATGGTGGACGGCACCCGCTATTTGAATAATTCAGATTTGAAGTTGTCCAAGTCAAGCTTTTCGAGTTCTTTTCCAGACCTTGCCTCTTCTATGGCTGCAGCGGTTGTTTCGTTGGGCTCGAAGTAAACGGCATCGAGGAGTACGCTCTCCACATAGTTATTCAAGCTTCTGTTGCTTGCCTTTGCCCTTTCTTTGAGAATGGCAAGGAGCTTGGAGTTAAGCCTGAATGATGCAGGCTGTCTTAATGTTGCTGTTTCCATATCCGTTATTTGTAATTAATTGTATGCAAATGTAATACAAATGTTTTGATTCTACAAGAAATGGGATATTTTTTAACAAGTTTCGCATGTCTTCGACATGCTGCCTGTAAACAAGCAGACAAGTCAACAAGGAGATTTGTAAAAGCCCTGCCTAACAATTCCTAACTCCTAACTCAAAACTCCTAATTCGCTACGCTCAGCTCACCAGTATTGATATCTCCTGAGCCCTTCACGTTCTGATTGAGCGAGCGGAGCGTACCCTTCAGCGTGATGTCGCCCGAGCCGAATACGCTGCAGTCGGACGTGCCGCAGTCATACATCTTTGCTTCGATGTCGCCCGAACCAAACACCTTCAATGTGCTGACACCTACACGATTAAGACCTAAGTCTACGTCGCCAGATCCGTTCACCTCGCAGCTGACAGTCTGAGCCTTAATGTCCTTGATGTCGATGTCGCCAGAACCGCTCATTCTTATCTTGGCATGGTCGCAGACCACGCTGTTAAAGTCGATGTCGCCAGAACCCTCAAGCGCCACGTCGAGGACGTCAGTATCAAGCGGACCGTCAACGTCGAAATCGCCGGAGCCGGTCAGCTTCACACCCGTAAGGTCGGGCGATGTGATGTAAATGGTAAGAGGCGTATCATCATCGAAAGAGAACGAGAAGCCATTACCCTTCGACTTGATGACAAGCGTCTCGCTGCTGCGCTGCACCGACAAACGCTCCACAAGACCCTTCGCGCCAACTACGCGGACAGACGGAGTCTTGCCCTGAACGAACTTCACGTCATAGGACGTATACGACTCTACGCGAGAGAAATATCCGAGATTGAGAACCTGCGAAACCCTCTTGTGCGACTCCTTGTCCGAACGCAGACTGCCAGACGAACTGCAAGCCGTGCAAACAACCCATGCCATGGCGAAAGCTGCCAAGGCAACAAATCTTCCAAATGTCTTCATTTTCATCATCATTCTATTCGTTTTGTTGATAATTTGTGATTTGGTTTACACTATATAGACGCAAAGCTACAAAAAAAAGTTGCAAAAACAAAAAAAAGTTGTCCGTACCATACTTAATTATTACCTTTGCAGATGTTCTGGCTTCCAAGCGAGACACAAGCCACGGACAAAAACAGACACGAAAGAAAGATATGAAGATAGAATTGCTTACTGAGGCGGAGCTCGCCTCACTAAACACACTGATAGAGAGTTCGGAAAACATCGTCGTTTGCTGCCACAAGTCGCCCGACGGCGACGCATTGGGATCGTCATTGGCATGGAACGCCTACCTGACATCGCGCGGCAAGCAGACAAACGTAATCGTGCCGGATGCGTTCCCCGACTTCCTGAAATGGATACCGGGAGCAGACCGTATCATCAGGTTCGACAAGAACGCTGACAAGGCAGGCGAAATGCTTGAGAAAGCCGACCTCATATTCTGCCTCGACTTCAACGGTGCTGACCGTGTGGACGAGATGCGCGAACCGCTGGAGCAGGCTAAGGCGAAGAAGGTGATGATTGACCACCATCTCGACCCGAGCATGGACACCGTTCTCACCATCTCGCACCCCAACATGTCGAGCACGTCGGAACTGGTGTTCCGCATCGTATGGCAGCTCGGAGCCTTCGAGGAGATGACAAAGGAATGGGCAACGTGCGTATATTGCGGCATGATGACCGACACGGGCGGATTCACATACAACTCCACACAGCCCGAGATATTCTTCATCATCAGCCAGCTTCTCACAAAGAACATCGACAAGGACAAGATTTACCGCAACGTATTCAATAACTTCAGCCCGTGGGCGATAAGATTCCGCGGATATCTGATGAGCCAGAAGCTGAACGTCTTTGCCGACCTGCACGCTTCCTACTTCGCCATTTCAAAACGCGAGATGCGCGACTTCCACTTCATCAAGGGCGACGCAGAGGGCCTCGTAAACGAGCCGCTGCGCATCAAGGGCATGAAACTCTCCATCTCGCTCCGTGAGGACGACCGCCACGACAACCTCGTATGGGTGAGCCTTCGCTCCGTGGACGACTTCCCCTGCAACAAGATGGCAGCCGACTTCTTCAACGGCGGCGGACACCTTAACGCAAGCGGCGGCAGACTGCGCTGCTCGCTCGAAGAAGCAGAGAAGGTGGCAAGACGTGCCATCGCACACTACGAAGACTTGCTGAAGTAAAAAAAGCCAGAAGGAAAGAAACAAGAAACAAAAAACAAAAACATACAAAGGAAGAAAATGAAAACAGTAAAGATTCTTATATGCGTCGTGCTCTCTGCACTCGCCTTCGCTGCATGTAGCGACACAGAGACATACGCCGACCAGAAGAAGAAGGAGCGCTCTGCCATCAACCGCTACATCGCCAACCAGAAGATCAAGGTGATAAGCGAGGAGCAGTTCTTTGCTCAGGACACCACTACGGACGTATCGAAGAACGAGTATGTGCTCTTCGAGAGCAACGGTGTATACATGCAGATTGTGCGCAAGGGATGCGGAGAGAAGATAGAGGAAGGCGAAAGCACCACGGTATTGTGCCGCTTCAATGAATATAACCTCATCGAGTCGGACACCACCCTGCAGCTCACCAACATCTATAAGTATGCATGGCTCGTGGACAAGATGAACGTACGCAATACCTCAGGCACGTTCACTGCCTCATTCGACACCAGATCCAGCCTTATGTACACACGCTACGGAACGGCTGCCGTACCAAGCGGATGGCTTGTGCCACTGCGTTACGTCAACATCGGACGTCCCACCAATGAGGGAGACGAGGTGGCTAAGGTTAACCTCATCGTGCCCCACTCGGAAGGACAGGACGACGCCGCAAGATACGTCTATCCGTGCCGCTACGAGATAACCTTCGAGCGCGGAAGATAAACGGGCGCAAAAAAATAAACAGAAAACATCAATACTTACGTAAAGATAATAAGACTATGACACTGATTAAGTCTATTTCCGGAATACGCGGAACCATCGGCGGACACACGGGCGACACGCTCAATCCGCTTGACATCGTGAAGTTCACAACTGCCTATGCCACGTTCATGAAGCGCAGAGCAACAGGCGAAGAACAGCCGAGAATCGTTGTCGGACGCGACGCTCGCATCTCCGGCGACATGGTACGCAACATCGTCTGCGGAACCCTCATGGGTATGGGACTCGACGTCATCGACATTGATCTCGCCACCACTCCTACCACCGAGCTTGCAGTAAGGTGGACAAAGGCTCTGGGCGGCATCATCATAACAGCAAGCCACAACCCACGCCAGTGGAACGCGCTGAAGCTCCTCAACAGCGAAGGCGAATTTCTTACCAAGGAGGACGGCAACGAGGTGCTCGCCATTGCCGAGAAGGAAGACTTCGACTATGCCGACGTTGACCACCTCGGACACTACACACGCGACGACTCTATGAACGCACGCCACATCGAGAGCGTCCTCAGCCTCAAGCTGGCTGACGTGGACGCCATCAAGAACGCCAAGTTCAAGGTGTGCGTGGACACCATCAACAGCGTGGGCGGCGTAATCCTGCCTGAGCTTCTCAAGGCTCTCGGCGTGGAATACACCATCCTCAACGCCACTCCCAACGGTGACTTCGCACACAATCCGGAACCATTAGAGAAGAATCTTCATGGCATCATGGACGAGATGAAGAGCGGCAAGTATGACCTCGGCATCGTCGTCGACCCGGACGTTGACCGTCTGGCATTCATCTGCGAGAACGGCAAGATGTTCGGCGAGGAATACACACTCGTCAGCGTTGCCGACTACGTGCTCAGCCACACCAAGGGCAACACCGTCAGCAACCTCTCTTCCACACGTGCTCTGCGCGACGTGACAGAGAAGCATGGCGGCGCTTACACAGCGGCTGCCGTAGGCGAGGTGAACGTAACCACGAAGATGAAGGAAGTGGGTGCGGTAATCGGTGGCGAAGGCAACGGCGGCGTCATCTATCCTGAGAGCCATTACGGACGCGACGCCCTCGTAGGCATCGCTCTCTTCCTTTCCTCATTGGCACACAAGGGATGCACGGCAAGCGAGCTGAGAGCCACATTCCCAAGCTACTTCATCGCCAAGAACCGCATTGACCTCACACCGTCTACGGACATCGACGCCATCCTTGAGAAGGTGAAGGAGATGTTCGCCAACGAGAAGATTACGGACATCGACGGCGTCAAGATTGACTTCCCCGACAAGTGGGTGCACCTCCGCAAGTCGAACACAGAACCAATCATCCGCGTCTACAGCGAGGCAGCCACAATGGAAGAGGCTGACGAGCTGGGCAAGAAGCTCATGCAGGTGGTGTATGACATGCAGTAAGCGTGTCGTGATATGACATGAGAAAGACCATTCTGACCCTTACGGCTCTGCTTCTTAACCTCCTTAACGCTGGCGCACAGCAGACGGACGGCTTCCCTTATCCTTCCGTGCCAGACACGCTCCGCACGCCGGAGACACGTGCCATGTACGTGATGGAGCATTATTGGGACCGCTTCGATTTTGCTGACACCACTCTCGTCAATCGTCCGGAGATTACGGAGCAGGGCTTCGCCAACTTCCTCGACCTCCTGCCGAGGGTGAAGCCGGCAACTGCGGCAACCGGACTTACTGCGCTTGCCACACATTTATATAATATAAAGGCGGATGAGAAGACGGCGGAACTGATGCGCAATTACTTCGAGGAAATCGCGGACAAGTATCTTGGCGACGCAGAATCGCCGCTTCATAACGACCTCCTCTACGCACAGTACATTGACGCCATGACCGCCAACAAGTTCGCTTCGGTGGCTGACCGCACACGAGGAGAGTATATGGCTCGCAATCTGCGCAAGAATCTGCCTGGTTCCGTGGCTGCCGACTTCCAGTATACGGAACGCAACGGAGCCACGCACAGCATGCATTCCTTCAACGCCACATACACCCTACTCTACTTCTACGACCCTGACTGCGACCATTGTCAGGAGGTTAAGGCGGAGCTTGCGGACATGCCACAGCTGACGGAAGGCACCACCTTCCGCGTTCTCGCCATCTTCCCTTACGACGACGCAGAGAGATGGAAGAGAGTAAAGCCCGACTTCCCCGCCTCATGGACGGACGGCGTTAGCCCAGAAGGAAAAATAACAACCGACGACATCTACTACATCAAGACAATGCCGTCGCTGTATCTGCTGGACAGCGAAAAACGAGTGATACTGAAAAATCCGGATATAAAGCTGCTGAAAGAAACGGTCAGCAAGCTGAAAGCTGAGAAGTGAGAGTTGTGAAGAATTGAGAGTTGAAGGTTGAGAGTTGAGAGTTATGATATGTTTATAATTTGTATGACCTTTCAGCTAATCATAACTCTCAACTCTAAACTATCAATTTTCAACTATAAATTCTCAACTCTCAACTGAATTTAATACGCCTCGCGATACTTATTCTCGTCCTTATCCTCAAGCATTGAGAGATAGCTCTGATAGCGTGAGGCGGCGATGTAATGTTCTTCCACGGCCTTGAGCACCGCGCAACCCGGCTCGTGTGTGTGGGTGCAGTTGGAGAAACGACACTCCTTAGAGAAATGGAAGATGTCCTTGAAATAGCTTGTCAGTTCCTCGGGCTCAATGTCGAAGGTACCGAAACCCTTTATTCCCGGCGTGTCTATCAGCCATCCCCCTTCGGGAAGCTGCAACATTTCGGAGAATGTTGTGGTGTGCATACCTGTGTTGTGTGCATCGCTGATCTCAGATGTGCGCAGGTTGGCATCGGGCAGAATATGATTGATGAATGTGGACTTGCCCACGCCGCTGTTGCCGCTGAGGAGCGTAATCTTGTCCTTCAGCAACGGCTTGATGGCGTCCATGCCCATACCCGTGGTGGCAGACACCGCCACACACTTGTAGCCGACGGTCTCATAAAGCTTCATCATCATCTCCTGATAATGGCGCTCCTCGTCGGAAAGGATGTCCGTCTTGTTGAAGACGAGCACCATTGGCACGCTGTAAGCCTCAGCCGTGGCGAGGAAGCGGTCGATGAATATGGTGCTGGTCTGCGGATAGTTGACGGTGACGATAAGGAACGCCTGGTCCACGTTGGCTGCGATGATATGGCTCTGCTTGCTGAGATTCTGCGACTTGCGTATGATGTAGTTGCGGCGGTCGCAGATGGAAGAGATAAACGCCGTGCCCTCCTGATTGAGGATAATCTCCACACGGTCGCCCACAGCCACCGGATTGGTGCTGCGTATGCCCTTGAGGCGGAAGTTGCCCTTTATCTTACAGTCCACGTTCTTGCCCTCGTCGGTGCGGACCGTATACCAACTGCCGGTGTTCTTTATTACTATTCCTTGCATCTATTAAAAGTAAAAAGGTAAAAGAGTAAAAAAGTAAAAAGGTAAAAAGGTAAAAGGCAATATTATTCTTCGCCTCAATTCTACCTTTTTACTCTTTTACTTTTTTACCTTTACATTATACAGTCATAATTTCCTTCTGCTTTGCAGCGAGGAGTTCCTCCACCTTCTTCACGAACTTGTCGTGAATCTTCTGGAGCTCGTTCTCAGCGTCCTTCTCAAGGTCTTCTGAAAGTCCGTCCTTGATGGCCTTCTTCAGCTTGTCCTTTGTCTCCTGACGTGCGTTGCGGATTTCCACCTTTGTGCGCTCGCCAATCTTGTTACACTGCTTTACGAGATCCTTACGACGCTCCTCGGTCGGCTGCGGGATGCCGAGACGGATAATCTCGCCGTTGTTCTCAGGTGTGATGCCTACATCGCTGTCCATGATGGCTTTCTCGATGTCGCGAATCTGCTTCTTGTCGAAAGGACGGATGGCGATGGTACGCGGATCGGGAACGGTGACATTGGCTACCTGGTTGAGCGGGACCATAGAGCCCCACGAGCTAACGCGAACGCCGTCGAGGATTGCCACGTTGGCACGACCGGCACGGATACGGGCCAGCTGCTCCTCAAGGTACATGGCTCCCATCTCCATGCGCTCCTCGGCACTGCTAAGAGTTTCTTTAACGTCTATCATAATTATTTTAGTATTAGTTTCAAAAAACACAGGTTTCTGAATTCATTTTGCAAATTTAATCAAAATACTTGACAATGCACAACATTATAAGGCAAAATACAATGCAGAGAGTATTGATTTAGGAAGGAAAAAGGATAGGAAAGTTTGGAATATTCGAAATATTTGCTAATTTTGCAATCTATGGATGATCGTGTATTGCGTGAATTGCCGCCGCTGCTCGAAAACGACTTTATGTACGTGGCGGACAGGCGAAAGAAAGAATTCACTTACCCCATACACAAGCACGAGGTATTCGAGCTTAACTATGTGGAAAACGGGGAGGGTGTGTTGCGTATTGTCGGAGACAGCTCGGAGACGATAGGCAATCGTGAGTTGGTGCTCATAACAAGCCCCGACCTGGAGCACGTGTGGGCGCAAGGAACGTGCCACAGCGAGGAGATACGCGAGATAACCATACAGTTCTTCTTCGACTTCAACAGTTCGTCAAGTCTTTTCAGCCGCACACCGATGCTGCCCATCAAGAATCTGTTTGAGAAGGCACGCAAGGGAGTGGCGTTTACGCCCGAAGCCATTGAGGAGGTCTATCCTTTGCTCAATTCACTGTCAACCAAGAAGGACAAGTTTTATTCCGTCATTGACTTCCTCACCATTCTTTACAAGCTCTCGCTTGCCGACGGCACACGCGAGCTTGCCACGTCGTCGTTTGCGAAAGTGGACGTCGACAGCGACAGCCGTCGCATATTAAAGGTGAAGGACTACATCAGCAAGCACTTCACTGAGGAGATACGCCTTGCCGACCTTGCCGACCTTGTTGGCATGTCGCCTACGTCGTTCAGCCGCTTCTTCAAGCTTCGCTCCGGCAAGACGCTTAGCGACTACATCGTGGAGATGCGTCTTGGCGTGGCTGCACGACAGCTTGTGGACACGACGGACAGCATCAGCGAGATATGCTATGGCTGCGGATTCAATACGCTCAGCAACTTCAACCGTCTTTTCCGCAAGTATAAAGGCTGCAGCCCAACGGAGTTTCGCGAGAAATACTTCAAGACGAAGGTTATCGTGTAAGGCGCTGATACTGGAACGAAGCTGATATAGAATAACCCTGATAATGACATAATACTGCAAGAAAGTGGCAGACATAGACAAGATAATGCAAACTGCTTTAGCAAAGTATAAGTAACTTTGCATACGTGAATAGCTAAAAACAAAACAACAATCTTACTAAATAATAAACATGGGAAAAAACAACAAATGTCTGGCTCTTTCAGCCTTGGCATTGACGATGTTCTATGGCACAATGAATGCCGAGAACTACAGTTTGTCAACTCCTAAGACATCGCTCGTGGTGGACGCCATCAAGGGCGGAGCTTTCAAGTTTATATATTACGGCGACAAGCTGGCAGCTGCCGACATCGCCACTCTGCAGGCCGGAGGCACAGCAGGCAAGGACGCTTATCCTGTGTACGGACTCATCGGCGCTTCGGAAGCTGCGCTCTCAGTTCGCCACGCTGACGGCAACATGACGCTGCAGATGGACGTGGCTGACATCACCGAACAGGCGGAGAAGAACGCCAAGGTGCTGAAAGTAAAGCTCAAGGACCGCGTCTATCCGTTCTACGTTACGGTCTGCTATCGTGCGTATAACGACGTTGACATCATCGAGATGTGGACCGAGATAAACAACGGAGAGAAGACCACAGTGACCCTCTCACAGTTCGATTCGGCTTATCTCCCCATCCGTCGCGGCAACGTATGGATGTCACACTTCTACGGTTCGTGGGCTAACGAGGCACAACTTTCAGAGGAAGAACTCAAGCCCGGCACCTTCGTAGTAGAGAACCGCGACGGCACACGCAACGCCCACACTTCACACGGCGAGGTGATGTTCTCGCTGGATGGCAAGGGTCAGGAGAATACGGGACGCGTCATCGGTGCTGCCATCTGCTATTCGGGCAACTATAAGCTGCGTGCCGTAACCGACGACTCGGAGTATCATCAGTTCTTCGCCGGCATTGACGAATACAACTCGGAGTATCACTTGGCTAAGGGCGAGACCTTCACCACTCCCGTCACAGCCTTCTCATACAGCAAGGAGGGTCTGAGCGGAGTGAGCCGCAACTTCCATCGCTGGGGACGAGAATATAAGCTGATGAACGGCAATCGCGAACGCAAGATTTTGCTCAACTCATGGGAGGGCGTCTACTTCGACATCAACGAAGAAGGCATGGCGCAGATGATGGCAGACATCAAGTCGATGGGTGGCGAGCTCTTCGTCATGGACGACGGATGGTTCGGCGAGAAATATCCACGCAAGACAGACAACTGTGCGCTCGGCGACTGGGTGGTGGACAAGGAGAAGCTTCCACACGGCATAGAAGGACTGCTCGCTGAAGCAAAGAAGCAGGGCATCAAGTTCGGCATCTGGCTGGAGCCGGAGATGTCGAACACCAAAAGCGAACTCTTCGAGAAGCATCCCGAATGGGTGATAAAGGCTCCGAAGCGCGACCTCCAGTGCGGACGCGGCGGCACACAGGTGGTGCTCGACCTCAGCAATCCCAAAGTGCAGGACTTCGTGTTCTCCATCGTGGACGACATGATGACCAAGTACCCAGAGATTGACTACATCAAGTGGGACGCCAATATGAACATCTCCAACCACGGATCGCAGTATCTCACTGCCAACAATCAGAGCCATCTCTACATCGAGTATCACCGTGGTTTAGAGAAGGTATTGCAGCGCATCCGTGCCAAATACCCCGACCTCACCATTCAGGACTGCGCTTCTGGTGGCGGACGTGTCAACTGGGGCACACTCCCCTACTTCGACGAGTTCTGGACCAGTGACAATACTGACGCCCTTCAGCGCGTATATATGCAGTGGGGAACATCTTACTTCTTCCCTGCCATCGCCATGGCATCCCACATCTCCAACGCCCCCAACCATCAGACAGCCCGCACCGTACCATTGAAGTATCGCACCGACGTGGCTATGAGCGGACGCCTCGGCATGGAGATTCAGCCTAAGGTGCTCAGCGATGCCGACAAAGACCAGTGCCGCAAAGCCATCGCCGACTATAAGCGCATTCGTCCAATCGTGCAGTTTGGCGACCTCTATCGCCTGCAGTCGCCCTACGAGAAGAAGGGTGTGGCATCGCTGATGTACGTGACCGAAACCAAGGAAAAGGCGGTGTTCTTCTGGTGGAAGACCGAGTCGTTCTGCAATCAGCACCTGCCCCGCATCCCGATGGCGGGCCTCAACCCGCAGAAGCGCTACCGTATCACCGAGCTTAACCGCATCGACAACTCTCCGCTTGCCTTCGAAGGCAAGACTTTCTCAGGCGAATATCTCATGCAGAACGGCCTGGAAATCCCTTACGGACATAACGCCGACTGGGGCAAAGCCAACGAATGGGCAAGCCGCGTGCTGCTGCTCGAAGAGGTGAAATAATCAAGAATGCTTTTCATGTAAACAAAGTGTCAGTTTACGTGAAAAGCATTTTGGATTTACATCAAACTACACATTATATATATTATAGTATCGGTATTCGCAAGAAACATTATTTAAGGAAGAGCGACAGACAAGCTTGACCTACGTCACTTACAATCTTTAAAAGATGCCATAATACTTGCCTTATATCAATTTACAGTGCTTTTTACGGTTACTTTTGTTAACAGTAACACTTTTATGTGCGTTTTGTCATAATAGTGTAATACTATGTCAAGATAGTGTTAATAGGGTTAAGTTAATTGGTGTAACTTTGCAACCAGATATTAAACCATAAACTCATATAACTAAAGAGAATATGAAAACAATAGGTCACTCAAGACTTTCTTGCAATGTTAATTCAGTAACAACTTTATATAAACCCTTTAATTAGATCCCTAATGAAGAAATTAGTGATTCTTTGTATGGCTGCCTCTATGAGCAGCAGCCTCGCTTTCGCACAATCGAAGGTTACGGGTGTCGTCAAGGACGGAACCGGTGAGCCCATCATTGGAGCGAGCGTATCAGTTAAGGGGGCACAAGGAGTGGGCGCTGTTACCGACATTGACGGTAACTTCTCGCTTACAGTGCCTTCAGGGAAAAAACAACTTCTGGTGAGCTACATCGGCTTCACTCCTCAGACCATTGACGTAACAGGCAAGAATACGTTCGAGATCGTGCTGAAAGAAGACAACCAGACTCTTAATGAGGTGGTGGTTGTCGGATACGGTACGATGAAGAAGAGCGACCTCGCCGGAGCCACAGGTTCGATGGACGAAAAGAAGATGAAAGGCTCAATCATCACCAACCTCGACCAGTCGCTTGGCGGTCGTGTTGCAGGTGTGACCTCAATGGCTACATCTGGTGCTCCTGGTTCATCAACATCTATCCGCGTCCGTGGTCAAGCCACCATCAACGCAGGTGCCGAACCATTGTACGTTGTGGACGGTGTTATCTGGAACAACTCCAACACTTCAGGTTCTTCTGTAGGTCTTGGTGACGCTCTTGGTAACGGTTCGGTTTCCACCGTGTCTCCTCTTTCCTCACTCAACCCGTCCGACATCGTAAGCATGGAAGTGCTGAAGGACGCTTCCGCCACTGCCATCTATGGTGCACAGGGCTCCAACGGTGTTGTGCTTATCACCACAAAGCGCGGTAAGGCAGGCGAAGCTAAGTTTACGTACGACGGTATGGTGGCATGGCAGCGTCAGGGAAAGCGCATCGACATGCTCAATCTCCGCGAGTTTGCAGAGTATTACAACGACATGTCGTCGCAGGGTATGGTCTTCAAGGACGACCGTTTCAGCGATCCCTCTGTACTCGGTAAGGGAACCAACTGGCAGGACGCCATCTTCCGCACAGCCCTTCAGCATCAGCATCAGGTGAGCGCCCAGGGTGGTACGGACAAGGTGAAGTACTACGTATCTGGCAACTACATGGACCAGGACGGTACTATCATCGGCTCGGAGTTTAAGCGTTACGGTGCACGTGTAAACCTCGACTCACAGCTTAAGTCATGGTTGAAGCTCGGTCTTAGCGCCAACTACAGCAACACCGACCAGCGTCTCCTTAAGGCAGACCAGGAAAACGGTGTCATCACCTACGCCCTGACCACACGTCCTGACATTCCCATCTATGACATCAACGGCGGCTATACGTCAATATCACAGCAGGGAGTGACCAATCCTAACCCGGTGGCTCTCGCCCTTATGGACGACATTCTCTACAAGCAGAACCTCCTCACTGGTAACGTGTTCGCAGAGGTCACTCCGATAAAGAACCTCGTATGGCACACCGAGATAGGTTATTCGTTCAACTGGGACCGCGGTGAAGTGTTTAATCCTACCGTTAACCTCGGCACATGGACACGTTCTAAGAACTACAGCTCCATTCAGAAGTCAACCGGTTCGTTCGTCCAGTTCAAGAACTACCTTACTTACAGCGGATCGTTCGGCAAGCACAGCTTCACGGCGATGCTCGGTCAGGAGTGCTGGAAGAGCAAGTGGGACAACGCTCGCACAGAGGCTCAGGATCTGCCTACCAACACTGTTCACAACCCGTCACTCGGCGATCCTTCCACATTCAAGATTAGCAACGGCTTCGGAACATCGGCTATGGCATCGTTCTTCACTCGCGAGACCTATAACTACGATGACCGCTACCTCCTCACTTACACGTTCCGTCGCGACGGTAGCTCAAACTTCGGACCCGACAACCGCTGGGGTTCGTTCCATTCTGTAGCAGGTGCATGGCGCTTCTCCAACGAGGAGTTCGTCCGCAAGTTCGCAGGCAAGTGGCTCTCCAACGGTAAGTTGCGTCTCGGCTGGGGTCAGACCGGTAACTCCAACATCGGCAGCGGCAAGTGGTCGTCAGACATGTCATCCATCGGCACCGGCCTCGGAACAGCATATCGTCCTCTGCGTATAGCCAACCTCAACGTACACTGGGAGAAGCAGGAGCAGACCAACATCGGTCTCGACCTCGGACTCTTCCATGACAAGCTCGGCATTACGGTGGACGTATACAAGAAGACATCTAAGGACATGCTTATGCCGATGCAGCTTCCTTCATACATGGGAACATCGGGCAACACAAGTTCTGCCCTCGCTGCACCTTTCGGCAACTTCGGTTCCATCGAGAACAAGGGTCTTGAGCTTACCATCAACGCTCACCCCATCAGCACGAAGAACTTCTCTTGGGATTCAGAGTTCGAGATTTCATGGAACAAGAACAAGCTTACCAAGCTCTCCGGCACCAGCTCGGCTGCCATCCTTGGCGTAGGTCAGTGGAACGACGTAGTATCGAAGAGTGACGTCGGCCAGCCTCTGTTCCAGTTCTACGGATATGTCACAGACGGCGTCTACACCTCATACGAGGACATCGAGAAGTCGCCGAAACCGGTATCTTACGGTGGCTCTGACGGATATAACAAGTACAACACCGTATGGGTGGGCGACGTGAAATACAAGGACATCTCAGGTCCTGACGGCAAGCCCGACGGCAAGATTGACGAGAACGACCGCACATACATCGGCAACCCGATGCCTAAGTACACCTTCGGATGGACCAACACGTTCCGCTATAAGGACTTCGACCTCTCCATCTTCGTGAACGGTTCGGTCGGCAACAAGGTTTACAACTACATCCGCATGAAGCTCGACGCCATGAAGTCAGTATGGCAGAACCAGTCATCTACAGTGCTCAACCGATCACACATCACAGCCATCGACCCCAACAAGGACTACTCTAACGGCTATAAGGGTCATAACGCCAACGTTGTGTATAACTGGTACGACGATATCGACAACGTGCAGGTGGCTAATCCCACAAGCATTCCGGCAGCTCACCTCAACGACCCGAATGAGAACACACGCGTCAGCGACCGCTACATCGAGAACGGCAGCTATCTCCGTGTGAAGAACATCACGCTCGGTTACACCTTCCCGAAACAGTGGATCAAGCACATCGGACTGGAGAACCTGCGACTCTCTTGCAACATCCAGAACCTTTGGACCATCACCGGCTACAAGGGTTACGACCCGGAAATCGGTGCATCCACATCGGATATGAACGGTTATGTGTACGGACTCGACAACGGACGCTATCCTTCGCCGACTGTCTATTCGTTCGGTCTTAACGTTACATTCTAAAAAAGCAGCAGAACAATGAAAAAGATAAATTTCAAGACTATAGCATGTGCAGCCTTGATGTCTGCAGCCCTGACGTCATGCAGCGACTATCTCGACTGCCCGACGGAGGACTCATACAACACGTCAAGCTACTATAAGGACGCTGCACAGTGTCGCGCCGGCGTCAACTATCTCTACAACTCGCCGTGGTACGACTTCCAGCGCGGTTTCTTCAAGGTGGGTGAGATTCTCTCAGGCAACTATTACTGGGGATCGTCGCCTTACCTCAACTTCACGCTGAACGGTTCGGACGAGGACCTCGCCAACATGAGTGCGTCGCTCTGGTCTGTCAACACACACGCCACCACCGTGTATGACAACCTCAAGAACGCCACAGGTGCTCCAGCCGAAGTCAAGAGAGCCTGCATGGGTGAAGCTCTGACATGGAAGGCTTTCGCTTATTTCTATCTTGTACGCTCGTTCGGTAGTGTGCCCATCATCCACAGCCCTATCGACATCATCAACTCACAGAAGGCAACAAGCCTTCACAAGGCTAAGATAAGCAACGTCTACGACTATATTATTAAGGTGCTTGAGGAGGCCATCACGCTTCTTCCTGAGCGCGATGAGACCGGCAAGGGTCGCCTCGACAAGTACTGCACAGAGGCTCTGCTCGCAAAGGTATACCTTACAAAGTCAGGATTCTCCGAGGAGCACACCAAGTATAACACCGGTACGTACAGCTACATTACCTGCACCGCCCACCAGCGCAATCAGGCTGACCTCGACAAGGCTGCAGAGTATGCTCTCGACGTCATCGAGCACAGCGGACGCTCTCTTGAGCCTGTATATTCCGACCTCTTCCGTGGCGACCACAATGTCTGCAGCGAGAACATGATTTCTTGGGCATGGAGCACACAGGGCAACTGGACAATGCAGAACTCGCTGCAGTGCGACCTTGGCATGAAGGGCTTCGATGAGTACGGTGACAACTGGGGACAGTATTGCGGTCCGTCCATTGACCTTCAGGACGCTTTCGGTGAGAATGCTCTCAGCCCCAACCGCATGAACATCGACGATCGCCGCAAGGCCACAATGATGCTCCCGGGCGACCAGTATGAATACTTCTATTCTGACTGCGGCGGCTTCGACTATCTGAAGTTCCTCTACAACGGATATCCCGACCACAAGTCAGGCGGTGAGCTCTACTGTCCGACTGGTGCAGCAGCCGTCAAGCATCTCTACGGCGACAACGCTGACCACATCAAATACTTCCAGACGGCTGCCGGCGTGCAGAAGTCAGCTTTGTGGACACACATCCTTCGTCTGGCTGACGTCTACCTTATCTATTGCGAGGCAAAGATCGGCAACAACGGAACGACAACGGACCCGAAGGCTTGCAATCTCTTCTATCAGGTTCGTCACCGCTCTGTAAAGAGCTACGACAAGGACCCCTCTTCTCTCTCTTGGGAGGATGTATGGAAGGAGCGCCGCCTGGAGTTGGCATGCGAGGGCGACCGCTGGTACGACTTCGTACGCCGCTACTACTACGACCCGCAGGGTGCCATCAACGAGGTGAAGTCGCAGCGCCGCAACGGATATAACAATCAGGACGCACTGGACGAGCTTTACAAGAACTACTATGAGAACGGAACATGGACAGTACCTTCTACGCTCATTTACAATACGTCGACCGCTGCCCCGAACGTCACAGACCGTAGCTTCACACTGCCGCTCCCGTCATCAGACGTTATCTTCAACCCGCTGCTCATGGAAGCTCCGGAGGAATACGATTTAAGTGGTATAACCTTCTAACAAAACACCTATTATGAAACTCAATAATAAATTCAACAGCATAATGCTGGCGCTGCTTGCCTCTTGCTCAGGTCTTGCCCTGCAGTCATGTGAGGACGAGCCCGACAAGTTCGAGCTTACCAGCGGCAAGCCGACTGTCTTCTACATCCGCCCCGCAAACGTAGAGGCTAAGGATAGTCTGCTGACATCAGCGGCTCCGTCGAAGACAATATGCATCGTCGGCAAGAACCTCACCAGCATCTCGGAGATGTTCTTCAACGACCAGAGCACCATCCTCAACACGAGCTACATCACGGACAACACCATGATTGTGGACGTGCCGAAGGACATTCCTAACCGCGTGACCGACAAGATCTATATGGTGACATCCAAGAAGGACACCGTCACATACGACTTCCACGTCACCATCCCGGCTCCTGTAGTTGACGCCATGTCATGCGAGTTTGCCAAGGCAGGTGAGGAAGTCACCGTATCGGGCAACTATCTCATCGACGACCCTGCGGTGCCCATCACCGTGACACTGCCTGACGGACAGACTGTGACGGACTTCACCAAGAAGACACGCACTACGCTTACGTTCGTGATGCCAGACTGCCAGAAGGAAGGTCCGCTGACCGTTACGTCGGTTTACGGCAAGACAGAGTCAAAGTTCCATTACCTCGAGAGTCGCGGCATGCTCTTCGACTTCGACGGCAAGACCGGACTTGGCAACCACGGATGGCACGCTGCCACCATCACAGAGGACGAGACCTCGATTACCGGCAAGTTCCTCCAGTTCGGCGACGGCGTCACAGCTCTTGACGACGACACATGGTCAGAGGGCACATTCTCATTCGAGTACTGGCCTGGCGAGTGGACCACTCCCGTCTCGTACATCAAGGGTCAGAGCGAACCTCTTACCGATCTCGTCGACTTCACCAACTATCAGAAGATGGCATTCAAGTTTGAGGTTTACGTTCCGACAAGCAATCCTTGGTCGAACCTCGCCATGCAGATTATCCCGAGCGCTCTTACTGACGTAACCAACACTGGTGCCGGCGTGGATGTCTATGGCAACAATGTTCCGGGAGCCAACACCACATACTTCCAGAACGACGTACTGCCACGCGCTCTCTGGCGTCCTTGGCAGGAAACGGGAAGCTACGACACCGGCGGCAAGTGGGTGACAGTGACCATCCCGATGGAGGACATCAAGTACGGTATGACTGGTGTGGCTGCCACTGGCTCGCTCTCAGCCAAGTCGTTCGCCGGACTCGAGCTCTTCGTAATGGGTGGCGGCATCACAGGCAAGTCATGCAAGCCGATCATCAAGATTGACAACATCCGTGCGGTTCCTATCAAGTAAACCTAATAAAAACTTCAAGACAATGAAAAGATATTTCAATGTATTCATGCTTGCAGTGGTGGCCCTTTTAGGGCTGTCGCTGACAGCCTGCGACAATGACGACCTCAACACCGACCAATATGGTTCTGACGTAAGGGTGCAGGCTTTCGGTCCGTGTCCGGTGTTGCGTGGAGGTACGCTGTTCTTCTACGGCTCCAACCTCGACCAGATAAAGGAGATTGATCTTCCCGGCGCTGACGCCATCACATCCATCGAGGTGATTGAGCGCGGTCGTCACAGCAAGATATCCATTCAGGTGCCTGCCGAGAAGTGCGACACGGGCATCGTGGTGCTCAAGACACAGAAGGGTGGCGAGCTTCGCACACTCACTCCCATCACTTACCGCGAGGACATCAAGCTCCAGAGCTTCTACGTAGGTTCTGAGGGCAATCTCTCAGGCAAGCCGGGCGACGAGCTTACCATCAAGGGTGACTACCTTAACCTCATGCACGGCGTGATCTTCGCTGAGAACGACACCGTAAAGGAGGAAGCTTTCCTCTCTCATGACCGTTACACCATCGTGGTTCGCATTCCTGAGGCAGCCCGCACCGGCGTCATCAAGCTTACCGACCTCGCCGAAGAACCTGCCGTTCTCGAGTCAGAGGAAGCACTTGACGTTAAGGGTGCCACCGTTGAGAGTCTCACTCCTGCCAAGCCTAAGGCTGGTCAGAGCGTAACAGTAAAGGGTGCGATGATGCAGCTTGTGGACGCCGTGAAGCTTCAGGGCGCCACAGTAAAGGCTGACGCTTTCACATCTCAGCGCAGCGACCAGATTGTCTTCACACTCCCTGCCGAGGCAACAGACGGCGAGGTGATGCTTCTCCTCAAGTCGGGCGTAGAGGTTCCGGCTGGCAGCATCCAGACTGTCGTTCCTACCAACCTCAGCGCAGCTCCCTCTCCCGTTAAGAACGGTGCGGTGCTTACCATCACCGGTAACGACATCGACCTCATTACTGGCGTAGCATTCACAGCTGCTGAGGGAACCGTCGAGGCTGAGATTTCTGCAAAGAGCGCCAGCGAACTGAAGGTAACTGTTCCTGAGGCTGCACAGAGCGGCAACGTCACACTCTCTCTCGCCAACGGCAAGACAGTAACTGTGGCTTGCGTCATCAAGGCAGCCACCATCACAGCCCTCTCACCTGAGAGCCTCATGGCTGGCGAACAGCTTGTCATCCGCGGCACTGACCTCGATCTCGTGGCTTCCATCACCTTCCCCGTTGACCAGACCATCGAGGCTAAGGACATGAAGGTAACGGCTCAGGCCATCGTCCTCAATGTTCCTTCTGGAGCAGCAGGCACTGGCTTCGTACTCAACCTCAAGAACGGCACAAAGGTGGAGAACAAGACTCTCGTAATCAATTCTTCCACCAACCCCACCCTGACAAATGCTCCTTCCGGCAACCCTGGCAAGAGCGTGACCATCGAGGGTGCCAACTATAACAGCGTGGAGGCCATCTACATCGGCTCGACAAAGGTGACAAAGATCACAGAGCGCTCTGACTCGAAGATGACATTCGTCATTCCTGAGACTGTAGCAGCAGGTGAGCATGACCTTATCCTCAAGACTTCTGACGGCGGCAGCTTCACCGTAGGCAAGATTACTGTTGTTCCCAACGAGATGGACATCACTGCCAACTGCGTAACTCAGGCTGACCAGAACACTCAGATGTCATTCCCCGTCACACTGACATGGGACGACAACGGACGCTTCCGCATCCAGCGCAACGCTCCGGTGGACATCACCAAGTGTGCTTTGACAGCCGGCAAGTCGAAGATTAAGTTCCACGTAACATCAGCAGGTCAGCTGCAGTTCAACGATGCCAACTGGAGCGCATTTGACACTTTCACAGCTGCTGAAGGCGATAACGTGGTGGAGGTTACACTCACACAGACCATGATTGATTGGCTTACAGGTGCTCAGAGCGATGGATGGAGCAATTCGGCATTCATCATCCAGGGCTCAGACCTGACCATCACTAAGATAACACTCGTTCCGTAAGGAATCTCTCTTTATGCGGGAGGATGCGGCAGGGATGCCGCATCCTCCCACACACCCAACCTAAACCTTGAAACTTATGAAGAAAACATTACTTTCCATCGCCCTTGCCCTTGGCTTCGCAGCCTCAGCATCGGCAGCAGATGAGGCTCTTTGCCTCACAATGAAGGACGGCACCGTCCATTCGTTTCTCCTCAACGAGAAACCCGTAATAACAATGGGCGACGGCAAGCTGAACGTTGCCACCGACATGACCACAGCCACATACAGTCTTTACGACGTACGTGAGTATGTGTTCGGCACTGCTTCCACAGCCATCAACGGCGTAAGCACCTCAGCTGACTTCTCTCGCAACGGCGACAACATCGTGTTCCACGGTGTAGACGCAAAGAATGTTGCAGTTTATGCCGCCAACGGCGCTGCCGTAAACGCAGCTGTCGTAAACGACGGTACGGACACCACGGTGTCTATGACAAGCCTTCCGAGCGGCGTGTATATAATAAAAGCATCGGGAATATCCATTAAGGTGAACAAGAAATAATAAAGCTGACAATAATATGAAACAACATACAAGCCACATTCTCTCTTCTCTCTTCCTCGGCATGGCTCTCACTTCTGCCGTACCGACAATGGCTCAGACTGACGCTGACTCCGTATTCATCTACTATAAGGACGGCACGACGGTGGACAAGTATGCCTGCAAGGAGATAGTGAAGATTGCGCACGACCAGAGCAAGACGGAGGTCTATACGGACCTTCTCGGCGCTGACATTCCGCTTAGCGAGACGCAGAACAGCGACATCGAGCGAGTGGTGTTCAAGTTTGCCAACGACGACAACGTCTCGGTGGACATCAATGACGTGAAATTGGCTGACAAGAACGCCAGTGACGCCACGAAGATTCTCTTCGCATACATGAAGTATTACTACGGCAAGAAGATCATCACGTCCGCTATGGCAAAGGTCAACTGGAACACTACTGGAGCGGAGAACGTGAAGAAGATAACGGGTACGTATCCTGCCATCAACTGCTATGACTACATACACATTCCCTTTGACGGCAGCTGGGTGAACTATTCGGACATCACTCCCGTGAGCGACTGGGCTAAGAAGAGTGGCGTGGTGTCGCTGATGTGGCACTTCAACGTACCGGCAAACGAGGCAGACTTCAACGCCGGCAACAACGACAACCTCACCTGCTCGCCTGACAAGACCACGTGGGACATGGACAACATCTGGAAGGACGGTTCGTGGGAGAACAAGTGGTTCTGGAATCAGATGGACAAGGTGGCGACAAACATCCTCAAGCTTCAGGACGCCGGCATCGTGGCGTTGTGGCGACCCTTCCACGAGGCTTCTGGCAACATGCTCAACTCGCAAGGCTGGACTCCCACGGCTTGGTTCTGGTGGGGCAGCAAGGGCGGCGAGACATACAAGAAGCTCTGGGCTACGATGAAGAACTACTTCGAGGAGCGCGGCATTCATAACCTCATCTGGATCTGGACGGGCACGGCAAAGACCGAAACCAACAACAGCGACGAAAGCTATTATCCCGGTGACGACATGGTGGACATTGTAGGTGCCGACTGCTACGGAATGTCCGTAAGCGAGCTGAAGGCACAGTATGACGGACTCACCAAGCTCTATTCCTCAAAGATGATAACCTTAGCGGAGTGTGGCAACCTCACCTCAGACAACGGTTCGGCTACGGTCATAACCAAAATGATGCCAACCATCTCGGAGATGTGGAACGCAGGAGCCAAATTCCTCTACTTCATGCCTTGGTACGACTATTACTTCGAGGACGGAAAGGCTGACAACAGCAATATGTTCTCCACCGACTACTGGAAGGACGCTATGAAGATGGAGAGCGTGACAATGAAGAATTGGGGAAAGAAGTAAAACGGAAAGTTGAGTGAGGAGCATGAAACGTCTAACATACATAATACTATTGACTGTCATTCTCGCCTCTTGCACGAAGGGCAAGAAGACGTATGACGAAATCGGGGAAAGCGGACTGACCACCAGAACGGAGAATATGCAGCAGAACCTCCTCGCCTATGAGGAGCATGGGGCCATGCTCGGACAGATGTATGCCACGGCTGAGGGCATCGGATGGCAGGGCGACTCGTGCCACAGCGACCTCAATGAGGTGACGGGCGACAGACCTGCTGTCATCGGCTACGAGCTGGCTGGCATCGAGAGCGGACGCAAGCAGAACGCTGACGGCATCGACACGACGCTTATCCGTCGCACCGCCATTGAGTTTATGCACACGCAGGGACTCGCCGTTATGCTCTGGACTGCTCCTTATCCGGGCGACAATGCCTTGGAGAAAGGATCTGCCGCCAACGAACGCCTGAAGGCATGGACGCTGAAGATAGCCGCGTTCATCGGTTCGCTGCATGACGGTTACGGCATAAAACTCCCTACGCTCGTCTATCTTTATCCCGCAGGAACGGGCAAGTGGTATGACCGCCTCACAGCCGAAGACTATCGTAAGCTTTACGCACAGACCATAAGTTGGCTGCGCGACGAGGGCGAAACCACAAACGCCGTGTTCGGATTCAGCAATGCTGCCGTTACTGCCACAGCGGAGGAGTTCATGGAGCGTTGCCCTGAAGACGACATAAGCTGCGTGCAACTGATGTGTATCTCTACTGACGCTGCCTGCTATGCCAATAATCTGCTGCGCATGGCACGCCAGCTCTCGGCTTACTGCTCGTCAGCGATGAAGCCGTTCGGCATCTATACGGGTCTGAAAGGTCTGGGCGATGACGAGAATTTCTGGACGAAGAGCATGCTGCCTGTGGTGGAGCAATGCCGACTGAGCTATCTGATGCTCGGACGCAATCACGGCGACTTCCAGCAAGCTGACTTCTGCGGACCTTATCCCGGCAACAAGACCACGGGCGACTTCATGCACCTATACAACAGCGAACGCACCGTCATGGCTAAGAAGCTCAACGGACTGTGGCTGAAAACAGAAGAACAATAAACAGCAATACCTATATAAAGAAAAATCATTACTTCATTTCTGAACAATAATATGAAACGAATACTTATCATCCTCTGCCTCCTCGCAGGCATCAACGCCATCTCTGTGAAAGCACAAATACGTGGCAACAACATAGTAGTGACCGTAACGCCAGACCACAAGGACTGGAACTACAAAGCGGGCGAGACTGCCAGATTCAAGGTTGCGGTGCTCCGTTCGGGCACTCTCCTTGACAATGTGAAGGTGGACTACGAGGCAGGTCCTGAGATGTATCCGTCTGTAAAGAAGCAGGGCGTAACGCTCAAGGACGGAACGATGACATGGAACGGCACGATGAAGCAGCCGGGTTTTTATCGTCTGAAGGTCACGGCTCACGTAGGCGACAAGACATACGACGGACTCTGCACCGCCGCTTTCTCTCCCGAGAAGCTGCAGCCCACCACCGTCAATCCGCAGGACTTCGACGAGTTCTGGCAGAAGACGCTTGCCGACGCTCGCCAGACAAGCCTCAACCCCACCCGACGCCTCCTCCCCGAGCGCTGCACGGAGAAGGTGAACGTCTATGAGGTGAGCTTCCAGAACATGCGCTGGGGCAGCCGCACATACGGCATTCTCTGCGTTCCCGTAAAGCCGGGCAAGTATCCTGCCGTACTGCGCGTGCCGGGTGCTGGCGTCCGTCCTTACAACGGCGACATCTGGACAGCCGAGCAGGGAGCCATCACACTGGAAATCGGCATCCACGGCGTTCCCGTGACAATGCCGCAGCAGGTTTATGACGATATGTTCAACGGATGTCTGAACGGCTATTGGGACGTTAACATGAACGATCGCGACAACTGCTATTACAAGCGCGTGTTCGTCGGTGCGGTTCGTGCCATCGACTACATAGCCTCGCTTCCCGAATGGAACGGCACGTCACTCGGCGTTACGGGCAGTTCGCAGGGCGGCATGCTCTCGCTCGTCTGCGCCGCTCTGGACAAGCGCGTGACGTTCTACGGAGCCGTACACGCTGCCATGTGCGACCATACGGCTTCGCTCAAGGGCGTGGCATGCGGATGGCCACATTACTTCTACAACAATCCGAAGCATGCTGACCAGAAGAAGATTGAGACATCACGCTATTATGACGGCGTAAACTTCGCCCGCCGCATAACCTGCCCGGGATGGTTCTCATTCGGATATAACGACGAGGTGGTGCCGCCGACAACGGCTTTCGCAACATACAACACCGTAAAGGCTCCGAAGGAACTGCATCCTTATCAGCAGACCGGACACTACTGGTATCAGGAACAGTGGGACGAATGGGAGACATGGATTCTGAAACAAATGGGTCTTAGATAAATATGAACAAGATAATCGCAACCGCATTAATAACTCTCACGTCCATCACTATGACCGCAAAAGACAACAAGCATCCCTTATACAAGGACCCGAAGGCTCCCATTGAGCAGCGTGTGGAAGATTTGCTCTCACGTATGACCATTGAGGAGAAGGTGGGACAGATGAATCAGCTGGTCGGCATAGAGCATTTCCGTCAGAACTCGCAGTCGATGACTGCCGAGGAACTCGCCACCAACACCGCCAATGCCTTCTATCCCGGCATGACGGTGGAGGACTTGGAGAAGATGACGAGCGACGGACTGGTGTCGTCATTCCTGCATGTGCTGACATTGGAGGAGGCAAAACAGTTGCAGAAGCTGGCTATGAAGAGCCGCTTGCAGATTCCGCTCCTCATCGGCATTGACGCCATCCACGGCAACGCCAAGTGCCAGAACAATACGGTTTATCCCACGAACATCGGACTGGCGTCGTCCTTCGACGTGCCTATGGCTTACAGGATAGCCCGCGAGACGGCTGCCGAGATGCGTGCCATGAACATGCACTGGACGTTTAATCCTAACGTGGAGGTGGCACGTGACGGACGCTGGGGACGCTGCGGCGAGACCTTCGGCGAGGATCCTTACCTGGTGACGCTGCTCGGCGAAGCCACCACACGCGGCTATCAGGGCAACCTCAATACGCCGCAGGACGTGCTGGCATGCGTAAAACATTTCGTCGGAGGCTCTTATTCTGTCAACGGCACCAACGGCGCTCCCTGCGACGTGTCAGAGCGCACGCTGCGCGAGGTGTTCTTCCCGTCGTTTGAGGCAAGCGTAAAGGCTGGCGGAGCAACGGTGATGATGTCACACAACGAGCTGAACGGCATTCCATGCCACACCAACTACTGGCTGATGGAGGACGTTCTGCGCAAGGAATGGGGCTTCAAGGGTTTCATCGTATCGGACTGGATGGACATCGAGCATTGCGTGGACCAGCACTTCACTGCCGCCAACAACAAGGAGGCGTTCCTGCAAAGCATTCTCGCTGGCATGGATATGCACATGCACGGACCGGAATGGCAGGAGGCTGTTGTGGAACTGGTGAAGGAAGGAAAGATAACCGAGGAGCGAATCAACGAGTCGGTACGTCGCATTCTCTACACGAAGTTCCAGCTCGGACTCTTCGAGCATCCTTATGTAACTGCAAAGGAACGCGACCGTGTCATCAACAATCCCGAACATAAGGCTACGGCTCTGGAGGCTACGCGCAATTCCATAGTGCTTCTCAAGAACGACAATGCGCTTCTGCCGCTGGACGCAAAGAAATATAAGAAGGTGCTCGTGACCGGCATCAACGCCGACGACCAGAACATCATGGGCGACTGGAGTGAGGTGCAACCTGACGACAAGGTGTCGACAGTACTGAAGGGACTTCGACAGATATCGCCCGAGACGGAGTTTGAGTTCGTCGATCAGGGTTGGGACCCGCGCAACATGTCGCAAGCCAAGGTGGACGAGGCTGTGGAGAAAGCCAAGGACGCTGACCTCAACATCGTTTGCTGCGGTGAGTATATGATGCGCTTCCGCTGGAACGACCGCACAAGCGGCGAGGACACAGACCGCGACAATCTGGACCTCGTGGGACTGCAGAACGAACTGATACAGCGCATTAACGAGACGGGCAAGCCCACCATTCTCATCATCATCAGCGGTCGTCCGCTCAGCGTCAACTATGCAGCAGAGCACATTCCCGCCATCATCAACGCTTGGGAACCGGGACAGTTCGGCGGTCAGGCTATAGCTGAGATTCTTTACGGCAAGGTGAATCCGTCGGCAAAGCTCGCCATGACGATGCCGCGTTCTGCCGGACAGATCTCCACATGGTATAACCACAAGGCTTCTGCCTTCTTCCATCCTGTGGTCTGCGGCAAGCCGACACCGCTCTATCCCTTCGGCTACGGTCTCTCATACACCACATATAAGTATAGCGACCTGCGCCTCTCTGCCGACAACATCGACAAAGACGGTTCGCTGAAGGCTACTGTCACAATCACCAATACCGGCAATCGCGACGGAGTGGAGATAGCACAGATGTACGTCCGCGACTGCGTTGCGTCAGCTGCCCGACCCGTAAAGGAGCTGAAGGGCTTCGAGCGTGTGGAGCTGAAGGCTGGCGAATCAAAGGAGGTCAGCTTCGACATCACTCCCGACCGCCTCGCTTTCTACGACATCCACATGCATAAGACTGTGGAGCCGGGCGAGTTCGAGGTGATGGTTGGCGGATCGAGTGAGGACGCACACCTGCTGAAGACAAAGTTTGAGGTGAAATAAAACATTGCGAAAATATAATAAATAACCAATATGAACAAGATAATGACAACATTGGCTGCACTCGCCATTGCTACAGCATCAATGGCTGCATCGCGCCAACCGGCTATCAAGCTCATAAATCGCTTGGCACAGATACAGAAGCAGGGCATTATGATCGGACATCAGGACGACCCGATGTATGGTTGCTCCTGGAGTTGGGAGGAAGGCCGCTCAGACGTTAAGGAGGTCTGCGGCGACTATCCCGCCGTGATGGGTTTCGACCTCGGCGACCTTGAGCTTGGCAAGGACAAGAACCTTGACGGCGTGCCGTTCATCCGCATGCGCAAGGAAATCGTCAAGCAGCATGAGCGCGGTGGCATCGTAACGCTGAGCTGGCACACCAACAATCCCGTTACGGGCAAGACCGCATGGGACTTCGAGGGCGACGCTGTAAAGCAGATTCTCCCCGGCGGCAAGTTCAACAAGAAACTGAACTCATGGCTGACAATGGTGAGCAACTTCATCAACTCGCTGAAGACTGCCGACGGAAAGAAGGTGCCCGTAATCTTCCGTCCGTGGCACGAGATGAGCGGAGGTTGGTTCTGGTGGGGCGAAGGACGCTGCACCACTGAGCAGTATAAGAAGCTCTATCGCTATACGCATGACTTTATGATGCGTCGCGGATGCTCAAACATCGTCTGGGCTTACTCGCCCAACCTCGCTGACCAGACCGAGACAGTGGAGCATTACGAGAAGTATTATCCCGGCGACGACGTGGTGGACCTCATCGGCATCGACATCTATCAGCGCGCAGAACACAGCAACGCACAGTATCAAGGTTGGCTGCGCTCTGAGTTGGACGTGGTGAAGAAGGTTGGCGAAAGCCGCAAGAAGCTTATCGCTCTGACGGAGACGGGATATAACAACATACCCGACTCGACATGGTTCACCCAGACTCTGCTGCCCGTCCTAAAGGAATACCCCGTCTGCTACGTCCTCCTCTGGCGCAATGCATGGGACAATCCGACGGAGAACTACATAGCAGCTCCCGGCAAACCATCAGAACAGGACTTCAAGGAGTTCTATAATGACAAGAAAACATTATTCGTAAAAGACATTAAGTAAATAATTCCCAAACAACCCAGAAAGGACCAATAAGGCCCAGTAAGGCTTAGTAAATAAAAAAAAAGACATGAGCAATTTCGCAAAAAGAGTTGAGGCTCTCCGAGCACACCATGAAGAGCTTCTTACACGTAAGAACACCCCGAAGCAGTGGGGAAATGGTATATACACCAAGTATGAATATCCCATCCTCACCGCCGAGCACACACCGCTGGAATGGCGTTACGACTTCAATGAGAAGGACAATCCTTATCTGATGCAGCGCATCATGATGAACGCTGCCCTTAACTCAGGAGCCATCAAGCTCAACGGCAAGTATCTGCTCGTTGTGCGCGTGGAGGGAGCTGACCGCAAGAGCTTCTTCGCAGTGGCTGAAAGCCCTAACGGCATCGACAACTTCCGCTTCTGGGAGGAGCCTATCACAATGCCCGAGGACATCATCCCCGCCACCAACATCTACGATATGCGTCTGACACAGCATGAGGACGGATGGATTTACGGCATCTTCTGCGCAGAGCGTCATGACGACTCGCAGCCCGGCGACCTCTCTGCTGCCACTGCCACAGCTGCCATCGCACGCACTCACGACCTCAAGACTTGGGAGCGTCTGCCTGATCTCAAGACCAAGAGCCAGCAGCGCAACGTGGTGCTCCACCCTGAGTTCGTGGACGGCAAGTACGCCCTCTACACTCGTCCGCAGGACGGATTTATCGACGCTGGTTCAGGCGGCGGCATCGGTTGGGCTCTCGTAGACGACATGACTCACGCCGAGGTGAAGGAGGAGAAGATCATCAACGCTCGCCATTACCACACCATCATGGAGGTGAAGAACGGTGAGGGTCCCCACCCCATCAAGACTCCTAAGGGATGGCTCCATCTGGCTCACGGCGTTCGCGGTTGCGCTTCAGGTCTGCGTTATGTGCTCTATATGTATATGACATCGCTGGAGGATCCGACAAAGGTGATAGCACAGCCCGGCGGTTACTTCCTCGTTCCTGAGGGAGAGGAATACATCGGCGACGTGATGAACGTGGCGTTTGCAAACGGATGGATTGAGGACGAGGACGGACGCGTGCTCATCTATTACGCAAGCTCTGACACACGCATGCACGTGGCTGTATCTACAGTGGACAAGCTCGTGGACTACTGCATGAACACTCCTGAGGACGGATATGCTACAGCAGCAAGCGTGGAGACAATAAAGAAACTAGTGGCTAAGAATCGCGAGACATTAGGAAAGTAATGTTTATAATCTGAGAGTGGAGAGTTGAGAGTTTTTGCGCTTTCAACTCTCGTTTCTTTCAAATATTTTCCTTAGTTTTGCAGTTAATTTACTGAACTATAGCAAGTTCAATATATTTATTAATGCCCAACCTAATTAACTTTTTAACAAACAGATGATCAAACTAAAAGAAAATATCGGATATGGCTTTGGCGATATGTCATCGTCGATGTTCTGGAAGATATTCGGTGCTTACCTTATGATTTTTTACACCGACGTCTTCGGATTGTCAGCAGCCGCTGTCGGCGTAATGTTTGCCGTAACACGCGTATGGGACTCTGTGTTCGACCCCGTTGTCGGTGTCGTGGCAGACCGTACGGAAAGCCGATGGGGTAAGTTTCGCCCTTATCTGCTATACCTTGCCATACCGTTCGGACTGATAGGAATGCTTACGTTTCTCACACCGCCCTGCGGTGGCACGATGAAACTGGTGTATGCTTACATAACTTATACACTCATGATGATGGTATACAGCGCCATCAATGTGCCATACGCATCACTGCTCGGAGTGATGAGTCCTAACCCGGCTGAACGAAATACTCTCGCAACCTACCGTATGATGTTCGCATATTTAGGTTCGTTCATCGCATTACTGCTGTTCACTCCTATGGTAAAGGCATTCGGCGGTGACCGTCCGGATGACATTATGGTTGGATGGATGACCGCCCCACAATTCGGATGGTTTATGACTGTCACAGTCATTGCTGTGATGTGCGCCATACTGTTCTTCGCTTGCTTTGCACTTACTAAAGAACGTGTACGTCCTGTGAAGGAAGCAAAGACTCCTCTAAAGAACGACTTGCGCGACCTATTGCACAACCGTCCATGGTGGATATTACTCGGGGCGGGTATAGCTTCGCTTGTATTCAACTCTATACGCGACGGAGCAACGGTTTACTACTTTAAGTATTTCGTTGACGAGACTGCATTTGGCGACATCACATTCCTCGGAATACCGTTCGTTCTTAGCGGACTCTATCTCGCTGTAGGACAGGCTGCTAACATCGTGGGGGTTCTGCTTGCCGCTCCCGTGAGCAACCGGATAGGCAAGCGCCGTACTTTCATGTCTGCTATGCTTATTGCGACCATACTGTCTGTAGTGTTCTACTTCTTCGACAAGTCTCAACTCGTAGTAATATTCATCTTCCAAGCTCTCATATCGGTATGCGCCGGTAGCGTATTTCCACTGCTGTGGAGTATGTATGCTGACTGTGCCGACTATAGCGAGCTTAAGACAGGCAACCGTGCCACTGGTCTTATATTCTCATCATCGTCAATGAGCCAGAAATTCGGTTGGGCTATAGGTACAGCACTCACCGGTATTCTGCTCTCTGCTTTCGGCTTCGTTGCCAACGGCACACAGAATCCCGAGACAATAAATGGCATTAAGATGTTCCTCAGCCTGCTACCTGCAGCCGGAGCATTACTTTCGTTTATATTCATTATGTGCTATCCACTGTCGGAAGAAAAGATGAAGGCAATAACAAAAGAATTAGAGGAGAAGAGAAAATAAAAAACATCAAAAAGGAGGAATTTTATAACAATGACGACACAAGAAATGAAGAGTGAGATGCACGAATGTCTCACCAACAACATACTGAGCTTCTGGCTCGACCGCATGATTGACCGTGAGCGCGGAGGATTCTACGGACGCATTGACGGCAACGACCATGTCGTGGCTGATGCCGAAAAGGGTGCCATCCTCAACGCTCGCATCCTTTGGGCGTTCGCCGCTGCCTACCGTGTGCTCGGCGACCATCGCTACCTGGACGCTGCTTTGCGTGCAAAGGAATATATCCTCAATCACTTCGTGGACAAGGAATACGGCGGTGTCTACTGGAGTCTCAACGCTGACGGCACACCGAAGGACACCAAGAAGCAGTCGTACGCCATCGGATTCACCATCTACGGTATGTCCGAACTGGCACGCGCCACGGGCGACAAGGAAGCGCTCGACTGTGCGCTCTCGCTCTATAACAGCATTGAGGAGCATGCTTTCGACGCCAAGAACAACGGATATATAGAGGCGCTGACACGCGACTGGCAACCCATTGCAGACATGCGTCTCTCTGACAAGGACGAGAACGGTTCGCGCACGATGAACACTCACCTACATATCATCGAGCCGTACACCAATCTTTATCGTGTGGCTCCGTCACCGGAACTGAAGGAACGCCTCGTCAATCTGCTCCATATCTTCACCGACCGCCTGCTCAACAAGCAGACCAACCACCTGGATCTCTTCTTCAACGACGAGTGGCAGGGACGCCGAAACATACAAAGCTTCGGTCATGACATTGAGGCTTCATGGCTGCTACACGAGACGGCTCTTGTTCTTGCCGACAAGGACGTGCTGGAATGGATTGAGCCGGTGGTGAAGAATGTGGCTGTGGCTGCTGACGAAGGATTGCTGGATGACGGTTCGATGATTTACGAACGCTGGACCGACACAGGCAAGACAGACCGTTCGCTGCAATGGTGGGTGCAGTGTGAGAACATCATCGGACACGTCAATCTCTGGCAGCACTTCAGCTCAGAGGACGATCTTGACATAGCAGCACGTTGCTGGAACTACACCAAGACACGCCTCGTGGACCAGAAGAACGGCGAGTGGCACTGGAGTATCAATGAGGACGGCTCCGTCAACCGCACCGATGACAAAGCCGGATTCTGGAAATGCCCTTATCACAACACACGTATGTGTCTGGAGATAATGGAGAGATTAAATTGATAACACAAATATGTACAAAAAAAGGAGCGCTGTCACAGCGTTCCCTTTTTTAATAATACGATAAGATTTTTCTTTATTGTTTAGTTCTTGTGCGTGCGATAGTTATCTCACCACAATCTTGAATGTCTCCGTGCGGTCCTCCATTGTCGTGGCTTTCACGACGTAGATGCCTGCCTTCGGTACGTTGAGTTGGCAGCGACCGCCGTTTACACTGTGGTTGCTTGTTACCAGAGCACCCGAGATGTCGTATACCATCACTCGCTTCATGTCGCCCTTCAGCGTTGCCACCACGATGGTGTTCTCCGTCGGTGAGAAGCAGTCGATGGTGTTGATATCCGTTGTGTTGAGTGACGACTGGTTGGTGATGTAGTAGCGACCGTGGTCGTTGGCCATCATCTTCACCGTCATGCCGTCCTTAATCTCTGAGAACGTCTTTGTTGTAGCGTCAAAGAGGAAGAGCTGCGAGCCTTCATTGTTCATCTTGATAAGCATCTTGCTGTTGAGGCTGATGTTCACGTCGACATCCTTGCTCTTTGGTGCCACTACGCCCACCGGCATCCAGTTGATGTCGTCGGAAGCGTTGAGCGCCACAGCCTGCGAACCTGCCACAGAGTAGACCTGGGCTATCTCGGCAATGTTGCCCTCACCGAGCATCTCCACGTCCTCGCCCTCCACGTAGTCGCGGCTTGCCTCGTAGTTGACGATAAGCTCAGACTGGCTGCTTCTCTCGCCGTTGACGGTGGTCAGCGTAACGGTCGGACGGATGATGAGAGCCTTCTCGCCTGGAGTAACATCCTTGTTGATGAGCATCGTAGCATTGAATGTTACGTTGTCAGGAGCGGTCTCGCCCTCCTTCACCTTAACAAAGAACGCCTGAGTGGGATTCACTATTACGTCTGTCTTCTTGTCGTAGTCTTGATCCACTGGTACGCTGTGGGTCTTCATAACGCCGTTGTCGAGAGTCCAGATGCTGTTCTCGAAGGCTGTGTTAGCCTTGAGGAAGCGATACATACTCAACGATGAGGTGTAAGGATTGCCTACGAGATGGTAGCGGTTGTCGCGGTGCAGGTTCTCCTTCAGCGGCTGAGTCATTGCCATTGTCTTGTCGCCGGCAACGTCGCCCTGCAGCATTCGGTAGCTATTAGCGTCGCGGTTAACCGTTACATTCACCGGCTTCTGGCTCTCGCTGTCGTAGTAGCTGAACTGGGTGTCAGCCTTCGGCAGACGGATTACGGCTGTAGCGTTGGCGCCCTGCGCACCTGCGGTGTACTTATCGCCCGCCTTTACAGCAAACGCCTGTCCCTTAGTGTACTGCTCGTCCACCTTGTTATATACGTGCGACCAGTAGCCAGAGTTGATAGACAGTTCGTTGTCTGTGGTTACGTCCACTGTGCCGTCGTGATTGGCGCTGTAATTGGTGACGTTGTCCTTCACCTCTTGAGCGTCGCCGTCCCAGCTGCGCTGGTAGATAGGATAAGCGCTGCGGTCGTTCACTTTCTCGTCGTATGTCATCGGCTTGAATGCCTCCGACTGCTCCTGTCCGTTGTTCTTCGGAACGTAGAGGTCGCCGGCGTAGGTCTGCTGAAGCGGTGAAGACATTATGCTCCACGTATTTGGCGTCAGCTCCTTCTCCACGTAAGCCTTGTTGTAGTTCAGATAGTTGGCGTAGAGAAGCTCTGCCTCAGGCTTGAAGTAGATCTGGTCGCAGAAGTTGCCTGCCCATTTCTCGCAAGAGAAGGTTCCGTTGCCTGTGTCCGAACCGTCATCTGTCGTGTTACTCCACTTCGCCACGAAGTCGTAAGCAAAGCTCTTCATCTTCGTTGAGGAAGCGATGCCGTTGCTTCTGTAGCTTATCTCGTCGAGGTTAGGATAAACCTTGCCCTTGTCATTCTGATTAGCCACAGTCACCTTCGTGAACTTCATCGGCATGAATGCCGTGGTGGTGTTATAGTCAGCGTAAGAGTCCTTGAAGATCTCAGCCTTCGTAGAGCGCAGCCAGTTGTTGTCGTCGTTCCAGTTTGTGCTGGCAGTTCTTGGCGACGAGTTCCATGTGGCATACTCGGGCACGATGCACATCTTGATGAATGTCTCGCCCGGACAGCTTGCCATAGAACCGTCTGCGTTGTTGTATCTGAAGTGTATCTCATACCAGTAGCCTTCCTTCAGGATTGTAGCGGCATTGGGGTTGAAGCGGATGCCTACAGTCTTATCGGTTTCGTAGATGGTGTTTGCTGTCACCACGCCGATCGCCTGCTTTGTGGAATTGAAGTCCGGGTCGTTGGTGTTAGAGATGCACACCTGAGCGTCCTCCTCACTCATATTTACGCTTTTGGCTCCTTCGATGCCTGTCATCGGCAGATTCAGAGCGCCGTTCTTTTCGGCTATCGCCTTTATCTGCGGCAGACCGACACGTACTGTTCGTGCGTCGTTCGGATAGATGATGCCAGGGAAGCCGAAGTTGATGTTCGGTCCGTCGGTCACCACGCGCAGATCCACTAACATCGGGGCAGCACAGATTTCGTATACCTGACCGTTGATGGTAGCTTTGGCTTGCACTGGGATTACAGCAATCTTATAAAGACCCATCTCGTCAGAAGCAAACGTACGGTTGCCCATTGAGTTGCTGGCGTTCAGAATCAGCTGCTTGCTGTCCACGTACTTCTTCAAGAGATCGTACTGCGTACGGTTATCATTACGGAAATAAGTACTCAATCCATTGTATTCCGGATACTTGGCACGATAAGCGTGTAATGCCTCCAACAGTCCTGTTGTAGTGTAAAGCTCGTTCTCTGCGTTAGGCTTTGAGAGGAACCAGTCGAACTTGACATTGTCGATGGTCACCTTACCGCCGTTCACGGGGTCAGCCGTCTCTATCTTGGCTATCACCTCCACTGTCGGAGTGTGGGTGTTACAGTTCACTCGCAGAGCTGTGAGCACGTTACTGTTCTTGTCGGTCAGCTTGATGTTCTGCTCCACCACCTGGAATATTCCACTATACGTAGAGCAGACATCGGTGCTTATGCCCCATTTACCCGGTACGTCAGGGTTGTCGTCGCTCGGATAGGCGATGGAGAAGTAGTAGTCCTTGCCTGGTACGATGTTGAAGTTGCGGTTGGCGATTACCAAGCATCGGTTGCCGCTGTTGTCGTTCTCGAACATCGGAACAGTCTTGCCGTCAGCTGCTTCCGGAGGAAGAACTAATCCTGCATTGTAAGACGCAGGAATGAGAGCTATGCCGTATTCGTCGGGGTGTCCGTCGCCGTCATAGTCGATGTTTTCCACCTGTTTTCCTGTAGCGTCGCAGATACGATAGAAGAGTTTCGACTCCTTCTGGTTCACCATCGCCTGGAAGGTCTCGTAGATGCCGCGGAGCTTCAGTGTAATATCATCGGGAGCTGTCTCATAACCTGTCTCATTAGGACAGAGCGGCTTGTTCTGCAGCACGTCCAGCTTGGATGTCTGAGTGTAGAGGCAAAGGTCATCAATACAGTAGTCGGCACCCTTTGTATTCTGACACATATTGTCAAGCACAATGCGGAAGTCGGTGTAGTTGTCGGCAGCAGCAGACTTCTGAAGCACCTGCTTACTGTAAATCTGATACCACTTACCGTATTCGTGAGACTTTGTATTAGTCTTAAAGTCGCCTGACGAGAACGACTGGATAAGCTTCTGGTCGGTCACGTTGCCGTTTTCGTCCTTATTGATACCATAAAGGCGGAACATCACCTGCGGTGCAGTTGCGTTGTATGATGCGGTATACTCGGCAACGGCTCCACTAAAAATCAGCTGTGAACCTGTACAGAGGTTAGCCTTAAAGTCGGCAGATGCAATCTGACGGCTCTCGTTCGAAGCGTCCACATACAGGAAGTGTCCGTACTGCTTGCCGCTGGTTTTTGCATGGGTACGATCGTAGATAGTAGGAGAACCGGCTGCCCACCATTGGTATCCGTTTTCATTATCATACGAAATGCCACGTAGGTTACCCGATTTATAGAGACCATAATCACCGTGGATAGGTGACTTACTGTGGTGTGGTGTGCTACCATCATAATAATAATCATAACGTGCAAGTTCCGCATAGGTGAATCCGTATGCACGTGATTTGAAGTCGGACGGCTTAAGACTCATGTTGTTCAATGGCGTTGTCGGCGCATCCAATGTCAGATCAGGATTGTCGTCATCGAACGATATGTCCATCTGCTGCTCATACTTATCCTCAAAATATGAGATCGTACGGTCTACGTCGCCGTCAGCAGTCAGCTCGTCCTTCATCTTCGGATAACCCTTATGTATAAACACCTCAAAGTTGGCAACGGGACACATATAATCGCCATTTGCAGCCCAAGCCACTACATATACAGTCTGTTCGAAGCCTATATCTGTAGGTTTAGAAGTTTTAGCATCATTAGAAACATTATACCAAGTCGCGTTCTTGAGTGCATTTATAGTCAAGTCACAGAACTGAGTAGTGGATGAAAGTTGGCAAAACTTTGTCTTATCCTCATTGTAGACTATCCACACTATCTTGTTAGCCTGCTTCATAGTGGTATTGAAGTCTGCTGCCGTTATCTTTTGAGCCTCTGTAGTTGGATAAACCGTCTTACCTACGGTAGTTCTCAAAGGATAGAACCAATAGCTTTGTCCACCAGAATTCTTCATATTTGTACGCAGCGTCATATTTGCGTTTGCGTCCTTTGCACCGAACACGATACGCTTGTTGTCCTCAAGAGTCAGGTCAGCAGCCCTGCTGTGATCACATAAAGCATCCTTGATTCGCTTTGCCAGATATGCTGCAGACTTGATGTGGAAGATGTATCGGATGGAGAGGGTTGGTTCCTTTTCAACATAATTTGTATATATACTATAATCATTGTATCGGCTTACATCACAAGCGATAGTTTCTCCAGCCCAATCTTCTGCATCTGCTCCCGTCGGTTTATTGTATTTGACTCCTGCATAATCTCTTGCAGAATTTCTGAGACTACCGGCAATAAGTCCTATATACTTTTCGCTGGTTTTGTCCTTCAAACTCTTCAAATATGTAGATCTTGAATATACTGTCAGTCTATCCGACTTTAGGTCTGTAGTATAGTCATACCAACGAATCCATCCGTAAGGCTCAAGGTCATTGGTTGAGCTTTTCCCCCATCCATCAAAAGGCAACTCAAGCTCCATTGTGTTGCTATTTGTCGGCAGATAATAATAGTAATGCCATTCTGCAGTCTGCTGCATGCCGCGGCTGTCAAGCGGCAATCCACTTTGGCCCTTCTTGTGGAAGCCTAAGTTCTGCGCATACACACAGCTTGGCGCTGCGGTAAGTGCCATCATCGTTAGGAGCTGCAGTAGCAGTCTTCTTGACGGTGCGGGTCTGTTTATGTTGTTTTTGCGACTTTTCATATCTCAAAAGGTATTATGTTCGTACTTGTTAAATCTAAAAGTGGGTATGGCAGGAAAGCCATACCCACCTATTATTAAATGTTATTCCTTGTTTATCTGCAAGCGATATGGGATTGTTACGCCGTTTATCTCGACGTTGATTTCGTGGATGGCGTATCCCTTACGCGGGCTGATATAACCTTCGAAGGTCTTGGTGCGCTTCTCGAAGTAAGGCTCCTCATCGTAGATGGAAGTTCCTTCTGCTCCGGCAGGATCAGCCTCAAGCGTTCTGATGCTCTTGAAGGTCCAGTTGTTCAACTCCGTGTTGTCGCTGCGCTTAATGACGTGCAGCTTCAGATGGAACTCGCCGTACGACTTGAATGTGGCTGTGATGCGATCGCCATCATAGTTGAGTTCGGGGATTACGCCGATGGCAGTGAATACCTGCGGCTCCAGCTCGATGCGATAGTCAACTAACTTGACGGGGATAACCAAGTAGTCGTTTCGCGCTATCTTGCTCCATTCTGTCATGGCGATGCGATTCGTCACTGTTCCCTTGTCGGTGTTGATGCTGAGAACGAAGTACTTAGGATTTCGGGCGACGCTCTCGTTCACGTAGAACGTGGTCTGCAGCGTGCCGCCGTTCTTCACCTGAGTGCCTGACGTGCCGCCGATGCTTACTGTGTAATCCTTGTATGTGGCAGAAGCGTTGATGTTCGGCACCACATTGCCAGAGGCGTCCTTCATAGGCAGCAGGCTTACGTTGTCAGCAGCATTGTCGGTGATGTCGGTCAGCTTGACGCTCTTGATGTTCAGATCATAGCCCGTGTCGTTGGTGAAGTTAAGCTCCACCTTCGCCATCATACGGATTACCTCCAGGTCCACCTGCTGTTTCTTGCTGGTGATGTTGACGATCTGCTTGTTGCTCATCGGAATGCCTTTGGTGCTGAGTTGTGCTGTATTGCCCTCCACCTTATAGTATTTGCTTTCTATCTCAGCGGGCGTTGTCGTCATTGTTATTCCGAGTTCTGCGGGCGTGATATTGGCAAACGAATAGAACGTGGCGTTGCCCAATTCGGCTTTCGCCTTAAGACTGGTCTGCTCTACTTCCTCCGTAAAGTCGTTCTTCACCACTATGTCCTGTATCTTGCCGTTCTGGACGATGACAACAAAGCAATTGTGCATCATCTCTCCTTCTCGGGCAGCGTTTGTGTCCACCCATGACGCTCTCGTAACGCCGTCGGAGGTGCTGTAGGAACGGGTCAGCGAGCTTGCAGAAGCGGTGAGCCTTAGCTCCACCTGCATCTTCTCGCCCTCACCCTTCCCTTGGCAATCGGCGTGGTCTTCCTCAAAGCTGCATCCTACGATGGCGAGCGTTGAGAAAAGCGCAAGCATGTATGTGAAAATGTTCTTGGCGTGAGTCATCGCTATTTTAGTTTTTGTGTAAATACTCTATGTTGTTACATTATAATCTCAGAGTGATTGCGCACGTTCCACTTCTGTACCTTCAGTGTGACGTTCAGTCTGTCGTCCTTGTTCACCGTGTACTCGTAATAGTGGTTGCGCTGTATGTTGTAGAGTGTAGTAGGATCTGCCACACCGTCCACGTAGTTACAGAACTGCAATGTGTAAGTTCCGTCGTCCGTGCCGTCGCACTTGAGGTTTAAGGTTATGCTTGCCTTCCGGTCGGCAGCGGCGTTTTTGTTGTCATACTCAGGTATGTAGAGCATGATACTCTCTTCGTCGGTGTTGGTCATCGTTACGGACTGGCTCCACGAAGGCTTTGCATTGAGCGAACTGCTGAACAATATCTCCTTTGTGTTCTTCGACGTGTTGTAGGTCACTGGCAGCGCATAGCCCTCGGTGTTGTAGTTGTTGAAGGTTATGTTGCCCAAGGCATAGCCTCTGGCTTTCATGCCTTCAGCGCTTCCCTTTCCTGCCATCTTCACCTTCACCTTGGCGAGAGAGCGGAGCAGGTCGATGGTGCCGAGATTGTTCTGCTTTCCGACTACGAGGTCTTTGGTCAGCGTGGTGACGCCCCACATGGGAATATACTGCTTGGTTTGGTCCACGCGGAAGGCAAGCGATGAGATGTTGTCCTGCGTGACGTTGTCGGTTCCGCAGTTGGCGAACACCATAATCTTATTGGCCTGCTTGAGCAGGTCTCCTGCCTTTTCCCAAGTTCCTGTTATCTGGTCGTCTATCACTCTCACGTCCTGCACGTCGCCAATGATGTTTCCGTCCTTGTCGCAGACCTTAATCTGCAGCTGGTCAGCATTGATGGCGTTTTCGTAGGCATCGCCCGGGTCAGTCGGGTCATAGTCCTGCCAACCGTCGTTTACTGCTCTTGTGTTGTCGTTGGCGAAGGACATTCTGAATGCCACCTTCACGTCGCCCGTGTCCTCCTTGTCGTAGCCGTCATCGAAGCCGCACGACGTTATGGACAGCAGACCCAACAGGAGCGAAACTGTCAGCGCGGAGGTATTGCGGTTTATTCTAAGCATAGTCAGTTTCTTTTGGTGTTTAGTTTTTTGTGTTATTAAGTCTCTCTCCCTTTCGGGGATGCGGTGCTTAGAGGTCTTTCTCGTTCAGCACCACTCTCCAGGAGTTGATGAATATGTGTGATGACAGCCAGTTGTTGTTGGCATCCAGGAAGAAGATAAAGCTGTATTCGTCCTGGCGGTCAAGATATTCCTGATTTGACATCGCCCTGTTGTATTTGCCCTTTACGAGGAGCACGTAGTCGATAAGCGGAATCTGGAAAATCTTCTCTCCCGTCTCATGCTTCAGAACGCAGAGCTGCGGGTTCTTGCCTGTAAAGAGTCGGTTGACGGTCATCTCCGCCACCACTGCCGAAGCCTGTGTGGTTCCTTCGGCGCGTGTTACGGTGCGGTTCTGTCCGACGATGCCGTCATACTTCGACCATGGCACGTAGCGTATTGAGTCTTCCGGCAGCTCCTCATTGTCTGCCATCGAGGCACGTGTGAGCGCGGCGTTGTCGAATCCGAGGTAACTGTTGTCGTCATCGATGTAGAAGTCGAAGTCGTCGGCTTTAATCTGCTTGCCCGATGTGTTCTGGAGCACCACGCGTATGACGTTGGTGTTCTTCATCAAGTCCACTGTGGCAGTCTTGACGCCGAATCCCTCCAGATTGAGGTCAGCCTTCTTCACGAGTCCGTGATAAAGGCCGTTGATGTCATGGTCCAAGGTGCGGCTGGTTCTGTTGATGCGGCTTGTGAGCACGCTGATGTCGTCAGCACGAGTTGCCGTCTCGGGTTTTCCGAAGACATACGATCCTGTGTATCTCTCCTCGCCCTCAGCCCATACCTTAAGCGTATAGTCGCCGGGCTTCAGCTCGTCCACGTTCATATATCCGCCACGCTTCTTAATGTCGTCCACGCGGTCCTGCTTTTCGAGGGCCAGACGTCCGTTTTCGTCGAAAGCGTAGAGCGTAACGGTCTTCACCTCGTTAGGAAAAGCGTCCGCGAACTTCATGTTCATGTCATACTTGAAGTTGACGCGCAGCGCCTGTGGACAGTCCGACTGGTCGTCCTCCATCATTCCGCACGAGGTAACGGTGAACATCATTGCCATCACAGCTGCGATGGCCTTGAGGTCGCTTATTATTTGGCGCTTGTTGTGTTTCATATTGCTTAGCTTTTGTTTTCTGTTCGTGATATTGTGAGATTGTCTCTTATATATATAATGTATATGTAGTCGTCTTATTAAGTCTTCTTTTAGTGGGCTTATCACCTTGTTAAGTGTCTCGCCATGCCGACCTCTCTTTTGTATCTGTCGGCGCGATACCTCCTCTGTTGTGGAGCGGATATTAGGATGGAAAAAATATGAGGGAGAGCTTATCGGGTGAGCCGACAGCCTCCCCCTCATATTTCTATTTAGAGTGTCCGGCATCAGCCGGAACAGGTGTCACAATATTATGTGTCAGTGATGTCGTTGTGAGATGTAAGATTACTTACCGAGATCTACAGTCTGCTTAACAACTCTCCAAGAGAGAACCTTGATTGTAGCAGCGATATAAGTCTTAACGTCCTTAGGATCTTCAGGAATGAACTTGCTATCAGGATCGTATACCGGAGTACCGAAGCCCTTAATAGTATTAACGTCAATCTGATAGAAGTGGTTACGTACGATACCCTTAGCAGTACCAAGGTGCTCTACGCCAGTGTGGTAGTAAGCCATACCATCCTTGCGGATTTCTGCAAGTGTTTCACCAATTTTGGTGTTTGCCTCGGCTGTTGCCTCTAATTCACCCTTGTATACTGTAACACCCTCTTTGAGCTGTGCCTGAACCTGGTAGCCCTTTACTACGAAGTGGATGTCGTTAACAGTAAGGCCTTCTTCTCTGACACCGCCATCAACTACTATACGCTTCTTGTAAGCCTTGTTCTCAAGCAAGATAGCATTTTTAACAGCCTCTTCTGAAAGATACTCAACGCCCTTATAGCTACATATCTCTGCAGGTGTACCGTCAGCATACTGCAGCTGTACAGTAGCTACGTATTCAGGTGCATTAGTGTTAGGATTGGTGTAGTAAACCTGACCAATGTGTGACTGGTAGTCATTGTAAGACTTGTCGTCTCCTAAATCTGTTCTTGAATCCTCCCAGTAGCTACGGAAGTATGCAGGATGATTCCACTGGAAGCCTAAGTCAGCGTCGCTCCATGTTGCGTCAATTTTCTTAATGAGGTTAGCGTCTGTTGTCTCCTTAGCGATACCCCAACCCTTGATAACAGCATATACCGGCGTACCATTGGTTGTTGCGCCTACCTCGTACTTGCCTTCCTGAGCACCAGTTGCTGTAGAAGTAAGCTTGGCAGCTACGCGCTCTACGTAGATGTCAACCGGATTCTGCATTGCAGCATCTGACTCGGTTGCTACGTGGCCTGTAATGTCGGATACCCAAACTGGCTGATTTCCTTCAGCGTATACCGAATTAGACATTACGAAGTCCTTTGCGTCAGCACCGTTATTAACGAAGTTCTGCGTAGCCACAGCTGCTACAACTTCATTCCTTGTCATCGTAGCCTTAAGAACGCCAGCATCAAGAGTACCAGGGTTAACGACAGCAATCATTGAGTGAGGAGCAGTTGTTGTTGCGCCCTCAATCACGAGCATAGCGTCTGTAATCTTCTCTACATTAGGATTATCCTTTGTTGTACCACCAACATTATCCTTCTCAACGTAGCTCTGTCCATTCTTCATCTTGTAGGCATCGCCATTGGCTGTGAAGAAGTAGAAGCGTACGGCATTGATCTGGTTCTCGGTACCAACACCGTCAGCATAGCCACCATCAGTTGCACGGGTGCCAGCACCAACATTGTTGATGTTTACGGCAACATAACTCTTAACGCCTTCCACGTTAGGATTGTTCTCAACAGCGTCTTCTGATGTACAAGCGCTGAATGCAAAGGCAGCAAGTGTCAATGGGAATAATTTAAACTTGTTCATACTTTTGAAGTTTAAGTGATTAATAATTTTTGTGTTTAGTAAAAATATTTCTTTTTTAAAGAGTTTCTGTGTTTGGCTTGTCTTTGTGTTTGTAAAGCCGAGTTTAGTCTTTGTGTTGTAAGGGTGTATGGTTGTTTATGTCTTTTTTATTGTAGGTCTTCGTAGTTCTGCTTGGCAATCTCGCATCCCTTGTCGGAAGCAATCCTGAAGCACTCGATGGCTTTCTCGTCATTGCCGATGTGCCAGTAGCAGATGCCCCTTGCGTTTTCAGCCTCAGCGGAGTCGCCAGCCTTGTCGAGCTTGCGGAGCGCCTCAGCGAATCTGTCCTCGTTGATGTCGGCGCAGGCAGCGTTCAGATTGGCAGTCTCGTCGTTGGGATACATGAGCGCTGCGATGGCGAACACCTCGTTAAACTCCTTCGATCCCGGCTCGTAAGTCTGAGCCACCATATACATCTCGTTCTGCGAGAGCAGCTGCGGCTTGGTCTTGATAAGCTCCTTAGCCTCCTCCACTGAGAACGGGCGCACGTTGCAGGTGATGACGTAGTCAGAATGGCGGAGAGCCGGATACCATGAGGCGAGCATTGTGCGATACTCCTCAGGATACTGCGACTTGATGAGCCATTCGCGGCGATCGGGTTCTATAGAGTTGTCCTCCGCAATCTTGAGGATGGCGCTTCGGTTGTCGAGGTTGCTGTCCTTGATATACTTGCAGAGACCTTCCCAGTCCTCCGGCGTAGCGTTGACGGTGAAGAGGCGGTCGTCCAGATGAACGAGCTGGCGCACGTAGTTCTTCAGCGTAGCGGCACGGTTAGTGGCGAGGTATTCGTTGTGGGCGTAAGGAGCCTCCGGTGAGGCATAGCCATGAATCTCAATCTTGGTGATGGTCATATTGGCGTCCTTCTTTATCACGTTGATGGTGTCGACGATCTTCGCCAGCTCACGCGGGTTGTTGCGGTAGTTGGGATGCAGCTCTGTGCGGTCTACGGGGAAGTCGATAAACGCTCTTCCTGACATCTCGTATGTCTTCTGCTCCACAGCGACGGGCTGTATGAACGCCACCTTGGGCTGTCTCATCTTCTTTACGGTCTCCTGCTCCTGGTCGTCAATCTTGCCGCATCCGCAGAGGTCTTCCTTGATGACTACGTCTGCCGAGCGCATCCAGTCGGCAAACTCGGTCTGAGTCTGGTAAGCGAACGTCTGCTCCTTACCGTTCTTCCTTGTCACGTCATAAGCACCGGGATATTGCTTGGCGTCCCTTCTGTCGTACATAACCTTCTGTCTCTTGCCGTTGATGACGATGGGCTGCAGAGCCACGCTGTTCTCTCCCGACTCGATAACCGGCGTAAGGACGATGCGTCTGTTGGCAGGCATACGTAGCGAGTCAAGGCGGAGGTCCATTCCTACGAAGAACTGGTCGTCAGCTCTTGTCGCCTTGATGTTCTCCACCGCCACCTGACGGTCAAGAATCTTGGTCGACCTCTTCGTCTGTGCCGACGCGTTGACGGCGCTGATGGCGAGGGCTGCTGATAGTATAATGTAGTATTTCATAATGGTGGATCTTATTGTTAGTGAAAATGTGTGGTGAATGGTGGGCTGTCTTCTTTATTTAGAATACGTAGATCAGCTCCACGGCTGCCTTGGTGGGTCCTACATAATTGTGATGTCCCTCACCCTTCTTGTTACCGCACGTCTTACATTCGAATTTCTTATAGTGGATGTAGTCGTAACCCACTCCGAGAGAAGTCTCGAGGTTCCAGTGCTTTGAGAGCGGCCATTGGTAGCCTGCGGTCAGACCGCCTCCTACGAACCATCCTTCATATCTATGGTCCTTAAACTCCTTGAACATTCCGAACGGCAGTTCGATGCCACCAGCGTTGAACTGTCCTCCCATAGCGTGTACTCCGAGGAACCATCCATTGAAAGTCTGGCAGAACCAGTAGCGGTATTCGGGTTGTACCACCCAGTGGCGTATGCTCTTGTTGTCATTGAATTTCCAGGGGTTGATGCCATAGAAGGCCTGAACGGAGTGCTTTCTGCCGGTCTGAAGTTCGAGACCGACGTTCGGGGTTGTGGTAGCCCAGTAGAGTAAGTTGGTCTTGAGTCCCAGTTGCTGGGCGTTAGCCGATACAGCCACGAGCATAGCTACGATGAGCAGTCTCAATCTGTATGTTACGTTTTTAGCCATATTATTATTCTATTTAGTTCGTGTTTAAATGTTCCGTGAAAAATGTATGCAACGTTAGTTAGTCGCTTCTCTCTTATTCGTATAATGTAATAAAGGCTTGGGGCTGTTCTGGTGTTAAGTCGTCTGTTAAACCTTATTATAATATATACGTTATAGATAGTCTTAGTTATTTTTGTTTAGCGTCATTGTCCTTCCTTATTTTGGACATTGCAAAGATATAGTGTTTTTTTTGTATTCGCTTGTCAATACAGCATAAAAATTAGACAAATCGTGATTTTTCCGTTCTTTTTTACGATTTAGACTGTTTTTTGCTACTTTTTACATGTTTTCTTTGTGAAATTTGCAAAATTAGACCAAGAGATTAGTATGTATCCCAAGCCTCTCTTTACAATTAGACACATGATTAGACGATATTCACTGTCTGATTCGTACTCCAGATCCGAGGGTTATAGGAATCGGACACCCTTTATTGTCAGATTAGCCCTCGAATAAACAATATCATCAGTGAGTCTGCCTATAAACAGAGGGTGGCATACCCTCAACAGACTTAAAGATCTTCGACATTGCAGCCGAATCGGTGAATCCCATTTCGTATGCTATTTCGCCTAAGGGGCGGGAGCGGTCTGCGAGGAGGGCACGCTTCGTCTCCTCCACTTTAAGGAAATTAATCCATGCATTGAAGTTGCGTCCCTTTACATTATTTATATAGTTGGAAAGAAGACGTGTATTGAGTTCCATCTGCTCCGCCACCTGCATGATTGTGATGCTCTCCTTGAGGAACGGCTTATCTGGGCGTTCTGTCCATTGCGTCACGATAATGTCGATGGACGCAAAGGCGTCACGATGCTGTGCGTCTATGTTTTCAGGCGACACGGTGTTCGCATCTGCCGACGTATCCCCATTTGCGCCAGACGTAGCGATGGCGGTGGCAGTTGCATCAGCAGCGTTATTCGGGTTATTTTTATGGTCAGTCTTTAATACGGGCTCAAATATGTAGCCATGATCCACATCCATATCCACGAATGCGGGCTTGATGTCCCAATAGACATCTCGACACTTTATGAACGCTATGCCGTTTACAAGCACCAATGAAGACCTTATCCACATGAATATATTGTCGAGAGTAGGATCGAAGAGCGCGATGTCGATGATGCAGACTACATAATAGAGCACAAGCGACAAGCCCACGGCTATGAGCCATCGGCTGCGACTTTGGTTCTCTCCGGTGTAATAGTTGTCGATATGCTGCCTGAATACGCTTATCTGATTACTCAAAAACCACATAATACCAAGGCCCTCTATGACAAGGACTATGTAAAGCATATAGCAGGTAAAGACCGCCGGCGCTGTCTCGAGAAAGGCATTATAAACACTTGGCGATAAATTAAGGCCATGGATGGGTATATACACCAAGATATGTGTGAGCCAGACACACACCACCGGCATTATAAAAGCAATGATGGTTCGGACGGACAGATGCTTGCCATGCAACAGATAAATGCTGGCGGTCAGGTCAAAGCAAACGGCGAAATAAAGAAATAAAGGGTTGGTGAAATAATTGAGGGGCATATACAACTGATGATTCAGAATACGAAGAACAGTGAAAAAGCTAAGTATGCCCTCAAGGAATGATGAGCCAGCAAGGCACATACGCGCCATACTGAATGATTCTATCTTTCCTTCTGCCGTCTTCTGTGCGGGAGTGAGAAGGAATATTAAGCCTACTGTTAAGCATACGGAGCTGTTAACAACGTATGCAATAATTGTTATCGTATTCATAGTTGTGTTTGCGAATGTTTGGGTATGCAAAGATATGCAAATTGTATAATTTTAGCAACGATTTTACTTCTTTTTTATAAGACTGTTGCGATACATAGTAGGAGTCATGCCGCAAACCGACTTAAAGATCTTTGTCATAGCTGCAGCATCGTTAAATCCTACGCGATTGGCTATGTTATTGAAGTTTTGCGAGGGCTCTTCTTCGATGATGCGCTTCACCTCATTCACCTTAAGCTCGTTTAGCCAGGCGTTGAAATTCTGACACAACACATTATTAAGGTACTGCGAGAGGAGACGCTTGTTAAGGTTCATCTGCTCAGCCACCTTATTTATGGTAAGCCCCTCGGCAAGGTAAGGACGGTCGCCTCTGTTAATCCAACGGTCGATGATGACGGAGATGGGGTCACCGTCGTTGCTTTCCGGGTCTGGTTCTTCTCCGTTGTCGTCGCCGTTGGCGGCAGCTTCAGTCTGCTGCGTCTCTCCGTTGGTGTCGGCATTGCCGAAAGCTTTACCGAGATGCAGATAGATTTCCTGGATGTTCAGCGTGCTAATGGTGATGATAATGGAGAGCACAAACTGTGTCCACAGCGACGTTACGTTAAACTCAGGTGTGGTTACGAGGATGGTGACGCAGCAGAGAATGTAAAAGACAATGAGCGACCACACGAGGATGTGAATCCACGTGCACTTGCTGCATACCTCGCCGTCATGATAATGGCGGATGTGGGAGAGGAAGCGCACCTTCGATACGACTAAAAAATAGATGCCAATGGACGATATGGTCACTACGTAGGCGGTAAGCAGAGCGTCGAGCACCCGCGACGTGGCACACTCAAGATAGGCATCATAGGAAGCTGTGAGATTGTTGCTGTCTACGATGGCGTGGATGCCGGGGATGAAGAATATGGCGTAATGGACGAGGGCTATAGCCACAATAGGCAGAGACATATAGACGCCAAGCTTATACGACACGTTGATCTTCGAATACATGAATGTCTGAAGACCGGCATAGATGATGATTATCTGCACGAAAAAGATGGTTGGAATGACAAACTCGTACATGTTCTGATAGTCATAACCGAGGACGATGGTTATGAACATCAGGAGGTGTACGAAGCCTTCCATGAGGATGCCGGTGGCAATGAGGTTCTTACCCTTGATGTACGACTTGTTGTTGGAGAGCGGCGTCTTGATGCCCTTTGTGAGATAGAGCACCGACGACAACGCGAAACACGTGGTCGTAACTATGATGTAGGTGACATATATGATAAAATAGATACCGTCAGTAGCAACTTCCATAATACGTTAGTTTTAGTTTGTTTTGCAAAGGTAGTGAAATAACTAAAACCAACAAAGAAAAGATTATTTTTAATCTATTTGATTCAGTTTTTTAACACTTTGGAGGTGCTTTGGGAAACATATTCTTGTCAATACGCTCTCCTTATTAATTATCAATGCGTTATGAAAGTAAGTAATGAGTGTATTTGTTACTTTTGTAACATGATTTGACATGCGCTTTTCAAAAACCATAGCAGGTTTTCGAAAAGCTATGAATGGTAAAGTTTGTCAAGAGAAATGTATTACAAGAATTAAATCTTTAATTTGCCATCTCCACCTTTACCTTCTCATATCCCATAGACTGAAGCATGCTCTTAAACTGTAGCTCGGCGTTCTGCCTTGCATTCCTGTAGTTGTCTGGGGTGAGACAGCGACGGCGCATCATGGCATCTGCTCGACGATACATCTGCTCACGGTCCTTATGGCTCCACTTGCCGCTCTCAATGAAGGAGCGTGTGCGGGTTTCGTCTATGAAGCTGTCATCAAGAAGACGTACCGGAGGAAGAACTGCTCTGAGCGTGTCGCCGTCCATAGCGAGCCATCCCTCATGCGCTTCCTTCATGTTAATGCCGAGACGGAGCGTGCCGTAATAGATGCGCACCAGCTCGTCGTCGCCGAAGAATCCCTTGCGCACGGTGTCTACCAGTTCTTCGTCGTTGATGGTGAGAAACTCCCATTCGCCGATGTTCTCGATGGACCTTATCTGCATCGGCGTGATGTCGATGGAGTCGTTCTGCTCTATGGTCAAGGCGGCAGTCGATGACGTTATCTTCTTAACGTAATGCTTGGCCACCAGAACAACGGTGAGGGCTATGACGGCGTAGAGCACGAAGCGTGCCACAGCCGACTTGATGATTTGCTGTATGAACGGCATGTTATCTCTTTTTCGCATTTTCTACGGTGGTTTTGTCGATGAGGTGAATGATGTCCTTGCCGGAGAAGTTGCGGCTGAACGCTATGGTGATGTTCTCCGGACGATAGCCGAGCTTCTGCAGCATCGGCACGAGAGTGTTGGCGGCGCTGACACGAGCCTGCTCCATGATGTCCGTCGTGGCTATCTCGCGTATGATGGCGTCGCGTCCCTGGCGTTCGTAGGAGGTAAGCTCCTCGTCGGAGAAGTCGCGGCGTGTGAGCGCGACGTACTGCTTGATAGCGTTATGGTCGATGCGGGATGAGGTCAGCACGATGTGCGGGTCGGGGAGAGTGATGCGGATGTGCGTGGAGTCGCGCTGCACGTTGTCGCTTGAGAACGAGGCAAAGTCGATGTAAGCCTTTATGGTGGCGTCGATGGGGATGGCCACCTTGCGCTTTCCGAGCGGCACGGGAATGTTATAGTCGTGTCCTGCCAGCTTGCCCTTCATCTCCAGCTTGTCGTCATGCGTGAGCACCTTATGCACACGATATTCCGTGGTGTAGAGCTTGGAGCAGCGCTGCACCTGCATCACCATCACCGCCATCGTGTCGACGGCAGGCTTCGTGGCCTTCTCTTTCTCGGCTGGCTTGCTGTCGCATGAGCAGAAGGTAAGGATCATCACGGCTGCCAGTATTGTAAGCGTGGTCTTCATCCTGTGATTTATGTTTTTTTACGTTGATTACTGTAATGTTATTCTATCGTTTTGATATATTTTTTTATACCTTTGTATTTGTATAGACGTAAAAACAAGGAAAAAGTAAAAACACGAGATATAATGAAACGGAAATATATGGTTATGGCTCTTCCGCTGATGATGCTGTTGGCAGCATCGTGCAAGGAGGAGAAGCAACCGGATAACATCATCGTAAAGAAGACGCCGGTGGCTGTGAAGAAGTCGGTGCAGAGCATGGGCGACAACGCTGCGGAGCGTGACGTGGAATGGCTCGGCGCCACCTATCATATCCGCATAGAGCGCAAGGCGGACAAGAGTCTGTCACTTGCAAAGGACGGTCAGGGCAACAAGTATTACGACAACCGCGTGTCGCTCCTCATCACGCGTCCCGACGGCAGCGAGTTCGTGAGGCGCACCTTCTCAAAGGCCGACTTCGCCTCCTACGTGAAAGGCACCAACAGCGAAGGCGCCCTCCTCGGCATCGTCTTTGACCGTGCCGACGGCGAAACCCTACGCTTCGCCGCCAGCGTCGGATCGCCGGACCGTATGAGCGACGAGTATGTGCCGTTGGTGTTGACGGTCAGCCGCACGGGTGGCGTCAAGATTTCGGAGGACACGCAGCTGGATACGGGCAGCGATGAAGAGGAGGAGGTTTAGTTGTTAGTTGAGAATTGAGAGTTGAGAATTGAGAGTTATGATTAGCAAAGAACTCATGTCCTTCACCACATATCATAACTCTCAACTTTCAACTCCTAACTCTCAACTCTCAGTTCCTAACTCTCAACTTTCAATTCTCAACTCTCAACTATATATCGTCTTCTTCGTCCTCGAATCCGAACAATGCCGGGTCGACGAAGGCATCGAGGGCTCGGCGTTCCTTCTTTGTGGGGCGTCCTGTGCCGCGTGCTCTGTCGACGAATCCGCTTATTCGGCTCATCTCCAGCAGTTCGTACTGCTTCGGGTCGGTGACATTCTCATAAATCTCAGGGATGAGCTTTGCACCTACGCGCTGCTCTATCGTCTTCAGAATCTTGAACGAGTAGACGATGGGCGGCTTTTTTACGCTCACCACTTCGCCCACCTTAACCGTATGGCTGGGCTTGACGTTCTGCCCGCCGATGGTGACGCGGCTGTTCTTGCAGGCGTCTGCGGCTATGGAGCGCGTCTTGAAGATACGCGCTGCCCACAGCCATTTGTCTATACGTGCTGTATCTGCCATATTCTTTATTCCCTTTCCCTTACTTCTTCGACTTCTTTCCGAGCTTGTTAAACTGGTTCATCGTGATGTCCAGTCCGGCAAGCACGAAGCTGCGTATTATCTCCACCGCCTCGTCAATGGAGGGCTGGAGCGTGCGCATATCCTCGTCCGTGTATTTGCCCAGCACCCAGTCTACCTGCTGTCCGCGCTGAAAGTCGCTGCCGATGCCCATACGCAGACGTGCATACTGCTGTCCGATGAGCTGCTGGATGTTGCCCAGTCCGTTATGGCCGCCGTTCGATCCGTTGCCCTTCAGACGATAGTCGCCGAGGGGAATGGAGAGGTCGTCCACGACGACGAGGAGTCGCTTCTGGTCTATGTTCTCCTTCTGGAGCCAGTAGCGAACGGCGTTGCCGCTGAGGTTCATATACGTGGTGGGCTTGAGAAGAAACACCTTGCGTCCCTTTATGGAAGTCTCAGCCACGTAACCGTAACGCTTGTCCTCAAAGCTTACTCCGACGCTCTCCGCCATCTTGTCGAGAACCATGAATCCCGTATTGTGGCGTGTGTTCTCGTATTCGTAGCCCGGATTGCCGAGCCCCACAATCAAGTATTTGTCCATATTTCCTTATAAATAAAAAAAAAGCGTACGCATCCTTTGACGCGTACGCTTGCATTATATTCTTATTGAATCGGTTTAATGTCGTTATGCGATTACTCTGCTGCTGAAGCAGCTGCAGACATAGCGGCACGTGTCATCTTGATAGAGCATACGATGACGTCCTTGCCAGTAGCGATCTCGAGACCCTCGAAGCTCAGCTCGCCAACCTTGATGCTCTTGCCGATCTTGAGCGCTGTAACGTCGATGTCGAGGTGCTCAGGAATCTGCTGGTAAGGAGCAGTAACGTCGATCTTACGGATAGAGAGGTTCATGCGACCACCGTCACGTACACCCTGTGCAAGACCTGTGAGCTTAACGGGAATACCGATAGTGATAGGCTTCTGGTCGTTAACCTCGAGGAAGTCAACGTGGAGAACTGCGTCAGTTACCGGGTGGAACTGGATCTCCTTGAGGATAGCTGTATGTGACTCGCCGTCGATGACGAGGTTGATAACGTAGATGTGGGGAGTGTAGATAACCTTGCGAAGCTCAGTCATAGGTACTGCGAATGACATAGCAACGGGCTTGCCGTCCTGCTCTGCGATACCATAGATGTTGCAGGGAATGAGTCCCTCCTTGCGCAATGTCTTAGAAGCTTTCTTGCCAAGGTCTGTACGCTTCTGACCTGTAACGTTAATCTCTTTCATAATTGTGTTACTCTAAATTAAGTTGATAAATATTAATGTTTATGCCTTAATTCGCCATCACACGAGAACTGTATTTCTGTACGGATGTGCTCAAAAAAGCGGTGCAAAGTTACTAAATTTCTCTGAAACACACAATTATAGCGTAAAAAAATGTTGAATATTGTGGTTTTCCTTGGTAGTTAGTCAGTTTTTTCATATTTTTGCATCTGATAAAGTGGCTACGGTCTCGTAAAAACGTGAAAACAAACATTATATATATAATAGTATAGAAGGATGATTAATCGCGAATTAATAAGAATCAAGATAGTTCAGTTAACCTACGCATACTATCAAAACGGTAACAAGCTAATGGACAGTGCAGAGAAAGAATTGCTCTTTAGCTTGTCAAAAGCATACGATCTTTATAACTACCTGCTGGAGCTTATTGTCGCTGTCACACAGGAAGAGCGAAACCGTGTGGAGGTCGCTACAAAGAAGGCAGCGAGAGAAGGCGAACCCATGCCTTCGCAGAAATTCGCATACAACAAGTTTGCCGTCCAGCTCGAGGAGAACAAGATGCTTCAGGAGTTTGCCGAGACGCAGAAGCAGTCATGGGCGAACAGCGTGGAGTTTGTGCGCGGACTCTGCAACCAGATAGAGCAGAGCCAGGCTTACGCCGAATATATGGCTGACACCGACGACTCTTACGAGGCTGACCGCGAAATCTGGCGCAAGATTTATCGCCAGCTCATTCAGGAAAACGAGGCACTGGACCAGCTCCTCGAGGAGCAGAGCCTCTACTGGAACGACGACAAGGAAGTGGTGGACACATTCGTGCTCAAGACCATCAAGCGCTTCGACCCGAAGAACAAGGCCAAGCAGGAACTCCTGCCGGAATATAAGGACCTTGAGGACAAGGACTTCGCCATTAAGCTCTTCCGATCTACCATCCTCAACGCTGACCAGTATCAGCGCTATATGAGCGAGACATCACGCAACTGGGACTTCTCACGTCTGGCTTATATGGACGTGGTGATCATGCAGATTGCCATTGCCGAGATGCTCACGTTCCCCAACATCCCCATCAGCGTCACCATCAACGAGTATGTTGACCTCGCCAAGCTTTACTCAACACCGAAGTCAGGCGGATACATCAACGGCATGCTCGACTCCATCGCACGCTATCTCGTGTCGACAGGCAAGCTGATGAAGACCATCGAGGACCGTCCGCAACGCCGTCAGGCTCCGCGCCGACCGATGACTCCGCGCCTTAACCGTGCACAGGCTGCACTGGAAGAGGGCGAAGTGCTCCGTTCGCGTTATGCTGCACAGGCTGAAGAGCAGGCTGAGCAGAACGACGAGGAACGTGAAGACTAAATAAAACAAAAGAAAAATATAAACAACAAATAACACTTACAACAAAAATGAACATTATTGTACTCGCCGCTCAGCAGGCTCAGGGAGGCGGCATGGGAATGATTATTATGATGGTGGCTCTCTTTGCCATCATGTATTTCTTCATGATTCGTCCGCAGCAGAAAAAGCAGAAGGAAATCCGCAAGTTCCAGAATGCCCTCAAAGAAGGCGACAAGATCATAACCAACGGTGGCATCTACGGCACAATACGCCGTGTGGACCTCGCTGCCAACATCGTAGAGGTGGAGATCGCACGTGGCACCGTCATTTCTGTGGACAAGAACTACGTCTTCGCAGACGCAAGCGCACAGGCTCAGAAGTAAAGCTTGCTGACAACCGTCAGTAAAGACACACGAAACACTCAAATAATATACGTCGTTTAGATGGAAAACCGCTTGACGCAAATATTACGGGTAGTCAGGAACTTCTTGTTCAGTTCAGTGAACAAGGAGTTTCTGATTTTTTTGTTCTTTCTCTTCTTGAGCAGCGTCTTTTGGCTGATGATGACGCTCAACGAGACCTACGAAAAGGAGATTAGTGTGCCCGTAAGGCTGGTGGGAGTGCCGAAGAACGCCGTGCTCACCACCGAGATGGAAGACACGGTGCGCGTAACCGTGCGCGACAAGGGATTCGCACTCGCCTCATATATATATGGTGAAGGCGTAAAGCCGGTTAGCGTCAACTTCCAGACTTACGCTAACCGACAGACCGGCCAAGGCGTGGTGCCGGCTGCGGACCTCATGAAGATGGTGACGCAAAGGTTCTCGATGTCGAAGGTGGTACAGGTGAAGCCCGACAAGCTCGACTTCTACTTCAATTTCGGTCTGTCACGCCGACTGCCCGTAAGAATGGCGGGCTACGTGGTGCCGGGCAAGTCGTATTATCTCGCCCGCACGCAGTTCTGGCCTGACCAGGTGACGGTGTATGCCAACAAGCGCACGCTCGACTCGCTCCGCTTCGTCAAGACCGTGCCCATCAATATCACCAACTTCGGCGATACCGTCATACGCACCGTGGAGCTGGAGAAGATCAAGGGCGTCAAGATTGTGCCGAGCACAGTCCGCATCGGTCTGTTCCCCGACATTCTTACCGAGGAGAGCATAGAGGTGCCAGTCAAGGCCATGAACATGCCTGAAGGCAAGGTGCTGCGCACATTCCCGCAGCGCGTCAAGATAAGCTTCACGGTGGGAGCCAGCATGTTCCGTAGCATCAATGCTGACCAGTTCAGCGTGGTGGTGGACTATAACGAACTGATAACCAATCCGTCGGACAAGTGCAACATATACCTCAAGTCGAGTCCGCACGGAGTGAGAAACGCCCAGCTGCAGATCAGTCAGGTGGACTATCTCATCGAACAACAATAACGTAAGAATATGCTAACAGCCATTACTGGCGGCATCGGTTCGGGCAAGAGCTATGTCTGCCGCATACTGGAAAGCCGTGGCATCAGCGTGTACGACTGCGACGCCGCTGCCAAACGACTCATGCGCACGTCCGAGAAACTGCAGCAGGAGCTTCGTCAGCTGGTCGGTCAGGATGTCTATACGTCGGACGGACAGTTGCAGAAGCGCATCCTTGCAGACTTTCTGTTTGCGAGCGAAGCCAACAAGCTGGCGCTTAACGACGTGATTCATCCCACTGTAGCAGAAGATTTCCTGTCCTCAGGAATGACATGGCTGGAGAGCGCCATCCTCTTCGAGAGCGGTTTCGACCGCCGCATCCGCTTCGACCGCATAGTGTGCGTGTCGGCACCGCGTGACGTCCGCATACAGCGCATCATGCGCCGCGACAACATCACCGCCGAGAAAGCAGCCGAATGGATTGACACGCAGATGGCACAGGAAGAGGTGGAACGTCGCAGCCACTTCGTCATCGTAAATGACGGCAAGAGCGACATTGAACAGCAGGTGGACAATATGCTTGCACAACAGAGCAGATAATAATGTGTAAGCCCAAATAAAAAATAATAACTAATAAATAATAAATAACAAGATGGAAACAATTCTTTCAATAGCAGGAAAACCTGGACTTTACAAACTCGTCTCACGTGGTAAGATGAACCTCATCGTTGAGGCTATCGACGCTACACACCGCCGCATGCCGGCTTTCGCTTCAGACCGCGTTACATCACTCGGCGACATCGCCATGTACACAGACGCTGAGGACATCCCATTGTGGCAGGTGCTCAAGAGCCTTGGAGAGAAGGAGCAGTCGAAGGAGTGCTCACTCAACTACAAGAAGTGCTCTGCTGACGAGCTCCACGCTTTCTTCGCTGAGGTGCTTCCCGCTTACGACCGTGACCGCGTGCACGACTCAGACATCAAGAAGCTCATCCAGTGGTATAACATCCTCGTTAAGAACGGCATCACCGACTTCGAGGCTACTCTCGCTCCCACAGAGGGCGACAACGTGGACGACCGCCATGAGGCTTAATCATAAACCAAACAGCAACGAATGATAAAATCCGTACGGCCGAAGAAGAACCTCGGCCAGCACTTCCTCACCGACCTCGGCATCGCTAAGGCCATAGCCGACACGGTGGATGCCTGTCCCGACATTCCGGTGCTCGAGATTGGACCTGGTATGGGCGTGATGACGCAGTTTCTGGTCACCAAGCCACGCCCCGTCAAGGCCGTCGAGATTGACAAGGAGTCGGTGGCTTACCTCAACGAGAAGTTTCCGAAGCTTCGTGAGAACATCATAGGGCAGGACTTCCTGCGTATGGACCTGAACGACATCTTCGATGGCAATCAGTTTGTGCTCACCGGCAACTATCCCTACGACATCTCCTCGCAGATATTCTTCAAGATGCTCGACTATAAGCATCTCATCCCGTGCTGCACGGGAATGATACAGCGCGAGGTGGCGTTGCGCATCGCTTCCGAACCCGGCAACAAGGCTTACGGCATCCTCTCCGTCCTCATCCAGGCATGGTATGACGTGGAATATCTGTTCACGGTGGACGAGACGGTGTTCAATCCGCCTCCAAAGGTGAAGAGTGCCGTCATACGCATGACCCGCAACGAGGTGACAGACCTCGGATGCGACGAGCGTCTCTTCAAGCGCGTGGTGAAGACCGTCTTCAATCAGCGCCGCAAGATGCTGCGCGTGTCGCTCCGCCAGATATTCGGCGGTTCGGCATCGCCCGAGTTCTATGCTCAAGACATCATGACAAAGCGCCCCGAACAGCTGTCCGTACAGCAGTTCGTGGAGCTGACCAACATGGTGGCAGAAGAAGCAGAGAAGATCGGAAAGACTTTGTAAACGACGGAAAAGTTCAATAAGTAATAAAATAATAAAGTAGCGGAGGAAGCATTAACCTCCGCTACTTTTTTTATTGTTTGTAGGTTTCCTATGGCGGGGCGGAAAAAGAAGCTGGCGGAACCGCCGCCAGCTTCCGAGGCAGTAATGCCTCTTTACCTCCCACTAACCATGAGGCTAAACCCTCTCTGGTGCTTTGTTTTCTATGGCAAAGTTAGAAGAAAAGCGAAAAGAACAGTAGGATATTTTTAACAAAAAATGGCCAATTCTTTACACTTGTATATTCTTACACCTAAATTCACAAGAAAACATAAAGATTTTTACGTTTTGTACTATGAATACACTATAGGAAATTAGGTTTGCATGGGCAGAATACTTCATTCTTCCTGTTAAACCTTTCCCCTCCTCCAATCGTCTATTTATCAAAACTCACACACACATATACTAATGACACGGAAGATATTATTTGTTTTACTGCTTGTGGTCTCTGCTTTGACGGCAAGCGCACAGGAGTGCAGGCTGACCGGCTCTGTCATCGACAAGGACACGAAGGAGAAGATGGAGCAGACCACCGTGCAGCTACTTCGCAAGGACAGCTCGTACGTAGCCGGTACGGTAACGGACGACCGTGGAGTGTTCGCCCTGAAGGTAGACCGCAAGGGCGCGTACATCCTCAAGATCTCCTGCGTGGGTTACGACAACACCTACCGTAACGTCAGCGTAACCGATCCTTCGAAGGACATCAGCCTCGGCGAAATCACTGCCAAGGCTTCCGCTATCATGCTAAAGGGCACCACCGTCACAGCCAATGCTGCGAAGGTGACGCTCAGCAAGGACACCTTCGTATATAATGCTGCGGCGTTCCGCACACCGGAAGGCTCCACCATCGAAGAGCTGGTGAAGCGTCTGCCCGGTGCGCAGGTCGGCGACGACGGCAAGATAACCATCAACGGCAAGGAGGTGAAGAAGATAAAGGTGGACGGTAAGGAGTTTATGGTCGGCGACACCAAGACGGCGATGAAGAACCTTCCCACCAGCATCGTCAATAAGGTGAAGGCGTATGACGAGAAGAGCGACCTTGCCAAGGTCACCGGCATCGACGACGGCAACGAGCAGACCGTCCTCGACTTCGGCATTAAGCGTGGCATGAACAAGGGTGTCTTCGCCAATGCCGACCTCTCCTACGGCACGCACGACAGATACGCAGAGAGGCTGATGGGCGCTTACTTTGATTCCAAGTTGCGCATGATGGGCTTCGGATCGTTCAACAACACCGGCGACATGGGATTCCCCGGTGGCGGCGGACGCGGATCATTTGGAATGGGACGCAACGGTCTCAACACGTCCAACATGGCTGCCACGCACTTCAATTACGAGGACGGCAAGACGCTCTCGCTGAACGGTTCGGTAAGATGGAACCATCGCAACGGCGACGTGCGTTCGGAGTCGGCTTCGGAGAACTTTGTAGGTTCCACCAATTCGTTCTCTAACTCTCTCAACCAGAGCAACACGCAGAACGACTCATGGAATGCGCAGATGCGACTGGAATGGCGACCTGACACGCTCACCAACATCCTCTTCCGTCCATCGTTCGGACTGACGAAGAGCGACGGCAAGAGCACGTCCGCGTCGGCACAGTATAACGACGACCCATATACTTACTCCGAAAGCCCGCTCTCTGATGCTGCTATCAGCCAGATGGCGGAGCAGGGCAAGATGGTCAACACGTCGCGAACGGGACAGATCAGCCATAGCGAGACGAAGAAGATGGGGGCCATGCTCCAGCTCAACAGGAAGTTAGGGTCGCGCGGACGCAACGTCACGCTGCGCGGCGACTTCAGCTATTCCGATACGGACAGCAAGGCACTCTCCACAAACAACGTGCGCCTCTATCAGCAGAAGGACCGCTTCGGCAACGACTCGACGTATCAGACCAACCGATTTAACGTCACGCCCACAAAGCAGTATAGCTACGCCGTGCAGACCACGTACAGCGAACCGCTCTGGCGTGCCGCCTTCCTGCAGCTGAGTTATCAGTTTAAGTATGCCTACAGCAAGAGCGACCGTGCCACGTACGACTTCTCCAACCTTGGCGACGACTTCTTCTCTGGTCTGGCACCGCATTACCGCGGATGGGATGACTATCTCAACCGACTGGACGGTCCGTATGAGGAATACGAGGACCGTGCGCTGAGCCGTTACTCGGAATATCATAACTACACGCACAACATCGACATCATGCTGCGCGTCATCAGAGAGAAATATCAGTTGAACGTTGGTGTGAAGGTGCAGCCGCAGATGTCGAGGTTCAAGCAGGACTATCAGGGCGTCTTCACCGACACCACCCGCACCGTCACGAACGTCACACCGACGCTCGACTTCCGCTATCGTTTCTCTAACGTGAGCCAGCTGCGCGTCAACTATCGAGGCACGACGTCGCAACCTTCCATGACTGACCTTCTCGACATCACGGACGACAGCGACCCGCTGAACGTCACGAAGGGTAATCCGGGACTGAAGCCGTCGTTCACGAACAGCCTCCGTGCGGAATACAACAACTACATAGAGAAGCACCAGATGGCTATAATGACCAGCCTCAACTATCAGAACACGCGCAACAGCATCGGCTACCGCGTGTCGTACGACGAACAGACGGGTGGCCGAACCACACGGCCGGAGAACATCAACGGCAACTGGAACGCATCGGGTATGCTGGTCTTCAACATGGCTATTGACACGGCGGGCTACTGGAACATCAACACGTTCACCAATCTTGACTATCAGAACCGCGTGGGTTACGTCAGCGTAGGACGCAACGCCGACTCGCAGCGCAACATCACCCGCTCCACAAGCGTGGGCGAGCAGTTGGGCGTGGGCTATCGCAACTCATGGCTGGAGGTGGAGCTGAACGGATCGCTCGACTATATGCACGCCCGTAACAACCTCCAGACGCAGAGCAATCTCGACACATGGCAGTTCGCTTACGGCACCACCATCAACATCACCGCCCCATGGGGAACGAGTCTTTCGACGGACATCCGTGAGAATTCAAGGCGTGGCTATGCGGACAAGTCGATGAACACGAACGAGTTGATATGGAACGCGCAGCTCTCGCAGGGCTTCCTCAAGGGCAACGCCCTGACCGTCTCGCTCCAGCTCTACGACATCCTCCACAACCAGACCAACTTCTCCAGAACGGTATCGGCAATGAGCCGCAGCGACATCCAGTACAACTCCATCAACAGCTACGCCATGCTCCACGTCATCTATCGCCTCAACCTCTTCGGCGGCAAGCAGGCAAGGAGTGGCATGAGAGGTAACGGACAGCGAGGCCCCGGCGGACCGGGCAGACCAGACAGAATGGGACCGCCGCCCTCAGGCATGCGCCCTGGAATGGGCGGCAGACCGCCACGTTTATAGAGATTTCCAGAGCCGTTTTTATCGTATTTTGCTGCGTCAGAAATACTGATACCTTTCCATACAGTAGCTGTATTAGAGTGGGAAAGTGGCTATAAAGCAGCATAAAGCGGCTCTTTAAGTCATCAGAATTCAGTCCGCTTTCACATGCTGTTTTGACAGGAAGACATATTTTTTTAATTTCTAACAACCGATGTTGGTTTATTAACGAAAATGCTGTAAATTTGCTAATTGAATGATAAAAAACAGCATTATGACAGAGAAATACATAAATCCACATACAGATTTTGGCTTTAAGCGCTTGTTCGGCTCTGTGTTTAACAAGGAGTTGCTCATAAGCTTTCTGAACGCTATGTTTCATGGCGAGCAGAACGTGCAGGATGTCACTTATCTCAATTCCGAACAACTTGGCGACCGTTCAGATGCCCGTCGTGCCATCTTCGATGTATATTGCGAGAACGACAAGGGCGAGAAGTTCATTGTAGAGATGCAGAACGTATACCAAGAGTTCTTCAAGGACCGAACAATCTATTATTCCACGTTTCCTATTCGTGAACAGGCGCAGCGTGGGGGTGATTGGGACTTCCATCTCAACCCAGTATACACAATAGGCTTGCTGAACTTCAATTTTGCAGATGGCCTTGAGAATGCTAAGCGCTGGCACCATGAAGTGAAGTTGATGGAGGTGGATACCCACGAGGTATTCTATGACAAGCTTACATACATATACGTAGAGATACCTAAGTTTGATAAAAAAGAGAACGAACTTGTCACTATGTATGACAAGTGGATGTACATACTGAAAAATCTCTCCAAGTTAATGCAGCGTCCAGCCGCATTGCAAGAACGTGTCTTCACCCGTCTTTTCGAGCAAGCAGAGATAGCCAAGTTTAACAAGCAGGAACTAAAGCTATATGAAGACAGCGTCAATGCCTACCGCGATATAGTCAATGCCATAAGAACGGCAGAGAAGAAGAAATTTGCAGAAGGTCTTGCGGAAGGTCGTGCGGAAGGTCGTGCGGAAGGTCGTGCGGAAGTTGCAAGAAAAATGCTTGACAAGGGCATGTCCACTGAACTTGTTGCAGAAATGACTGGATTATCACTTGAGGAGGTATCCAGTTTGAATCAGTAAAATATTATACAACAGGTCTCAAGCGAACTTTTTCCCAACGGATACAATGCAAATATCATACAAAGAGTAAAAACATGTTACAAAATAAAAATTGATTCTGGAGATTTCCAAAAACCTTTTCAGGCGTTTTTGCCGTCAGCAAAGCCTCTTGAACTATCAACAAGCAATGCCCCACCCTCCCATAGAGCCCCTTTTACGGTGCCAAACTTCTTGTTTTGCACGCCAATAGTGGCACTATCAGACCGCAATAGTGCCACTATTGCACCCTTAAACAGCCACTTTAACACGCCCATAATTTACGTCCTCCACCCACTAACCGCATAACCCACTGTATAAAAGCAACATAGCCTCAACCTCTCAAAACTCAAGAATTTCGAACCAAAGATTTCCATGTGCGCCGGGCTCATAGTATTGAGCGTTAGAAAGGCAAATATTATCTTCGGCGAACCACCGAAGAATTAGAAAAGAACCCGCTAAATGAGCTGTTTTAACCCCAATCGGTGCGTTACACAAGATCTTGTTGCTGAAATGACAGGATTATCACTTGAGGATATTTCCAATTTGAAGCAGTAAAAGCGCTACCGTTCTTAATATACAATTGATTATAAATAAAATGGGAAGAAAACTTCATTACGTTTTCTTCCCATTTATTA